>WNGD01004709.1_pt1 | contig 13387 bp, 9 predicted proteins | sample 5400671 | NCBI WGS metagenome assembly WNGD01 (sample SAMN13153369, study PRJNA577476) | soil metagenome | isolation source: 40 cm soil or saprolite under grassland replicate 2 | place: USA:California | collected 2016-06-15
TGTGATAGACTCGTTCATGGTGATGCTCCTCCTCATGAAAGCTTTTTCGGTTCTTCATGAGCTAGGGAGCATCGCCCTTCTTTTGGCAAGCTCTTCAAGGGCTGGCAAACCTGTCGCTATTTTGGGCGAAATTTAGGTATCCTAAGCCTCACGATGGTGCCCCATCAACCTGGCATCCAGAACGTACGCCTGTGCGTCCAGATCCCGTCAATTTCCCAGCATTGGTAAGCATTGGCGAATTAGTGGCTCAAGGATGGACAGATGCTGATATCGCTGATGAACTCGTTGGTCATTTTACCAACTCTGCACACTTTGGAAGACGTCCACTGACAAAGGACACAGTGGCCGCGATTCGCCGGTCGTCATTTCCGCGCGAGTTTGCTCCTGGTTGTGGACGTGGGACGATCTGTACTCCGTCAGGCAAGTTTGTGGAAGGACGACATCAAGCAGCATGGTCATGGGATCTTTGGCATCGAATGGAAGAGGTGAAAGCACAGCAGTATCGTCGTCCGCGAGTTGAGGCACTAAGACGCCCTCATGAGCTGAGCAGAATTATTGTTTGTGCGGCATGCCATAAGCCACTGCGAGTAGCTTGTAGTCAAGATGTGCTCTATTATAGGGATACAAGTACCGAGCGGAAACTGGATTGTGCTGCAGGGGGTTGTCTATGGATAAAAAGTACGACAGTACTCACCCAGTTGATAGATATACTGGGAAGTATCGAACTCCCGGCGGCATGGCGAGAAGCAATCGCTGATAAGTGTACAGCAGAGATAATAGACCTAGAAGCGATTGAGAAAATTCGGCGCCGTCGAGCGAAGCTCGAAGAAGAACGTAATCGTTTGGGAATAGCTTTTATAAAAGGGGTCATAACTGAACAGGACCTCGACGCCCAGGGAGAGCGTATCCGTGCTGAATTGCTGATGTTACCCTTACCTAATGAAAATGAAATAATACAAGCAGCTATATCTGCAGAAGAAACGCTCGGAAATCTGGCGAGCTACTGGATGGAGGCCACAGAGGAGGAAAGGCGCGATATCGTCGGAGCCTTGTTTAAGGTTGAGGGTCTTGTGTACGATTTAGAACGGAAAGCGATCGTTGGCCTGCTTCCATGGAAGAGTATCTCGCCTGTGTTAGCGTTGAGCTTGGAGAAAACTGCCCAATGGGAACAGCGTGATAGTGGACTTTGGCTACATGCGGAGTATCTACCTCCCAAGCTAGAGCGTAGTAACCTCCACTTACCCCCTCCTCAATCGCCAAGTCTGACACCGGAGCAGAGGGAAGAAGCGCTAAAACTTGTGGAGGAGGGAATGTCGTTACGGCAGGTGGCAAAACAGTTTGGAACATCTTATGAGTCGATAAGGAGGGCGATACAAAAGCAAAAGCAGGAACAATGCCAAGAGAATAGCTTCACATAACCGAGTCAACCTCAATAGCAGCGCCTGCTTACTGTACGGTAATACTCGTCCGCTGTTTTCTTTCGTACCGGGCGTTCGCTTCTTCGATATATAATCGTATGGCAGAAAGAAAAAGACTAAAGCCTTGTTCATGTACGGCTTCCGCTTCTTTCTCTTTTCCTAAAGCCTTTAACACCTTTTCTTGTAAGAAGTACGCACCTACATCGTCATGATCGAGTTGCAGCGCTTTTTCGCTCATTTCTAGTGCTTCTTCATAGCGTTCAAAACGGTGAAGAATCTCTCCCTTAGCCGTATAGGCTTTTGTGAACTTAGAATTGAGTAGGATCGCACGATTGTATGCTCCCAGTGCCTCTTCCTTCCGCTCAAGATGACAGAGGACTTCTCCTGTATGATAGTGAGCAGAGGCGTCTTTGGGCTTCAGGCGAATGATGTGTTGATACACGGCCAGTTCTTCCTCATAGCGTTTCAGCCACTCCAACAGTTTGGCTTTTTCTTGATAAGTTTCTACTTTCTCTTTTTTGGACGAGGCGTGGATTGCCTGATCGTATGTTTGTAGTGCTTCCTCATAGCACTTTAAGGAACCCATCGTGCGGGCTTTGGAGAGGTACGCCTCCCGATCTTTCGGGTTTAGTCGTATGGCTTCATCCAACGCTGTGAGTGCTTCTTCCTTACAGTCCGAGAACATCAGCATACGCCCCTTCCACAAGTAGGCTTGAGCGTGATGTGGATTGGCTGTGAGCCATCGTTCGCAGGTTGCTAGACCTTCCTCATATAGCTCATAGTCTCTAAGAAAGAAGAGCTTCCAGAGATATCCCTCGTTTTCATGAGGATGTAGTTCAATAAATTGGTCGTAGGTGGCAATGGCGTCTTCGTAGCGGGCAAGATTCGTCAAAAGCTTGGCTTTTTGCCAGTAGTAGAACCAATCATCAGGCTGCAATAGGATCGCGTTATCATACGCAGCCAGGGCTTCTTCATAGCGATGAAGGTTTGCCAACACCTCTGCTTTGTCCATATAGGCAACAACGAAGTTGGGGGAAAGCTCAATCGCCTGGTTCAATGCTTGGAGAGCTTCTGCGTTGCGATTGAGATGGAGGAGTGCTTCTCCTTTATTATAGTATGTGAGATAGGCTTTGGGATCAAGCTGCAGCGCGCGATTACATGCATCAAGCACCTCAGAGTAGCGTTCGAGGTGGACTAGAGCTGATACTTTCCTCCTATGAAAGCGAGCACAATCCCGGTTGACGAGAATCGCTCGTTCACACACGGCCAGTTCGTTTTCATAATCTTCTCGCGCGTAGTAGAGCAGAGCGAGGCGTTCATACGCATCAAGATAGCCGGGATAGTGGTAGATGCACTGCTCAAAGGTTCGTAGAGCCTCGTCACGGCGGTGCAGGTGCAGTAAAGCAAGGCCTTGAGCATAGAACGCAACAGCAGGTAAAGACGCCTGCTTGCGCTGGCAAAGATCGAGCAAGGCTCGCGAGGTCGCACGGGCTTCCTCGTCGCGACCCAAATTGCTTAGCGCCGATCGCTTTCCTGTGTATGCCTTGTAGTATGCTGCATTCAACTGAATCGCCTGCTCGAAAGCAGCTAGGGCTGCTTCATAGCGCTTTTGTGCACAGAAGATATTTCCCGTGCCCACAAGGGCCGCAGGGCATTGAGGATCAAGTCGAAGAGCTTCCTCATAGGCGGCGAGGGCTTCTTCTGGACAATCTAGTTCCCGAAGAACATCTCCTTTCCCGCTGTAGGCCTCTGCCGATTTAGGGCCCCGCTCGATGGCTTGCTCATAGGAAGCTCTCGCTTCCTGATAATGCCAGGTTTCGAGGTAGGTGACCCCTTCCCTAATCAGCTGTTCCGCCGTCATTTTTTCTCGTGCAATGGTTCTGGGCTGACCGAAGGGAGGAGGAGAAAGAGTCTTCGCTCCTTTCGTAGGAGGACGTACGACTTCTGGACGATCCGCCATCGGTATAGGTGTCGAGAATGTGCTTGGTGGAGGTAAGGGAGCTGATAAAGGCGCATCAAAGGCTTTCCAGATGGTTGGTACCTGTGGCAGTTGGGTGACTGCGCCGATGGCGGCCAGAAATGCAAAGACGCTCACATGGCGCTTCTCAGGCTCTTTCTCCAAGGCTTTGAAGATAGCTTCTTCGACATGTATCGGTAAATGGACCTGGCGGTTAGTTGAAGACAATATCGCTGTTCGCCCACTCAGTAGATCGGAAGTCGCACCATCGTTAACCAACAGCGGTGGAGATCCTGTCAGCAATTCATAGGCAATACAGCTAAGCGAATACTGATCGCTTTGTGGCACGGTCTCCCTTTGCAACTGTTCCGGCGCTATGTACGTCAATCTGTGGAATGCTTCCACTTGATGAACGAGGGGAGAACCGGAGAAGGCCAGGAGGCGAAAATCGGTTAAGCAGGCGTTATGATCCGTGTCGAAAAGAATATTTTCTGGCTTAAGGTTTCCATGCAGGATCTGTTGCTGGTGCGCTGCATAGAGCGCTTGCCCGATCTGCGAAAGAAGCTGCAAGGCTTCCTGATGCGGTACTGGTTGTTTGTTCATACGGGAGAGGTAGGTGCGAAGCGAACCATTAGGAGCATAGATCGTGACGAGATATGGCTTGCCCTCGTAGATACCAGCGTCGATGAGAGGGAGAATCTGCGGGTGCTTTAGTTTCTCGAGTTGGCGAGCTGCTTCAGTGAAGCGCTGATGCTGCTGACCGGACAGGGAAGGAATATCAAAGACCTTCAACACTACCATCCGGTCGGTGAAGATACTGTGCCTTCCCTGATAGACCTGAACGGTATCCCTCTGAGCGATTTCCGCTATCACCTCGTAGTTTGCAATTTGCTTTCCAATGAGGTTGTCCATGTGCCCCATATATTCACCCCTCCATATACTTGACTACATGGGCTACCTTTGTGCATCCGTTCGGAAGGAAGGTATATTGAGAATAAGAAGCCTATTTATTAGGAGCTCTATCTTCCACCTCCTGTGATAACTCCATTGTATCATCTGACCAACCACTAATCATTTTCTTGATGTGATAATAATTGTGAATTGCACGGAGGAGTAGGTGTTTGCGGGTTCCCAATATCAAAATGTCATTATTAACGCTATGTCCGCATACTGGACATGGACATTCTATGTGGAGTTGGCCGAGTAATTTATGTTGGCTGAATTTACGCTCGCTCGGGCGAAAGAGGCTTCCTGCAATACCGAAGCGTCTGTAAGGTTCACTGTACAAAATCTCATTGTAGATAGCGGCCTTAATTGGCCGAGCAGAATCTACTGAGGTTATTCCGCGTTCTTTCAGTAATTTCATTGTCTCAATACCACTAACTCCAAAAACATGCACTGATTGCCCTACTACCGCTTGTACTGCTTCTACTCGTCTTACGATCTCTTCAGTATGATAGAGATGAGCCATTGAGCCAATACCAAAGCGAGTATACCCAATTTCAAATAACTGGCGCGCACAGTACTTGATGGAAGCGACGTCGTAGCCTTGAACTATGGCCAAAGGTTCAATTGGATGGTGCCTATGCTTGCCAGCGATACTGCTTTTATAGTATTCTGCCATTAACGTCTTCAACTCCCATGCATTTGCAATTGTCCTATCAATCGCTCGGTTTCGCTCAGTCAGTGACAGGGATTTCCCAAGTATTGGCCTATCGACGGCACATATGATGGTAGGTATATCGCTGTTAGCTAAAATAGAGAGTTGGCGATTGAAGACTTTTCTTGGCGTTGGTAGAGGCAAGTGACTCGCAATGTAGCTGTAACTTCCGCTATCGAGCATGACCTGATACGGCAACTTGGGGAAGTGAGTGAGTTGCCAGACACTGCTCACTGCAACTGTGCTAATAAGCATGCTACATTGCTTATCATAGAGTTGATAGAGTGGGTCACTATGTGACCAACTGACGTAAAAATCCATCGGCTTTTCGCTGACAAGTGTTGAAAATAATATAACATTATGTTACATTAAAAGAAACGGCTATGCAAGTGGAGAATTATCAGTTAGGCGCTTTTCTGAAGAGAGAGCGGGAGAGGCAGCATTTGAGCAGCCGTGAGCTTGCAAGACGCACCAAGAGAACAGAAAGTGATAAGGGGGTTACAGCCTCCCACATTAACAAAATAGAAAAAGGTCATGCTCACCCTACCTTTCAGACGCTTCAGAAAATTGCAGTTGCTTTAGGGCTTCCACTTGTCATTGTGCTCGATGGCAGTAAAGCGAATCCAGAAACTGTGGCAATTGTTTCCACATCTGAAGTTGCACAATCTCTTCCTCAAGCACTTCGTCATCAGGAGCTAGTACAGTTGTTGCTAGTCTGCCAGAAACTAACAGATAAGCAGATTAAAGCCATTTTAGGTTCCGCTCGTGCTATGCATAGCTCTGCACGAGCGGATACCGATGCCGAAATACTATAAAACCAGTTTCATCAAGGAAATTGAGGAAATGCTTTTCCTCTGAACACCTCCGTGAAAAAAGACAAAAAACACCCCCCTATCTGAACCCGGATGAGCTTCAGCGTGAAAGAAGACGCTAGGCGATGTGCTCTTGTGTCAGCTTGACCGTGTACCCAAGCCGCTCCAGTTGCTTCACCAGCCGCCTTTGTTTCTCTTGGTGATCGTGTTGAGCGAAGTAGTTTTCTCCTTTTTCTTCATAGGGTTGGGACGTGGTGAGCATGTGGTAATAGATCACCAAAATGCTGTGCCCAACCGCAACCGCTGCTCGCTTGATGCCTCGTCCTTTCGAGAGGCGCCGATACTGCGCCCCCAGGTACGTCTTCGTCTTTCCCGCCGCATGAGCGGCTTGCACCAGCATGGTTTTGGCATGCCGATTCCCTTTGCGTGTTCGCCCACTCCTGCGCTTGCCTCCACTTTCATGCTGTCCTGGACAAATGCCCACCCACGAGGCCAGATGAGCGGCATCAGGGAACGAATCGAGCTCCCATCCGACCTCAACAAACAGAGTTTCCAGAACCCGTTGACTGACTCCAGTGATCGCATCAAGCTGCTCCATCAGTTCTTTCTGTGGCTGGAGGCGCTCTTCGATCTCGTGATCGAGTCGCCCAATGGCTCGCTCAAGCGTTTGAACCATCTCCAACAACTCCTGTAAGAGAAAGCGGTGATGCGCTCTCATACATCCTTGCAGCGCAGGAACCAGGGCGTCCCGTTTGTGAGGAGCTCGCAACAACGCCAGGTCGGCAAGCACTTCGGGATTGGCCTCTCCGGCAGCAAGCTCGTGCAAGATGGCACGCCCGGTTTTGCACATCAGGTCGCCAAAGACCGAGCTGAGCTTGAGGTTGGTTTCCTCCAATAATTTGTGAATGCGGTTGACATGGCGTGTTCGTTCCTGCTTCAGGCTGGTGCGATAGCGCGTCAAATCACGCAGGTCTCGCTGGGGTTGTGGCGGGATGAAGGACGCTTTGAGCAACCCATGCGAGAGCAGATTGGCAATCCATTCAGCATCCTTGGTGTCGGTCTTCCTGCCCGGCACTGCTTTCATATGCTGAGCATTCACCAACACGATCTCGAACAGCCCCTCCATCAGATTGAAGATGGGCATCCAATACACTCCCGTTGACTCGAGGGCGACATGGGTACATGCTGCATTTTGGAGCCAATCGATCAGACGCAGCAAATCGGGGGTCAAGGTGTCGAAGCGCCGGAGTTCTTTGTGCTGCTTGCCGTCTTCGGTGGACCAGATCAAGCAAGCGACAACGAAGCGCTTGTGGACATCGAGTCCACAACAGCAGGGGTGAAGGACTTGCATGGGGAATACCCTCCTTGGTGAAACCGACAGTCACACGCTGAAAGATCACCAACTGGGTATCTGCTCTTCGTGCTATTTTCCTCTTCGTGCTTCCCTTACAGGCGCAACATGCAGTGGTGCAATAACGATACCCGGGAACATCTTTTTAGCCACGTTTGTGTGCGTATCAAGCGAACAATTCCGTCCTGGCGTTGGGATCTCTCCCGCTCATTATACCCCTGTTCATTCGCGGTGGTGCCCGCCAGGGCATGGCCCTTTTTAACTGTGTACGGTCCGGAGTTAGAATCGATCTTTTTGTATATTAACAAATATACACAGCAAGCGGGATGCGTGGATCGTGAAAAGTTATACTCAGCATATTTACCTCACGCTGCTCATGCTTCTAGAGGCCAAACAAAAAATATAGAGGATGCAGTAAACTACTTAAAAGCTGCTGGGCTGATAGGAGGCGATAGCGCATATTTCTCTATACAGCCCAACATAGATATAGGAATGCCATTTGCTGCTCATTTACTGCGCCAGTTTCGACAACTTGAACATCACTCCCCGCAACTTCCTCCACTCGATCTTCTCTATGTCACCCTGCTAGAACAACTCTTTATTCTTCCCGATCGGGTTTGGATCAGTGATGTACACGCTGCAGTCAATCAACTGGAACTGGCTCAACAGGTTGGTGGTGTTAGCCAAGAAAAGATCGGCGCATGGAAACGTGTCATGGAATTCTTGGGGATCGGCTACAGAATGAGTAGTGGCTTCTATTGCCTCTACCAGCCTAAGTTATTACATACTATTGCCTGGCGATGGACAATGACCGAGGGAACTCTCCAGGAGTTCTTTGAAGAGCATCTGCAATCTTGGATCCCTTCTCTCACGGCACGCGGTGAAGCCGCTCGATCAGTGTCTTATGCGCTGGAACAATTGGCGCGGGATGGAAAAATACGCCTGCTACCTAAGCAAGACTCGCCTTCCCGGCCCTATTTCGGCACGCGCTATGTGAGAGGAATAGAGTTGGTATGACTACGGGATATGAGACTTCTGATTTAAATGGTAGCAAACGCTTAGACTTGCCTTGTCTTTCCCCCGTCGGCACAAAAGTCTTTGCTCCAACCGCTGATCAACGCTTTCTCGCCGGATCAGCTGAATTCCTACGCACTCATTTTCCTATTCAGCTTCAATACCGAGGTGCTAACATCTCTTCCACAGTCACTGAGCAAGATTTGTTGCATCGACTCCTCACGCCTGGCCCTGCTGTAATGGGCAATCGAGTGTTTGTGCTGTACGGCGCCGCAGGTTCTGGGAAGTCAGAACTGTTACGCTGGCTTCAAACACAGATTGGCTTACAGGATGCTGCTCGCGCTGCCATAACGGTGCGCATTTCACGCACCGAGCTCGACATATTGCATATTGTTAAATGTCAACTAGAAAAGCCGACAACGATTACTATTTGCTCTGATTCAAAGGATCAGAACCGGTCGCCTCAGAGAGGTGATGCTGACTGGCAACTTCTGCACGGTAACTCTCCTCACTCATCATATCGAGAATAACCGAATGATGAACCACGCGATCAATGGCCGCCAGGGTGGTCATAGGATCTTTGAAAATGCGCTGCCATTCGGAAAAGACCAGATTGGTGGTCAGCATGACCGACTTGTGTTCGTAGCGCTCGGCCAGGAAGGTAAAGAGCACCTCCATTTCATCGCGATCGTGTTGGACATAGCCGATATCATCCAGGATGACACAGGCGAATTTGTCCAGGCGGGCGAGTTCCTGGGGCAAGCGCAGATCGCGCTTGGCGGCCAGTAAACGTTGCACCAGGCCCGCCGTGCTGCACCAGAGCACGGCATGGCCCTGCACCACCAATTCGTGAGCAACGGCAGCCAAGGCATGGCTCTTCCCGACGCCTGGTTTACCCACGGCAATCACATTGGTTGCGCTTTCCAGAAAGGCTCCACTCTTGAGCCGTTCGAGCTGGAGTTGCAGAGCCGGTGAGAGGCGCGTCACCTGGAAGGTGCGAAGGGTTTTCTCGCGCGGCAGTCCTGATTGCCGTAGTAATCGTTCGGTGCGTCGCTCGTCCGCATCTGTCTCACCGCTAAATGCGGCAATACGCTCAAACCCCTGCCCTCTTAGTAATTTTAACCACATCTTGGTATCATCTGGCGAGACCACATACAGAATGACTGGGCGTGGCAGATGACATAACGCATCCATTACATATGCCTGCCTGATGGTTTCGTTGTAGGCGTAGTGAAACCAATAGGAAATTTCGGGCCTGAGACGGTCGGCGCGCACACTATAAAATGACCCCTGGCTACTAAACAGTTTTTTCAGCAGTTTCGCACATTCTTCTGAAACAGTAGCTGACAGGAGTAGCGTGCGTAACTGCCCTTGGGAGGCTTCCAGCAACTTACTGCGATAGGTGGACAAGAACTGAAACTCTGTACGGAAGCCTGCTCCCCATGTTTCAACTAGATGTGCCTCATCAATAACGAGTCGGTTGATCGTACCTCGCCTAGCTGCTTCAAGGCAAATTTGATAGAGTGAAGAATTCATGAGTGACTCTGGTGACGTAAATAAAATCGGTAGCGTCCCATTCAGCAGCCCACTGCGGATAGTTGTCCTTACTACCTCTAGAGTAGATCCAGTAAGACTGCATGGCTTGTACTCCATGCTTGGAGCGTCAGCAAAATAGCTTTGAGCCCGCTCTTCTTGGTCCAAGGCCAATGAAACTGTTGGCACAATCGCCAAGGTTGTGCCCCCTTTAATGCGTCCGCCTCTCGATTCCTGCCAGGCAGGCAGTTGCATACAGAGACTCTTTCCACCTCCAGTGGGTAAGGTAACAAGGAGGGTTGAGCCTGGGGGTGCAAATAGGCAAGCCTGCACGGCGGCTTTCTGGGCCTCTGACTGGTACGTTGCAAATTTCCCCCCTGACATGGCGTAAAGAAGGCCATCACCTATAACTGGAGCGTCATAGCGTCGCTGCTGTAATTGATCAATGTTGCTAACACCTGCTAGCCATCGGGGGTACCAGGGATCGGCAAAAAGCTCTACCATGTCTGGCTCACGTTCTGCCGTCTGGCGTAACCCAAAGGCCTGTTCACGGCTGCTCAAGACTTGCCAGAGAGAGCGCTTCACTTCGAGGCGTCGCTCGTAGGCACGAATAACTTGGCGCAAAAGGATCGATACGTCAGACGTTCCTGCACGTTGCTCAGCGTAGCCATCTAAGGCTAGATTGAGCCGCATCAGTATATGGCTGCGAACTAGTTCTTTCTCGGACAAGATAGCTTGTTTCGCCATAAGTTGACGCCGAAACTGTGAGTAGTTCGGTTCCGCTGATCGTAACAGCCCCTGGAACGCTTCAAAAACGTCGTTCATCCTCCCGGATTGCCTTCCAATATCCAGAAACATACAGATTCTAACTGCCGCAGTGGGTGGCGAGTACCTTCAACAAGGGCTTCGGAAGCACGATCATACTCTTTGATGGGGTGATCATCCAGTTCTTGGGTGCCATTGGCTATGTGATGGAGCCAAAGGTGTGAAGCCCGCCAACCAGCGGCACGTTGTGCAAACTCTACTTTGGCATCCTCAGCTTCATCGATCATAAACTCTAGTTCTTCGTCAAGCGTTTTTTGGGCTGTAGCGAATATGTTTTCAAGAAGCCCGTTCCATTCCTCAGCAGGATACAGTTCCTTGAAGAACTGTATCTGTGCTATTGCTCCTATGCGCTCTTCGCGCCTGCCGAGATGGATGTCGCTTGAACGATCGTATGGACTCTTAGAGACCACTTTCCACACCACACTGTTTTTGTCCTGGAGGTGACCGTCTGTCGAGATGAGTAATCTATACAGTGAGCTTCTTAGAAAACCCAGAGCACGAAATAGATGAACTGGGACGAAGCCAGCAGCATACAATGGTCGCGGGTCGATAGTGAGGCTATAAAGTAATTCAACGCCATGCCACCTGCCTTTGAGACCAGGTACCCGCCTTTTAATAGCGCAACAACGCCCCCGGTCTGCTTCCAGGGCATTGGTAATGATTGCATCCGTCCATTTATCACTGCTGGGAGCGAAGAAGACAAGGTTCTCACGCCGCACAGCAACCTTGCGGTCGAAGGTACCTCTAATCACGAGATCACGAGCACGACCAGAACGACGCAAGGCATCTTGCATATCGGGGGGGTGAAAAAACTTCGCATTCTTCATCTTGTTCAGATTAAATCGTCCGGGCGTAAAGCACAAGGTATCAGTGATCGAGTCGTAATCGTAGGAGAGACCAACAAGATCGGCCCATTTGAGGATAGGAAGGCCAAGTTTTTTCCCATCGCTGTACTCTTCACTGATTCTCTCAAAATCATTTCTTCGCTGACGATTGATGGCGGCTTCCTCGAAATATCTCTCCTCCTCGACAGCTTGGCGCAATTTATCAGCTTCTTCGACCATAGTATCAATGAGATGAGCTATACCATCGCGTGAACTCTGGACAATCGCATCCAGCAACTTGTTCTGAATAGTTTCCAAAGCAATTTCCAGCCCGCTCATTGACTGCGTGAAGAGGTGAAAGGCGTCCTGCCAGATGCGAAATAGATCGTGCTCGGGCCAGTTCTGGGCAAAGGGCACGATTGAAAGTACCGTTCCCTCGCGCCCAAATCTATCGACGCGCCCGATACGCTGCTCCAGTTGAGCAGGTGTCCACGGTAGATCTATATGGATGATTTGGGAGGCAATCTGAAAATTGCGCCCCTCGCCACCCAGTTCGTCACAAAGCAATATACGGCAACGATCGCTACTCTGGAAGGCGTCCGCTGCATCTTGGAGTTCCTCCATATTTAGTTGGGCGGTAAATTGTGCGACCATGCCACTTCCATATCTATGCACAAGGCACGGAAGAAGTGCAGCCAGGGTTTGCGACCATGTGGAGAACACTATCACCTTCACGCCCATCTTGGTTTTGATTGCCGAATCGAGAGCACACAGGACCTGACCTAGCCGGTATGATGATGAATTTGTCAAATCGCCACGCTGTATGCTTAGACGTTCTAGCTCCTTTTCGGTTTGCTCCACCCAGCGTGTGACGCGCCACGCCAGTGACTCCAAATATGTCTCGTGTTCTCCTGGCAAAGAAGGAGCCATCGCCATTACTTGTGCAAGGCGTTGTGCTTCTTGTCGTGGAGAGGCAGAAATTATAAGGCTAGGGGTAATATCGGTGGGCGGGGAAATGTCTGGTGTTATCATCAATTGTTTGGAGCGCATCTCCAAGAGATGAAGCAACGCATGGGGGCTACTTGATGCTGCATGTATCAATATACGGCAGTACTCAGATGTTAATGGACTATCTGGTACATCCTTCGCATAAGTGTCCACATAGTCATATAGGGCATCGAGAGTTACCGCCTCTTCTTCACCAGGAACATAACTATATGATGCGTCTAGTTTTCGCTCGGGCAATCGGATGTGCAGATGCGCACGGCGGTTGCGAATGACCCGGCTTTCGATACGGTAGTTCTCATTGATATAGGCAAGGACATCTTTCGCCTCTTTCAAGCCTCGATCATATGACCGTGCTTGAGCGGGAACACGTGCTAATAATTGAGCGAGTAATCGGTCATGTTTCAAGGCTTTCGCGACTACCTCTAGCTCCTCTTCAAATTCCTCTGGGTCAAATTCGTCGGGATCAAGGCTATGGAAGGCGGAAGCAATCTTACGACGTATCTTACCTTGAGCCGACAAGACGGTTTGAAATATATCGATATCTTCTGGATTGTAGCGCTGGGGATGCATAAGTGCGAGGAGCTTGAGGTACTCTCTGGCTCGACGTTGAATAGGGGTAGCTGACAGTATCAGAGCCCGCTCTGACAAAGCGCTCAGGAGACGGACATGCTGATAAAGAACAGGAGACTTGCGTAGATGATGAGCTTCGTCGACGATCAAAAGTCCCCATTTTACTTGGCTCAATGCTGCCCATAACTCGTTCTCCTCATAAAGATCTTCAGTAGCCACTATATAGCCTGCATTGTTCAATCTTATAGGAAGTTTCCTCGTGGATGAAATAATAGGGGTAGGACTCCCTCATCTGGTGGATGGACATAAGGCCCCCTTGCGCAGGCGAAGCAAGGGTCGCGGTCGTGCAGTCGAAGGCAAGGCTTTTGACACGACGGCCTTGTGTGGTCGTCCTCGTCGTTTAGGGGCTACCCAA
>WNGD01004710.1_pt1 | contig 13386 bp, 20 predicted proteins | sample 5400671 | NCBI WGS metagenome assembly WNGD01 (sample SAMN13153369, study PRJNA577476) | soil metagenome | isolation source: 40 cm soil or saprolite under grassland replicate 2 | place: USA:California | collected 2016-06-15
GCTTGCTGCGGAATCTCTCCGTCGCCCGCACCACAGCTTCCCTCGCTCGATCGCGCGGCCCGCTCGTTTCGATTTGGATTTGATCGATCGCCCGGTCCATCGCGGCTTTGATACTCGCGGCCGTCCCACCTTTCTCGCATTCCCGCACCAGCACGCCCTCCAGCCGCGCGATCACCGCGTCGACGGTGTAGTTGGGATTAACTCTAGGCCTTTCGTGCGCTTCGATCGCACTATAGACATTGATCACTTCCTCGCTGTGCGCGCCCCACCTGAGCACCTGATAAAAGAGCGAGCCGTGTCGCTTACCCTTGAAGATGAGATCAATCAGTGCCGCGACCAGCGAGACCGGCATAAGGGCAAAATCGCGTACGTTATCGAGCAACATCTTGAGCTGGAAGACGAGGACGTCGCGAAAAAACTTCCAGCGCTCGTTGGTGCCGGATTCGACGGTATGCGGATTGGGAGAGCTCATGCGCGATTCTAAACAGACTCCATCAGGGAGAAAAGTTCCGATTGGCCAGCCCGCGCTTCCCTGCTGATGCGGTCGCAAGAAAGCCAAAGCAAGGCAGAATCTCGAAAGCCAGAATTGCAATCACGTCCGCCGCTTGATCGGGATCAAACTGACCAAAGAAGAGCGTGACATCAGCGAGGTTTTGTCATTAACTCTAGATCCAATCGTCGATTCGCCTTTGTTGCGAGCGGGAGGACACATCATGAAGCCGAAGAATTTAAAGAAAAAGATCCGACGACTCGAGAAGCGTCTGCAAGAGGGCTCGAAGAAACTGGCCAACCTGAGACAAAAGCTGCAGGCGGCGGAGTCAGCGAAGGCGATGAAAGCCGCGAGGAAATCGGCTGCCCGCGCTACTGCGGCTCGCCCGGCTGCCAAGAAAGCGAGCAGCGTCAAGAAAGCGAAGAGAAAACTTAATCTCTCGCCGGAGCGTCGTGCGCAACTTTCGGCCGCGATGAAAGCCAGGTGGGCTGCCAAAAGAGCCGCTGAGGGGAAGGCGACGACCGCCTCGACCGATAATCAACATTCGCCGCCGAAATCGACTCCACAGGCGCCGGAAAGCAGAGCCGACGGCGCGTGAGCAATTCAAGTAAAACGATAGCCGCTGTAGCCACGGCGCTGTGGGCCGTCTCCTTAGTGTGAAAAGCACCGTCCGAGGCGGACCGGCCACAGGTCCGCACACCGGGCGGATTCGTCCTGCGGCGACTCGGTGGCTACAGTGAAATTACGCACGATCGATATAGACAATCTCTCCTTGGTAGGGCCAATCTTCTACTGATCTCACAAGTCCGGCACGTACCGGATTTTCACGGACATAATGCCACTTCTGCGAGTAACTCTCATTGCTTCGTAAAACGTGATCGAAAAATCCTTCCTCCCAAACCTGGGTGTTTGCTCGAGATAACCTAGCGGCCTTTGCCAAAGCTTGTTTAAAAGGCCGACCCACGGGCCTAATCTAAAAACCGGGCTTCCGCGCACAAACAGATGAACATGATCAGGCATGATTACATAACGGCCAAAGGCGACGTTGAGTTCGCGCTGGGCATGCTCGGAATAAGCGACAAATGCCGCGTGGACTTCTTCGCGCGCCAGGAATGGCTTCCGTAAGTGGGTGCAAAACGTGACAAAGTAGAGAGGGCTCGTGTCAAAGAGACGACCGAGACGTGGAGGACGGCGTCCAAAATCCTGCTTCACGCGCTAACTTGTAGCCACGGCCCTGTGGGCCGTCCAACAATACCGGTTTTTTCGGGCGTTCATTAACCGGCCACAGGCCGGTGGCTACAGCATTTGTGGAATCGCTCTAGACGCTTTGCTTGCGGGCGCGTTTCATACCTGTTGCTTCACTAGCGCGGCCGATCCCGCCCAGTTCCGCGTGTCGCGGACATGTCACGAGGTGATCGTTGACCATACCGGTCGCTTGCATCAACGCGTAGCAGATCGTTGAGCCGACGAATTTGAATCCGCGTCGCAGCAGATCGCGACTCATCGCGTCGGATTCGGCTGTGCGCGTTGGAACGTCGGCCATGCGGCGCCAGCGATTCTGGATTGGTTTGCCGCCGACGAAGCTCCACAGGTACGCGTCGAAACTCCCGAATTCTGTGCGCACGGTGAGAAACACCTTGGCGTTCTCGATTGTGGCCGCGATTTTCAAACGGTTCCGCACAATCCCAGCGTCGCGAAGCAACCGCCGCACATCGTGCGCGCCGTACCGAGCGATTTTGTCTGCTCGGAATCCATCGAATGCTTTTCGATAGTTGTCCCGTTTCTTTAAAATGGTGGTCCAGCTCAGACCCGCTTGGGCGCCTTCAAGGATCAGAAATTCGAAAAGCACTCGGTCGTCGTGCACAGGGACGCCCCACTCCTCATCGTGATAAGTGATGTTCGGCTCGGTTGTAGCCCATGGGCAACGCGGCATAACGTTCGCAAATTAGTCGCAGCCGCAGGCTGCGTCGAGGCACGTCCACGCGTTCGTTCGCCGCGACGCCGCAGCCGCCGTCAGCGTCGGCGCCGGCTCGACGCAGGATTGTCCGGATCATATTCGTACAGCCGCGACGGATCCCCGAAGACCGCACCGAGCGCGCGCTCGGGCCAGATCTCAAAATAGCTCAGCAAAAGCGCCATCAGTGGCACGAGAATGAAGGCGAGACCGTGCGCGGCCATGATGAACATCGCCAGTGCGCGCAGGATCAGGAGATACACATCCCAGCGCACCCGTTGCTTCAGTTGGTTGTCGGGCAGCGCGTCATAGCCCAAGTGGAACGCCTTCCAGAAATGTCCGGCAGCGAGCGAGCCGAAGGTGAGCCACAATGCCGGAGAATGGGCGAGCTGGCGGCGCAGTTCGTCGCCGAGCAATAGATCGTGAAGCGGAATCAGCACGATCCAGTACGGCAGACCGACGATGCCGACGAGGAAAATCCACGTGACTACGCCGCGCACGAGGTTCGCCGCCGCCGACATCGCGCCGACCGATTTCGGCTGCGTCTCGCGCAGCGCACGCGGAATCAGGGCGGCGACGATCGCCGCCAGCGCGGTCAGACCGTCGAACCAGTAGTTGAACACAGCGAGCGCAGCGGACCAACCGAAACCGTAGATCCCGACAACGGGAATCAAATTGCGCGCGAGCACGGCCCACGCATCGGGCCGCGATGCCAGCTCGCGCAGATGCTGGGACAGCGGCGGCGGCGCGATCGGTCGCACCGCGGTCGAGCCGGCCTTTTCCTGGGGCTTCGCCATCTCAACAGATTAACAGACAGATCGGCGGCGTGGAATCATTCACACCCGTCACGACAAGAATTCTTGTTTGAACACTTTTGGTTGACCTGGAAACTATATATACTAGGTTAGTTTCTATAGTATCAATTAGCGCGTTATGGCAACAGGGAGGAACCGATTATGAAATCTCGAATAGAGCTTTACCAGGAATTACGGCAACGGATTCTCAACTTGTCCGGTGTGACGGAGCGGCAGAACGCGGGAATCCCCGAAGATGCATTCTTTGTCGGAGGAAAAATGTTCATGCACATCCATGGCCATGGTCACTGCGACATTAGGTTGTCGAAAGGCGATCAGGAACGGGTTCTCGCGGAAGGCAAAGCACGCGCACACCGATGGGCGCCGGAGGCAGGATACGTCATGTTCATCGTGAACAATGACGAGGATTTGGAGCCAGCAATCGATCTGATTCGGATCTCACACGCACATTTTGCCGGCAAGCAAGGTGTTCCACGAATGGAACACGCAATAGACCCAACAGCGACCGTAGTAACAAGGAGCTGACCATGAAATTGTTTGTAATAGGAGCAACTGGCGGGACCGGACGGGAGATTGTTCAACAAGCCCTCGCGAGAGGTCATCATGTCACCGCGTTTGTTCGCTCGCCAGACACTGTCACCTTCAGGCATGAACGGCTTAGCGTTCTCAAGGGGAACGTAACGGATGAAAACCAACTTGCTGAGGCAGTGCAAAATCATGATGCAGTCCTTTCTGCGTTGGGACCGCGCGAGGTTTTCAAACCAAGTTTGCTTCTTCACGACAGTGCGCTTGCGACTACTCGCGCAATGGGGCGTTCGGGAGTGAAACGATTGCTTGTTCTCTCAGCTGCAGCGCATTTCCCAGGTATACCCAATCGGATTGTCAAGTTTATCCTGCGAAATCATATGCGCGATTCGCTTGCCATGGAGAAAGTCGTGCAAGACAACGGTCTCGACTGGACAATCGCTCGTCCTCCGCGTCTCACGCAGGAGCAATACGCAACGTATCGAAGCCGGGAAGGTGCTGCTCCCAGAAGAGGTTTCTCTCTTTCCCGCAAAGCAGTGGCAGCGTTCATGCTCGATGCGATCGAGCAAAAGAAACATTTTCAGAAAATCGTGGGCATCGCCAAATGATTGCTGGAATCGACCATGTTTATCGCCTATCTCGTTGTCACTCTTCTGGCCGCTGCCGCTAACATCTTCTCGGCCACACTCGATTTCATTCGCTACAGGCAGATCCTCATTAACATGGCGAGGGTGGGCGTGTCGGAATCGTGGCTAACGACACTCGGCATTCTCAAAGCCGCCGGAGCGGTCGGATTGCTGGTGGGCATTCGGTTTCCGTTCATCAGAATAGCCGCCGCGATCGGTCTCGTTTTGTTTTTTATCGCGGCCATCATTACTCACCTCCGCGGGCGCGACTACTCTTTCGGTCTGGCGGTCGTGTTCCTGCTATTGGCCGTCGCTGCACTGGTATTGCGAGTGGCCTTGTAGTGAGCAGGACCATCTGAAAGCGTTTTGCTACCAGGAGCGTTTAATTCAGATCAATCTGGATTCGACGAGGGAGTTCACGTACTGGGAAGAATGACACTGCCGCGGCTCGTGCCTGCGCCCAAGATCGACAATCGATCAGAGGACGAAATACTCAGGCGTGCCCAGCAATTTTACGAAATCATGCAAGGCCGGCGGACGATTCGAGATTTTTCCGACCGCCCGGTGCCGCGCGAAGTGATTAAGAATTGTATTCGCGCCGCAGGGACGGCGCCGAGCGGCGCAAACTTGCAACCGTGGCACTTCGTGGCTGTGAGTGATCCGGTGGTGAAGCACCAGATTCGGATCGCGGCGGAAAAGGAGGAGAAAGAATTCTACGCGCATCGGGCGCCGAAAGCATGGCTGGAAGCGCTGGCACCGCTGGGCACCGATTCAAACAAGCCGTTCCTGGAAATCGCGCCGTGGTTGATAGCTGTTTTTGCGCAACCATTTCGAATTCTGGCCGACGGAACCCGTTCGCCCACCTACTATGCGATCGAGTCGGTTGGCATCGCGACCGGCATTTTGGTCACAGCAGTGCACTCGTGTGGATTGGTTTCTTTAACTCATACGCCGAGTCCGATGGGATTTTTGAATCGGATTCTCGGACGGCCGTTGTACGAGAAAGCTTTTGTGCTCCTTGTGGTTGGTCATCCCGCGGAGAACGCACTCATTCCTGACATCGGGCGCAAACCGCTCGAGGAGATCAGCTCGTTTTGATCCAGTACGCAGTAGCTGAGGAGGACGAAAAAGAAGATCGTGAAATCGACAAGGTGATTGAGTCGGCCAGAATTGGAAGAATGATGAATCGCAATCGCATCAAACGAACGACGTCTCGGTTTGTTCTGAGCGCGTTCTTATTCGTGTCCTTGGCCCTGTTTTCTTCGGCTGCGACCCTGGATGACCTGGAGAAGTTGGAAATCATTTGCTTTGTTCCTTGGTATCTGCCGCAAGGATTCCGATTGAAGACGGTCGAGATGACTTACGACGATGTCGGTCCAGACGAAAACAAGGAGCAGCGTTTTCCGCTTTACTCGCTCGAATACGGAGGCAGCGGCGAGCGAACATTCTCGATTGAGTCGGCACGCGAAGGCATCGGCGATCGAAACATCATGGAGGAAGAGGAGAACGCGGAGGAAACGGAAATCAAAACGCCGCTCGGTCCTATGTATCTAATCTACCGGCCGAAAGGAAAAGAAGGGCGCAAGGATGAGATCAAGGCGAATTGGGTAGAGGACAGCAACATGAAGGCGGAAAAGGCGAAGGATCCGCAAGGACATCCGACTCTCGGACGCTTTCATGGTTTCTCGGCGGCTGGAATTACTCTCGCGGAATTCACGAAGATTGTTCAATCACTTCATCCGATCCGGGACGAGAAGAGCGCCACGCCTGCGGCCGCGCACACTTCGGCGCTTAAGATTCACCCGAAAGTTTTCAACATGATTGATTGCTGGATCTCGGATTCGGAAAGTCCGGTGGTGACAGAAATCAATCTGGATGCGGTGGAGAAGAATGGGAACGAGTTCAATCAAGACGGGCTGGTGCAAGACGCCGAATGGCTAAGATGTCCTGTGCCAGAGACCAACGGATTCATGCGCTACCGGGTGGTCGAGTCGAAAGGTAACATTTCAAGGTTGAGTATCAGGAAAACGGCGGCGGCACGCTCACGACGGCATCCATCCTCGAGTTCAACATTGAAAAACGGAACATTCGCCGCGACGGCAAGCCGGTGACGATTCGCGTGCTTCGCGTATCCTCTTACAATCAAAAATAAACGGCGGTGTTAAATGCCCAAGCTTGCAACCGGAGAGCGCCCGTGAAGAAATAGAAAAATGGGAATGGGTCGCGTTTGAGTCAGCGCGAGACAAGGAAACAAGCTAGAGCAATCGCAACCAAATCTTCGCAGATGGCCACAAAGAGATCGTTGATGGGCAGATTGTTCACGAGACGCCTCCGGGTCTCGTAGCCGACGAACGCTCCGATCACGCCGCCTATTCCGGCCAGGAGCGTGCCAGTAAGTAACGATTTCCCTGCTGCTGCGCAAAGACTCGCGCCGCAGAGGCCTCCCGTGAGGATGCGGGCTAATAGCGGTGCGAGGGCAGTCCGTTTCGGAGTCTTTGGCAGCTACGGTAATAAGTCAAATGTGATTCATAAATCTAACGCGCTCGCGGCGCGACGAGTCGATATGGCCGCAGGGATCGGAGTGAGATTAATGCTCCTGATAAAACCTGCAATAATCATTAGGTAATCGCAGTTACGCCTGTATGGTCGGAGTTAACATAGCAGCGTCAATCGATCGCGCAGGTGTGCGGCCCCTTCTCACTGCACAACCAAAACTGCATCATGAATGCGATTGATGCTCACAAAGATGAGCTCGAGAGCTTGCTCGTGAACTTGGCGCGCGACGCTGGCGTCTCACGGACAGATTTCGTGGCGTTGCTGGATGCCTACATTAAGCGTCTCGATAAAAAATTGCACAGACGCCAGAGCACGCGTCGATTCGGCGCCGCCACAAATAGACGGAAAACTAACATGGAACCAACATTGACCCAGAACTGCGCGCTTTACTACGCCCAACATACAATTCCAAGACATCGTCCTGCGCTCTTCCGAAGATTTCGCGCTGCCGCGCGCAGTCAGACGCCGTGTATTCAACGGCAGATGACGCGCGACGAGCTTTTCAGGCGTCTACCGCTTTACCGAGACAACGGCCGCTGAGCGACATTGGCCAGCGCGGGAGTCCGCGGATCGCGTTCAAGAAGCAGTGGCGAGGAAAAGTACACTGTGAAATTATCCATACTTGTTCGCATGCGTAAGCTCTTATTTGTTTTCACGATCGTTCTCGGGACACTCAGTTCAGTCCTTGCTGAACCGGAAACGATCACATCGCGCGACGCCAGGATCGACAACGTGCAATTACATTACCTGACTGCTGGTCACGTTAGTGAGAGGGCGCGAGCGTATTTACTTCGAATATTTCTGGAACGTTTTCGCCGCTGACAAGAATCACTCGATTCCGGAAGCTGATCGCAAGGCTTATACGGAAGCGTATTCCAAACCGGGACGAATGCGCGCAGCGTGGGCGTATTTCGCGTCCTGGCCGCAGCTGGCCAAAGATTTCGCGCAAGTCTCACAGACAAAATTGATGATGCCGGTGTTATCGATCGGCGGTGAGAAATCGTTAGGAACCGAGCTCGCAGAATAGATGGAACTGGTCGCGACGAATGTCACAGTCGTGGTGCTAAAGGATAGCGGTCACTGGATTCTCGAGGAGCGTCCGAAAGAGACGATCGATGGGTTGACCAAGTTTCTTTGAGCTCGAGCCGCGCTCGTTTCCGCAGGTTGAAATGATCGTTTGTGTTTAGCGCAATCCGGACGATAGTGGGCGCTTATTGGATTACTCTGTCTAACTTCACTGCACGGTAGATCGTCAGGTGAGCGTCGCTCATTGGTGATTTGAAACCCGATTCCCGGGAACGGCTCTGTAGCTCGGTAGTTTTTCCAAATTCAAAACACAATGAAACTGTACGTAGGTAATCTCTCTTTTGAGACCACCGAGAACGATCTTCAGGATCTGTTCGAACAACACGGCACCGTCAACGAAGTCCATCTGATGATGGATCGCATGACTGGCAAATCGCGCGGGTTCGCGTTCGTCACGATGAACGACAACGCGCAAGCCAACGCCGCCACGAGCGCGCTCAACGGCCACGAACTCAACGGCCGCACATTAACTGTGAACGAAGCGCGTCCCCGCGAAGAGCGTCCGCGTTCTTACGGCGGGAGGCGTCCGTTTGCCGGTAATCGCCGGTAGATCGGTTTGTCTGTAGGGGACGCAGTCTGCGTCCCGAACAAGGCATGGCGTTCTACCAGCATCCCCTACAGCTCCGATAAAGCGTCCACGACATGGCGAGTTCCGAAAAAGCTATCGAACTGGAGGGCACCATCCTAACGGTGCTTCCGGGAACCATGTTTCGCGTCGCGCTTGCGAACGATCATCTCGTTCTCGCACACATTTCCGGCAAGATGCGCAAACGCTTTATTCGTCTTACCATCGGTGATCGAGTAAAAATGGAGATGTCGCCCTACGACACCGCCAAAGCTCGCATTGTTTATCGACTCTGAGATGGCGACGAGATTTTTTTTCGATCCGCCGCGACGGCCGAAAGTAAAGGCTGGTCCCAACATCAAGAGCTTGCTCGTGCGCTGTCCTTCCACGTCAAAGCTGACGGATACGGGGCAGACAATAGAAGAAAAGCGCTGGCAGAGAGCCAAAGTTAAAATTCAAAAGTTTACTTGTGCGCACTGCGGCGACGTTCATACCTGGACAAAGAAGGATATCATTCTCGGCCGGCCGACATAATGAGCCGGTGAACCTCCCGAGTTTTTCTTCCCTTGCCTTTCCGGATCCCATCGCACCGCATTAATTGGACGACGAGTTCGTTCCTGATCGGCACCTTCTTTCTCACACTGACAGCAGTGCCGCTTTACCTGTGGTATTTCGGGGTTGATTGGTTCCACTTCGCAGTTTTTGGAGTGTTGCTGCTCGCGACCGGCTTCAGCATCACGCTCGGCTATCACCGGCTATTTTCGCACATAACTTTCCGTGCCGTGCTGCCGGTGCGCCTGTTCACGCTCATCTTCGGCGCCGGTGCGTTTGAGAATTCTGTCCTGATGTGGGTAAGCGAACATCGTCGGCATCATAAACATGTCGATCACGACGAAGACCCGTACGATATTAGCAAGGGGTTTTTTCACGCCCACATTGGCTGGCTATTATTCAAGCTCCAACCACAACCGCCGTTTGATAACGTTGGCGACCTCAAAAAAGACCCGCTGGTCATGTGGCAGCATCGACATATTCATTTGCTGGCGGTGCTCGTGAGCTTTGTTCTGCCCACCTTGCTCGGGGCGCTATGGGACGGGTGGGTCGGCGCGCTCGGCGGTTTTCTCATCGGCGGCGTTGCAAAAGTGGTCGTGCTCCAACACGGCACCTTCCTGATCAACTCCGCTTGTCACACGATCGGACGCCAGCCTTACTCAACACGGTGCAGCGCGCGCGATTCGTTTCTCATGGCGCTGTTTACCTTCGGCGAGGGTTATCACAATTATCACCACGAATTTCAGCACGACTATCGAAACGGGGTAAAGCCATGGGAGTGGGACCCAACGAAATGGTTGATCTGGATTCTATCGAAGCTCGGATTGACGAGCGGTCTGCGTCGTGTGCCGCAGGAAACAATTTATTCCAGGCAAGCGGCACAACGCGGTTCATGATCTCCAATGAAGTTAGACATAAAATGTCAGCCAAGAGCTCTCGAGACGTCGCAGAAAATTAGAAATCAGAATCACACGCGCTTGCGCTGCCTCCATTCCGAGAGCGACCCGTTAAAGTTGGGCTCCGAAGATTCGTTTAAGAGAGTGATAAACTCGAGTGAGTGACCGTCGCGGTCGCGGAAATAAAGCTGGGCCGAAGGCATCCAGCCGATTACCGATGGCTCGATTGTTTCCTCACCAGCAAAATTCTGCGTCTTAATGTTTGCGGCATTCAGTCGTTCGCCGGCCGCGAGCAGTTCTGTCATGGGAATGGTGAAGGCGATATGACACTTATGAAACTCGCCGCCGTACGCCGTGGTCGGTCCCCACAGGCCCAGCATCGATCTTCTATCGGCGCCGGCCCACAGGAAAACGATATCGCGCGTGAGATCGCGATGAGCAAACTTCAGTCCGACGATCTCAACATAAAATTTCCGCGCTGCTTCCGTATCGGAAACTGGCAGATGCGCTTCGTATAAGTGCACGTGATTGGCTTCAGCTCGCTCCAGCCGCGGGCATGCTTCAGATGGTCGGCGACTGGGGTCAAGAAGATTGGCGAGAACTCCTCAGCGTCGACACTTCCCAAGTCGCGCGCCTGCTCCCAAGTTTCCCTGTTCGGCCACTGCGCGTAAGCCACCCAGGTCCCATCCTCGGCTTGGTGCAGACGCGACCCGAGTCCGCCTCTATTCGTCATTAACAGAAGAGTGCCACGTTCCCATGCTTGCCGGAATTGTTGCTCCTTGCCAGGATGGAGTCGCCAGCGATAAATCACAGCGAAGCCAACTTTTTTGCTCATAAGACATTATTAACCCCACAGTTGGCGACTTGGCATGTCGATCTCGCCGTTTCCATAACGTAGACCGTGCTCGCGATCACCGGCAAGGAGTAATGGCCCATCGAGGTCCACATAATCCGTCTTGCTCGCCAGAAGCCGAGCGGGAGCGATGCCTAACGATGTGCAGACCATGCAACCGATCAGTAATTTGAACCCGCTCTCTCGTGCGCGCTTGCATAAGCGGAGCGCTTCAGTCAGCCCGCCGGTTTTGTCGAGCTTCACGTTGATGACGTCGTAGCGATTCTTCAGGCGCGGAAGATCGGCGGTCGTGTGACAACTTTCGTCGGCGCAGACAGGAAGCGGATGATCGAGATTTTCGAGCGCTTCATCGGCGTCTGCAGGAAGAGGTTGTTCGAGCAGTTCGACGCCTAATTCTTTGAGCGCCGGAAGAATTTTCCGGTAATGCTCTGGCGACCACGATTCGTTCGCATCGATGAGCAGACGCACCGCGGGCGTTGCCTCGCGCACGCCTTCGACCCGCGCAAGGTCCGAAGAATCGCCGCCAAGTTTGAGTTTCAGAATCGGCGCCGTCGCGCTCGCTTTCGCTGCTGCGGCCATTTTCTCTGGCGTGTCGAGACTGATCGTCAATGATGTTTCAACTTCGGGAACGACCGAAATATTCGCGAGTTCCCAGACGCGTTTATCGGAAATTTTTGCTTCCAAGTCCCACAGCGCGCAGTCCAAGGCATTTCGTGCCGCGCCGGGCGGCAGCAATTGTTGCAGTTTATCTCGATCCAACTTGCGCACGCTTTTGATCGATTCGATCTGCATCAGAACCGACTCAGTGTTCTGATTGTATCGCGCGATCGGTACACATTCGCCGCGGCCAGTATGTTCTCCGTCCCTAACTGTCACGACGACGACTTGTGCTTCGGTGCGACTACCGCGCGAAATCCGAAACACTTCCTTAAGCGGCCAGACTTCTTCCCGGGCTTCGATGGTAAGCATGACAGAATTAACGGAATGGACAAAATGGTCTCAGAAAAAATCTGGCACTCCAATTCTGATACTACCGTTCATTCTTTCGAAAAATCTCTCCCGAATTCCTTATTGTCGTGCTCTCCGTGTGCTCTGCGGTTAAATGCAAGCCATGAAAATCACCAAAAACATCGGCATGCTTTTGCTCGCGTTTTACCTGATCATCGACGGCCTTTTAGGCTTCGGATTGAATCTCGGACCAGCCATCTTCCTGCTTTACGTCGTGGCACTGGCTGCCGGCATTTTCATTCTCATCGGCAAATAAAAAACAGCGTCGGGTGAGAAGTGACGAGTGACGACTAGCTTTAGCTCCGCAGCGCTTTGGTAAAACGAACGAGCTCGTCGGCGACTCGTTCGATTCGCTGCGCGATTTTTTTGTCGGTGAGGCGCTCACCGTCGAAAGCCTCACCTGTGGCAAAGGCGAACCGCGGAATAATAACGCAGCGAAAGTCGAGCATAAGACTGTTCGCGTACGCCATGACCGACATGTAACTCGCGTGGCCTCCGGCAGCGCAAACGAAGCCGACAACTTTGTCTTCCCATACGCTCCCAGTGAGCTCGATCATGTTCTTGGTCGCGGCGGCGACATCGTAATTGTAAACCGGCGCGGCAATAAGGATGCCGTCAGCGTGTTCAATCGCCGCGCTCAATTTCTTCGAACCGGGCATACCATAACATTTGTCCGCGTCGCAGAGCGGGAGGTCCATTTCGCGGATGTCGATCCAATCGCAATCCACTTTTTGCTTTTGCAGATGCGCAAACGCGACACGTCCCATGCGGCGGCTGTTGCTGTCAGGATTGCCGCTGGTGCTAATGACAAGATGCTTTGGCATACAGGAATGCTAGAGGCAAACGCTCAACGCACAACGCTCAAGGTCCAATCTCGAATTCAGAATCTTTAAGAAATGCAGGAATGGAGCGAATGGGATGAGCGACATAGACGGCAAAGCCCCCCGGGCAGCGGCGACGGGAGTGTTGGGCAGCGACGGAGTTCCAAAGCAGGAATTCCAATGCAGACGTCAGTCCGACCCGAACTTTGGTTTCTTTCCGGAAATTTTTTTGTAAGTGCCTGCAGCGGTCACGTTGTGACCGAATCCACAAATGCCGGTTTGAGTGACTACAAGTTTGCCGCCAGTGAATTTTAGCGTGATGCGGCATTCCTCTTCTGCGCCTTCGGGTTTGAAGGTCGCGGTATCGCCTTCAATGGTCGCGATGCCGCTGCCTTCGCCTGTATTGGCGGTTGGGCCTTCCGGCGTTTTGTATTCGTAAACGCCCGAAAATTCGACCTGAAGACGCTGGTGACCAGTGCCCAAATTTCGAATTCACCCCATTTTCTTTGCCACGTGCCGTTGACCTGAGCAGCTGTGACGCTCGTCTCCCTCCCGGCCTGCATCGTAAGCAATTGAGGCAGCTGCCAAGCACAGCGCCCACATTTTCCAGGTTTTTCTTATGACGGTATTACGAACGGT
>WNGD01006820.1_pt1 | contig 13385 bp, 14 predicted proteins | sample 5400671 | NCBI WGS metagenome assembly WNGD01 (sample SAMN13153369, study PRJNA577476) | soil metagenome | isolation source: 40 cm soil or saprolite under grassland replicate 2 | place: USA:California | collected 2016-06-15
GGGCTGGACAGCATAAAGAACAGAAAGAATAGGAAACACAATTGATGTCGCGTTCGCCGTCGCGCCCACCGCAAGGTTCTGTCCGCTCCGAACTTGCAGTCGCGCTGGCCTCCTGCCGCGGTGCGTTCCTCGGCATTGGGTTGATCAGCGCAATGAGCAACGTCCTGATGCTGACCGGGGCGATGTTCATGCTGGAGGTCTATGACCGGGTGCTGCCGAGCCGCAGCATCCCGACGCTGGTCGGATTGGCGACGCTGGCGGCCGGGCTTTATGCAGCGCAGGGCATTCTCGACCTGATCCGAACGCGGATCCTGGTGCGGATCGGCAGCGCGCTCGATGAGACCTTAAGCGGGCGGGTCTACGATATCATTCTCAAATTGCCGCTGTTGATCGGTTTCCAGAAAGACGGGCTGCAGCCGCTGCGCGATCTTGACAGCGTGCGGTCGTTTTTGTCGGGCCCCGGGCCGGTGGCGCTCTATGATCTGCCCTGGATGCCGGTCTTCATCGCGGTTTGCTACTTCTTCCATCCCTGGATCGGTCTCGCGGCCCTGGGAGGCGCCATTCTGCTCATTATCCTGACCCTGCTTACCGAGGCCCTAACGCGGGCACCGAGCCAGCAGGTTGCACTGGACGCCGTTACCCGCAACGGCCTTGCCGAGGCGAGCCGCCGTAATGCGGAGGCGCTGGTGGCGATGGGCATGGTCGGCCGCATGGCGGATCTGTGGAGCGAGGCCAACCGCAAGTACATGGCGAGCCAGCGCCGCGTCAGCGACGTGGGCGGCGGTTTCGGGGCCCTGGCGAAGGTCCTGCGCATGATGGTGCAGTCGGCGGTCCTCGGCGTGGGCGCCTATCTGGTGATCCAGGAGCAGGCCACGGCGGGCATCATCATCGCGGGCGCCATCATCAGCGCCCGGGCGCTCGCACCGGTCGATCTCGCAATCGCCAATTGGAAAGGGTTCGTCGCGGCCCGGCAGAGCTGGGGCCGGCTCTCCCGGCTGCTCGCGGTGCTGCCGGAACGGCAGGCGCCGATGCAACTGCTCGATCCGGGCCAGACCCTGGCGGTGGAGAACGTCAGCGTCACTGCGCCGCAGCAGCAGAAGCTCATCGTTCAAGACGTGAGCTTCACGCTGCTGAGCGGCCATGGGCTCGGCATCATCGGCCCGAGCGCGTCGGGGAAATCCTCGCTGGTGCGCATGCTGGTCGGCGTCTGGCGGCCACTGCGCGGCAAGGTGTGCCTGGACGGCGCGTCGCTCGACCAATGGCCCCCCGAGGCGCTGGGCAGCCACATCGGTTATCTGCCGCAGGATGTCGAGCTCATCGCCGGGACGGTCGCGCAGAACATCGCCCGGTTCACCCCCGGCGCCGATTCCAAGGGGATCATCGCCGCGGCGCAGGCGGCAGGGTGCCACGAGCTGATTACCAATCTACCGCAGGGCTACGACACCCCCATCGGCGAGCAGGGCGCGGCGCTCTCGGCCGGTCAGCGCCAACGCGTGGCGCTTGCCCGTGCGCTGTATGGCGCCCCGTTCCTGGTGGTGCTCGACGAGCCCAGCTCCAATCTCGACGCGGTTGGCGAGGAGGCGCTCACGCAGGCCATTTTCGCCGTGCGCAGCCGGCGCGGCATCGTGATTGTCGTCGCCCACCGGCCCAGCGCACTTGCGGCCGTCGATCATCTGCTGGTGATGAACGAGGGACGCGCGCAGGCCTTCGGACCCAAGGATCAGGTCGCGGCCAAGATGGTGCGCCGCGAGCCGGCTCCGCCACCGCGGCCCTTGAAGGTGGTCCCGGATGTCTGAGGACAGATCGATGAAGAATGATGCCAAAGCGTCTCGGCGCTCCATTCGACGCCATCTGTTCGCCGGCGTCGCCGTAGTCGCGCTGCTTGCGGGTGGTGTCGGCGGGTGGGCTTCCACCACCGAATTTGCCGGAGCCGTGATCGCCAGCGGGTCCGTCGTGGTCGATTCGAATATCAAGAAGGTCCAGCATCTGACCGGCGGCATCGTCGGCGAGCTCAAGGTGCACGACGGGGATCGCGTCAGCGTCGGGGATGTCGTCGTGCGGCTCGACGATACGGTCACCCGGGCAAACTTGGCGATTGTCAAAAAGGGACTGGACGAGCTGGTCGGCCGCAAAGCGCGGCTCGAGAGCGAGCGGGACGCCAGACAGACCATCAAGTTCCCGGACGAGATGCTCGCGCGCAAGAGCGACCCCGAGGTCGCCCATGTGATGGAGAGCGAGAGCAAGCTGTTCGATCTGCGCCGCTCGGCACGGCAAGGGCAGAAGGCGCAGTACCGCGAGCGGATCGCCCAGCTCCAGGAGGAGGCGCGGGGGCTTGCCGCGCAGCAGGCCGCCAAGGACCAGGAACTCGGCCTGATCGGACGCGAGCTCGTCGGCGTCAAGGAGCTTTGGTCGAAAAATTTGATTCAGCTCACGAGGCTCACGGCGCTGGAGCGCGAGCAGGCGCGACTTCAGGGCGAGCGCGGACAATTGATCGCCAGCGCGGCCCAGATCAAAGGCAAGATTGCCGAGACCGAGCTGCAGATCATCCAAGTCGACCAAGACCTGAGCAGTGATGTCGCCAAGGAGATGCGCGAGATCGAAGCCAAGATCGGCGAGTTCGTCGAACGCAAGGTCGCCGCCGAGGACCAACTCAAGCGCGTCGAGATTCGCGCGCCCCAGGACGGCACCGTGTTCCAGCTGGCGGTGCATACGGTCGGCGGTGTGATCGCCGCTGGCGACGTGATCATGCTGGTTGTCCCCAATGCCGATAACCTCATTGTCGAGGCGAAGGTGAATCCCCAGGATATCGATCAGCTGCAGCTCGGGCAGAAGGCCAGGCTGCGATTCTCTGAGACGGGCGAGCGCACCGTCCTGTCTTATTTGATGAAGCCGCTGCGAGACCAGTTCATGCGGACGTTTCGAGAGAAATGAGGAACGCACCCGAATAACGGTGCTCCGCAAACGCACGGTCCGACCACGCTCTCAATGCATCGCGGTGCCGCGAGACGCGGGTTACCTGCCCCCCGCACAGATCCGTACGTGCGTGATTCCCGCATACGGCTCTTGCTCGAGTACACGCAAAGCGTGTTCCGGACTGAAGTGCGTCGGCTTGGATGCATGCGTTGGCGGCGCCGTAGCCAACGCACGCTTCGCTGTACGCATTCGGTGAAGGCCGTTATGCGAAGCATGGCGAGCCGATGGTCCGACGAGGAGATCGCCGCGTCGTTGGATGGGAATGCCCACTGGTCAGGGGAAGACCTGGACCGCGCACCGTGTTGGCTCGCTGCGGAGGGTGCACGGTCGTACCACTCCGTACCAAATCCGTGCCTGCAACCTCCAGGACGAACGGGTGACCGCCGCGCTCGCTCGAAAAGGTCGCCCGTGTCGCGTCGATCTCGAACATCAAATTCCAATCTTCCCAGATAATTGAAGAAGGGGTGCACAATGAACGAGTCGTCGCGACGGCGCGCAGTTCACGTTCCGCGGCATTGCTGGACATGCACAGCCGGCCATCATCGAGAAAGCGGGTGAACCGCCCAGTGCTTGAGGCTGTAGTCGATCGCCTTGGTGGTCTCGCTCTTGCCGGAGAGTTTTGCACGGTGTTGGCGGAGCCAGGTCTCCAGCTCGATGACGAGTGGTCGGCTGCGCTCGTTGCGGACGCAGACGCGCTGCTGCGGCGTCATGCCGTTGATCTCGCGCTCGACGGCGAACAGCGCATCGATGCGGTCGACCGCCTCGATCGCGATCGGCGCCTTATTGAGCCGCGCCAAGTCGAAGAACTTGCGCCGTGCGTGTGCCCAGCACGCCGCTTCGATGATCAGACCCGGCTTGCGGCCGGCCTCGTAGAGGCGGTTGAAGCCGGCATAGGCGTCCGCCTGCATCAGCCCGGCGTAGCTCGCGAGGTCCCGTTCGGGATGCTCGACGGTGCGGTGCGCCCTCCAAAGAAGCAGTCCGCCAGGCCGCGAGCCAACGTGATCGGCTCTTAACCCCCCGTTTGCAGCCAATGGGGGCTTATTGCCATTGCGTTTCTCTCGGCGAGCGATATTCAATGCAGGTCACAATCTGAGCAAAAAAGTGATACCTAGCGCTACCAAGGCGCGCATGCCTCCCTGCGCGGGCACTGATCGATGCGCTGACCGGAAACTGCCCCAGTCGTGTAGGGAGAGCGCCTACCGCATTTTCGGCTTTTTCAATCGAACTCCAATACCGGCTTCTCGATCAGCATCCAAAAACAGGATACCGGCCTTTTCGAACGCTTGCTGGATTCGCAACAACGTCGCCACATTCCCCGCTGGTCCTTCTAACAGCTCTATTCGCTGCACGGTCGCAACGCCAATATCGGCGGCTTTTGCGAGATCCCCTTGCCGCGGAAACCGGAGCGGTCTTCGAGGCCAAGTTCATGCTGCCGTGGTCATTCTCCGAAGAGGCCGCGGCCGAGAAGCACATGGCCCAGGTTCAGCACAACATGTGGGTCACCAATGCCAAGGAGGCGGTGCTCTCGGTCATTACCGGAGGCGGCAAATGGGTCGAGATCACCATTCCGGCCGACTCGCTCTCTCAGCACCTCCTTCTGACGGCGGAGAAAAAGTTCTGGCGGTGTGTGGAGAGCGGCGAGCCGCCTCGACTGTTCGGCGTCGAGCCGTCGCGGCCGCGCATGGAGGCCGTCCGGGTGGTCGACATGAGCTCCTCCAACAGCTGGGCGGAATTTGCCGATGTCTTCCTCCGGACCCGTGAGGCCGCCGTTGAACACGAAAGGGCCAAGAGTTATAGAAGCGTTCGATGTAATCGAACACATCAGCCTTGGCCTGGTCGCGCGTCCGATAGGTTTTGCGTGCCGTCCGCTCGGTCTTCAGCGAGGAGAAGAAGCTCTCCGTTGCCGCATTGTCCCAGACATTGCCCGAACGGCTCATCGAACAGACGACGCCATGATCGGCCATCAAGCGCTGGAACTGCTCGCTAGTGTATTGGCTGCCGCGATCGGAGTGATGCAGCAGCGCGTCGGGTTTGCCTCTGCGCCAGATTGCCATCACCAGGGCGTCCGTGACGAGCTGCCCCGTCATCGCCGCGCTCATCGACCAGCCGACGACACGCCGGGAGAAGAGATCGACGACGGCAGCCACATAGAGCCAGCCCTCCGCGGTCCACACATACGTGAAGTCGGCAATCCATTTGCGGTTGGGAGCGGGCGCCTCGAAGCTGCGGTCAAGCACGTTCGGAGCGACGGCGGCCGCCTGCCGCTCACCCAGATCCGGCGGCAGGCGACGCCGTCGCGGGCGCGCTCTAAGGGCCTGTAGACGCATCAATCGCTCGATCCGATGCAGTCCGCACGACACCCCTTCCGCCAGCATGTCGTGCCACACCCGCCTGGCGCCGTAGGTCCGGTCACTTGCAAGAAAAGCTGGCGCGAACCTTCGCACCGAGTTCTTCATCGCTCCGGCTGCGCTGACTGCGCGGTCGTGTCAGCCAAGCATAGAACCCACCCCGCGAGACACCGAGCGCCTCGCACAACCATTCCGCCGGCCAGATCCCCCGGTGCTTCGCGATGAAGGCGAACTTCATGTCGATTCCTTCGCGAAGTAGGCCGCGGCTTTTTTTAGGATATCTCGTTCGGCCTTAAGCCTGGTCACCTCGCGCTTCAGCCGCGCGATCTCCAGCTGCTCCGGCTTCATTTGCCCTAGGAAAGGCATGTTGCGGGTCATCCGCCAACATCTTCACCCAACTGCGCAGCTGCGACTGATGCACACCAAGGTCACCTGAGGCCTGCGCATACGAGACGCCACGCTCTTAGATCAGCCTGACAGCCTCGAGCTTGAACTCCCGCGTAAACGTCCGCCTCTCCATGATCCACCTCCGGTCCCATCAAAACACCTAATTCGGTGTCTTTGGAACCGGGTGCAGGCCACACCATTGATCGCTTCGTTAGGTTGCGGCTCAATGTTACGCATCTTTCAATAGCCCAGCGCCTTTCGATGCCGGGCCATTCGCCTCGAATTAGCGCTTGTGCTTAGGAAAGAAGTCTTCAGCCGTTGGCAAAGAGACTCCAAGAAGAGCTTCGATTTCCTGAGTGACCGGATCACTCATCTTTAGCTCGTTCTGTTTACACTGGACGTGATGAGCGTTGAGAGGAATTTCGCCCTTTACTTTCAGGCTTGCATCAAGGCCATCGTTTTCCGAAACGGGCAGAGCGGCGTCTCCTTGTTCAATTCCAACTTTCTGGATAGGAGGACGCTCTGTCAAAATAATTTGAATTTCCGAGAGCACCATATCTATCCGCTTCTGTTCGTCCTGCTGTTTCTCGGTCGGGACGGGATCGACCTGAAGCGTCGGTTGGCCATCCGTGCTCGGCTCTTCGAGAGGAACTTCGATCTCCGAAAGGACCATATCTACCTGCTTCGGTTCATTCTGCTCGTTCGGAATCGAACCAGGATCGACTCGCTTCTGTTCGTCCTGCTGTTTCTGGGTCGGGAGGACAGGATCGACCTGAAGCGTCGGTTGGCTATCCGCGCTCGGCTCTTCGAGAGGAACTTCGATCTCCGAAAGGACCATATCTACCCGCCTCGGTTCATCCCACTCGTTCGAGGTCGAACCAGGATCGATTCGCTTTGGTTCATCCTGCTCGTTCGGGGTCTGGACGGGATCGACCGGTTGGCTAGCGGGGGTCGGTCTCGGCTCTTCAACAGAAATTTCGATCTCCGAAAGGACCATATCTACACGCTTCGGTTCATCCCGCTCTTTCGGGGTCGAACCAGGATCGACTCGCTTTGGTTCGTCCTGCTGTCTCTGGGTCGGGACAGGATCGACCGGTTGGCTAGCGCTCGGGCTCGGCTCTTCAAGAGGAAATTCGATCTCCGAAAGGACCATATCGACCCGCTTCGGTCCATCCCGCTCGGCCGGGGTCGAACCAGGATCGACTCGCTTTGGTTCATCCTGCTCGTTCGGGGTCAGGACACGCTTGACCGGTTGGCTAGCGGGGCTCGGGCTCGGCTCTTCGAGAGGAACCGAAAGGACCCTATCTACCCGCTTCGGTTCAACCCGCTCGTTCGGGGTCGAACCAGGATCGACTCGCTGTGGTTCATCCTGCTGTTCCTGGGTCGGGACAGGATCGACCGGTTGGCTAGCGGGGCTCGGGCTGGACTCTTCGAGAGGAACCGAAAGGACCCTATCTACCCGCTTCGGTTCATCGCGCTCGTTCGTGGTTGAACCAGTAACCGGCGGTTGGTCATCAGGCTTGAGTATTATACCTGCTCGTCGAGTTGCTTCTTTAGTGGCAAGTGCACGAAATCCAACCGCGAGTTCCCGAACGATCAGTAAAATCGGAGCGGAGGAATTCATGAGGGCGTGAGTATTGGTCAAATTACGCTTTACATCAGCAAAGTCCCTTGATCGGCTACCATTTCCAAGGTCTACAAAATAGCGCAACGAGGCTGTGCACTGTTCAATATATGCTTCTACCCGTTCTAGCGCGTTGGCAGCTTGCAGGAGTATGGCATTGTTCGGATCTTCAGGTGGTACGGTCTCAAAGTGGGCGCTAGTCCTCAAAGGAGACGACGACTGCACTCCCGCGTCCGCCTCAGAAAAGGATGCGAGGAGCGGGTGAGCGGTATCATCAGGGCTCTTGAATGCTGGATCCGTGCGGTCGCGGGACGAAGTATCGTGCGCTTCCTCGTCGTCCACCACATTCATGGGTTCCATTTGTCCAAAGAGTTGTTTGTACGCGATCTGTGTAGCCTCCGCATTATCGTCACACATAGCGTCCGAGTTGGATGGATCAAAACGAACTCCGTTCAGCGGTGAATCTCGAGTCGCAAGTTTCTGGCCCCCGGATCGTCTGTTCAAGAACGTCCATTTCATGGCACTGAACTCCCACGGCATGCTCCGAAAGAAGGATGGTTATCGCAGCGCCAACGGCCGCGCCCGCGTCCATTGACGAGCCACAGGGTCAGCAGGAGCACCACGGCGCCAATAGTTGCCGTGATGATTGTGGCGACGATGCCGCGTCCGAAGTGGATGCCCAACTGCGGCAGCAGCCAACTACCGATCAATGCGCCAACGATCCCGACGCAGATATCGGCGACGAGACCGAAGCCGGTGCCCTGCACGAGCTGTCCGGCAAGCCAGCCTGCGATCAGGCCGACCATGAGGATGACCAGAAGATTTTCAACCGACATCGCGTCCCTCCCCGAAGCGGGTTCACGCTACCGCTCCGCAGAGCGGGCCGCCGCCCCAGTAAGGTTCCAGGCAAATTGTGTGCTCTTTAGGCGCGTAAAGCGCTCTGTGACCGAATTTTAGGGACCGTTGCACTTAAGCCACTACTTGCTTCGATTATTATAGGCGGTCGAGGGTTCTGATCCGACCTCCGCGCCGATGCGGCTGGCTATAACCGCAGCCAGGCGATAGCGCTCTACCTCATTTCAGTGGACCAGTCCCCAAAGGCGCGTAAGCAAGCCAAGACGATCCGATCGTCGATCGGCAACCCAACGTGATCCCGCTGACCGGACGCTGACCGCGAACGAGAAACATGCGGAGTGGGAAGGAAAACCTACATCTGGCACGTGATGAAGCAACGGGATGACCGGAGCGGCCCACCGCGCGGGGTGTTGCAGACATACCACAGGGACGGAGCGATTTGCGTGTGTTGAGTTTTCAAAGGGCGCGAGGCCGGCCAACGTTCGATAACGTCTGTTCTGAACTATTTCTACCAAGGGGGGACGCAATGAACATCTTCGGCTTCATGGAAAAATGGGTCGTACCACAGGAGCGGCCGCGCTATGAGCAATTGACGCAGCAGCAGTTTTCCGAATTGGTGATGCGCATCATCAAGACCGCATCGGCAGACATCCCAGTAGTTGACGCGGTCGCCGCAACGGCACAGGCCCTGGGCACGCAAATTGGTGCCCTGGTGGGCTTTGGGTATGTGCCGGGCGCAGCGCTGGAAGATATGCTCGCCGCTGCTCACGAAACCGTTGACACCTTCGCGCGTGACACGCTGACAAGCCTTCCAAGTAGCCGCACATAAATTCGCGTGTAAGCAGAAGCGAGATTGATGGTCGCCCTCTCCGCCGTCGAGGCTTCCGACGAATCGCTGTAAGCTCGCCTTCGGCGTGGGGCCGGCTGGCCAGCCGTCACATCGTGACCCAAACCGCCGCGATGCTTGCCCCGCGCTCCCTACCGCGCAGTGAAGCGGTGTTCCACATGCTTGACAAAGGCCTGAACGCGCGACTGCGTTAAGCCAAACGTTCAGGCTCAAGAGGATTGCCAGGCAGCAGGCGGGCGAGATTGAGTGTGTAGGGCGTGGGCTTTATCAGTCGCGGGTGCCCTGCGCGACTGCCTAAAAATTCATCGCCTATCCGAACATCAAGCGGATTGAGCGGCGACGGAGTGACCTCGACAGCGAGTTGACGTGGCGTTCGCTTCCGCCGTCGAGGTCACTGCATCGCCGAGCAGTTAACTGCGATCCCAGAATCGAGTTGCATTCCGGCAACACATTTCGGAAAAGATGATAGCTCGCAGTTTTCTTGCTTGCGCGGTCATATTTTCACCGGAATCCTTGGTGGCCATATGTGACCGGAAAAAGCAAGGCATCTCGGCGAGGGTGTGCAGCATGGGTGAGGTGGGGTCTTGGACAAGACAGGAAGCGAGGAGGTGATGAGCCCGCGGCGACTTGCTGCATTAGCGGCACTGTGCGGAGCGGTCGTCCTCGCTGCTGCCGGTCTGCTCGACCTCGGTTCGCCCCGCATCGAGAATACCGGAGTGCCGATCGAGGGCAGCCGGGCACCATTTGCGACCGTTAGCGCTGAGCCCGTCGACACGCCGCAAGCAACCGCAATGGGCGGGGAAAGTGTCTCCGGCACCGATGTGGCGATTATCGACGCTGTTTTGCCCGACCCTCATCCGATGCCGCGGCCCAAAACACCATCCGTGCAGATCGAGTCCGCGAGCACGCCTGATCCGGTGCAAGGCAAAGGGGCAGTGAGATCCGTCGAAACTCCCGACGAGTGCCTTGTGGAAGAAATCTGCATCGACCAATATCTCTGGTCGGTGTACCAACGCGCCCCGAAAGTCGACAGCATCAAGGTGCCGGACAAGATAAAGGTCACAGTCAAGCAGAAGGGCAAAACGCGGACCGTCGCCAAAATTATTATAAAGTTGGTGGACGAGGACTTCACGTGGAAGGATCCGAAGGCGGCACAAAAAGCCGGCATGTCGCTCACGGATTACGTGGTCGGAGGCATGGATAAACGCTTCAAACTGAAGCTGTATCATGCTCTTCGCGCGATGGACGACGCCGGGCTTGCGCCCGGCATGACGAGCGGATTCCGCGATGATTACCGGCAATCGCTCGCAAGCGGCAACAAGGCCGCGACCGACAGCTCATACCATGGTGGGAGCCGGCGCGGCGGCTATGGCCACGGGCTTGCGGCCGATCTCGTCAGCGTAAAAGGCGAGACACGTGCGCAGCGATGGATTTCAAGCGAGAACTTGTGGAAGTGGATCGATGCGCACGAAAAAGAGTTTGGAATTGGGCGACCGTATCTCGATAAAGATCCGCCGCATGTCGGGCCGATCGACGGCAAAGAATATGCCGACAAACGCGGCCGGGCAAAGACGGAACACGCAGGTTTGGAAGCGAACAAGCCCCACCGGTCAGCGGTGCGCAACGATCACGGCAGGACGAAACCGGCATCGTCGAAGGTGAGAAGCATTTAGGGTTGCTTGCCTTTTGGCTCTGCACGCGCAACTACTGTCCTCCAATATCTTTACGAAATTCAAAGTGAAGGCCTCGGGCAGCCGTGAGTGAGCGTCGGATGTCTGTAGCTAAGGTGCGACCGATCTGCGCGACAGTAGTGGCGGTACTTGCTGTTTGCATCGCGCCTGTAGGGACTGCGCACGCTCGCTTGTTTTGGCCGCAGTGGGGATATTGGTGGGGCGATCATGCTCCGCTGCGGCACAGTCACCGGCACAGGCCCGCAGAGCCTAAATCGGCGAAGAAGGATCAAGCCCAAGAAGCTCCGAACGGTCCGCTCCAGATCATCATCTCGATCGCGGATCAGCGGATCTCGGTTTATGACAATGACGCGCTGATCGCACGTTCTGCAGTGTCAACGGGTATTCCACGCCATCCAACGCCCCTCGGCGTATTCAGTGTCATCAGCAAACAACGATGGCACCGCTCGAACATCTATAGCGATGCTCCGATGCCATATATGCAGCGCATCACCTGGTCAGGGATAGCGCTGCATGCGGGTGTTCTACCGGGGCGCCCAGCCTCACACGGCTGTATCCGCTTAAAGCACGACTTTGCCATTCGACTGTGGCATCTCGCCAAGCGCGGCACCCGCGTGATCATCGCGCCGGAGGATATCCGGCCGGTTGAGATAGCCCATCCAGCCCTTTTCGTATCCAAGCCGAAACCCGCTTCCGGTCCGCCAGTGTCTCGGGCTGCCATTGTGGACAACATCGCCATGACAGCCGCGACGGTGTATCCGCCGTCAACGCCCAATGCCGACACGCAACAAGTCACCGATCTCCAAGTTCCGGCGATGCGCGCTGCAGCCGCTCGAAAGGTCGTCCAAATCTCGGTGTTCGTGAGCCGCAAATTGAGCAAGCTCTTCGTGCGTCAGGGCTTCACGCCATTGTTCGATATCCCGATCAGGATCCAAGATCCGGAGCAGTCGCTGGGAACGCATGTGTTTACCGTACTGGGATTCCAGAACGAGGGTAAGGCGCTTCGCTGGACCGTCGTGTCGATGCCGGAGAAATCTTCTCCCACCGCCTCCAAACCGCGTAAGGGCGGCATTCAAATTGTGGAGACCATCCCGCCGGTGTCGTTGCCCGACAAGGCCCAGGCGGCCCTCAACCGCATCGAAATACCCCAGGATGTGGTTGAGCGCATCTCGGAACTACTGACGCCAGGCTCTTCACTCATTGTATCGGATTACGGCGTCAGTGCAGAGACCGGAAAGGACACGGACTTCATCGTGGTAACGCCGTGAATCGCTAAGTGAAGTTGCTGGGCTGAAATCGCCCCTAGCCGGCGGCGAAAATCGCTGTTAATTTTCCTGATAACTAAGCGCGTGGCCAGCAGCAGGACATCTTCCTCGTATCGGTAGATACCCGCGCACACTATGGAAAAAGACGCGCCTTCCGGAATCGAAAGCACGGACCGATGCCTCGGCGGTCATGGCCAATGCCCGCCTCGATGGCGGCGAGCCCCCGCGCGCGGGAGCCGGGTGCCACCGCTGAGCTGCCAAGAAGGGGCTGGACGAGCTGGTCGGCCGCAAAGCGCGGCTCGAGAGCGAGCGGGACGGCAGACCGGCCATCAAGTTTCCGGACGAGATGCTCGCGCGCAGGAGCGACCCCGAGGTCGCCGATGTGATGGAGAGCGAGAGCAAGCTGTTCGAGCTGCGCCGCTCGGCCCGGCAAGGGCAAAAGGCGCAGTATCGGGAGCGCATCGACCAGCTCCAGGAAGAGGCGCGGGGGCTTGCTGCGCAGCAGGCCGCCAAGGACCAGGAACTCGGCCTGATCGGCCGCGAGCTCGTCGGCGTCAAGGAGCTTTGGTCGAAGAATTTGATTCAGCTCACCCGGCTCACCGCGCTGGAGCGCGAGCAGGCGCGGCTCCAGGGGGAACGCGGACAATTGATCGCCAGCGCGGCCCAGATCAAAGGCAAGATCGCCGAGACCGAGCTGCAGATCATCCAAGTCGATCAGGATCTGAGCAGCGATGTCGCCAAGGAGATGCGCGAGATCGAGGCCAAGATTGGCGAGTTCGTCGAACGCAAGGTCGCCGCCGAGGACCAACTCAAGCGCGTCGAGATTCGCGCCCCGTAGGACGGTACGGTGTTCCAGCTGGCGGTACATACGGTCGGTGGCGTGATCGCTGCTGGCGACGTGATCATGCTGATCGTGCCCAATGCCGACAACCTCATTGTCGAGGCGAAGGTCAATCCCCAGGATATCAATCAGCTGCAGCTCGGGCAGAGGGCCAGGCTGCGTTTCTCTGCGTTCAACCAGCGCTCAACACCGGAGATCGCTGGGGTCCTCACCCGCATCTCGCCGACAACGGGTTTCGGGTCACCTCATTCGCATACTCAGACGGCGGCGTGTTAGAGTTAACCAAATTATAATTTCTCCCCGCGCGGCCTTGAAGTGCCGCCAAATCGGGCGCCAAATGGGCGCAAGTTTGCCGATGCGCATTGGCCTTTGTCAACCGATGCAAGATTTTCCGTTGCGAGCTCGGCAGCTCGGCTTGCGGACAAGGGAGGGGCAATGCGTATGCTTGTTGTCGCAGTCACCTTGGTGATCGCAATCATGGCAGCAGTATCGGGCTGTGCGCCGTTTGGTCCCCAGCTTTATCCTGGTGCTTATCGGGTTTCGCCGAGTCCTGA
>WNGD01004712.1_pt1 | contig 13383 bp, 11 predicted proteins | sample 5400671 | NCBI WGS metagenome assembly WNGD01 (sample SAMN13153369, study PRJNA577476) | soil metagenome | isolation source: 40 cm soil or saprolite under grassland replicate 2 | place: USA:California | collected 2016-06-15
TCGGTTTGCAAAATGGCACCCTACGTACACTCAATGCCAGTTTCCCCAATCCTGGGAAACAGAGGTGGTTCTACCATTCGAATGGCAGCATCTACACTTCCTCACCACCAGTGGTGATATAAGCGACATAGCCTGCGTAAGCTTATTAGGCCAGGATGGATGTCCATCCTGGCCTATATTTATGCTATCAACTCAACTTTTTTTACTGTGTTAGGAGGAAAGCGATGAGAGTACTTTGCTGCCTGCATGGTACGAATGATGAATGGCCGGGGTGCTAATTCCGCATTTACAGGTATGCGTCGGTAGAAAAAATGGTAGAATACTAACATTACAGTAAATAGCGGCCTGAAGGCACTGTTGTTGTCCTGGACTTATCAACGAGGAGGAACTATATGTTCGTTCAGGTACTTAATCCGCTAGGGAATCTTGGTCTAACCGTTCTGGTCGCGCTCATCCCGGTAATAGCGCTGCTGGTTATGCTGGCAGTCTTCCGCGTCACCGCCTGGCTTGCCACGCTGATCGGCTCCGTTCTCACTCTGATCTTGGCCATCGTGGTGTGGGGTATGCCGATAGGCGATGGAATCCGGGCGTATTTCATCGGCAGCGCCACCGGTATCTGGGCGGTGGACTGGATCACCTTCTGGGGGGTGGTCATCTTCAACACGCTGAGACTGACGGGTCTCTTCGACACCTTCAAAAACTGGCTAGTCGAGCAGGCCACCGCCGATGTTCGCGTCCAGGCGATCCTGCTGGCCTGGGCCTTGGGCGCATTGCTCGAAGGATTGGTCGGCTTCGGCTATCCCTGGGCGGTCATCGCCCCCATCCTGGTTGCGCTGGGCGTCATCGAGCTGGATGCGATTCGAGTCGCAGCGATAGCCAACAATGCCCCCGTCTCCTATGGCGCACTGGGCGCGCCGATTATTGCGCTGGCAGCCGTGACCGGCTTGCCACTGTTAGCGCTCTCGGCCTCGGTGGGGAGGATTGTAGCTATCCTGGCGCTGCTGCCCCCCTGGATTCTGATCTATCTAGTAACTGGCCGCAAGGGCTTTCGCGAAGGCTGGCCGCTGGCGGTGGTGGGGTCATTGTCCTTCATTCTGGGTCAGCTGCCTGTCTCGCAATTCCTGGGCCCCTATCTTCCCGACATTGTCGGTGCGCTGGTCTCATTTGGTGCGATCCTCCTGCTGCTGAAGGTCTGGCATCCAAAGACCGTGCTGGGCTATGGCGGTATAGCCTTGAGCGAAGAAGAGCAGAGGGCGGAGAGCGCCTCTCGCATCGGAAGCGCCCCCTCCCGGCATTCCGTCCTGGCGGCCTTGCTGCCATTCCTGATCCTGATAGTGGTGGTTGTGCTGTGGACCGGCCCTTGGTCGCAGTTGCCGAAGATCACTCTGGGCAGCGTCCAGGTAAAGGCCATCTCTTCCATCAGCCACAAGGTCACTTCCGTCGCCTTCTCCTTCACGCCTTTCATTGCTGGAACCGCTATTCTGACCTCCTGGCTGGTGATGCTGGCGTTTATCCGCCCTGGCGGCGCGGTGCTGGGACAGGTGTTTCGGGATACTTTCCGCCAGATGTGGGGAGCGCTGCTGGTCGGCTTCTTCATCTTTGGCCTAGCCTTCGTCTTCAATTACTCTGGCATGGCCTCGTCACTGGCTTACGGCTTTTCGAAGATCGGACCCGCTTTCATCCTGCTTGCCCCCATTCTGGGATGGATCGGCGTTGCGCTTTCAGGCAGCAATACCTCCGCCAATAGTTTGTTTGGCCTAGTGCAGGTACAGGTAGGTAGATTGCTCGGCTTCCCTGTTCTGTTGCTGCCCTCGTTGGGCTCGGTCGGAGCCGAGGTCGGCAAGCCGGTCGCCCCCCAGACGGCCAGCGTTGGTGTCTCAACTTCCAAGTACGTGCGCAACGAGGGCCAGGTTATTCGCCATAATATGGGGTGGACGCTGGTTCTGCTAGGATATCTCATCCTCGTCAGCCTTCTTTATTACTTCCTGCTGCCGGGACTGATGCGATAGGCCAGGTCTTGCCCTACTAATGCAGATTAACAAATTAATCTGCATTAGTAGGGGCCGATTTATCGCGCCCAGCGCCGATTGATCGGCCTCGGTGCATTGATCACTATCCGGATGGTTTTGTAAAAAATCATTATGTAGGGGAGCGATAGCCAGATTTGCGCGAAGATAGAAAAGAAAAGGCATCAGTGGCCTTCCTTTGCATTAGCTCTCTTCTGGTGAAAGGTGAGAAAACTGCTATGATTAACAGCGATCGTTTCGACACGTTCACTGAGCAGACCAGGAAGGTGTTGCACTTGGCTCTTGAAGAAGCCCGACACTTCCAGCACAACGCCCTCGGCACTGAACATCTCCTGCTGGGTTTGCTTCGCGAAGGAGAGAGCGTTGCTGCCAGCGTCCTGGAGTCGCTGGGCGTGACGCTCGAGCAGGTACGCAAGGCGGTTGAAGAGGCGAAAGGGCGGGGCAACAGCATGGTGCAGAGCGAGCTCATGCTTTCACCACACGCGAAAACGGCCATTGAGATAGCCAGGAAAGAAGCCGAGCGCCGGTTTTCTTCTTATCCCTCCACCGGCGGGAAGCCTTGGCTAGCGTCGATTGCCCTGCCGGAGAATGCTGCAATGAAGATCCTGCAAGATGTGGAGATGCCAGAACACCTGACGTCGCTGGGCATAACATTAGAGCAGGTCCATAAGGCAGTTGAAGAGCACAGTGAAGGGCGTGCCGTGCAGATCGTGTTCGAACAGAGACCACCCGCCAACACGGCCAGTGGAGAGCGTTCCCCTTTCTTCTCTCTCGACACCGAGGATTTGTTGCGGGGGGTGCTTCGTGTGCCGGAGAGTACTGCGGTGAAGATCCTGCAAGGGTTGGGGGTGCCACCCCTCAAGGATATTCAGACGCTCATGTTTCTGGAGCACGTGACGGCTCTGCCAATAACCAATCAGGAGTATTCCCAAAGGTTCACGAAGCCTGCCAGGAAGGCATGGAGCCTGGCGCACGACGAGGCACGTCGGCTCCAGGATCACTACATTGGTGGGCATCATCTGTTGTTGGGGTTGGTAGGCGAAGGCTCAGGCGTGGCTGCAAAGTTGCTGGCTGAGATGGGGGTCAGCCTCTCCGAGATGCGCGAGGACATCGAGCGGAGGACTGCCCCTGGCGACGCGCAGGGTGACATCAAACTGCAACCGAAGTTGAAGCATGTCATCGAGCTGGCCTCAGACGAAGCACGGCGGCTCCATCACCCCTCCATTGGCACGGGGCATCTGCTGCTGGTGCTGGTGCGTGGGCGTGACGATCAAGGGATCGAGGCGGGTCTGCTGAAAAACCTGGGCGTGGACCTGGACACCCTGCGGACAGCACTACGGCGTGCGCTGAGCGAGAAGGCGGGTATGTCCGAACATGAGGCAGCAGCGGTGACGAATGCAAGCAGTGAGGAAGGGATCTCTGCTTCTAATGCTTCCATTGCCTCAATAGAGAAAGACTTAGGGAGTCGGGAGTTGGATAAGACGCTTCTGGCTGTCTATCCATTCACGCTAGAAGCTCGGCGCGTGCTGGAGGATGCGCGGCTTACAGCGCGGAATCTTGGCCAGAGGGTTGGGCCAGAGCATTTGCTGGTAGGGCTGGCATCTTTAACCTTCAGGCATGATGGACCCGTGAGCAAGGTGCTGGGGGATCTGGGAATAGATTTTGCCAGAGTGCAAGCAGTCGTGGAGAAGAGGCAAGGTCAGGGAGTGAAGACCGCACCGGTAGTGCTTGTGCAGAGTGCGCTGTGCAGAGCATACTTGCTGTTGGCTGTCGATGAGGCCGAGCAGAGAGACGGTCAGGGCGCTCCTATCAAGAGCGAGCATCTGCTGCTTGGTTTGCTGCGCGAGGAAAAGGGAATAATTGCAGATCTGCTGGGAGATCTTGGGACGAGTGTAGAGACAGTACGCAAAAAGGTAGGAGAGTCTCTGAGTACACAAAATCTTTGAAACGGAGATCACGCAGCAGAATCATGAACAGCTTGAGCCTCACATCAATGACTTTGTGTACTAAGCGGTAGTGCTACTTCGCCGACTCTGCCACCCGGATAATGAGATTGGCAACATCATATGTCTTTCCCCCACAAGCCTCACTTTACTAGCACGCTCCCCTGCTTGCACTGCACCCAGAGCTCTTCTCCAGGCTGTCTATCCGCATCACTACCATTATGAACTAGGGCTATATCCCCATGGCTATAGGAAATAGCCTTCTTAACGGGAAGTGAGTTGTTGCCCACACGCAAAATAATCGGTGGTCCCCATAATGCTACCCCACATATGAAGTTGTAAACGTGGCGGGCGCTCCATTCTGCCACTGGCACAACAAAATCATCGGCGGCGGGAAAACCATGATAACTGCTTTTGTTTTCATCTTGCGCCACTGGCACTGCAACTCCATTATAGAGACCCCAGGTGCCGCGTGCCAGCAGCTTCCCGCCAAGCTCGGCGCACTGTGCTTCCAATTGAGTGTAGCTGATACCATCTGGAATCTCCAGCGCTTCCTGCGCCACAATTGGCCCTGTGTCCATACCCTCATCCATCAAATGAATAGTAACGCCTGTTCGTTGATTACCCTCGCGAAAGGTCCAGAATAACGGCTCTGGCCCGCGATTGGCTGGCAGTAACGACGGGTGCACGTTGAGGCATCCAAGATGCGCAATATCTAAGACCGCACGCGGTATACGCTTTGAGAAACACGCAACGCAAATGACATCGGGTTGGTATGCGGTTAACACCTCAATAGTTTCTGGGTCGGACAGTCGATGTACTTCCCACACTGGTATCTGTCGATCCCATGCCAGTTGCAGGATAGAGGTATGCGATGAGGATTGTAACACAGGTAGCACCACGCGAGAGGTCTGTGCACGCTCTCGCTGCCTGATAGCCGGTTGGTTTTGCATAGGGTTCTGCTCAGCCGGAATGACGACTGCGCATACCTCAATACCAGCTTCAAGTAATGCACGCATCGGTGGATGCGAAAAATTGCCCTGCATGCCCAGAAATAAGACACACGGCGGACGTACAATTCGTGCAGTGTTTGACATGTGACGTTCTATCTTGTAGTATTCTTTATTAGTGTACATTGTAACATTGACCAGGAGTTTTCAACATGCCACGAATGGTAATGTGTGTCAAACTAGGTCGCGAGCTTCCAGGGTTAGAGAAGCCACCCTTCCCCGGCCAATTGGGGCAACGCATCTATGAGAAAGTCTCGCAACAGGCCTGGGATATGTGGCCTGCCCAAAGTACGCTCATCATTAACCACTATGGGCTGAATATGGCGGATCCAGAAGCACGCAAAATTTTGCGCGAGCAGATGGAGGAGTTCTTCTTCGGCGAAGATGCGAAGCCCCCCGAGGGCTGGGTACCGGAAGAGGTGGGCGTAGGGGCCGGACCGAGTGCCAAAGGTGGTGGTGGGCCTTCTCGTAAGAAATGAGATCCAACGGCGCCATTCTGCTCATTTCATGTTATGAACTGGGCCACCAACCATTTCATCTTGCTTCGCTACACACCATGCTACAGCAGGCAGGATATTCCCCCGTGTCAGTAGATACCGCTGTTGAGGCGCTGACAGATGAAAGCATAACTCGAGCGCGATTTGTTGGCGTTTCTGTACCCATGCATACAGCCCTCCGTCTAGGACAGCTAGTTGCACAACGTGTGCGTTCGCTCAATCCTGCGGCGCACATCTGCTTTTATGGGCTCTACGCCTCGCTCAATGAAAATTACCTCTTGCAAGAAACCGTTGATTCGGTCATCGGCGGCGAATATGAAATCCCGCTGCTCAGGCTAATCGCCACCCTGGAAAGTGGCCAAACTGCGCCTATTCCAGGTGTCAGCACACGTGAACAGAGCAGCACTCCCTGGATTCAGCGGACTCCGTTCGTGGTACCTGAGCGCCATCAACTCCCATCCCCGTCTCGTTATGCTCGACTTGAGGTGAATGGCGAACGGTTGCTGGCAGGGTATACTGAAACGACCCGCGGTTGCAAGCATACCTGCCTGCATTGCCCAATCACGCCCATCTACCATGGACGTTTCTTCGCTGTACCAGTCGACATTGTGTTGGCAGACATCCGCACACAAGTAGCGCAGGGTGTGCGCCATATCACATTTGGCGACCCCGATTTCTTCAATGGGCCTACCCATGCCATGCGTATTACTCGCGCTTTGCATGCTGAGTTCCCCTCCATCACCTTCGATGCAACCATCAAAATTGAGCACCTTTTGCAGCATCAGCACCTGCTGCCTGAACTCCGCGACCTGGGGTGCGCCTTCATAGTCTCGGCTGTGGAGTCAATCAATGATGATGTGCTTCGTCACCTGAACAAAGGCCATACGAGTGCACAGGTGGCAGAGGTATTCGACTTGATGCAACAGCTAGCTATTCCTTTGCGCCCGTCGTTACTGCCATTCTCTCCTTGGGAAACGCTTGAGAGCTATATCGCGCTGCTGACCTTTTTTGAAGAGCGCCGGCTGGTCGAGCATGTTGACCCTGTGCATTTCTCGATTCGCTTACTGATCCCCCCTGGTTCGGCTCTGCTTGACACGCCAGGTGCTCACGAATGGTCAGGAGAACTAGATGCCGCCGCTTATACGTACTGCTGGACGCATCCCGACCGGCGTATGGACGAACTTCAGCGCAGGGTATCCGTACTGGTGGAGCAAGCTCAAAGCGTGCAGGCAGATCCAATCGAGACCTTTTTCCACATTAAGGCATCAGCCCTCGCCATCAACGGTCAGGATATGTGTGTCTCTTGCGCGGTCAAAGGTTATGGGACACGCAAGGTGTTACCTCACCTGACCGAATCCTGGTTCTGCTGAGCGGAGCCCACCTCGGGTCAGTTGGACCCGGTTCGCTAGTTCAACTGTTGAGTGCGCAGTTCATAATCGATTCCGCATCAAAGGAGGCGGAGATGTCAGACCAATTCGACATAGTGATCGCTGGAGCCGGCCATAACAGTCTGATCACAGCCGCCTACCTTGCGAGAGCAGGGCTCTCGTGCCTGGTTCTCGAAGCCCGGCCTGAGATCGGCGGCAATACTATGACCGAGGAGCTAACTCTCCCCGGCTTCTTACATGATACCTGCTCAACTACCCACTCCATCTTCATGGAAAGCCCCATCTGGCGCAATCAGGAGTTGCCACTGGCCGAATATGGGTTGGAATACATTCCATCCGATCCCGCCTCTCAGGTAGTGTTCCCGGATGGCACTTACATCACTCAATGGATCGACATCGACCGTACATGTGAGGAGATATCCAAATTCTCGCGGCGAGACGCAGCCACCTACCGTACAATGATAACCGAGTGGCGAACCGCAGCTCCATTCTTCAATAAGGTTCGCTACACACCTGCCGGATGGACATCAGCCGCTGAGCAGCTGGCCGCTCATCCACAGGGAGCAACTTGGTTGCGCCGCCAGGCGCTCTCTGCGTGGGACATCATCGACGACTCATTCGAGGATTGGCACGTCAAGTCGTGGATGATGTGGTTTGCCGAGGGAACCTTGCAGCCAGGAGAGCGACCCGGCACCGGCCTGCTCGCCTACTCATTCGTGGCAGGTCGCCAGCGCAATGGCTGGGCCATCCCCAGGGGAGGCTCAGGCAGCCTCCCCAGAGCGTTGCGGCGCATCCTCGAGGCACATGGGGGACACATCCTGACCAATAAGCCGGTCAGCAGTCTGATTCTTGAGGGTGGTCGCTGCGTGGGCGTCGAGACCGAGTCAGGCGAACAGTTCCGCGCACGTCTAGCCGTCGTCTCCACCATCCACATTAAGCAACTGGTGAACATGGCACCTGCCGAGGCATGGGGTGAAAGTTTTCTGTATGGTGTAGAGACCTACAAGGCCGGACGGACAATGTTCGTGGCTCACTACGCTACCACCGAACCGCCCAGGTTCTCGATCGATGGGGGCACCCTTTCCATGGTGGGAGCAGGAGTGGCTCAAACCGTCGAGCGCCAACTGCGAATAGAAAGCGACTTCAATCACGGTATCGTAGCCAAAGACCAACCGGTGCTGATGGTGCTTACTCCATCTTTGGCAGATCCCTCACGCGCCCCCGAAGGCAAGCACATGGTCAAGGTCATCAGCTCACAGCCCTACTCGCTGCGTGAGGGACCCGAGAAATGGGACGAGATCAAGGAGGAAGTTGCGGCCAACAACCTTGAGGAGTTGAGGCGATACGCACCTAATTTGACCGGGGACAAAATCCTGGCCACCGAAATCCGCAGCCCGCTCGACCTCGAGCGCTATAACCGGCACAACTGGCATGGGAGCTGCCACGGCGGGGACCTCGGCCCTTCTCAGTCAGAAACGTTGCGACCGGTTCCTGGCTATGCCCAGCACCGCATGCCGATTCCAGGCCTCTATCAGACCGGTGCCACCACCCATCCAGGTGGTTCGGTGACCGGTGGACCAGGCCGGAACGCCGCGATGGTGCTGCTCAAGGATCTCGGCCGGGACTTGAACGAGGTCATCCAAAGCTAGCTAGGCAAATGTACCTTAAGTGTCCTCCAAAAACGCTTTTTCCTTCTCTCGCTATTGAAAGCGGCGAGAGAAGGAATAGACAGAAATGCTACTGTTGGCTCGATTCCCTTGGGTTCTCCAACCTCTCGCGCATCTGCTCATACGTAGCTGCATCGATCTCACCACGCGCATACCTCTGCTGGAGTATCTCCAACGCGGACGGCTGAGTTGGTGGCATGCCAGGCATATATGAAGGCATGTGCCTGTTTCTCGTGCTGAGCCAGCGGATCACACCCCAGATCAGCAGACCTAGGAGCACTATCCAAATGAACTTGCCCAGGAACAACAAAGGCAGAAGGAACCATATACCGTGTCCAATTCCCCACATCATGGGAATCCTCTCTTTTCTTTCTCAAGAAAGGTATACTTAGGGTCACCGGCAATTCACGCTTGGGAGAACTCGTAAAAGCTTTGCCAATGGCACTGTATATCTTTCTAAATGTTTACTACCATTCTCCAGGCAACATTACTCTGCACCTGCAACTTACCATCTTGTTGCTTAGTGTTTCATACAATGTCACCACGTCTCATATCTATATATACGTTGACTTATGATCAGGGTTATATTCATTTTGGCGCTTGAATCCCAACCAGGAGAAAGTCCTTCTTCATCTCGCCTCCTGGGCAATCCCAACTACTGGGCACGCCGTCTCAAGAGCCCGATGATGCGGTACGGATAGCGTTCTGGTGGAGTACTAACGCGATCGAGCCTGCTTCTCTCCTCGGCAGTCAATTCAATAACAGCGGCAGGAAATTGCCACTCACGTCGAGGTGCGCTGGTTCCTCGCGAGGCGCTCAGCCCGCGCCTTGATGCCCAGCAAGCACTTGCACATGAAGAAGATGTCGAAGAGGTCCACGGCAAGCTGCTGCGGAAGCAAGACGGGGTTTGTCCAGTGGTAGCCTTCGCGCATACGTGTGATCAGGCGTGTATGCTGCTCGTCGAGCGGGTCGAGGTACCAGAGCCAGGTGCCCGCAGTGTCGCTTGTGCGCCAGAGCATCCAGCGCGGCTCCTCGAAGTCCTTGCAGTACACCGCCGTCCAGGGGCTCATTGGGAAGTCCTTGCCGATCTCGAGATGCTGGTGCTCGGGCAGGATGTTCCAGGCGCTGGGCTTGCCACCGTTGTCGACCCAGTCGTAGCCGTACCACCCGGCGCGGCCCCAACCAATCTGCACGAGCCATGGCCAGATCTGCTCTGGCGTCGCTTCAACGGTCACCGTCCGGGTGGCGTTCCACGTGGCCTTAGGGACGACGTCGTCGTAGGGGAGGGAACGAGCGGCCTCCTCGGCGGTGGCACCCCAGTGCATCTGGTAAGGTCGGATCCAACGAACGTAGACTGCAACTGCCGCGGCGAGGGCCATCCCGGCGCCGAGCACGGCTGTGCGTTTCTCTCTCATACCTCCTTCTCCTGCTATTCTCGCGGCGGCTCGACCACTCACCTCCCCCAGGGGCTTGTGGCAAATCTGTTCGGATACGGGCAGAGGGGCAACTCCGAGTAATTTACAGCTGGCGAACTTATTCGTCAGATTACAGATCACTTCAGTTGAAAGCGTACCCAATTTGCATACCAAAAGCAAGATTCTGACGCATATCCTGGTTCATCGCTTGTGACACCAGTAGGTCTCCAGTACCAAAATGGAAACTCCTTACCTCCTCCGACGCCCTTCCCAGACCGACCGCTCCAGGGCATACCAGGCAACCTCAACACCTTTCCATTGCCGGGCTCCCCTGCAGGGTCACGTAGCATTTCCCAGTTGCCGTGGGGCAATGGTACGTTGGGCACGCAAGAGGCCGATGGCCAGCACCACCACCCAGAGCATGAAACTGTAGATGTTAATGCGCTCCGTAAGTCCGAGCCACGGCGTAGGCTGTCCTACGGCCATCGCGGCAGCTTGCGGGCCTGTCAAAACGCCAAAAACGAGGACTGTCAGAAGCGTCCCGATCGAGTAGAGGCGGAACCGCTTTCCGAATGCGGTGGCACCGAATCCTAAGATGAGCATCCAAGAGAACACAGTCACACCCGTCAGAATTATGTGCATGGTATTCGTAAATGCACTCACGGGCGCAGTTAGGTCTTCTGGGAAGAATTGCGGCCACAGCAAGCTGACCAGTGCGTAGACGACCAGCGCGCCTCCGACGATGCGCAGAGCGCGCTTTCGACCGGCAGACCACCAGACGCCCAGTCCGAATGCGACCACAAGCACAGTATAAACGGGGGAAAGCACAAGATGGAGGGATCTCGACGGAGCGCCGATAGCGCTCAGGCGACTGAATTCTTGAGAAATCCAGCTGTAGCCCTGCCATCGCGTACCTCCAATTACATCCATCCCGGCATAGAACAGCGAAGACACGATGCCGCAGGCGAGCAGTAATTTTTCTGTAAAATTGACATCCTTTTTTAAGGCTGTTTGTGGCAGTGTAGCCATGGCTTTGACCTCCTGAACTCACTTCCTAACCAAAAAAGCAAGAAGCTTTTCTGTGATACAGGATAAGCGAGACATATTACATACTCATCCCAAAAGCTGCCCAAGGCATCACAACTGGCTCACAATTGTTCTTCGTTTTGTCATGGTATGTTCTTTTCCGTGTTTAATGACTCTGTATCGCAATCAAGGGCTTAGCTTTGTTTGCACCAGTCCTCGCGGAAAACTGGCGAGCTCGGTTCGACACACAGGTTCCCTCTCTCGTATTTTCGTTCAACCTTCGGCCTCTTTCCAGCCAACGCGGGCAGAGCGTTCCGTCCATACCACGGTGCATTTACAACCGTCGGATGCCGTGAGCCGCTTCTGGAGCCATGCTCCCAGATAATGCATCACCAGTGCTCTTGCTTTGTGCCGATTGCTCACTCTTCACTTTAATTACCACCTCTCCCACCTTCCAAAGCAGGCCGCAGGTCCGCCTAAAGAATGATCAGTGGCTGTCAGAAAACCTCCCTTGACAACCATCACATTTGTAACTATACTAGTTACAAATAGATGAAAGGAGAGATACACCCATCGCTACCAACACCCAGTTCGCCATCGCCATTCATATTCTGACGCTCCTGGCCCAGGCAGGTGACGAGGTAGTAACCTCAGAGTCCATCGCAGGCAGCGTCAACACCAATCCCGTCTTCATCCGCCGCATCCTCGGCCTGCTCAGCCGCGCCGGGCTGGTGGCTTCACAACCGGGCGTAGGTGGCGGCTGGCGGCTGCTGCGCAACTCGGCCTCCATCACCCTGCTGGAAGTCCACCGCGCCGTTGACGAAGAGCCTTTGCTCTCCCTGCATCACAGTCAGCCCAATCCTGAGTGCCTGATCGGCAGGAACATCCAGCACACCCTCACTGTCTACTTCGGTGAGGCCGAGCAGGCATTCGAGCAGGTCCTGGCCGGGCAGACCATCGCCCAGGTTCTCAAGACCGCGAGCGAAGATTCTTCCCTTCGCGCAAGGTAACAACGCATCTCTTTTTTTACCTCTAATTGCACTCAATACAGTTACAAATAGGCAGGTGGAGCGAGCGCATGACACTCCAGGCTCCACCCACACTCATACAACCGGAAAGGAGTATCTCATGAATATCGTCGTCTATGGTGCCAGCGGCGTAACGGCCGGTGCATCACCCAGGAAGCGCTGGTCCAGAGAATCATGAGGATCACGAAACGCCTGCTCTCATCACCTGCCCCATTGAATCAGCATATTCCCATGGCCTTGACGCTGGCCAGTCTCTGGACCAGTCTGGTGACCCTGCTGGCATCTCGCCGTCCTACCTCACCGCAACGCCCGCACCAGCCCCTCTCTGTATCATCCCACGTCCCCCGGAGCCCACGTCGCGCGCAGCTCGTGATCATTCTGGGTGCACTGACCGCCTTCGGGCCATTGTCCATCGACATGTACTTGCCGGCTCTGCCATCGCTCAGCCGCGACTTCGGTGCCAGTACCTCGCAGACGCAGCTCACGCTGAGCGCCTGCCTGCTCGGCCTTGCTGCAGGCCAGGCCATCGCCGGACCCATCAGCGACGCCCTGGGTCGTCGCCGCCCACTGCTCGTCGGACTCACTGCCTACGCGTTGGCCTCGCTCCTGTGTGTAGTCGCACCGTCGGTGTTTGTCCTCGTCGCGCTCCGCTTTGTGCAGGGCACTGCCGGGGCAGCTGGCATCGTCATCGCGCGTGCCATCGTGCGCGATCTACATTCCGGCGTCGCTGCCGCCCGTTTCTTCTCCCTGCTCATGCTTGTGACCGGCCTCGCGCCCATCCTCGCACCCATCCTGGGTGGGCTGTTGCTCCGCTTCACCTCCTGGCGCGGCGTCTTCATCATCCTTGCTATCATCGGCACATTGCTCCTCCTTGCTGCTGCCGTCGGCCTCGGCGAAACCCTCCCGCCAGACCGCCGTCAGAGTGGAGGCATCCATACCGCCCTCGCGACATTCTATCAGTTGCTCACCAACCGCTCCTTCATCGGCTACGCACTGCCATGCGGCCTTGCCTTCGCTGCCATGTTCGCATACATCTCCGGCTCCCCATTCGTCCTCCAAAGCAGCTACGGCATCTCACCCCAACTGTTCAGCATCATCTTCGGCACCAACGCCCTCGGGCTGATGACCTCCGGCCAGGTCAATGGGCGGCTCGTCGGTCGCGTGTCGCCGCGCCGGTTGCTGACCATTGGGCTGACCGCCACCGCGACAGGCGGAGCTGCCCTCCTCTCAGTCGTCACCATCGGCGGCATCGGCCTTGGAGGTGTCCTGCCGCCGCTCTTCGTCGTTGTCTCCAGCCTCGGCTTCGTCTTGCCCAACGCCACCGCGCTGGCGTTATCCGATCATCCCCGCACCGCCGGGAGTGCTTCTGCGCTCATTGGTGT
>WNGD01004715.1_pt1 | contig 13379 bp, 13 predicted proteins | sample 5400671 | NCBI WGS metagenome assembly WNGD01 (sample SAMN13153369, study PRJNA577476) | soil metagenome | isolation source: 40 cm soil or saprolite under grassland replicate 2 | place: USA:California | collected 2016-06-15
CCGCCGGACAGGGCCATGCCCTGCTCGCCGATCCTGGTGTCCAGGCCCCACGGCAGGTCGTAGGCGAACCTGGCCTGCGCCGCGGTCAGCGCCGCCTCCACCGCCTCGTCGTCCGCGTCCGGCGCGCCGAACATCACGTTCTCCCTGACGCTGGCGGAGAACAGCGTCGCGTCCTCGAAGGCGCAGCCGGCCGCCTGGCGCAGCCGCTCCAGCGGGAGGTCCCGCACGTCCGCGCCGTCCAGCCGGACCGACCCCGAGGTCACGTCGGCCAGCCGCGGCACCAGCTGCAGCAGGGTCGACTTGCCCGAGCCGGTCGCCCCGGTGAGCACGAGCGTCTGGCCGGGCGTCAGGTCGAGCACGATGTCGCGGAGCACCGGCTCGGCCGCCCCGGGGTAGCAGAAGGCGACGTGGTCGAACACCAGGTGGCCGCGAGTGCCCGCCGCGGGGGCGGGCAGCCGGGCGCCCGGCACCGCCCAGCGCGGCCCCCGGCCCGGCGTGAGGGCGTGCACCCCGGCCCGTTCGGGAGAAATCTTGTCGGTGATCTCCGGGTCGGTGTCGAAGATCTCCAGCACGCGCTGGGCCGCGGTCGCCGCCTCCTGGCCCGCCGCGATGATGTAGCCCATGGCCTCGACCGGCCAGACCAGCTGCAGCGCCAGCGTGATGAAGGCCACCAGGCCGCCGAGGGTCAGCGAGTGGGTGCTGACCGCGACCGCGCCGAGCACGATGATCAGGCCGATGACGGCGTTCGGGATCAGGTCGAGCAGCGCCCAGAACGAGCCGAGCAGGCCCGCCTTAGCGAGCTTAGGAGCGTGATACAGTGTCCACTATGACAACTTGCGACATCTTGATACGCCTGTCAGATCTGCGTATCGAGGAGTCTCTAGAAGGCCGTGAAGACAAGCTTAGATCTTTCGCGACCAATATCGGTTGGACCGTGCAGCGTGTCGTCATAGAAAACGACATGGTGCCCGGCAAGGACGGCAAGCTACGGCCTGCGTCAGCGTGGAAACGCCGGAAGATTAAGACGCCATCAGGCCGGACAGAACTTCGCACTATACGTCCGGGATTCCGTGAGGTACTAGACGACATCACAACAGATCGAGTCGACGGCCTTATCGCAGAAGATCTTGACCGAGTAGTGCGCGATCCTAGAGATCTTGAAGATCTGCTAGATGCCTGCGCGCCGACCGATCATCGGCCCAATGGCGCGTCAGCTAGAAGTCCTAGCGGAAGCCTAACTATCACCAATGGCGGTAACGACAGCGAGAAATTCATGGCGCGAGTCATGGTCGCGCAAGCGAATAAGTCATCTGCCGATACCTCACGACGAGTCAAGAATTCTCGCAACACTTGGCACGGACGATCTTTCTTTGGCGGTCTGCGTCCATACGGATACGCGATAGCGCAGGACACCGAACAATACCGCCGAACGCTGATAATCGTTGACGACGAAGCCGACATACTCAAGACGGCAACAGACGACATTCTCAACAAGGATATTTCACTGCATGCCATAGTGCGCAGCCTGAATGAGCGCGGCATTCAGACTGTGATGGGCGGCAAATGGACTACGACCAAACTTCGGCAAGTTCTGATCAAGCCTGCGATTGCCGGATTCCATGCTCACAAGGGAGAATTGAAGCCGGCGCCATGGGACGCGATTCTAGATCAAGATGTCTGGGAAAAACTCAAGACGAAGCTAGAAGACCCAGCGCGTGTCGTCACCACAGGAAACGAGCCTAAGTGGCTACTGAGCAAAATAGCTCAGTGTGGCATCTGCAATGACGGAACCACGATGTATGTCACCGGAACCAAGAAGGACACCGGACCTGCCTATGTGTGCGATAAATTCAATCATCTACGCAGAAACACTCGGCACGCCGATGCATGGATAGAGAGAAACGTCACAGCCTACATTTCTCAAAATCGTCTGGACATTCTCAAGCCAGAGCCAAGGGAAGACATCAATACAGCCGAGCTACGCGCCGAAGTGAAACAACTTCAGAAGCGGAAGACAGCGCAGATGCGATTGCACTCGGAAGGTGAGATAACCGATTCCGATCTAAAGACGGGAATGAGGTTCATCAACGACAGGCTTCGCGTCATCGAAGCGCAGCTAGCGCAAGCCGACAAGCCAGATCCGATTCCCGAATTCCGCCGACACGGTCCGACGCGAAAGATCTGGCACGATCTGAGTCTGCCTCGCAAGCGAGCAATAATTAAGTTGCTCGTGAATATCACGATGTCTCCGACTGTCCGTCGTGGTCCGGGATTCGATCCAGACTCGGTAAAGATCGTCGTAAAAGAGACCGGCGACATTCTAGACGTCCGTACATGGCCGGTAGAAACCGACGCTACGCCGCCAGAACTTACAAACAACTGAGAGAATCCGAGACAGACGAAAGCCGGCCGAGATCTTGTCTCGGCCGGCTCTTCTGTGTCCAGATCTTCTGGTGATAAGATCACGAAACATGACAACTCTAGGCGAACTAGCAGGACCCGATCATGCTCAAGCGGATCGCGATGAGAAGCGGCTATCTAAAGCAATCGCCGATCACGCAGCAGAGCACGGCTGCGAGAATTTGAATGGATGCCCGATATTCCTCATTCTCGCACAGGCGCAGAAAGACCTGATGCTATATCAAGTCGGCTTGCTTAAAGAGGCCGGTTCCCGACATGATCCTCTTCCCGGCTTTGTTGAGACGGCTCGCAGGAAAGACGCAAGTTCCGACGCTACGCTCAAAAAAGACTCATAGCTATGTAAGAATCCAGAGACGCAAAGAGCGCCGGCGACATGAGAGTCGCCGGCGCTCTTTGCTTTGCGCTAGATCTCAATAACTAGTAAGAGATTCAGAGCGTCTCAGAGACGACGGAAGGCCGGCGCCCGTCGTGACAGACGGACGCCGGCCTCATCGTGTCCCAGCGTCGATCTGAGACGCGCGCTCAGCGCGTCTGACCCTAGCGGACTCGCTTGAACTGAGACGCCGGATATGTCCCGTCGCACCCAGCGCAGATCCACGTCGGCACACCGTGTTCGTCGGTGGTGGTGACGTCCGCGGGCTCGAACTCGGTCGGCGGGCAGTTCGGGTTAGGGCAGCTCCACTTCATGCCCCAAGGATATGCGATCCGCGCTCGTGTCACCCAGACACGCGAAGAGCGCCGGCGACAGTAGTTGTCGCCGGCGCTCTTCTATGCGCTCAGAGACGATCTGAGAGCGCTACAGCTAGGTCACGCGAACGAAGGAGTCGCCAGGCCGGTGCCGTTGACTAGGACCGACTGGCCGGTATAGCGCTGGAAAGTGAAGGCGAAATACTCATAAGCGACGAAAAGAATGCCTAGCTGGGCCGCCTGCGGTTGCTCGGCGCGGATCATTATCGTTCGCTGCGGCGGCTCGTAAAGATACGACTCGGCCGCGGTAATGCAGTAAACGTGATCCTGAGTACCGCCAGTAAGCGCAGTACCGAGAGCCTGAGTAGTGACGTTGCCGTCAACAGTGACCTTCATGCCGTTATTCAGAACGGCGCGAACGCTCGGTCCGTACTCATTAGTCAGCATCATTGCGCCACTCTGCGGAGGGACGGTCGTGCCGCTGAATACCGGCCAAGAAGACGAAACGGCCGCAGTAGCCCAGTTATAGCGACGTGGCGACATTACGAAATGACTTGGCGACGCCTGCGCAAGCAGCGTCGTCTCCACGCTGTTCTGTGCCTGGATTAGCTGTTTCATGAATGCCGGAATTGCAGTCGTGTCGACGGTCGCATTGACATACGACTGCGACGTCGCGGTGGCGGCCAGGCCGACAGTTGCCTGTGAAAGCAACTGAGCGTCGAGAGCGACAGCAACGCGCTTAAGAAGGTCCGTAGTCGTGACGTCTTCGGTAAGCACGCCGCGCTCCACTGCCTGCCTTGAGAGCTGGACGTACCCCGCCGCCGTCTGGACATTTAGAGTCAAAAGCGAATCGGAAATATCCTGGTTAGCAACAGTCGTATTCTGCGTCGCCTGAATTCCGGCGGCTGTCGGCGTGGTAATACGCGAAAGATTTACAGACATGCCGCTAACTGGCAGCTCCTTGCTGGCCATTACGTCAGCGAGGGGGCGCGCCGCCGAAACAGCAGGCGCCGCCTCTTCAACGAGATAAGCCGGGACAGTCAATCCGACGAAATTCGTCGTACCGCTGGACCGCTCTTCAAGCCACGGTTTTTCTGCGTATTCCTCTAGCATATGCCGCTTAAGCCGGTCCTGCGCCATCGGGTCATTCATGAATGCCCTGGACACGTCGAGAAGAAAGGCGCCGCCCGGCTGATTCCTGAATCCGGCCTCGATATCGCGGCCAGGATGATAAGTGCGCTCGTTGCGCGTAACGCTGAACGAAGTCGTGCGCGGAGACGCGCGAAACTCCCGGCCTGCATTCGTTGGCCTTACCTCTTCGAGCCGCTTTTCCTGCTCGTCGGTCTCGGTCTTTACCGCCTGAGCGCGTCCCAGCTTGGCCTCAACTCTGTCGAGAGCGTCACGATTACGCTGGATGCGCGAAAAGATCTCCTCGGCCTGCCGGTCTTCCGGTTCCGTGAGATTTTGGCGCCCCTGACGCTTCGCGAAGTCGATAATTTCCTCGACGTCATCACGATCACGCCGGATAGAGCGCTTAAGGCTATTAACCTCGCGCTCTGCGTCTGCGATTACAGTTTCAATCTTCATAGTTCACCCAATTGGTGTCGTTTCCGATAAGCGCATGCGTCGGACGACGCTGCGCAGGAAACGTGACAACACCTCGGGTCTGAATGCCCGCCGATCGTTACGTTTTGACTCGCGCTTACGACGGTTGTGTTTGTTACGTCTTCTCTATCTCTCACGGTCTGAATGCCGGATTGAAATAAGAGGCTGGCAAGTGACTAGTTTTAGTCACCTGCCGTCCGCGGCTGCGTTATGACTGACGTTTGCCAGCGGACAAATGATTCGGGCCGAGACTGCGCGCTTAATTGAGATCTGAGACCGTCAGGATAAAGATTCTCGGCAGCAACGCTATTCCGCGGCCTCAGTTCGCACTAGGCCGCCGTGCTTCGGCCCTATCCCTCTGCATTCGGTTCCACGCGAATTCATCGGGACTAGAAAGTGTCAGAGAGCCGGTCGGGTGCGTTTTGGAGTATTAATGCCAGACTCTTTTCGGCAACAGCACTATGTCGCGATCGTAAGGAACGTCGCCGTTACCGGCTCTCGAATTAAAGCTTTATGCCGGCGCGACTCTACCCTGGCTAAAGGCGTCGAAAACGACGGGGAATCGTAGCTATTCAGCCTGGAGTTATGACGGTGCGACGGCTGGCGGTAGCCACGGTCCGGTTACGAATAGCTTGCGTAGCGCGTCGAGTTTGGTGAGACCCCATTTGGCGGCGGTGGACAGGTAGGACTGGACGATCGCGAAGTCGGCGAGGCCGTCGAGGGTGCGCCAGCAGCCGCCGGAAGTTCGCTGCTGGACCTTGACCGGTCGGATGTCGCGTTCGGCCTGGTTGGAGGTGAACCCGACGGCCAGGTCGGTGGCGAAGCGCAAGATCATGTCCTGGTTGTCGCGGAACCGCCGCGCCAGGCGTAGCCCGTCCTTGGCGGTCTTGCGGCGTTTTCCCTGGTTATCGGTGATGCCTTTGGCGACGGCACCGCGGTACCAGGCGCTGATCTGGGCTATCTGCTCCTCGGTGAGCCGGGGCTGCCCGGCGGCCCGGGCGGCAGTGGCGGCGGCGTTGGCGTGGATGAGCAGGCCGGCCATGGACCGGGCCCAGAGCTGCCCGCCGGGGTCGAAGGTATACAGGTCGCGGAGATCACGCAGGTTGCGGGCGCCGCACCAGGCGTGCAGTGCATCGGTGAGATGGCTGTAGCCGGCGTAGCCGTCGCGGACGATGACCCCGGTATAGCCGCCGAGCACGCCGCCGGCGTCGATGTCGGCGGCGGACCGGCCGCCGGTGTGCATCGCGGTCAGGAACCCGGTGCAGGCGACGTGAACGTATTCCAGGTGGCCGGCCGTCCGGGCGGGGGTCTCGTCGGCATACAGCACCCCGGCTTGGCGCAGCAAGCCGCGCACGTGGTCCATGAACGGCTCCAGCTTGCCCGCCGCCTTGTGCCGTACCCCGGCCATCCAGCCAGCCGAGACCCGCAGCCCGGTCATATCACCCATGAGCTGCGCGGCCCGGCCGACCGGGATGTGCTGGGCGCTGACCAGGTTCGCGGCCTGGGCGTGGGCCTCCGGGCCGTACCGGGCCCGGCCGGTGACCCGGGCCGGCGCCTGCCCGGCGCTGACCGCGCCGCACTGCCCGCAGGCCCGGGCCTGCACCTGGTACTCGGTCACCCTGGGCGGCGGGGGCGGGACGATCTCGAACTCCTGCAGCTTCTGCGCGCACGTCACGCGCGCTCCCGCCAGGTCCGCGCCGCACCGCCCGCAGGCCGCCGGGAAGCACACCACGACCTCATCCGGATCAGCCACCTGCCGCAGCGTCGATGACTGCGCGCCGGGCTGCTTGCCCCGGTTCCGCCCGCTCCGGCCACGCAGCGACCGGTCCCTGGGCTTCTTCTTATAAGGGCTGTCCGACGACGGCGGCCTGGACGACGTCCCGGAATCCTTGCCCAGGCGCCGCTCCAGTTCCGCCACTCGCTCGCTCAGCTCACTGAACCGCGCTTCCGCCGCCTCCAGGGCAGCCCCGGCCGCCGCGAGCTGCGCGTCCTTGGCCTCGATAACCTCGCGCAGCCGGGCATTGGCGGCGCGCAGCGCGGCCACCAGCGCGGGGAGATCCTCCCCCGCAGGCTCAGCAGGCAGACCGGGCATAAGCCACCATGATCAGGACATCTGCATGGTAATCAAGCCGACACGCTGGGCCAGCCCGGGAAGATCACCGCGTGCCAGGAATGCTCACCTCGCGCAACTACCAGCCAGCGGCGCAGACGACCCCTGATCACGCCTCAGAAGAACCAGCCCGTCTCATGCTCATTCCCGGCCAGCGTAATTCAGGCTGAATAGCTACGGGGAATCGCGCCGGCGTCGGCGGCTATCAGACAGCAATTCAGCGCCACGAAAGCTCCCTATGGCCAAGGAGGAAAGAAACACTGAATTACTGAACCGCCGTTATCCGGCGTCGCCAGGAATGCAAAGGGAAACTAATCGCAGGTAAGAAAGCCTTTGCATTCCGGCTTCACCGGAATTCAAGTCTATTAGGCGTTTCCGAACGATTCCGAATAAATCGCCCGCAGATGATTTCGGCGTTTTCGTGGCGCTCGGCCACATCGGCGGCGAGCACCAGGTCGAGCTGTTCGGGCATATTCGGATTCGCTCGCCGAGCTGCGGAAACGAGGTCTATAGAAAACCCGAACAGGCCAAGGGCGTCAGGGGGCGCTAGCCGGAAAAACCGCAGGTCAGAGCGCTAATCCGAACAAATGCATATGTTCGGATGCTGTTTGCTCGTTTTCGGAACCCGAACAGGCCACTATCCGTAATCGATGCAGCTTAGCGGCAGTGCCGATAGAGAGTCTCCTTTTAGCAATCCACTTATGCGAATTGACTAGCGTATAAGCGAGATCAAATGCGATAAGACCGATACCGCGGCAGCGACGATAGCCGCTGGCAATTCAGGCAAGTCATGTGGATCATATCCCCTTCGACCTCGATCAACATCGGCTGATCTGCCTTACAGTAGACACAGCGCCTAACGGCGCGGTAAGCAGTCATCATGCAGCCAGTGCATAGTCGGATTGATTGCCGAAGTTAGTGCAAGCGTATTCGCCATGATGCTTGCGGGCAGCAACGTCATCTCTCACGCTATCAGCTCCCATGTCTGCGGGTCCCACGTTAGAGTCCAATAAGGGTCACCGTCGTTATCGTGCCTTATGCAGCCGGTACTAATCCCGTATCGTTTGAAGAGAACAGACTGGCGCTTAAGCGCCTTGTCTTCGGATTTGTATCGTCGCAACTGTTACCGCCAGAGTTGTGTAGGAAGCGATGAGAGCGAAATCTGCCGATATAGGCACGCGGGTACGTGCCTGGCATTTACGCACGTCACAGCGTTGACGCCGTTTGGACGGCGTAACGCGCTGATCTGCATGTTTGTGATCCGAGTTCTGTAGGAACGATTCTCTCGCGATTAGGCGTCTTCGTCAAAGACGCTCAGATAGAGATTGATCGAACGCTGGATTACGACGTGAGACGAGACGCCGAGCAACTGCGCTACTCGCGCTATTGCCTCGGCTCGTTCAGCCGGCATTACGATCTTCCTGTGCGGGTTGTTGTGCCAGTCGAAAGTAACGGGACGTCCGCGGTGGTTAGTCATTGTGAAGTCCTAAAGTCTTTGGCGCTCGCGCGACTATCGTCGCGCTTCGCTGTCGGCGGTTATTCAATGAAAGAGAAAAGACTGCTGTTCCTAGTCGGGCCGGCTTAGGCTCGGCCCGACCTGGATCGGCTATGCCGATCTTGCACCGGATAGAACACGGGTCGGCTCGGCGACAGCCAAGAGACGACCTAGCGTCGATAGTCGATCAGGCTCCTGAGAAGCCTGATCACTTCTATCTGTATTGTCTATTGGTAGTAGGCTTCTCGGAAGCCTAATCGATTAGGCGTATGAGAAGCCTGATCGATTTTGATTAGGCTTCTCAGAGGGGGTATCGGCTCCGTAGCTCTGTCAGTGCCTCATCGTGGATCTTGCGGATCTCTGAGCGCTCGCGACCGTCGTCGCGAAGCGCCAGGCACTCATCGCAGTAGTCGATATCGTCAGCCCAGGGATTGTGAACATCGGCCGGCAATGGCCAGCCGAGTTTGTCTCGCCAGTCAGTTTCCGTCGGCTCGATACTCGCCAGCTTCACTGTCGATTCAATCTCCGCCGGCTTGCTGGCCGGCTCATCTGGGATAGTGATATTCAGCAACTTAGAACGGCCGATGCGCTTTCCGCTGGGCACGAACCAGCCGAGATCCAGCGCCAGGCGGCGATACTTCCCGATCGTATCCGGCCTGTATTTCTCTAGGTCCTTCGCGATCGTCGCGTCGCTCGCGAAGCATTCCAGTCCGCAGGTGCCGGCCGTCGACATAGCGAAGCAATACGCGATAAGCGTATCGCGCTCGCACTTAGTGCCCGTAAGATCTGGGTGAGTCTTGAGAATGTACTTCTGCCATGCCATCCACGCCGCGAAGTTCTCCGGCGTTTTCAAGTTCTCATTCATAAGTCGCCCATGCAGTGAAAGCCTCGGCCGGGGCAATCCTGGGCGACAGAGATCACCCCGGCCGAGACGTGCGAATGCTCAACCGCTGGCCAAAGTCGGGAGCAAATTTTCCGTGACGGGATTTAATCCTGTCACAATTATTAACGCTTTTTGGGGGGCTATTTTATTCCCGGTTGACTTCTGTTATGCGTTACGCGCTCTTTCGAGCCTGTAGATCGCAGCGAACATTTCAGCGGCTAGCTGCTTAGCCTCGCTTTCCCGGAGCATTATCGCCGGACGCTTGTCGTCTTCTGCCGTCCACTGACGAGAGGCTAGCTCTTCTGCGTCATTATCCGGAACCTGGTCGCCCACGATGACGATCACAGGAATCCGCGCAGGATCGTCAGGACTCGGATAGGTCTGCTGATAAGCCTGCTCGTCCATCAGGCTTCTGTTGAGCCGAGCATCTGCCGCTTCTACGTCTTTCACGCTTCCGTTTCTCCTCTCTGAACGCAGAAAGCCCAGCGACGACACGAATGTGTCAAAGCTGGGCAGTCGCGCTCTCGCGCTATCGCCGGCGACTCAAAGTCGCCTAAGTGATGTTGTGCCCCAAGGATACCGCGAGCAACGCGCGTCGCGCCAGAGCGACACGCTCAGCGCGTCCAGATCGTCACAGATCCAGCGTCCATGTCACCAACAGCGGCTAGCGCTCGCCGACGCGCCAGCGTCGGCCTGGGCGTCATCTGGGCAAGCAAAAGGAGCCACCCCTATACGAGAGCGGCTCCTTTTACAGAACGTCGTCAGACGCTAACGAAGCGTTCTTGATCTGCTTAGCGAAGTATCGCCAGGCGTCCGGCGAGAACCGGAGAATTGCGCCGGCCTTGTTCTTCGTGTCGCGTATGAGAATGCGACTGCCGTTGTCGGCTACCTCGACGCATTCGCCGCCGTTGCTGGAACTGTAGTTTGACTTTCGCCAGTTCATGATGTCTTCCATTGTTCTTCCGCCACCTTCATTATCAGTTCGTGCGAGAGATCACGCGGTAGCACATCACTCCGAAGCATGTCAGTCATCTCTCGCACTGTGGAGATGATATCTGGATCTTTGGTTGTCTGTGCCGCAGTGAATGAATCCAGATGAACAGCCGTGGGCTCTCCGTCGTGATCTGCAATCGAGGCTGGCCCGGCAAGTCCTACATGAGCGCCTTTTTGCTTCGGTATTACCTGGATTATGACTTTGGGTCGCTCGCTGATCTCTATGAGATGCATAAGCTGTTCATACATGACCGCAGGACCGCCTACGTTACGATGCAGAACCATTTCTGACATGATCACCGTGACGATAGGAGGATGCGGACGAGTAAGAATCTGCTGGCGTTCCATCCTGCCCGCTAGCCTATCTTCTGGCGACTCAGCATCATGAGCCTCGGGGGCCAGGATGACACGTGCATAAGCCTCAGTCTGGAGAATGCCAGGCACGAGAGTAGGCGCCCAGTAGAGCAAGACGGTTGCCGTCTTTTCTTCATCGACCCAATCAATAAAGAACTTCGGAAACGGGCCCCCTCCGTTTTTCCGTACATGCTCCGCCCATCGCTCGAAGAATCCACCCTCCACAAGACCGTTAAGCTGAGGAAATCTCCTCGCATACGCTTGCGCTAGTTCTGGCGACGGCGGGCGATAACCGGACTCGGCTTTAGCAATGGCAGTCCGCTCAAAGCCTAGTTCTTCGGCTAGTTCTTCTTGGCTTTTGATACCTGCCGCAAGCCGCATCCTGCGCAGCTCCGCTCCGAAGAACGAAGCATCTGAGTCTCTCTCTGCCATCGTGCTCTGCTCCTGCCTCAGGGTGCCGGCTGTGCCCGAAGTGTGCCGCTGGTCCGCGGCACGTAGTCAATTGTGCTCCCTGGCTGCCAACTTGGATAGCGAGATCCATGTCGCCAGCAGCCGAGAGAAGACCGACGATGCCAGCCACAGACAAGCGGCTACGGCCGCTCTACCCCGTAGAGCAGATGACCACGGCAGAGCTAGCCGAGTACCGCTCAGACCTTGAGACAGCGCTAGCGCTGGAGACGTTGCCGCCGCTCTACGCATCACGCGACGTCCTACAGGCACGTCTGGACGCTGTAACGGCTGAACAAGACGAGCGCGCACGTATCCGGCGCGCGAAGAGCTAGCGTCATGCTGAGACTCTGTGACTGCGGATTCGCGACAGACGACGACACTTGGTTCGAGTGTCACCTGATCGGCTATCGCGAGCATCGCGAGCGCGTTCTAATGCGAGTGCTCTACTTGCGTAGATAGAACCTCGCAGCGCTGAGTGGCGCAGCGCTGCGAGATGAAGACAGGCCGGCCGATGCTCCGTCTCGGCCGGCCTGTCGTATGTCTGCTGACGTGCGGAAACTTGTCGTTGCGATGTGCTCTGGCTAAGTGTATTATGCTTATATAGTCGCCTTCTCGACCTGGGTCCGGCACACCTCGGCGGCCTGGGCGTCGTGCCTGGCCGCGGCCTGCCGTCCGCGGCCGAGCGCCTTCAGCACCCGGACCCCGGTGGCCGCCTCCTCGATCAGCGTGGCCAGGTCGCCCTGCTGGTCCTGGACCCGGCGGGACAGCACCCGGTAGCGCCTCTCGAACCGGATGCAGACCGGCAGCACCGGCGCGAACACCACGCCGGTGACCAGGCCCAGCCACCAGTTGAGGTTGATCAGCAGCGCCACCACCGCGACGAACGTCATGATGTTGGTCACCAGGAAGATCAGCCCGAAACCCGCGAACCTGCGGATCGACGACAAGTCGGTCGTGGCCCGCGACAGGAGCTGGCCCGACTGCCCCTCGTCGTGAAAGGACGACTGCAGCCGTTGCCGCTGGGCGTACAGATTGTCCCTGATCGCTTTCTCGATGTTCGCGACCGCGCCGGACTGGATCCAGCGGCGGATCATGTTCAGCAGCCCTTCGGATGCGCCGAGGCCGATCGCCGCCAGGGCCAGCGGGATCAGCAGGCTCTTGTCGCGATGAGCGATCGCGCCGTCGACCACGGACTTGGTCAAGAGCGGGATGACAATCTCGGCGGTGACCGCGCCGAGCGCGGCGGCGAGCATCACGATCATCTGCGTGCGATACGGCTTCAGGTAGCCCCGTAGTCGCCACAGCGCCCCGACTGGCCGTACCCTGGCGAAGGCGTGCGTGACCAGCGAAGGGGTAACAGAGGGCATTACTTGCGACGTTAACCGGGCGGCTGGAGCGTTGTCACCTCATTTTCTTCTGGCGTACGGCTTGTCCGCGGGCCGCAACTCTGGCACGCTGGCTGACCCGGAGGCTTCGCGAACCGGTTGCCGGGCTGGTCGGCAGGGAGGAACCGTGCAGCGCAGCAGTACCAGTCGCCCCAGGCGTAGATGAGCCGGGTATCCCGCGCGGGGGCTCAAGGGGTCCTGGCCGCCTACCGCGACGGGGTCACCGTGATCTGCGAGCTGGCCGCTCAGTTCAGCGACGCGACCTGGCTCGCGGCGACGCCGTGCGGCGAATGGCGGGCCGTGGACCTCGCCGGGCACCTGCGCTGCGTCGCCGACGACTATCACGAGTACCTCGACGACGCCCCGGCCAGCAGGCTCGCCCGGCTGATGGCGGCCAACGCGCCCGCCGACTCGCTCGCCCGCAAGCTGGCCAGGCAGAACGCCGCCGAGCTCGCCGCGCTGCCGGACGCGCCAGCACCCGAGCACATCATGGCGTTCGCCGAGTCGGCGCGAGCCTACGGGCGGCGGCTGCCGCAGGCCTGGGACCTGATCCATCACAGCTACCGGGGGATCGATGTCACCGTGGGCGCGATGGCGGGCGCGGCCTGCGCCGAATGGCACCTGCACGCCTGGGACCTGGCTCGGTCGCTGGGCAAGGACTACCGCCCGGCCGACCCCGAGCTCGTGCTGGCCGCGTGGCGCGGCGGCATGCCGCAGCTGTGGCCGGCGCTCGCCGGGTGGGACGGCGACGATCCGTGGCATTTCCTGCTGACCGCGTCAAGCCGGGACCCGGGGTGGCCCCGGGTGTTAGAGTGGTGCGCCTTGAAACTAGGCGTGATCATTTAACAGCGGAGAGTAACTAATGGGCTTCGTCGCGGTCCAAGGGCGGGTGGGGCGCTACATGTCCGGGTTGTGCGTCGCCACCCTGGGCCTGTGCGCGGCCGGCTGGCTGGCGCTGGCCCCGGTGGCGTTCGGCTACCGGAGCGCCGGGCGGCC
>WNGD01004720.1_pt1 | contig 13372 bp, 10 predicted proteins | sample 5400671 | NCBI WGS metagenome assembly WNGD01 (sample SAMN13153369, study PRJNA577476) | soil metagenome | isolation source: 40 cm soil or saprolite under grassland replicate 2 | place: USA:California | collected 2016-06-15
CGCGCGGCGGTGGTGCACGAGGTGTCCGGCGTCACGCGCGACCGCAAGGAGCTCGTGTGCGAGTGGGGGAGCAGCAGATTCCTACTGATCGACACAGGCGGCGTCGACATCGCGGATCCCTCGCCGCTGACGCAGTCGATCGCGGCGCAGGCGCGCGAGGCGGTCGCGGAGGCCGACCTCGTGCTGTTCGTGGTCGACGCGCGGGCCGGGATCACGCCCGGCGACGAGGAGGTCGCGGACATCCTCCGCCGCGCCCGCAAGCCGGTGCTGCTGATCGCGAACAAGATCGACGATCCCGCGCAGGACAGCCTCGCGCTCGACCTGCACCGGCTGGGGCTCGGCGAGCCGATCCCGATCTCGGCGCTGCACGGCCACGGCTCCGGCGACCTGCTCGACCGCATCGTCGCGGAGCTGCCGGGGAGGGGCCGCGAGGAGATTCCGGAGACGGCGATCCGCGTCGCAATCCTCGGCCGGCCGAACGTGGGGAAGTCGTCGCTGCTGAATGCGATCCTCGGTCGCGAGCGCGTGATCGTCTCGGAGACCCCCGGGACGACGCGTGACGCGATCGACACGGTGTTCCAGCGCGGCGAGCGGACGTTCGTGTTCGTCGACACCGCCGGGCTGCGTCGCAAGCGGCGTCACCGTCAGGGGATCGAGTACTACTCGGAGCTGCGCGCGCTCGACGCCGCCGAGCGGGCCGACGTGGCTCTGGTGCTGATCGACACCTCGGAGGGGCTCGTCGACCAGGACCTCTCCGTCGCGGATATCGCACGCAAGGCGCAGTGCTCGACGATCGTCGTCCTGTCGAAGTGGGACCTGACGACGCTCGGGATTGAGGACATCCGGCCGGAGCTCGAGCGGCGCATGCGGCAGCGTCCGCCGCACGTCGCCGTGTCGTCGAAGACGGGTCGCGGGATCGAGCGGTTGCTCGATCTGATCGAGCGTCAGTTCGACAAGCACACCGCCCGCGTCTCGACCTCCGAGCTGAATCGCTTCCTCGCCGAGCTGCGGGAGCGGCGGCAGGCGCCGTCGCGCAACGGCAAGCGGCTGAACCTGCTGTACGGCGCGCAGGTCGCGACGCGCCCGCCGCGGTTCCGCTTCTCGGTCAACGACCGGCGACTCGTCACGCGCGACTACGGCTACTGGGTCGAGAACCAGCTGCGCGAGCGTTTCGAGCTGGAAGGCGTGCCCGTGACGATCGACTTCATTCCGCGTTGACCGAACTGCTGGGGTCTGACCCCTTTCGGGGTCAGACCCCAGCCTTTGGCAGGCTGATGTGGAGGATCTCCGACGTCGTCTCGAACCCCGCGCGCTCGTAGATGCTCGCCTCGGCGTCGCCGGCTGCCATCAGGAAGACGAGGTCGCTTCCGCCTGCGCGCATCTCGTGTGCGAGCCAGCGCGTCATCGCCTCGGCGATTCCGCGGCGGCGATAGCGCTCGCGTACCGCAACCGACGTGAGCTCCGTCGCGCCTTCGTGCGGCGCGGTGCACGAGCCCCCGCCGACCGGTTCGGCGGTCTGGATGTCGCGCGCGAGCACGACAAGGCCACCCAGCTCGAGGAGCCGCCGGTGCGCCCGGACGAGCGGGTCCGGCACCTCGCCGCCCTCTTGGTACGCCTCCCACTGCACTTCCGCGACGCCGCGCAGTTCGTCGTCTGACGTTGCGGCGAGCAACTCGATGCCTTCCGGCGCCGGTGCGCGGTGCGCGCCCCTGAACGTCATCAGCGGTAAACGTCCTTCGGCCCCGAACCCGGCAGCGAGCAGAGCCGGTTCGACCGCAGGTGCGAGTGAAGGGATGTACTCGAGCCGCGGCTTTCGGCGACGCTTACGGTACGCGCGCGCGAGCGCCTTGACGTCCTTCGGCGCCGGCGTCGCGCCGTCGTCCGGAATCGCGTAGTTCAGGTACGGGTTTTTGGACGCCGTGGTGAACGTCGCGAGGAACGGGCCGATCCGCTCGTGATCGCGCCCACGCGGCGCGGCGACCCGGAGGTATGCCTGAATCCGTTTCAGATCGTCCGTAGTGAGATTCTAGGTCCGTGAAGGTCGTGGTCGTAGGCGGCGGCTCGTGGGGAACGGGTTTCTCACTCGTCCTCCGCCACCGCGACCACGACGTCACGCTCGCGTGCCGCGACGCCGAGCAGGCGCGCGCGATCAACGAGACCGGACGCAACCCGCGCTACCTGCAGACCGCGGATCTGCGTGGCGTCTCCGCCACGACCGTCGACGACGCGCCGATTGCCAACGCGGACCTCGTCGTGCTCGCCGTCCCGAGCCGCGCGTTCGCGGACGTCGCCGCCGTGCTGCCGGGGGACGCGCCCGTGCTGAGCCTGACCAAGGGGCTCGATCCCGCCACCGGCGAGCGCCTGTCGACGCGTGTGCAGGGAAGGCCGGTCGCCGTCCTGTCGGGGCCGAACATGGCGGAGGAGATCGCCGACGGCCTGCCGTCGGCGACGGTGATCGCGAGCGAGGATCACGCCCTCGCCGAACAGCTGCAGGAAGCGATCAACTCAATGATCTTCCGCGTCTACGTGAACGACGACCTCGTCGGCGTCGAGCTCTGCGCGGCGGCGAAGAACGTGATCGCGCTCGCCGCCGGCGGCGTCGACGGCCTCGGGCTCGGCGACAACGCGAAGGCGAGCCTGATCACACGCGGGCTGGTCGAGATGGCGCGGCTCGGCGAGGCGGAGGGTGCGCAGCCCGAGACGTTCTCCGGTCTCGCCGGGATGGGCGACCTGATCGTGACCTGCTTCTCGGGCTACGGCCGCAACCGCCGCGCCGGTGAGCTGATCGCGCGTGGGGCGTCGGCGGACGAGGCGGCCGCCGCGATCGGCCAGGTGGTCGAGGGGCTGACGACGGCGCCGGTGCTGCGGGAGCTCTCGCACCGCCTCGGCGTCGAGCTCCCGATCACGGATGGTGTGTGCCGTGTCCTCGGCGGCGAGAGCCTCGACGGTCTGCTCGCCAGCCTGATGGGTCGCCAGCCCACCGAGGAGTGAGAGCTACCATCTCGGCGATGCGCGCCGCCGCCTTCGCCGCGCTCGTCCTCGTTCTCGCCGGTTGTGGGAGCGCCGCCTCCCAGACCTCGAGCAGCCTCACCACCGACGCCGCGAGCCTCGTCCCGCCGAACGCCGACGCGTTCGTCAACCTCGACACGAACTTCGACTCGCAGCAGTGGCGGGCCGTTGCCGACCTCGTCGGGCCGAAGCTCCAGCTGGGTCAGCTCAAAGCCGCCGCCGGTGATGCGTTGAGCGTCGCGGTCCTCGGCAAGGACGCCGTCGCCTTCGCGAAGCCTCACGACGAGGCGAAGCTGCGCGAGCTCGCGGCTCGGTTCGACAAGGGTGACGAGCACTACACGGTGCAGCGTGTCGGCGGCTGGTCGGTCGTCGCCGACTCGCAAGACATCTTCGCCGCCGTGCGCGCCGCACACTCCGGCAAGTCGCTCGCAGACGACGCGAACTTCCGGGCAGCCGAGGACACCCTGAACGGCACTTCGCTGGCGACGGCCTACATCAAAGGTCAGGTGCTCAAGGAAGTCGGCTCGGCCAAATGGTTCGCGGCCCGCCTCACCGGCGACGCGAACGCGCTCCAGCTCGACGTACAGGCGGAGTCTTTGCAGCCGGCGCCCGGGGCGTACCGCCCGACGTTGCTGCGCGACGTCCCCTCGGGCGCGATCGCAGCCGTCTCCTTCAAGGATCTCGACAAGCCGCTCGCACAACTGCGTGGGGTCGAACGCTACCTCGGCGTGCCGCTGGCGCAGCTGCTGCCGGCGTTGCGCGGCGAAGGCGCGTTCTACGTCCTGCAGGGAACGCTCGTGCCGACGTTCGCGCTCGAGGTGCAAAGCCCGGACCCGCAGGCCGCCGAGCGTGCGCTCCATACCGCCGCCGCGAAGATCGAAACGCGGACCGGGAACGCGCTCGTCCTGCGCGTCGCACGCTACGGCGCTCGCGTCGTCCTCACGAACGCGCCGCCGTCCGCGGGCACGGGCGGCGGCAGCCTCGTCGACGACCAGCCGTTCAAAGACGCCCTCGCCGCCGCCGGCGCGCCCGACCGGGTCACGTTTCTGGCTTACGCCGACGTCCAACGCCTGAAGCCACTGCTCGACACGCTGGCCCAGCTGGTGAGCCCGGGCTCGTCGTCGACGCAGCTCTCACGGCTCGACCGGATCGACACGGTCGTGGCCTTCGGCACGCCGTCGCGGGTGGTCGTCCGCGCCAGCCTCAAGTAGTGACAGCGTCCGGCCGATTGGACAAAATGCAGATGATGCGCCGGCTGACAGGGGTCCTGGCCGCCACGGCGTTGGTCGCTGCGGGCTGCGGCGGCACGACCGCCCAGATCGGCGCGGGCGCGAGCGACATCGTCCCGGCGTCCGCCCCCGCGTTCCTCGCCGTCGACACCGACTCGAGCTCGGCGCAGTGGCAGACGATCAACGAGCTGGCCGGCAAGTTCCCCGACAAGCAAAAGGGTGTCGACTCGATCAAGAGCGACCTCCACAAGCAGGCCAAGCTCGACTGGGCGAAGGACGTCAAGCCGGCGCTGGGCAAGGAGATCGACTTCGCGTGGCTCGATTTCGAGAACAACGGGCGGAACTTCGTCGTGCTCGTGCAGCCAGCCAACGAGGCGAAGTTCAAGCAGGTGCTCGACAAGGCCAACACCTCGGAGACGGACCCTTCGAACCGCGTTGTCTACGACACGTTCCGCGGCTGGGAGGTGATCGCGCCGGAGCAGGCCACGATCGACCGCTTCGAGCAGGCGAGCAATTCCGAGGCTGAGCCGCTCTCCGGCGCGCATGCGTTCAAGCAGTCGATGGCTCGGCTCGGCGGCGACTCGGTCGTGCGCGCGTACGTCAACGGTACGTTCCTGATGGACCTCGCGCGCAAATACGGCGGCCCGCGGGTCCAGCCGTATATCGACAAGGTCGGTACGCTCGACTGGATCGCCATGCGGCTCGGTGCGACGTCTGACGGCGTCGGCCTGGACGCGATCGTGCACGGCACGCCGGGGAAGCTCTTCAAGGGCATCCCCACGTCGTCGGGCTTCAAGCCGAAGCTGCTCGGAACCGCGCCGGCGAACACGCTCCTCTACCTGACGTTCCACGGGACGAAGAACATGTTCTCCGGCCTGCAGAAGAACGCGCTCTTCAACGATCCGGCCTACCGTCAGTTCGCGAAGCCGCTGCAGGAGATCGGACGCGTGCTGCAGGGCGAGAACGCGATCTACGTGCGGCCGGGCACGGCCCGCTCGCCGAGCGTTCCGTTCGCGATCCCGGAAGTGACGCTGGTGGCCGCACCCGGTCATGGCACGGACGGTGAGGCGATCGTGGACCGCCTCGTCAAGCGTGAGCTGGGAACGCCGCCGCAGGCCGAGACGGTCGATGGCACTCCCGTTCACGCGATGGCGTCGAACGGCGTCGGGCTCTACTACGCCGACATCGACGGGAAGCTTGTCGTGACCGACCAGCCGGCCGGTATCCGCGGCGTGAAGAACCGCGGCGAATCGCTCTCCGAGAGTGAGAGCTTCAAGGCGGCCGCCGACGCATCGGGCTTGCCCGACAAGACGTACGGCTTTCTCTACGTCGACATCCACAGCAGTGTGCCCCTGGTCGAGAAGCTGGCGCAGCAGCACGTCCCGGCCGAGATCGGCCGCAACCTCAGGCCGCTCCGGTCCGCGGTGGAATACGCGGTCGCGCACTCGCACGAGCTTCAGGTGAGCTTCTTCCTCCGGATCAAGTAGCCGCCCCGGTAGTCTCCGCGCGAGCGGCATGCGCGAGTTCCTCTTCACCTCCGAATCCGTCACCGAAGGCCACCCGGACAAGGTCGCCGACCAGATCTCCGATTCGGTTCTCGACGCCGTGCTCGGCAGCGACCCGGAGGGCCGCGTCGCCTGCGAGACGCTGATCACGACCGGGCTCGTCGTCGTGGCCGGCGAGATCTCGACCGAGATCTACGTCGACATCCCGAAGCTCGTGCGCGAGCGCATCTCCGAGATCGGCTACACGCACTCGGAGTGGGGCTTCGACGCGACCACGTGCGGCGTGGTGGTCGCGATCGACGAGCAGTCGCCGGACATCGCGCTCGGCGTCGATTCGTCGTACGAGGTGCAGCACGATCCGGGCGACGACGATCCGCTCGACCGGATCGGCGCCGGCGACCAGGGGATGATGTTCGGCTATGCGACCAATGAGACGAAGGAGCTGATGCCCCTTCCGATCATGCTCGCGCACAAGATCTGCAAGCGGCTCGCCGAGGTGCGCAAGGCGGGCGAGCTGCCGTACCTGCGGCCGGACGGCAAGGCGCAGGTGACGATCCGGTACGAGGTCGACGACGAGGGGCGCCAGCGGCCGGTCGAGATCGAGCGCGTGCTCGTCTCGACGCAGCACTCGGACGGGATCTCGTCGGAGGACTTGATCAAGCCGGACATCATCGAGCGTGTCCTGCATCCGATCCTGCCGACCGACCTCTATGACGAGAAGCGGCTGATGGACGACCGCGACTTCGTCTTCGTCAACCCGACCGGCAAGTTCGTGCTCGGCGGGCCGATGGGCGACACGGGGCTCACCGGCCGCAAGATCATCGTCGACACGTACGGCGGCGCGGCGCGCCACGGCGGCGGCGCCTTCTCCGGGAAGGATCCGACGAAGGTCGACCGCTCGGCCGCTTACGCGGCGCGGTACGTCGCGAAGAATCTCGTCGCCGCGGGACTGGCCGACCGTTGCGAGGTGAACGTCGCGTATGCGATCGGCGTCGCCCATCCCGTCTCGATCGCGGTGCGGACGTTCGACACGGAGCACATTCCGGTCGACCGGATCGAGGCGCTCGTGCGGGAGCATTTCGACCTGCGTCCCGCCGCGATCCTGCGCGACCTTGACCTCCGCCGCCCGATTTTCGCGAAGACAGCCGCCTACGGGCACTTCGGCCGCGAGGACCGCGACTTCACCTGGGAGCGCACGGACAAGGCCGATGTGCTCAGGGATGCTGCGGGCGTCGCGGTAGGAACCGCAGCCCGCTGACCTTCACACCGAGGACGCGGCCGCCGAGCGGCGCGTTCGGGACGTCGACGTTCACCTTCAGCGGCGAGCCGTCGGTCGGGACGGTCAGGCGCTTTGCCGTGCCCGGCGGGACGACGAACCTGCGGCCGTCGACCTCCACCGTTCGGGCCGACGTCCCGCGCGGAACGGCGACGCGGAGCTCGTAGCGGCCGGGCTGCGCCGGCCACGCCTGGTAGCGGAGCTTGGTGCCGGTCCAGCCGTCCGGGGCGAGGCCGCGCGCGAACCAGCGCACGTGCGCGCCGGCGGGAATGCGGTACGCCACGAGTCCGTCGAGGGGGTGCGCGACGGCTCGGCCGTCGAGGGCGATTGCCGAGCCTGAGACGTTGGCGACGATCGTCTGCGCCGCTGCCGGGCGGCCGTCGATGTCGAGCGTGCCGTCGGCGGTGATGGTCACGTGCGCGCTCGGATACTCGTCCGGCGGTTTCGTGCCGAGCACGAGCACGTGGTGGACGTCGCGGTTCCAGCTCTCGAGGTTCGTGCCCAGGAAGTAGTTCCCGTAGGGCAGGACGAGGTAGCTCGCCGGGCCGAGGCCCGAGCGGTCGAGCCAGTCGGGCGGGCTCGTGTCGAACGTCCGGGCGCTGAAGGCGGTGACGAGGCGATCGGTGGCGTAGACGCCGGCGCCGGTGGCGATCGACACGCCGATCGCGAGCAGCGCCACGACGTGCGGCGCGCGGCGTAGTGCGAGCGCCGCCGCGCCGAGGGCCAGCGGCGCGAGTGAGTACAACAGGGACGCGTTCGCGAGCCCGAGCAGGTAGGCGGCGCGCGCAAAGCCGGAGAGCGTGACCGAGTCGAAGAAGAACGCCGCCGTCCCCGTCAGTCCCGGGAGCGACACGAGCGAGAGCGCGACGGCACCGATGCACGTCGCCAGCGTGTACGCGAGTCGTCGCGGTGCCCCGTGCTCGACGTACGCGAAGAACGCGACGAAGACGAGTGGCGTGACGTAGAAGAGGTAGCGCTCGAGCGGCCGGTGCGCCTCGCCCGCGGAGATCAGCGCAGCCTGGCCGAGGAAGAGCGTCGTGGACGTGACGGTGAGGACGGCGACCGCACGTTCGAGTTGAGTTCGCGGCCGCGCGAGCATCCGCTGCAAGCCGAAGAGGGCGGCGGGCACAACCGCGAGCCCGAGCGAGAAGGGCAGCAGGTAGCCGGTCGTCAGCGCCCAGTGCGCAATCGCGCCCGGCGTGTATGTCTCATGCGCCGCGCCGCCGTACTGGCCCAGCGCGCCGGGAACCGCGACGAGAACTCCGATGAGCAGGGTCGTGAGCGTTGCGGTGAGCGCATGCCGTCGGTACTCGCCGCGGCCGCACAGAGCAACGGCGGCCAGATACGCGAGCGCGAGCACGATGAACTGCACGCGCGTCGCGATTGCGAGCACGCACGCGGCTGGGACGATCAGCGGCGTCCAGCGAGTCGGCTTCGCGACGGCCTTGGCGAGGATCGCGACGACGGTGAGGAAGACCGGATACGCGAGCGCCTCCGACATCAGGTAGCCGTGGTAGACCATCGCCGGCGTCGTGACCGCGGCGACCGCGGTCAGCAGCGCGAACGACGGACGCACGACGCGGCGTGCGAGCCAGTAGGAGGGGAAGACCGCGGCCGACATCACCGCGGCGTTGAGCAGCTTCGCGGCCGCGTACGCGTCGGTCATCGAGCTGAGCAGCCAGACCGGCGCCTGGACGAGCGACGCGAGTGGTGAGGGGAAGAAGAAGTGCTCCCCGCGGATCGTCAGGCCGTGCCCGGCGGCGAGCGACTGCGACAGCTTGGCGTAGAGCAGCTCGTCGTTGAAGATCGTCGGCGTCGCGTGACCGCGCGATTGCAGGAAGTGGTAGAGCATCGCGCCCGCGAACACCAGTGGCAGTGCGAGGTAACGGACGAGCGCGCGCGGGAACGCGACCGCGTCAGCCGCAGCCTGAACAGGCGTCGTCGGAACGGCGCTCATTCGAGGTCTATCGGCCGTGGAGGACGGGGCCGTTAGGCGGCCGAGGGCGCACGAAACCGAAGCGCCTTGCCGTCCCGAATAGCCGTGTCCAGCCTCTGCCGGCGCCGCGCCCAGCGCAGACGATCGCACAACCAAGGCGCCCCCGAGCTTCCTGTGGAAACGACGTCACACCTCCGACACGGAGAACCTGTCCCAACATGCGGTGGCGGCCACGTCGCTTCGCGACGTGGCCGGGGACAGTCCCCCGACGCGTCGTGAAGCGACGCGTCGCCGGCAGCCCGGTTCGGGCGGGCCTACGCCGCCGGGCGCACGAACAGGCCGGCTGCGGCTTTCTCGCCGATCGCCCGCTCGGTTCCGTTGAGCCGGACGGTCATCTGGCCCGCTGCGGGCTGGGCTTCGCGCACCTCGATCTCGCGTCCCGGCACGAGGCCTTCGTCGTAGAACCAGTGCAGGAGCTCGCCGTCGTGCTCCGCCAGCCGGACGATCGTCGCCCGCGAGCCCGCCTCGAGCTCCGACAGCGGCGCGAGATGCTGGTTCTCGTCCTGCTCGACGTCGGGATCCACGGGCCAGCCATGCGGGCAGCGGTCGGGATGACCGAGCCGCTCGTCGATGCGTTCCACCATGTCGTCGGTGAACGTGTCCCCGAGCTCGTCGGCGTGGACGTGTGCCTCGGCGGCGGTGTAGCCCATGAAGTCGGTCAGCAGCCGCTCGATGATGCGGTGCTTGCGCACGACGCGTTCAGCACGCTTGCGGCCGGCCGCCGTCAGCAGCGCCTCCTTGTGCTCGCCGCGCTCGATCAGCCCTTCGCCCTCGAGTCGCTTCAGCATCTCGCCGGCAGACGCTCGCGAGACGCCGAGCATCTCGGCCACGCGCGACGCGAGCGTGGGCGAGCCGCCGCTCAGCGGGCGGTACTCGCCGATCGGAAACGCGAGGAAGTAGATCGTCTCCAGGTACTCGTCGACGGAGTGGCCCTGCGCCATAGATGGCTGATCCTAGCCTGTAAGGTGACCCTTACATGAGCACGTTGCAGACTCTCGGCCTCGGCGCGATCGCAGGCTTCACGATCTTCCTCGGCCTGCCGATCGGGCGCATGCAGAGTGTCAAGCCCGCGACGAAGGCCTTCCTCGCCGCGACCGCAACGGGAATCCTCATCTTCCTGCTCTGGGACGTCCTCAGCCAGGCCGTCGCGCCGGTCGACGACGCGCTGACGAACGGCCGCGACGGCCGCTTCGCCTGGCTCGCGTTCCTCCTCGCGGCCGGCTTCTTCACCGGCCTGATGAGCCTCGTCTACTACGACCTCTGGATGAAGCGCCGCCGCCGGCGCGCCTTCCTCGGCCCCGGCGCCGCCTCGACGGCCGAGTTCGAGCACGACCATCACTTCACGGGCATGTCGCCCGCGCGCTGGCTCGCGATCTTCATCGCGACGGGGATCGGGCTGCACAACTTCTCCGAGGGGCTCGCCATCGGGCAGTCGGCCGCCGCCGACAAGCTCAGCCTCGCGATCGTCTTGATCATCGGCTTTGGCCTCCACAACGCGACCGAAGGTCTCGGCATCTGCGCGCCGCTGGCGGGCGATCAGGAGCAGCCGAGCTGGAGTTTTCTCGCGCTGCTCGGCCTGATCGGCGGAGCGCCAACGTTTTTCGGCACGGTCATCGGCCAGGCGTGGGTCAACCAGAGCGTGATGATCGTGTTCTTCGCCCTGGCGGCGGGCTCGATCCTCTACGTCGTGATGGAGCTGCTGAACGTCGGCCGCGCGCTCGCTTCGAAGCCGGTCGTCACCTGGGGAATCCTGCTCGGCCTCTTCCTCGGCTTCGCGACCGACTTCATCCTGGTCGCTGCGGGCGTGTAGCGCGCACCACCGCCAGATCCCTGTCCGCCCACATCACCTCTGCGTCGAGGCCCGCTGCGCGCAGCCACTCGAGCTGATCGTCGACGCGGTCGGGCAGGTCGTACACCCCGTCGATCGGGGTGACGACGTCCTCTTGGCGCTCGGGCACGACGACATCGGCGAGCACGAAGCGGCCGCCGGGGCGAAGCACTTCCGCCGCGCGCCGGAAGAGATCCCGCTTGCCGGCTGCGTCGAGGTGGTGCACGGCGAGCGCGCTCACGACGAGGTCGAACGGTCCGGGCGGCAAGGGATCCTCGAGCCGCGCGACGCGGAGGTCCGCCTCCGGCAGCGCGTCGCGGGCGCGCGCGAGCATCTCCTGGCTCGAGTCGATTCCGACGACCTTTGCCTCTGGATGACGGGCCAGCACACGTCGCGCGGTCTCACCGGTGCCGATGCCGAGCTCGAGCACGGCCGTCGCCTCGACGCCCTCGGTCGCCGCGGCCGTCTGCTCCTGCAGGTCGGCATAGGCGGGAACCTCGGCGAGCATGTTGTCGAGGTAGGTCGCGGGATCCCAGTGCCACTGCGTCACGAGCTCACTCTACGCTGGGGCTCTTGACCCGCTACGCGTCCGTGTATCCGCTCGTCACAGCGCGTGCGCTCGCGCGCGAGTTCACGTATGAGGTTCCGGACGAGGTCGGGCCCGGCGCGGTCGTCGAGGTCAGGTTCGGGAACGCCCGTCGCCGGGGCGTCGTCACGGAGGTCGACGTTGCCTTGCCGGAAGGGATCAAGGCCGTGGCGGTCGAGCGCGTCGTCGAGGAGCTCCCACCTGCGCTCTTCCGCCTGGCACTGTGGGTCGCCGACTACTACGGCTCGACGCCGGGACGCGCGCTCGGGCTCGTCGCGCCCGCCCAGCGGAGGCCGCGCGGCGAGCGTCCGCAGCCGGCCGAGCGCGACGCGCTCCCGGGCGAGCCGGAGCCCGCCGCCCTGAGCTCGTCGCAGCGCGCCGCACTCGAGCGGATCGTGGAACGGCTCGACGCCGGCGAGAGCGCGAACTTCCTGCTCTACGGCGCCACCGGCAGCGGCAAGACGGAGGTGTACCTCCAGGCCTGCGCCGCCGCGCTCGAGCGAGGGCGCGGCGCGATCGTGCTCGTGCCGGAGATCGCGCTGACGCCGCAGGCGCTCGGCCGGTTCCGCGCTCGCTTCGGCGAACGGATTGCCGTTCTGCACTCGGCGCTCAGCGAGGCGGAGCGTCGCGACGAACGTGCGCGGATTGCGCGCGGCGAGGCGGCGATCGTCGTCGGTGCGCGCTCGGCCGTCTTCGCCCCGGTTGAACGCCTCGGTGTGATCTGCGTCGACGAGGAGCACGACGCGTCGTACAAGCAGGAGTCCGATCCACGCTACGACGCGCGTACGGTCGCCGCGAAGCGTGCAGCGCTGGAGGGTGCGGTTGCCGTGTTCGGTAGCGCGACGCCGCGTCCCGAGAGCTGGGGGAGCCTCGAGCGGCTCGAGCTCGGCGGCCGCCTCGCCGGACCGCTGCCCTCGGTCCGGGTCATCGATCTGCGGCGCCAGGCCGGTTATCCGCTCTCCGCGCCGCTGCTCGCCGAGCTGGGCGCGATCGCCGAGGGCGGCGGCAAGGCGATCCTGCTGCTCAACCGCCGGGGCGTCGCTCCGGCGCTGCATTGCCGCGCGTGCGGGACGACGTTGCGCTGCGAGAACTGCGACGTCTCGCTCGTCCTGCACGCCGACCGGATGCTTCGGTGCCACCACTGCGGCTACGCCGAGCCGGAGCCCGAGACGTGTCCCGTGTGCGCTTCGACCGAGCTCGCCCGCCTCGGCGCGGGGACGCAGAAGCTCGAGCGCGAGCTCGAGGCGAAGCTGCCGGAGCTCGAACGCATCCGCCTCGATGCCGACACCGTCGAGCGGCCCGGCGCGCTCGCGGCCGCGCTCACCCGCTTCGCGTCGGCGGACCGTGTCGTGCTCGTCGGCACGCAGATGGTGTCGAAAGGGCACCACTTTCCCGGCGTTGCGCTCGCGGCCGTCGTCGACGCGGACACGGGCCTCGGCCTCCCGGACTTCCGTGCCGAGGAGCGCACGTTCCAGCTGCTGACGCAGCTCGCGGGCCGCAGCGGACGCGATGCACCAGGTCGAGTTCTGGTGCAGACGTTCCAGCCGGATTCCCGCGCGATCGAGCTGGCGGCACGGCACGACGTCTCCCGCTTCCTCGCGGGCGAGCTCGAGCGGCGGCGCGAGCTCGGCTACCCGCCGTTCCGCCATCTCGTCCGCATCGTCGTCGCGGGCCCGGAACCGGAGGCGCCGATGCAGGCGTTGGCGGAGTTGAAGTCGGGCCTACCCGGCGACCTGCTCGGCCCGGCGCCGCTGCTGCGCCTGCGCGGGAAGTTCCGCGCGCAGCTGGTGGCGAAGACGGACCAGCCGCGGCGGATCGCGGCGCAGGCGGGCCGCCTCCTCAGCGCCGCCGCCCCGGCGATGCGCCGCGCCGGCCTGAGCGTCGTCGTCGACGTCGACCCGCAGGGCTTCTAAGACCGAACCGCTGGGGTCTGACCCCTCGGG
>WNGD01006454.1_pt1 | contig 13367 bp, 16 predicted proteins | sample 5400671 | NCBI WGS metagenome assembly WNGD01 (sample SAMN13153369, study PRJNA577476) | soil metagenome | isolation source: 40 cm soil or saprolite under grassland replicate 2 | place: USA:California | collected 2016-06-15
GCAAAGCTGCCACCCACGCGGAGAGCAGCGTGGTCTTCCCACTTCCAGCAGCGGCTGAGATGAGCGTCAAGGGATAAGAGAACGCCGCATCCAGTTCGCCGAGCAAGCGAGAGCGTTCCACAAGCGAGCCTGGCAAACGTGGAGGAGAGAGCCTCAAAGAGAGCAGCGCTCCCCGCTGCTCAACCTGCGGGGAAGCTACTATCCCTGTTCCTGCTTGCCCCGCTGCTACTCGGCGGGCAGAGGGTGAGTTGGAGAGCGCCTGAGCCTCCTGCTCCAGGCGTGCGAACGTCACCCTGGCCGACGGTCCCAGATAGCGTTTGCGGGTGCGTCGCTCCTGTGTCCGATAGGCATACCAGTAGCCGGTCCCGCCAGGTCTCGCTTCTTTGAGGACCGAGATTCTCCCGGATTTGCCGACAAAGGCAAATGCAGTATGCTCGTTCAACCAGTGAGAGAATGCTTCATCGTCTCCTCTCTGGAAACACTGTTGGAGTTGCCCGTGCAGATGCAGTTCATAGTGCTCTCGCTGGTCCAACCAGATGAGTACATACTGTGATGGTTTGGGCACAACTCCCTTCCTTTGCTGGTGGGTATTTCACCCGCTATTCCCCAATACCGAGGAGTATAGCATACAAACGAGCCAGTGGGCAATGAGCAAAGCGGTTTTGGGGTGTCGATCTCCTGCGATAGAGACAGATGTTTGGCCCTGCTCACCTTGATCTCTTCCGGGTGAAAGTCCTTCCTGCCGTGTTACGGATACCACTCGTCTCCCCACGTTTCAGATTCGCGGAGCCAACTTAGGCGTCTGGTTCATCAAGTACAGCTATCGGTCGTCTTACAGAGTCGAGGCCCCTGTCGCGGTTCCAATTCGTCAGGTCGGGTATCCCATTCTGCCAGGCGAGGAAGGCGGCCTCCTCGATGTCGAGGGCAAAGAAGTGCCAGCCGTCCGGTGGTCGCCACCCACTGGTGGCCTCAATCGCGCTGGCAGCGGCCTCTCGCAGCTCTGGGTCCTGGATTTCGATGACCCGCCCTCGCAGCTTGAACTCCCGATTGGGATCATCCGGATGGATGGTGGGGGAGTTCACGAGAATGCGCGACTCGTGTAGGAGGTCGCGAGCTTTCAGTGTTCCCCGGATCATGGCCAGCATCAGATGACCACGAACAAGGCGGGCCTCGACCGGACTAATTCGTGGCGTGCCATCACGACGGATCGTTCCCACTAGCACGAAGCGAAAATGTTCGCTGAGTTCGCGCCCCTGTGCGGCGAGCGTCGGTGCCGCCGCCTCAAGGTTGGCCCACGAGAACATAGCCTCCTCCAAGTTGATGGATGCACGCACAAAAAGGAAACCACATTCAGCGTATCCCATTTTTGGACGAAGAGCAAGATGACCTTGACCCGTTTCCGTGGAGTAGGCGAACGTGGAAACTCAGTTCGCTTGTAACTCATAGGTGATTAGAACCCAGAGACCCGTCTCAAGCATCGCATAGCCTTCAGCTCGCTACTGACTCCCTTTGAGCTTGCGCCATCCGCCCGCGCGGTTATGGGCGATAATGGCTTGGAAGAGGTTCAACAGGGCGCGCTGGTTGATGGTTTCGCCCTGACGGACTTGAATCGCCCGCGCGGTCCGGTTCCCGTGTCCCTGGTTAATCAGGCCCTCGGGATCGGGCACGAGGGGGTCGTAGATGAAAATGGTGAGATGATCCTTGGCTCCCAGCAGCGCGCAGATGTTGCCATGCAGCGTGAAATAGGGCTGCCTGGTGCGCTTGATGGTCTCGGTCACCTCCGGGTCGGCGGCGTGCACCAACTCTCGCACCTGGCGGCATATCTCCTGCTGCCAGCCAGGGAGCGTAGCAATGTAGTCGTCGATGCGGGGGTCGGTCTGGTAGGCACTCATGCCATGATGATACCACGAATCAAGGTCCTTCTGCCTGGCTGACAGGGGAAGATGCCAGCCGCATTGCCTGACCCAAATCTAAACCGTGGTTGCTCAATTAACAGCCGTCAGGATATGCTGGTGGACCTTCAGTGGTAACTGGCGAGAGTGATGGTCCCCGGATCACTTCCTCTGGCCAGTGCTCCTCAACGGCTTCCAGGAGGTAGGCTCGAATTTTCCTCCTCCCTCGTTGGAGCGTGCGGATTTGTAAGGGTTGATAGCGTCCTGGGAAGCGGCGCTGCAACTCCCGAAAGATATCGCCGCTGCTCCGTTCGGGATTGGCCTGGAGCCAGGAGATGATCAGCTCCCACTCTCCCTCAAAGCGGTCATTGTGGGCACACCGCCAGCGAGCGCCACGCCTTTCATCGCGAGAAGGGTGGGGAAACAGGAACAACCGATCATCAGAAACGAGAAAGAGGAGGAGCGCGAACGGCTCCCTTCTGGTAGACCTCCTGCCTTTCTGGCATCTGGTCACTCCGAAACGCTCTGTCTTCCCTCCACACGCTCAGGAAGCGACTTGAGGGTATCGTCCTCAACCTGAAAGGCAGATGGGTCTCAGAGGATTGTTCGCCCAAAACAAAACCGCCTCCTTGCTTTCCTTCTCGCCGGTTGTTTGTTCTCAACTGGCGCGAGAAGCGCTGGCAAAGAGACAGTTGTTTCTGTGGAGCGGGAGACGGGACTCGAACCCGCGACACCCTACTTGGAAGGCAGGAACTCAACCACTGAGTTACTTCCGCCGGTATATCGGCCTTAGAGCCGGTTTTGTACGATGCACTTGCGCTGTGAGCGGGCCCGGCAAAAGATGTCGCGTGCATTTTTTACGCCTTTCGGCAAAACATGTCACATGTTTCTGCCCGTGATTTCGGCAAAAGATGTTGCGAACACCTCGAGGCAGGAGGTCACACTGCTGCCCACATTATACCCTCTTTCTTTCCCGTTGACAATACGCACGGAGAGGCAAGCTGGCTACTTCTTCCTCCGCCTTCAGCTCATTCTACTCTCCAAATAGCATATTCATTCCGTCTGGCCGCTTTCAGTTTCGTCTGTTCACTGCCAACAGTATTGGCACATGGCCTCACGGCAGAAGAGCAGCAGCCCGGCCTGCCATGGCTGCGGCCCAGTCTGGATCAGAGGATGGGATACAAGACAGATCTGCTTCAACCAGAAGCCTATCGCTCTCACACGTTCACCACAACCGAGATCAACGAAGGGCTTGCATGCAAGAAGCTACGCAGAGTCCGGCGGTGCTCCTCTACACTCCGCGTGTCTGACAATATCGGAGGAACTGTTCTGTTTTCAGACATGAGTCACCTCCCTGTCTGACACACTGCTGCTTGTTGAGCATCATAGCTTTCGTTCACGTCTTTCCCAACGAGAGGGGAGCGCTCATGCGTCCAGTTCAAGACGACCTGGATACTCTCTCATCCGCTTAAAGTGTGACCATGGCCTGTGCGCGCACAGGCCACACGCTTGTCCATTCGATGGAGGCGTGAATGGCAGGGAAACGGCGCGACTGGCTAAGCAAAAGGGATGGTTGTGAAGGAGCTTCGCACACCTGGTTGCGCGAACTTCCCATCACGAAAAAATGCACCGCCAGGAACTACGACAGTTTTCAGGCGAAAACAGGGTGGATCGCCCCCGAGTTGCCGACGCGGGTCAGAGGACCGGTTCAGGGGCAGGTCCATCGTGACGTAAATATATAGGCAGTTAGCCTGCACGATCGTAGGCCTGCTTCAGCCAGGCAACAACTGAGCATCCATGTCATTGATGGCGTTCACGCGAACGCGGTGGGTGAAGAGCGCATTGAAACTAGCTGCGGATTCGAGCCGCTCGGTCGCCGGCGCGTCCTTGAGGATGAGCCCGAGGTCGATGCGTGTCGCCGTCGTCGGCTGGATCATGGCGAACTGTTTCTTACGGCGCAGGCTCACATAGCCATTCTTCGGTGCCAGTTCAATATCATCGCCAAACGCGGTGGTCACCGCCATCAGCGCATCGTGCAGCGGCTTCAGACCGGCCTTCTTGCCGCTGTACAGCTCAGCGACCGGATCGCGACCGGAAGCCTCCGCGGCCTCGACCAGGCTTGCCGCGTCCGCCTCTCGCGCCTTGAGAGCGACGCGGTGTGCGGAGCCGTGGGACATGTCGTACTGGCTCTTCAACATGGCGACGATCTCGGTGTGCTTGGTGAGGCCGCTCTCTTTGATCAGAGCGATCCACTCGCCCAGTGGTTTGCCATATTGCCGTTCGATATTGCGGATTTGCGCCTGTAAACCCTCGTCGACGGTGCTCATAGACCCTCCATTCGTGCTGCCTTCCTGTAGAGTATAGAACATGCTCTCTAACAGCACAGCGCTTTCGCAACGGCCCAGGAGATCTCAGTCCGCCCCAGCGCAAGTTCATTCCTCCGGATCCATCGCTTGACATGTGGTGTCAGATGAATCTGTGACTAGTCCACCAAGCTGAATTTGACAGAGGCGAGGAGTTGTGAGAGACTGAGAGGCAAAGAGGAAAACCCAGAAAGCGAGAAAAGGGTCATGAATGAAAAACGCTATCCTGTCCATCTCAGTCCAGAGCAGCGGCAAGAGCTGCAACACCTGATCCGCACCGGGAAATCGACCGCGCATCAACAGATGGCAGCCCGCGTCCTGCTCAAAGCCGACGAGGCCAATGAAGAGCACCAGTCCAGTAGCCAGATCGCCGAAGCGTTGGAAATCAGTCCGCGGACGGTGATCCGCATCAAACAACGTTACGTCCAACAGGGTCTCTCAACAGCGCTGACCGGCAATTACCCCAAAGAGCGACCGCTGCGACGCAAGATTGATGGACATGTGGAAGCCCACCTCATCGCCATTGCATGTGGGCCGGCTCCGCAAGGCCATCGGCGCTGGACGATGCAACTCCTGGCCGACCGGGTGATCGACCTGGGCATCGTTGACCAGATCAGCGATGAAGCGGTTCGCCTGGCGCTAAAAAAACGAATTACGTCCCTGGTTGAAGCGTCAGTGGTGCTTTCCGCGCCCCGGCAGCGAGTTTGTCTGGCACATGGAGGATGTGCTGGATGTCTACTGCCGCCCGTATGATGAGAAAGAACCCGTGGTGTGCCTGGATGAGATGGGGAAAATTCTCGTCAAGGAAAAACATCCGTCCGAACCGGCGAAGCCAGGGCAAGATCGCCGAGAAGACTACACTTATGAAAAGAAAGGGCAGCGCAATCTGTTCATCGCCTGCGAACCTTTGGGTGGCAAACGCTATCTCCAGGTCACGGCTCGGCGTACGAAGAAAGACTGGGCCCACTTCATCGAAGAACTCTTGACCGTGCATTACCCCGACGCCCGGAAAGTGATCCTGGTGCTGGACAACCTCAATACGCATACGCCCACCTCCTTGTACGAGACCTTTCCTCCTGAGAAGGCCAAAGGGTTGCTGGATCGCCTGGAGATCCACTACACGCCCAAACATGCATCCTGGCTTAATATCGCCGAGATTGAACTCTCGGTACTGGCACGCCAGGGACTGGAACACAATATCGCGACAGTAGATGAGTTATGTGAGCAGGTGCAGGACTGGCAAGCGTACCGCAATCAGCAGATGGCCACAGTTCATTGGCAGTTTACCACGGCGGATGCACGCATCAAGCTCCAACGTTTGTATCCGACCATCCAGGAGAAAGGGCAGAAGAAAGCGCCCAACCTCTACATTTCTAGCTTGGTGGACTAGTGACCTGCATCCCTTGACGACGACCTCTCCTTTATGGTATCTTCTCTTTATAGATAAAAATAACATAGGATGATGAAACATATGTACGCGGAGATTGTGATCCTGGCTATGCTGCGCCAACGGCCACAGCACGGTTACGAGATCAAAAAGGGCATCGAGCAGGTGTTTGGCGGGACGGTCGCCCTCAACAATACGATCTTGTATCCAACGCTCAAGCGCTTTGAAGAGATGGGGGCGGTCGTGCGGCAGGTGGTGCAGCAGGAAGGCAAACCCAATCGCCACCTCTACCACCTGACCGAGCGCGGCATTGAGTTGCTGCACACCTCGCTATGCGATTTTCCGCCTGAACAGGCCGGCAATGAGGCCGAGTTTTTTACGCGCGTCGCGTTCTTCGAGTTTCTCGAGCCACCGGAGCGGCAGGCGATCCTCAAAAAGCGCCTGGCCTACCTGCAGGGGTGCCTGGATTATCTCCAGCGCATGCAAGAGATGGCCACTGAGGGAGAGTGTGCCCCCGGCACAGGCAGCTCGATGTCCAATGCCCAGCGCGTCCTCGCCTTTCATCTCCAGCGGGTTCGCCACGAATATCAATGGATTGCCACCTGGCTCGAAGAGCTGCAAGCCAACCAGTCATGACGTCAAAAGACCTCCCACAAGGAGTGCTATTCGACAGGAAGGGGAAATCTATGACCGAACAACAGACGCTTCCCTGGGAACCTGGTGCAAGTGCTGCGCCATTGCCACCGCTCGTGGACCTTTCAAGGGTGACACAGGAAGAGCAACCACTGGTGGCTCTCTATCGCACCTACGGACCGGTCTTCCGTCTTCCTCGATCAGGGCGAGCACCGCAGATCATCCTGGCAGGCCCAGAAATCAACGTCTTCATGGCTCGTCATGAGGATGAGTTCTTCACTACAGGAGAGCAGTGGGAGCAGTTCGATGCCATGATCAGCCAGAAACCCAGAAGCGGGATGACTGAAGCACGAGACGGCGAGGCCAACCGCAGGCGGCGAGCGCAGAGCAGCCGGCAGTGGTCTCGTGCCCGTATCCTGGATCAGATCCTGCAAATGGTAGAGATTACTTTTGAAAGCACACAGGACTGGCAGCCTGATTCAAGCATCGCGGTTCATGCCAGTATGCGCCGTCTCGTTGCGCAACAGTTAGGCCGCTTACTGCTCGGCGTCTCACCAGGGGCCTATCTCGATGACTTTGTCACCTATCTTAACACGACGATCGTCAATACACTCAAGGTTGGGGACACGAGCGGTGATCGCTTCGATTCTCCCGAATATCAACGGGCGATCGAACGGGTGAACGAGTTTGGCCGCATAGCCTACGAAGCGCACCTGCTGCGCCCTCAACCCAACGGCACACCGGATATGATTGATGATGCCATGCGAGAGACGGCACAGTACCCGGAACCCTATCGCCGAGCCATCCTGGAGCACGTGGCTCTGGGGCCAATGCTAGCAGGCATCGACACCGTGGCGAACTCTCTGAGTTTCATGCTCTATGCCCTGCTCTCCCATCCAGACGCCAGACTTAGGGTACAAGCAGAAGTGGATGCGGCGTGGAGCCAGGGGATGCTCTCTTGGGAGCAACTCAAACAGATGCCAGATCTCCAGGGGGCAATGATGGAGACCCTGCGGCGCTACCCGGTGGCGGGTGGACACCGGGCGCGTGTCGCCAGACCGTTGACCCTTGCTGGCTATCGCCTGGAACCAGGCCAGGACGTGGAGGTCGCCATGACTGTGCCCCATTTCTTGGAGGAGTTGTATCCCAACCCCATGCAGTTTGATCTCGATCGCTTCCGCCCGCCGCGCAACGAGCATCGCAAGCCGGGTGCCTACGCGCCCTTTGGCCTGGGAGATCATACCTGCCTGGGGGCGGGCATCGCCGAAGTACAGTTGACGGTCACGATGGCCACCTTGCTCTCCAGGTACACCTTGCAGTTTGATCCACCCGACTATCAGCTGGCTATTGAACATCATCCCACCCCCGTCCCAGGGAACCATTTCCAGGTGCAGGTAAGAGAGCGGCGTCCATCGTCAAAGCACGAGGAGGGGAGACGATGAGCAGCAATGGAAGGTGTACTCCAGGTACGCAGGAGATCTCCTCCCCGCGTTTTGCGGCCTTTTACAACTGGATGATGGATCGGCCTCTCGTCCGACGGCAGTTCGATCCTTTGCGGCGCGAGATCGTCGGGCAAGCACATGGAGTCGTGCTTGAGGTGGGTGCTGGTGGAGGGCAGAACTTCCCCTTTTACGACCCCACCCGCACAACTCGGGTGGAGGCGGGCGAGCCGGATGAGGCCATGCTGGTCGAGGCCAGGCGCGCTCTTGCGGCTGCTCCCGTTCCCATCGCGCTCACACGCGCCCCGGTCGAGGCCCTCCCGTTCCCCGATGCGCATTTCGATAGCGCCGTGGTCACCCTCGTCTTCTGTTCCGTGCAGGATCCAGAGCGCGGCATGCGCGAGGTCTGGCGGGTGCTCAAGCCGGGAGGGACACTCCTGCTCCTCGAACATGTGCGTGCGCAAGGCAAGATGGTTGCGTGGGTCCAGGATGCGCTGGTGCCGCTCTCGACCCGTTGCATGGGCAATTGCCATTGGAACCGCGATACTCTGCGCACCGTTCTGCACACCGGTTTCCAGGCCACGCAGGTTCGCCAGCTTAGCGGGGGGCTCCAGCCCATGCTGCTGGTGCATGCGATGCGTCCCCAAACGCCAGAGGAGACCGATGAAGGCCAGTGATACAGCCTCGCCTCGAGGAAGAAGCAGCGGCATGCACCGCGAAGAGGTCATCATTGTGGGAGCTGGGCAAGCCGGCCTCTCCATGGGGTACTGGCTGAAACGAAAGCCTCGCTCGTTTCTGCTCCTGGAAGCGAGGCCGCGTCTTGGAGAGAGCTGGCGCCAGCGCTATGACTCCCTGGTGTTATTCACCCCTCGCCGCTACAGCGCGCTGCCCGGCCTGGCATTTCCAGGCGATCCCGAAGGTCGTCCGACCAAAGACGAGTTGGCAGACTACCTCCACACCTATGCCGACCACTTTGCGCTTCCCATCCAGAAGGATACGCGGGTTGTGGATATACAGAGGCGTGCGGAGACGTTCGTTCTGCAAACCACACAGGGCTCCTATCAAGCGGCCACCGTCATCGTGGCAACAGGGCCATTTCACCACCCACGCATTCCGGCATTTGCCTCGGCGCTCTCGCCACAGGTCGAGCAGCTGCACTCGGCCTCCTACCGCAATCCGTCCCAAATTCCGCCGGGTCGCGTCCTGGTGGTAGGAGCAGGCGATTCCGGTGCGCATATCGCGGCGGAACTGGCTCACGCGCATCCGGTGTCTCTGGCTGCTGCTCATCCGCTGTACTTTGTCCCACTCACGCTGTTGGGCAAAAGCCTCTTCTGGTACCTGGACCGCCTTCGCCTCCTGGAAGTCGATGGCAAGAGGAGCCTGGGGAGATGGCTCAAAGCACAACCGGAACCGGTGTTAGGTCTGGAACTGAAGCAGGCGCTGCGGGAAAGGCAGGTCCAGATCAAACCACGCGCGACTTCCGCACAGGGCAACGTGGTTCAGTTCGCCGATGGAAGACAGACCCAGGTGCGCACGGTGATCTGGGCAACGGGCTATCGTCAGGATTTTTCCTGGATACGCACGCCAGGATTACCGGGCGAGTGCGATCAACCCGGAGAGCAGCAGGAACTTAGCTCTACTCCGGGGCTCTTCTTTCTCGGCTTTCCCTGGCAGCCGTCGCGCGGCTCAGCACTCGTGGGATGGGTCGGCAAAGACGCCAGGCGACTCGCAGTTCTGTTGCAAACGAGAGAACAGGTACTTAGTCGAGCAGGAGATGACCCATGAACAGTGTCTTTCTCATTTTGGCTCTCTTTTCAGAGGCGGCAGGAACCATCTCTTTGAAGCTCTCACAGGGCTTCTCGAAACGCCTTGCCGGGCTTGCGACGGTCGTCTTGTATGGACTGAGTCTAAGCTTGCTTTCTTTCGCCCTCAACATCAAAGGCTTTGAAGTGAATATGATCTATGCCGCCTGGTCTGGCGTCGGCATCGCTTTCATCGCCGCCATGGAACTCCTCTGGAAGCAGGGAAAGAAGTGGAACGGCAGGGACATCGGACCCATCGGCTCGACGGCCCGCATGGTACTCGGGTTCTGGCTTGCAGGCAGCGTGATCTACGCCCAACTCTCGACGCGCTTTGCCCCCGCCACCTGGGCGCTGGGCCTCATCGGCTTCCCTGCTCTCGCGCTGGCCTGGCACTGGTGGCGAATTCACCGCAATCCGGCGCGCTTTCAGGACACCAGCCTGCTGAGCTTTGCACTCAGCGTCGCGCTGCCCCTCGCCCTCTACTTTACCTGGTGGTATGCGCCCGCCTTCTCCGTCACCAGCGACGCGGTGCTCCTCTTCGTCGGCGGTTCCATGGTGCTCGCAGCACTGCGCGGCTACGCCGGCTGCGAGCTGCTGGCCCTCTCCAACTGGCTACTGCGCCGCTCCGACCAGATCGCCTGCGCGGTCTTTACGCCCATCGACTCCGTGGAGCTACGAGGCCTCGCCTCTGCATGAAGTGAGACTCGCGAGCGGTTGCCTTCATCTTTCCTGATCGGCAATCGTCTTTTGGGCGGGCAGACGGCACCCGTAACGGAACGCGCGTAAGCGCACGAAGAGGGTGAGACTGAGCAGGACAATCGAGGCCAGTCCGAGAATTGGCCTCGTTGGGTATGTGACCACCCTTTTCAAGCTCAGCGCCATCTTCACCATCCTATAGGCGCGATTGCTCCTGAGTGAAGGTCAGCTGCGCAGTCGCTTCCTTGGAGCCTGCGTGATGGTGGTTGGCGGAGGACTGGTGCAACTCCTGCGCTACTCGTTGAAAGTGTAGGAGATACGGATCGTCTCTGCCGATCGCCTGCGCGTGCCAGCGCCCGATCTGCTCCGCAAACTCCTGGCCGGGTTGCCACTCGGCTTGGCCCCACAGGTGCTTGCCTCTCCAGAGTTCGTAGTCGTGCCTCCAGGAGCGCTCGACGAAATGATGGTCGCTCACGTACCACAGTTCGGGAAAGAGCGCGATATCCGCGCCCATCGCTGCCGCCAGGCGGCAGGAGGCTTCTCCTTTGGCCAACAGGTCTTCTTTGCGGGGACCACAGTCGGCCAACTGTAATAACCCAACACGCATCTGCATCTTTTTCTGTCCTTTCCTTGAACATGCATCATCAAACAGAGTGAAGAAGGCTCTGGGAGCAGGATGCGGTGGAGCTCGACTGGAGGGATGAGAAAAGCCCAGATGAGAGCAAGGGGGAATCAGAATAACACACATCGCCTCAAATGTGACTCTACACAGGAGAGGAAGGGAACAGAAGTCTGGTTTTGTGGAGCACCAACGTCAATAGCGATGCCGCATCGTTTCCTGTCTTCCTTAGGCTACTACTTTCCTCCTCATCATGATAACCACGATCAGCATCCGCCGTCAAGTAGCAGCGATTGTTTCCTGCTCATGTCTCAGTCTGGAAGAGCGAGCCGACAGACGGGTGCAGCCTCACCGCCATTGTCGGAGGAAGGTTGGCAGTTGCTGCCCAACGAGTGGCATCAGCGCTGTCATCGACGACCAGCGCCTCTCGAGGCTGCACGCCAGCGTCGGCAAAGAGGCGCGCATAGTACTCGGGCCCTGCTTTGAAGGTGTTGATCAGGTCGGCCCCATAGAGACGACCAAAGCAATGCCGCACGCCCATTCCTTCCAGAGCGCCGACCAGTTCCAGTGAACACGACCCGGAGGCCATGTGCAGCGCGTACCCCTGGCGATGCAAGAGACGGATGGCTTCGACCGCGCCGGGCAGCGCTGCCTGCATGCGGCGTGTGATCCAGCCGAGCGCGCGAGAGGAGAGGTCGAGGCACTCCTCCTCGGGTGAGGTGGGCAGACCCAGCAGTTCGCACATCCCTGCAACCCAACCGAGCTGATACGCCCGATAGAAGCCCACAAAATCAGCGGCAGCCAACTCGCTCGCCGATTGCGGATTGGCCAGCCGGTCAACCACCGCATGGTGGGCGTGGGTCCAGGCCTCTTCAGTCCCGCCAAGCAGCGGCACAAAATAGTCGCCAACCAGGCGCCCAAACTCAGTGGCTCGCCGCTGCTTATCGGTGATGACCCCCCCATCATCGAGGAAGATGTTTAGCAATGGCACGACTCTTCTCCTCATGTCTCCTAACGACGTTCTCCCTCGTACTGCTTTGGTAGTTTCGATTCGAGTGGCTCTACAAACCAACTCCCGGGAACTGCTTTTTGGCAGTCGATGCAGAGCAATGAGCTTCTCACCAGACTTGAGCGCATCTGATTCAGAGACACTGACAAAGCAGTACGATAGCACTGATCAAGGAACGGATTCGACAGAAAAAGAGGCTCTCAGATGTGCCGGAGCCCCCCATGTTCACTGATCCGTAACCCCAAGTCACTTGCGCCCTTGACAACCGTGCTTCTTCTCGATTATACTAGTTTTTGGTTGGATAACCAAACTAAGTTGGGTGACCAATCTAATTCGAGGAGGCATTTCATGCCAGAAGAAACCCGTGGGCGCATCATCGCCGGAGCCTACCAGACCCTGATCCGCCAGGGCTATGAGGCCACCTCAGTCAAGGACATCGCCCGGGAAGCAGGGGTTCCACCAGGGCTGATCCACTACTACTTCACCTCGAAGGAGAATCTGCTGGTGACCGCCATCCGCTATGGGTGCAACCAGGTGATCCCAATGCGAGAGGTTCCCTCTTCTCTGACCCTGGGCGAAGCCTTCACACTCGTGAAGACCCACCTCTCGACGCATCGGGGGTTCTACCGGCTCCTCTTTGAAATGATCGGCGTCAGCTTCCACCACGAGCACATTGCCCAGGAGATGCGGGACTTCATTGGCGAGCAACGGGCCGCCGTGGAGCACTTGGTGCGGGACGTGCCGACCACGCACGGGAGCAGCGAGGCCGCTGCCTCAGCGCTTCCCTCCGTGATCTGGGGTGCGGTCATGGGTATCCTGTTCCAGGACCTGCTCGATCCTGCGTTTGAGACAGAAGCCGCCATTGACGCCCTGGCTCGAATGCTCCTGGAGGAACCACGCAGGTGAGGGGTGGTGTTCTCGGCAGACGCTCGTCGTCTCGATTTGGTTCTGGATACACTGGTCATGCCCGTTCTGCGTTGATCTCGCGCAGGCCCGTCAGGAGATTTTTGCGGTGCTTGGTCAGCAGAGAGATTCTCTGCGGCCAAGCCATGCTTTCTGCAAGAGATGCAGTGCGAATGTCCGCACCGAGCCACTGAGAAAGCGAATAGAAAGGAAACATTCCCATGTCACAACTCACCCTTCAAGAAATCGTTACAGCCCACACCGACGCTCTGGCAGCGCACTCTGAGGGATTTCTCCCCACGATTCGTTTGTTGCTTCTCCAAGGCGCGGGTCCGGTCTCGCCATCGCGACTCGCAACCGCGATGCAGTGGACGCCGCAACAAGTGGAGGCGTTTGTCCACGACAATGACCTGGCCATCGATGATCGCTGCCATATCCAGATTGTGCCTGGGAGCGGATGTGCTCTTGACACCCTGCTGCTTCCCATGCTGACTGGACAGCAGGCCCACATCGTCCGCACCTGTCCAGCAACCGGCAGGCAGATTCGCCTGACGGTTACTCCAGAGGGCATTCGCGACCCGGACCCGCCACGCCTCGTCCTCTCACTCCGCCTGCCCAGTTTAG
>WNGD01004726.1_pt1 | contig 13365 bp, 8 predicted proteins | sample 5400671 | NCBI WGS metagenome assembly WNGD01 (sample SAMN13153369, study PRJNA577476) | soil metagenome | isolation source: 40 cm soil or saprolite under grassland replicate 2 | place: USA:California | collected 2016-06-15
CGTCGGGGTGTTGAGCCGCGTCGAGGTCCTCGCCGACCGGCCAGCGGGCACCCGGCCCGATGGCGCGGCGGACTTCCGCTGCCTGGTGCCGCTTCCCGAGATCCTCGGCGAACTGCTCGGGGTGGGCGCCAAGAGCAAGGCCGTCACCCAGCAGTGGGAGGCCCTGACCGAGCGCCTCGGCCCGGAGCTGCCGATCCTTGAGGCCCTGCCGATCGACGAGATCCGCGCTGCCTGCCCGTCCCTGCCCCTGCTCGGCGAGGCGGTCGAGCGCCTGCGCCGGGGCGAGGTCGTCCGCGACGCCGGCTACGACGGCGAGTACGGCGTGATCCGCGTGTTCCAGCCCGACGAGCTGCGCGACGAGCTGCGCGCCCGTTCCGGCGTGGCGTCGCTGTTCGAGCCGGGTGCCGCCACCGCCCCCCGCCGCGAACGCGTCACCCGCAAGGCGGCCGGCGCTGGCGGCGGCAGCGGCACCCAGATCCCGGCCGCGGGCCCGCCCAAAGCCCGCCCACGGCCTGCGCCGACCGCCGGTGACCCTGTGGACAACGCCAGCAGGGTCCCCTTCGATCTTGATAGCCTGACGTCGGGGGGGCCCCCGAGGGAGGGGGATGCGACTCGCGATACGGCAGGCGGTGCGGCTCCCGAGACGGCCGGTCCGCTGCTCAGCGCCCTCGATCCCGACCAGCGCGCGGCGGCGGTCGCAGCGGGGCCGCTGCTGATCATCGCCGGGCCGGGGACCGGGAAGACCCGGACAGTCACCCACCGGATCGGGCACCTGGTCAGCACCGGGGCGGTGCCGCCCGAGCAGTGGCTCGCCATCACCTTCACCCGCCGCGCGGCCGAGGAGTTGCGGGAGCGGCTGCGGGCGCTGATCCCCGACCGGGCCCGGCGGGTGCTGGCGACCACGTTCCACGGGCTCGGCCTCCAACTGGTCCGCGAGCGGCACCAGGCAGCCGGGCTCAGCGAGACCTTCCGGATCGCGGACGAGGCGGAGCGGCTGGCACTGCTGCGGGAGGCCCTCGGCGCCGGTGCCTCCGAGCGCGACGCGCGCCGCCTGCTCCCGGCGCTGTCACGGCACAAGCGCGGCAGCGGCAGCCCGGCCGAGCCCGGCTCCAGGCCTGGATCCGAGCAGCGGCAGCGGCCCGAGCATGCCGGGGAGCACGCCGAGGTGTTCGTCCGCTACGACCAGGCCCTGCGCGAACAGGACCTGGTCGACCTCGACGACCTGATCGCCTTGCCGGTCCAGCTGCTGGAGGCCGATCCCGCCCTGGTCGAACAGTGCCGGGAGCGCTGGCGCCACGTCGCCGTCGACGAATACCAGGACGTCGACGAGCTGCAGTACCGGCTGCTGCGGCTGCTGGTCCCGCCGGACGGCAACCTCTGCGCGATCGGCGACCCCGACCAGGCGATCTACGGCTTCCGGGGCGCGGACGTCGGCTTCTTCCTGCGCTTCCGGCAGGACTTCCCCGGCGCGGCCGTCGTCCAGCTGGGCCGCAACTACCGCTCCAGCGCCGCGATCGTGGCCGGCGCCCTGCAGGCGATCGCGCCCGCGACGCTGGTCCGCGGCCGGGCCCTGGAGGCGATGCGGCGCGACCCGGAGGCTGGCCCGACGCGCATCAGCCTCCATCAGGCCGCCACCGAGCGGGGCGAGGCCGACTTCGTGGCCCGCTCGATCGACCAGCTGCTCGGCGGCTCGTCATTCTTCTCGCTGGACTCCGGGCGGGTCGAGCATGGCGGCGAAGCCGGCCTGTCGTTCGCCGACATCGCGGTGCTGTACCGCACCGACGCGCAGGCCGCGCCGCTGGTCGAGGCGCTGTCCCGCGCGGGGGTGCCACTCCAGAAACGCTCCCACGACCGCCTCGCCGACCGGCCCGGCGTCCCGCCACTGCTGGCGGTGCTCCGCGGCGGCGACGGCATGCGGCGCCCCTGGGGCGGCTTCGGCGAGGCGCCGGTGCTGGCCCGCCTGCAGCAGGCCGCCGAGATCGTGACCGGTCAAACCGGCGACGGCCCCGCCGCTGACGACGTGGAAGCCGCCATGCTTGAGGGCGAGGTGCGCGGTGCGCTGGAACTGCTCGCGCCGCTGGCGGAGCGCTGCGGGACCGACCTGGAGCGCTTCCACGCGGAGCTGGCGCTCGGCGCCGAGGTGGACACCTGGGACCCGCGCGCCGACCGGGTCTCGCTGCTCACCCTGCACGCGGCCAAGGGGCTGGAGTTCGCGGTGGTGTTCCTCACCGGCTGCGAGGACGGCCTGCTGCCGCTGCGCTGGCCGGGGCAGCCGGGGAACGGACGGGACGGCGACGCCGCCGAGGAACGGCGGCTGTTCTTCGTCGGCATGCCCCGGGCGAAGTCCCACCTGCTGCTCACCCACGCGCGGCAGCGGACCCGCCACGGCACCGTCGCGGAGGCCGCCCCCTCCCCCTATCTGGCCGACATCGAGGATGCCCTGCTGGAGCACTACCGGACCGCGGCCAAGCGGCCGCAGCCGGCCGCGCCAGCCGGAGACCAGCTCCAGCTCCTCTAGCGAACGGATCTCGCGAGCGGACGGGCCGTGCGGGATCAGCGGCGCGGCGGCGGATCCGCCCGGGTCATCTCCTCGGCCCGGGCGTGCGCCTCGGCGAGCGTGGGGACGTCCCATTCGGCACGCTCGGCGTCGGTGGTGGCCGGGTCGACCTCCCACAGCATCCAGCGGCCGCCGTCGGCGCGGTACTGGGTGCCGTACTTCTGCGGGCGGCCGTTCATCATCAACCAGCGGTCGTAGGCCGCTGCCGCCAGCCAGCGCGCCTCGCGGACACCCAGCTCGGCGCCACGGCTGGCCAGCTCGTGCGCGCGCAGGTAGTGGGCTGGCTTGGTGCCATGCTGGAACACCATCGCCGCGTGGTAGTAGTCCTCGGGGTCGCGGAGCCCCCCGGCGGCGATCAGCGCCTCGACCTGGTGCCGGCGCCGGTCGTCGCGGGCGCGGGCATCAGGCCGGAGGCCGCCGTCGCGGTCCGCCTGGTCCTGTTCGAAGAGCGCCAGCAGCTCCTGGTTCATCCCCACCTCCCCGAAACCGGTCCGAAGCGGCGGCTGCACGCGACCTATGTCGCGGGGAAGAAGATACACCTTTTTTCCGACAAGTTCGCTTCGGCAAGAGAAAGCTCGGGGGAGCCCGCTCAGCGTGGGCTCCCCCGACGAAGCCTCGGCCGCTAGCCGTGGAGCTCCACGTTGGTGAAGATGTCGGTTTCGCCGATACCGGTGGTGGCGATGGCGTCGTTGCGGCCGTCGGTCCAGACCGGGTAGACGGCCTTGCTGGAGACCGCGAGGCCGTTGTAGTCGCCGATGAACGCGCCCGAGGTGAAGAACCCGAGGTCGGGGTTCCACGAGACGGTGCTGATCCGGGCGCTGGTCCAGGAGGCGCCGCTGTTGGTGGAGACCGCCTGCCAGGTGTCGATGTTGCGGTTGGCGGGGTCGCGGCGCCGGTCGAACCAGATCACGTAGGTGGCCCCGGACGGGTCGGTGGCCGCCCAGGGGAAGAACTGGTCGTTCGGGGCCGGGGCGCCGCCAGCGGTGCTGAGCACCTTGGCGTTGCTCCAGTGGAGGCCGCCGTCGCTGGAGGTCTGCACGTCGATGTCGGTGCCGGAGGCCGCTTCGTTGATGTCATTTTGGTAGACGTAGACCAGGCCGCCGGTCTTGGGGTTGTAGGACAGCGACTCGGTGTTCGGCGCGCGGAACGCGGTCGGCGGCAGCAGGTCGCCCGGGTCGGGGTTGTCCTGGAACTGGCCGGGCTTGGTGACGTGGACGGCGCTGGCCAGGAAGCTGGCGCCGCCGTTGGTCGACTTCTGGAAGCGGAAGCCGTGGTCGATCGCGGTGTTGCACTCCTCGAGGCCGTAGGCGACGTCGAGGGCGCCGTTCTTCTCCACCTGCGGGTCGCTGAACTGGTTGGCGGACTCCCCGATCCCGCCCGAGCCGGGCGCGTCGGGGACGACGGCGGTGTGCTGGAACACCGTCAGCGACGGGTTGGTGGTCGGGATCGTGTCGGTGTAGGAGAGCTGGATCGGGCAGAAGTCGCTGGACCCGTCCGCCAGCAGGTGGAACTTGGTGTAGGTGACGTAGAGGCGGCCGTAGTGGGGGCTGGTCGGGGTGTTGTCGACGGCGATGTATTCCTTGTCGTTGAAGATCGAGGCGTCGACCGTGCCGGTGGTGTAGTCGAAGTTGCTCGCCGCCCGCGCGGCCTCACGCCCGGGGGTCCAGGTCTTGCCGTTGTCGATTGACTTGTAGACCTGCACCTCGGAGAACGGCAGGGCGCGGAAGAAGCAGAGCTGCGCGACGTAGAAGGCGTGGTCGCGGAGGCTGTAGGCGACCGCGGGGTCGCCGCCGGTGCAGAAGTCGCGCGTGCCGCCGAACTGCGGGACGACCCGGGTGGTCGCCCAGGACCTGCCGCCGTTGGCGGTGCGCATGATCGCGACGCCGCCGCTGACGTAGTCATTGGACGCCGCGACCGCGACCAGCGGGTTGGCGAGGCTGGCGGCGGCCGAGGTCTCGTTCTGGGGGAGGGGTGGGTTGGAGTCGTCGTTCATCTGGACGTTGTGCAGGCCCGACCCGGTCGCCGCGACGACGCCGGCGTGCCTGGCCTGGGCGGCCGTCGCCTCCGGCGAGGCCATGGCGCGGACGCCGCCGGAGATGCCGCCGGAGAAGCGCTGGGTGTGCAGCATCCACAGGGGTGTCGCGTTCGCCGCGCCTGCCGGCGCCCCGGAGGGCACCACCACCGCCAGGAGCGCGCCCAGGATTGCGATTGTGAACAGGATGCATCGCGCTCTTCTCACGCGTTGCTCCTTTCGAGGAGGGAACCCACCACCATCAGGTGACACTCTCACCCATATTGGCTGTCAATCGGCTATGTGCCGTAGGGCGTTGTTCGTCCCGCTCCCGTAGATCCAGCAAGCAGTGACCAGGACGTTTTGCGGGAGAAACGCCGTAGCCGCCAGTAACCGGAGGGGGTCGCCAACGGCGGCGACCCCCTCCGGCTGCTGATGCTTCGTCTATTCGCTGGCGATGGCGGTGAGCACATTGAGCTTGGCGGCGCGGCGGGCGGGGGCGATCGCGGCGAGGATCCCGGCGAAGCCGGCGCCGATGACGTAGACCAGCAGCTGGGTGCCGGGGATGGCGACGACCGCGGCGCCGTTGCCGCGGGTGAGGGCGGCGGCGAGGGCGCTGCCGAGGCCGACGCCGAGGACGATGCCGAGCAGGGCGCCGAAGATCGCGATGATCATGGCTTCGCCGGCGATCATGGCGCCGACCTGGCCACGGCGCATGCCGATGGCGCGCAGCAGGCCGAGCTCGCGGGTCCGCTCGACGACCGACAGGGCGAGGGTGTTGACGATGCCGAGCAGGGCGATGACCACGGCGAGCGCGAGCAGGGCGACCAGCAGGTTGAGGATCTGGTCGAGGGTGGCGCCGGTGGCCTGCTTGAAGCCGGCCTGGTCGAGGACCTTGGCGCCGGGGTAGGCGCCGAGCAGGCCGCTGATCCGGGCCTTCAGGGCGGCGACCGGGGCTCCGGGGACGGCCTTGACCATCAGCAGGGTGTCGGTGGGCTGGCCGGTGATCTGGTCGTAGCTGGTAAGGCTGATCAGGTAGTCGCCGAAGGAGCCCTTGCCGGCGAAGGTGCCGACGACCCGCAGGGTGCCCGCGCCCTTGCTCTTGTCGAGCTTGACCGGCACGGCGCTGCCGACCGTCCAGTGGTGGGACTTGGCGGCGCTGGCCGAGACCAGCAGGTTGCCGGCGGCGTCGCTCAGGGCGGCCACGCTGCCGCTCTTGACCTTGAGGTCGGCGACCTGCCCGACGACGGCGGGGTCGACGCCGTCGACCTTCTGGAAGGAGGCCCCCGCGATCGTGCCCTCGGTCTCGCGGACCTCGCCGACGGCGGCGACACCGGGCTGCGCGGCGATCGAGTGGGCCAGCGCCGGGTCGAGGCCGCTGTCGGGGTCGGCGGGCTGGACGTAGAGCTCGGCCAGGGTGCCCTGGTCGATCGCCTGATCGGCGGCGCGCTTGAGGGAGGCGTCGAGCACCGCGGAGGCGGCCACCAGGGCGAGGCCGACCATCAGCGCCGCGGCGGTGGCGGCGGTGCGCTTGGGGTTGCGCATCGCGTTGTCGCGGGCGAGCACCCCGGTGCGGCCGGGCAGGCGCCGCAACGGCGCGCCGATCGCCCCGGCGAGCGGCTTGGCGAACAAGGGGCAGAGCACGGTCACGCCGATGAAGGCGGCGAGCGCGCCGCCGCCGACCAGCAGGCTCCCGGCGCCGGTGTGGCCGAACAGGCCGGCGAGCAGCGCGGCGCTCCCGGCCACCGCCACCACGGCGCCGCTGACAAGGCGGCTCCGCCGGCCTCCCATGGACGGCATCGCTTCGCTCGCTTGCATGCTCGGCCGGCGGGTGGAAAACCCCCCCACGGCCGGGGTGGTGGTGCGCAGCGCGGCGATCGGGGCGATCAGGGTGGCCTTGCGGGCCGGCGCGAAGGCGGCGACCAGGGTGATGAGGACGCCGGTGCCGACCGCGAGCGCGGCGTCGCCGACCGGCAGGTCGAGGCCGGTGCTGGGCAGGTTGATGCTGGCGCCGCGCAGCAGCGCCTGCAGGCCGCTGGCCGCCAGCACCCCGAGGCCGAGGCCGGCCAGGGAGGCGACCAGGCCGAGCACGGCGGCCTCCACCAGGACCGAGCGGAGCACCTGGCGGCGGCTCGCGCCGAGCGCGCGCAGCAGCGCCAGCTCGCGGGTGCGCTGCGCCACCAGGATCGAGAAGGTGTTCCAGATGATGAAGGCGCCGACGAACAGGGAGATCAGCGCGAAGGCGAGCAGGCCGTTGGTGAGGAAGCTGATCTGGCCGCGGAGGTCGGAGGCCTGGGTGGCGGCGGCCGAGGCGGCGGTGACGGCCTCGTCGTCGCTGGGCAGCACGCCCGCGACCCGGCTGCGCAGGGCGGCGGGGGTGACGCCGGCGGCGGCCTTGAGGTCGATCTCGTCGTAGGTGTTGTGGCGGCCGTAGAGCTGCTGGGCGGTGACGGCGTCGAAGGCGACCATGCCGACGACGCCGGGGCCGTCGGCCTGGCCGAAGCCGACGATGCCGCTGATGGTGAAGGGCCGGGCGCGGCCGCCGGCCACCACGCGGACGCGGTCGCCGACGTGGAGGCCTTGCTGGGCGGCGGTGGCCGCGTCGATGGCGACCTCGGTGGGGCCAGCGGGGGCCCTGCCCTGCCGCAGCGGATAGGCGGAGGCGAGGGCCGCGTCCGGCGGGTAGCTGACCGCGAAGCCGGAACGGCCGCCGATGACCTTGCCGTCGCTGCCGACGATCCCGGCGCGGTCGGAGGTGGCGCCGTCGGCGGCGGCGACGCCAGCGACCTGGCGGACCTGGCGGACCTGGCTGACGAGGCTGGCGGGGACGGTCGAGCGGGCGAGGGACTGGCTGTTGCTGTTGCCGCCGCTGCTGCCGGTGCTGGAGGCGACCGGGCGGACGATCACGTCGGTGCCGGCGCTGGCGGAGGCGAACATGTTGTCGATGCCGTGGCTGATGGTGGCGGTGAGGATGAAGGTGCCAGCCATGAAGCCGACGCCGAGCGCGATCGCGCAGGCGGTGAGGATCAGGCGGACGCGATGGGCGAGCAGGCCTTTGAGGGTGGCGCGGAGCATCGGGGATCAGCCTCCCAGCTGCTTCATGAAGTCGAGGACGCGCTCGGGGGTGGGAGCGGGCAGGTCGCCGACGACGCGGCCGTCGGCGAGGAAGACGACGTGGTCGGCGTAGCTGGCGGCGACCGGGTCGTGGGTGACCATCACCACCGTCTGGCCGAACTCGCGCACCGAGCGGCGCAGCAGGTCGAGGACCTCGGCGCTGGCGCGGGAGTCGAGGTTGCCGGTGGGCTCGTCGGCGAAGACGATCTCGGGCTTGGTGACCAGCGCGCGGGCGACCGCGACGCGCTGCTGCTGGCCGCCGGAAAGCTCGGCCGGCCGGTGGCTGAGCCGCTGCTGGAGGCCGACCGCGGCGATCACGGTGTCGTACCAGCTGTTGTCGGGGCGGCGGCCGGCGATGTCGAGCGGCAGGGTGATGTTGGCGGCCGCGCTCAGCGCCGGCAGCAGGTTGTAGGCCTGGAAGACGAAGCCGACCTGGTCGCGGCGGAGCCGGGTCAGGCGCCGCTCGGGGAGGCTGGTGATCTCGGTGCCGCCGATCCAGATCTGGCCGCCGCTGACGGCGTCGAGGCCGGCGAGGCAGTGCATCAGCGTCGACTTGCCCGAGCCCGACGGGCCCATCACCGCGGTGAAGGTGGCGCGGGCGATCTCGATGGAGACGTGGTCGAGGGCGGTGACCGCGTTGTCGCCGCTGCCGAAGCGCTTGGTCACCTCGACGGCGCGGGCGGCAAGCGCGACGGCGGTGCTCATGGTGGTGGGTTCGGCGGTTGCGCCGATGGCGCCGGGGCGCGCCGTCGTCTCGGTCATCGCTGGCTCCTCTCGGAGGCGTGCTGTGCCTTCTCTCGGAGAGGACGCTATGGCCGGCGGCGGCTGGCGTCGTCGGCCGCGCGATCTGGGTTTCGCCTGCATCCTTGGGTCGAGGCAGAGGCGTCCTCCACCTTCAGGTGGAGACCGGCGGCGAGGCGCTAGCCTGTCTGGGGACGGATCAGGCCGGCCTCGTAGGCGAAGACGACCAGCTGGACGCGGTCGCGCAGGCCGAGCTTGCTGAGCAGGTGGTGGACGTGGGTCTTCACGGTCGCGTCGGAGACGACCAGCTCGGCGGCGATCTCGGTGTTGGACAGGCCGCGGGCGACCAGCCTGAGCACGGCCGCCTCCCGTTCGGTCAGCGACGCCAGCGTCTCGGGGACGGCCTGGCGCTGCTCCTCGGCGCCGGGCAGGCGGTGGGCGAAGCGGTCGAGCAGCCGCCGGGTCACGGCGGGTGCGACCACCGCGTCGCCGGCGGCGACCAGCCGGATGGCGTTGACCAGCTCGGCCGCGGGCACGTCCTTGAGCAGGAAGCCGCTCGCCCCGGCGCGCAGGGCCTCCACCACGTACTCGTCGAGGTTGAAGGTGGTGAGGATCAGCACCTTCAGGTGGTCGGTGTTGGCCAGCTCGCGGGTGGCCTGGACGCCGTCCATCACCGGCATGCGGATGTCCATCAGCACCACGTCCGGTGCCAGCCGCCGCGCCAGGCGGATGGCGGTCTCGCCGTCGCCGGCCTCCCCCACCACCTCGATGTCCGGCTCAGCCTCCAGAATCATCCGGAACCCGGTCCGCAGCAGTGGCTGGTCGTCGGCGAGCAGCACCTTGACGGTTGTCATCTGAGAGCGACCTCCAACGGCAGGCGGGCACGGATCTGGTAGCCGCCCCCGGGGCGCGGCCCGGCGGTCAGCTCGCCGTCGAACAGGGCGACGCGTTCGCGCATGCCGACCAGGCCATGCCCGGAGCTGGGCAGCCCGGCGGCGCCGCCGTGGTCGCGGTCGAACGCCGCGGCGGCGCCGCGGCCGTCGTCATTGACGGTCAGCTCCAGGTCGCGCCCGCCGTAGGACAGCACCACCTCGGCATGGGCGGGGCCAGCGTGCTTGAGGATGTTGGTCAGCGCCTCCTGCACGATCCGGAAGGCGGACAGGTCCGCGGCGGCGCCGAGCGGCCGCTCGGCTCCCTCCACCCGCAGGGTGACCGGCAGGCCGGCGCCACGGACCTGCTCGACCAGCTCGCCGAGCCGCGCCAGGCCAGGCTGCGGCCCGAACGCCTCGCCCTCGCCGTCGTCGGGTCCCTCCCCTGCTGGCGCGACGCCGCGCAGCACGCCGAGGAGCTGGCGCATCTCGTCGAGCGCCTCCCGGCCGGTCCCCTCGATCGAGACGACCACCTCGCGGGCCCGCTCGGTGTCCCGATCGAGCATCCGCTGCGCCGCCTGCGCCTGCACCACCACCACGCTCAGGTTGTGCGCCACCACGTCGTGCAGCTCCCGCGCGATCCGCAGCCGCTCCTCGGCGACCGCCCGGCGCGCCTCCAGCTCCCGCTCGCGCTCCAGCCGCGCGGCCCGGTCCTCCAGGTCGACGAACCGGCCGCGGCGCTCCCGGATGGTGTTGCCCACCAGCCAGGCGACCACGCCGACGACCAGCACCGAGGCCATGCTGTCCCGGGCGGAAGAGGCCAGCCCGGTCGGCAGCGCCAGCGCCAGCAGCGCCACTCCGGCACCGACGGCGCTGGCCCGCTGCAGCCGGCGGCTGCCGTACACCGCCACGCTGTAGGGCGCGATCATCTCGACCAGGAAATTCGCGCTCGGCTGCACCCGCAGGAGCGACAGCCACGCCTGGATCCCCGCCACCATCACCAGCGTCACCGCCGGCCACCGACGCCGCACCCACAAGGCCGGCACCAACCCCAGCAGCAGCACAATTCCGAGCCTCGGCAGGTGCGCCCCGCGCCTGGCGTCGCCGAGCGCGCTCGCGACCGCCAGCCACCCAGCCCCGACCGCCAGCAGCCCATCCACCACCGGGGCCGGCCACCCTCGCAGCCACCCCCAGCCCCGCGCCACCTTCACCCAGACCTCGCTCGCAGCTCCGCGCCGGCGATTCCCTCGTCGCGTGCCATGATCGCAGAACGGGACGTTCGCTGACCTGTCGGGAATTGCCGCTCCAGCGGTATCACCGGCATCGGAACCGCCTCATCACCCTCGAAGGGAGCCATCGCAACCATCGCTGAAGGACCACCCCTAGGGTGCGGGAGGCAACACCTGACGGGGTGCGGGCCCACCCCTTGAGGATCTACTGGGCGGGGGCGCGGGGGCGGACCATGACCGCAGACCACGAGGGACGGGGCGAACAGGCCCGATAACAGGGGGAAGGGTCATGAGCAACGAGTCGTACAAGGAGACCCAGCGGATCCGGCGCGGTGAGGTTCCGGTGGAGGACATGCCGACGGCGGAGCAGGCGATGCCGGGCGCGGAGCAGCAGAGGGAGTGGGCGGCGATGCTGAACTCGGCGCTGCCGCAGCCGGCGGCGACCACCCCGCCGCCGGGTGCCCCGGCGCCGGAGCAGCCGCAGTACCAGCCGCAGCCGCAGTTCCAGGTGCGGCCCCCGCGGCGGCGCTTCCGCGGCGGGATGCTCGCCGGGGCCGCCGCGTTCGGGATCGTCGGGCTGCTGGCCGGGGTGCTGCTGGCGAAGCCCTGGGCCACCCACACCCCGATCAACGCCACCACCGCCGGCGCCGCCGTCGTGACGTCCGCCGGCGGGACCGGGACCGGGACCGGTGCGACCCCGGCCGCTCCGAAGAGCAACACGCCCGCGCCGGCGGCCGCCGCCAGCAGCGGCAACGTCCAGATCGTGCGGCAGGGCTACGCCCAGCTGCCGGTGCAGCCGGGCGACGACCCGAAGGTGGCCTACGCGGTCATCCTCCACAACCCGCGCGGCAGCCTGATCGCCGCCGACGTGCACGCGATCATCACTTTCACCAGCCGCAACGGCGTGCCCATCGAGGTTAAGGACGAGGACCTGAACGCGCTGCTGCCTGGGGAGACCAGCGCGGTCGACGGCGACGTCGACGGCGTGGCGGGCCAGATGAGCGTCCGGGTGGTCGTCAACCGCTGGGTTCCGGGGCAGGGGCTCGCCAGCGGCCTGACCACCGGCGGGATCCGCACCAGCCAGGCCGCCGACGGCGACGGGCTGACCACCGTCGCGACGGTCCACTCGACGCTGGGCCGCAACCTCAGCGACGTCAAGGTGGTCACGGTCTACTACAACCGCGCCGGGCGGATCATCGGCGGCGGCGACGACAAGATCGACTTCCTGCCCGCCGGCGGGACCGCTCCAGCGACGATCGACGCCTCCCACGTGGCGCCGGGCGTCGCCCGCACCGAGGTCTACGCCAACCCTGACGGCATGTTCGTGGTGCCGGACACCTCGGACTGAAACCCCGCACTCCGAGCCCGGACCAGCCGGGGTCGAGGCGCCACCAGCCACCCAGGCGCCCGACCCCGGCACTTTCGCTGTCCGGGGTCCAAAGCTGGGTCCGCGTCCACGGGACGCCGCCGTCAGCGGCTCAGGGGAGCACCCTTGAGCCAGGCGGCGCCGTCGGCGTAGAGGGCCTCGACCTCGGGGCCGACCAGGCCGGGCATGTCGGGCTTGACGGTGTAGCCAGCCTCGGTCTGCAGGTAGGCGAGGTGGCGGTAGCCGGCCGGGAAGGCTTCGAGCCGGCCGGGGTCCAGCGCCAGCGCCGCCGCCGGGTCCACCGGGTCGAGGCGGTCCTTCTCGTAGATCGGCTGGCGCAGGACGATCCCCCAGCGTCCGCCGCGCCGCTCGACGAAGTCGTAGAACCGGCCGACGCAGAGCACGTCGCAGACCACGCCGTGAACGGGGCCGCGCTGCATGATGTGCATCTTGGTCTGCGCGATCGCCCGGTCGGTGGCCAGCTCGGCGGTGTGGCCGCCGAGGAAGTGCAGGATGCTCACCCCGCGCTCGAACCCCTCGCGGCTGACCGTGATGAACTCCTCGAAGGGGCCCTGGAACCAGGTGGCCATCATGCGGCCGTCGTCGTGCCAGACGCCGCGGAACCGCTCCCAGTCGCCGGCGTCGCGCCACAGCGCCCAGTTCTCGACCAGCTCGCGGATGAGCTGGCGGTCGTGCGTCTGCGGGTCCATGTCCAGGTCCGTGCTCACGGTCACCTCCAGTGTCAGCGTTGTTCCGGGGGCTCTGGGAGGCCGAGCGGATCGCTATCCCGGCCGGACGGCGTGGCCGAGGCGGCGCGACACCGCCATGGCGGCGTCGACGGTGACCCGCCCGAGGCGGGGCAGGTCGACCGGGCGGACGCGGAAGGAGGGACCCGAGACCGCGATGGCGGCCATCACCTCGCCGCTGGCCCGGCGGACGGGGGCGGCGACGGCGTTGAGGCCCTCCTCGAGCTCGTCCTGGAGGGTGGCGTAGCCGCGGATGCGGGCCTCCACCAGCTGCTGGTGGAGGCTGGCGAGGTCGGTCACGGTCCTCGGGGTGATCACCTCCAGCGGCCCGGCGAGCAGCTGGTCCCGTTTGTCCGGGGCGAGCCAGGCCAGGAACACCTTGCCGCTGGCGCTGCAGTGCAGGGGGGTGCGCCGGCCGATCCAGTTGCCGCTGACGATCAGGCTCGGGCCCGAGACCTGGTCGACGTAGATGACCTCGTCGTTGGAGAAGACCCCGAGGGTGACGCTCTCCCGCGTCCGCTCGGCGAGGTCCTCCAGCACGGGGCGGCTGGTGCGGACCAGGTCGAGGCTGGCCATGGCGGTGCCGGCGAGGCGGATCAGCCCGAACCCGAGCCGGTAGCGGTCGCTCACCGGGTCACGCTCGACCAGGCCGCCGTCGGCGAGGGTGGCCGCCAGGCGCGAGGCGGTCGCCTTGTGGACGCCGAGGCGGCGGCCGAGGTCGGTCACGCCCAG
>WNGD01004727.1_pt1 | contig 13364 bp, 10 predicted proteins | sample 5400671 | NCBI WGS metagenome assembly WNGD01 (sample SAMN13153369, study PRJNA577476) | soil metagenome | isolation source: 40 cm soil or saprolite under grassland replicate 2 | place: USA:California | collected 2016-06-15
TCCGTTTTTCAATGTGTCTTCCGGGCCGCTGCATACAAGTTTGGATCAAAAGGCGCCGGAACTCGGCGGGCATATCCAGTTCATATCGCAAGGAGGGGCCGGCATACAGCGCCATCTGAACTTGGAACGCTCACTGGTGATGGAGTACCGATATTTCCATATGTCAAACGCGGGATTGGCTCAACCCAATCACGGCTTCAACGGAAGTATGTTGTCCATCGGGATGCGTTGGAACCGGATCAGATGACGCGGAGCAGGCCGATTGTAATCGGGCTTTCGCGAGTGCAATAATCCAGTTGATGCATATTAGTGACCCTCGTGAAGTGGAAGAGGTCCTCAGTTTTTTCCGGACACACCTTGGCCGCGAGCTGGATATTGCCGTTTCGATATTTGAGGGAATCACTCAATATGAGCGAATGAAGGTCCAGGAGGTTGATGCAGCCCCACCTCGCGTCCTTTTATTGGCTCCAAAGTCCCAGCGGCAGATCGCGATCGATCCTCACCAGTTTTCATTTGCAACAGTCTCGCCGGATCACACGCGTCTGGAAGTGGGACGTCTGCTTGGTTCGAATTTGACGATGCGGCTTACTGCAAGGGAGTTAGCCTGAGGTCTCTGGTCCGCGTCTATTCACTCGCTGGTTCAGCTTCCATCGGTTCCCGGACTGTCGCTCTGCGCTCGGCCCAGCGATGGACAATCAAGTACATCGCGGGCAAGACCAACAATATGAGAATTGCCGATGTTACCATCCCGCCGCCGACGACTCGGGCCAATGGCTTTTGGGTTTCCGAGCCGATGCCCGTCGCAACGGACGCCGGAAGCAAGCCGATAGCCGCAGCGAGTGCAGCCATCAATACCGGGCGCAGCTGCAATTCGGAGCCTTTAGCAACGGCATCGCGTAACGAGTATCCTCCTTCGCGCAATTGCTGAATACGTGAGACTAAAATCACCCCGCCTAACACGGATACTCCGAATAAAGAGATGAATCCAACAGCGGCGGAAATGCTGAAATTCGTGTGCGTCGCCAGCAGCGAGAGCATGCCACCGATGAGTGCCAGAGGGACTGTTCCCAGCAACAACAAGGCATCGCGGAGACTACGAAACATACTGTAGAGCAAAAAGAAAATGATCAAGAGGCTGATCGGAACGACGATCTCCAGGCGCGCCACCGCTGCTTGAAGCTCCTGAAACTCTCCGGCCCATTCATAGTGGTATCCGGCAGGAAGCTTGATCTGCTCCGCGATTTTCCCCTCTGCTTCCGCGATCGTACTCTGCAAATCCCGTCCGCGGACACTGAACTTTATGGGAATGTAACGGCCGTTATCCTCTCGATAGATGAAGGAAGCTCCGGTTTGTTTGACGATCTCGGCGACTTGCTTCAGCGGAATGCGGCCGCCGTCAGGCATGCTTACAGGAATGTTGGAAATAGTGTCCACGTTGTTTCGATACTGCGGCAAAAACCGGACCACCACATCAAAACGCCGCTCCCCATCGAGCACTTGACTTACGGCTTGACCGCCGATTGTGGCCTGAACAATGCCGTTCACATCGCCTGGAAGGACTCCGTATCTGGCGGCTCGCTCGCGATCGACACGCACGAGCAAGTTGGGTTGACCGAGTTCTGTGAGGACGCTGAGGTCGGCGACGCCCTGAACCGTTCCCATGACTTTGGCCAGACGATTCGCCGTCGATTCGAGGTCCTCCAAATTGCTTCCGAACAGCTTGATCGAGTTCTCGCCCTTCACACCCGACATTGCTTCTTCCACGTTATCTTGAATCGTCTGCGAGAAGTTGTAATTGACTCCGGGAATCTGGCGCAGTTCGGCCTCGATCTGGCGAACCAACTCCGGCTTATCCACGCCGGCCCGCCAATATTCGCGCGGTTTAAGATTCACGAAAAACTCACAATTGAAATAGCTGGTCGGATCCGTGCCGTCCTCGGGCCGGCCGAGTTGGCTGACGACATCCGTGACTTCGGGATATTTTTTAAAGGTAAGCCGCATCTGATCGGCCAATTGGCGCGCATAGGAGAACGAGACGGTATTGGGCATCATCGCGCGGACCCAAAGGTTTCCTTCTTCCAGCTTCGGCATAAACTCGCCGCCAATGAATGGCAAGGTCGAGAGCGTTATCGTCAGAGCGATGACCGCAATCATCACGGTTGTCCACGGACGAGACAGCGCCGCTGCCAGGAACCGCGAGTACACCCGGCGGATTCCACGAACGACGAATGTTTCATGCTCCTCGGACTGAGGTTTGAGAACTATCGATGCCATTACGGGAGAAAATGTCAGTGCCAACAGAAGCGCTCCCGTGAGTGCAAATCCGTACGTCAGCGCCATTGGTCCGAACACTTTTCCTTCGACGCCCGTCATCGTAAATAGCGGCAGGAAAGCAGCCACGATGATTGCAGACGAAAAGAAGATCGGCTTGGTGACTTCTTGAGCGGCCAGCACCGTCGTGCGGCGCACGTTGTGGCGGTATGGATTCGGCTCCGACAAGTGCCGGTAGATGTTTTCGACCATGACCACCGAAGCGTCCACGATAATGCCGAAATCGATCGCCCCCATCGAGATCAGGTTTGCCGATTCGCCCCGAATCACCATCATGACGAACGTAAACAACAGGGAGAGGGGAATCGACAGTGCGACAACGAGGGATGCTCGAAGATCCCCCAAGAATGCCAGGAGAATAAATCCGACCAGGATCATTCCCTCGAGCAGCGTATGCGTCACCGTGTGTGTCGTGATATTGATGAGGTTCGTCCGGTCGTAATAGGGCACGATGCGCATGCCTTTGGGCAGTATTCCGTTATTGAGCGCCTGCACTTTTTGCCGTACCCGCTCTAGAGTCGGAAGCGATTTTTCGCCGCGCCTCATCAGAACAACGCCCTGAACAATGTCCGATTGCTCGTCTTTGCCGACTTTTCCCAGCGGCACTTTCGCTCCGATCGTCACTTCGCCGAGCTGTTTGACGTAGATCGGCGTGCCGTTTTTCGCAGCGACTGCAACATTGGCGATATCTTCAGTGTCCTTAAACAGGCCAATGCCGCGGACGTTGTAGCTCTGCGCGCCAATCTCCAGGTAGTTTGCACCCACATTCGAATTGCTCTGCGCGACTGCATTCATCACTTGAGGAACCGAAATGTTGAAAGCAATCAGCTTATTGGGATCAAGATCGATGTGGAATTCTTTACTATCGCCACCGAAACTCACGACGTCAATGACACCGGGTACCTGTTTAAACTGACGTTCCAGGATCCAATCCTGCGCGACTTTCAGATCCATGAGGCTCTGGCCATCGCCGACGAGTTGGTATCGATAGATTTCACCCACTGCCGAAGTCGGAGAAAGTTGCGGTTCAACGCCCGCCGGCAGCTCAGCCATTTGAAGACGGTTCAGCACTTCCTGCCGGTCGAAGTTGTAATCCGTTTCGTAGCGGAAGTAACACTTGATATCGGTCAAACCGAACAGCGAAATCGATCGGATATGATCAAGTCCGGGCATCCCATTCAACTGTGTCTCGAGCGGTACGGTGATTTGCCTCTCCATCTCTTCGGCAGACCACCCGGCATTCTGCGCGATGATTTCGATGGTTGGTGGTGAAGGATCGGGATACGCCTCGATATTCAGAACATTGAAAGCGTAAAGACCACCCACGAGCAAAAGGATAGAGAAGCCGATGATGAGGAACTTCTCCCGCAGCATGAAATCGATAAACTTGCCGATCATCAGTCCGTCCTATTCTTTGGATTTGCTGAGTTCGTTCAAGAGCAGAGCACCGCGGCTTGCAATGACCTCACCCTGACGGATACCCGAGTCGACGATCAAACCGCTTTCGACTTCACGACCCACCCGGATACTGCGGCGCCTGAACCGGCTTTGACCTTCCGCAACGAAGACGAAAGAATCGTTTCCTTCCGCAACCACGGCGCTGGCGGGCACAATTGGCATGCCTTGCTGTGCTGCCGAAGCTATCTTAACTGTTGCAAACATGTCTGGTTTCAGAAGTCCGTTTTGATTCGAAACAAGGCAGCGGACGCGTACAGTTCGCGTCGCGGGATCGACCGTAGGGCTGATGAATGATATCCGGGCCGGAAAGACGCGATCCGGATAAGCCGCGACACTAACTTCGACCGGCATATTCAAACGAACCGCCGCCACATCGCTCTCGAATACATCGACAAGTACCCACAAGGTTGTCAGATCCGATATCAGGAACAACGGATCGGGCATATCGGGTTTGACGTATTGGCCGGGTCCGATTTTCCGGTCGACGATTGTTCCGGAGATCGGGGCGCGCATCACGACACGAGGGTCGACGCGCTCGAGTTCCTGAGGTTCCCGGCCAAAAAGCCTTAGCCGGTTTTCTGCGACAGCGACGGCCGCTTGCGACCGGCGTACATCGTCTTGCGCGCGAGCCAAATCGGCTTCCACCTGCTGCAGGTCTTTCGTCGACAATGCCTCTTGGTCGTGCAGGCGCTCGGCGCGCTGCTCGGCAACCTGAGCGGTATTCAATGCGATGTTCGCCTTGGCTAAGTCCGAACGTGCTGAAGCCAGATCATTTTGGGAGCTGACGAAATCCGGGGACTCGATTGTCGCGAGCGGCTGCCCGGTCGTGACGTTGTCGCCTTTGTTCGCCAGCAGTTCAACGATACGGCCGGAGAACGGCGTGAATACCGGAGTCAAGCGCTCTTCGTTGAACGCAATCTTGCCCGTCGCCTTACGATCGATGCTGACCAGGCGTTCTTTAACCACATCGGTCGAGATTTGCTGGAGCTGCTGGTCATTGAGAAGGATCACATCGGCAGGCAGACTGGGCTTCTCTGAAGGACGGTCTGCCGTTTTTGCGGGAGTCGCCATTCGCTGCCACAGAAGGAATCCGACTACGGCCGCTAAAACAACCGTTAACGGAATCCAGATGCCGCGGCCCGAAGCTCGTCCTGCCCGTTCGAGATGTTTGTCCGCGGCCGGAGACTCCGATGTGTGATGACTCGCAGTCTCGAGTGGATCAGCTATTTGATTTCTACTTGGGTTGCCGTCGGTGGGACGTTCCATAGCTCTCCTGTACGCGTAAACTTCTCAACGTTGCGCAGTGTTGGTGCCCAACCGCAACTGCCGTGCCGTCGCTTGTTCCAGTTGCCATAAGCTCAGTTGGTAATCCGACTTCGCCTGATTGTAAGCAACCATGGATTGGTTGTATGTGCGCTGCGCGTCCAGGACTTCGAACAGACTAGCCGCGCCTTCCTTGAAACTGATGTTGGATATCGTCCTTAGCTTTTCAACTTGCGCAAGGTTTTCGGAATTATAAAGGTCCATCACTCTGCGCGCCGATTCGTAAGCGCGATAGGCTTTCTCGACATCGGTCAATGCCTGGAATTCCACCTGCCGGAGTTGGGCTTCAGCCGCGCGCCGTTGCGCATCGGCCTGAGCGATAGCCGCTTGTTGGTTGTTGTACATGAAGAGGGGAAATTGGAATACGATTCCGGCGGAATGGTCGCTGCCCACGCGCTGGTACTCATAGCTGATGTCGAGATCTCGCCTTCGCAGTGATTGGGCCAAGAGCAGGCCGCGATTTGCGCCCTGAAAAGCGTTACGCGCGGCGATCACATCCGGACGTTCGGCTAGAGCGATGTCGCGCAGTTCCGAAACACTTTGGAGAAGAGGACGCGTATCGAAGGTCCCCACCACTTCCAGGACTGCGTTTCGCAGCGAACCGGGGGACCCTCCCGCCTGGGGATCGGATCCGAGACTCGTATTTTGAGCAATCGGCCCGGAAGTCACTTGCTCTGCGCGCGCACCGAGCAGATTGAGAATATCCCGAGCGGCCTGGTCATAGGCGGCTTGAGCCTGAAGCACCGCCTGTTGGAATTGAAGCTTTCCCGCGCGGACACGATAAAGCTCCAGGGCGGGAAGATCGCCATTTTCCAGTTTGATCTGAGTGAGCTTCTCTGTCTGTTCATACTGCTGCTGGGTGGTTTCTGCGAGGACGGCGTTCTGGCGCGCCAGGATTGCATTGTTGAACGCTTGCCGCAATTGAAACACTTGTGTGCGGATGGCATCGAGCATCTGCGCTTCGGAAGTCTTCACTTGAAAATCCGCTTGCTCGGTTCGGAACTCTCGCTTGCCGCCGCGCTCAACGATTTTGTCGAAACGGAGGGTGTACGTGGGCTGAGCCCCGGCATCGGAGTTCGTCTTAAAAAATCGCGGCATATCATGCAGCGGAGAATAAATCGGAAACTGTTCTGCCCCGACGGTCAGGACAGGGTTCGGCTTATAGCTCGCAATCAAACGTGCAGCCCGGCTGGCTTCGACCTGATAACGAGATGCAATAACGGCAAGATTACGCTGGAGCAAGAGGTTTTCTGCGTCGGCTAATGTCAGTCGTGACGGAATGCTCGGCAGCGCATCCTGGGCGATGCCCGGTATAGCCAAGCTAAGGAGATATGTCCCAATAATGAACGTGCTACTCAAAAGCTTCTTCTTTCCCAAAAGCATTTCTTGATTCCTCTGATTTCAATGACAAGCCGTAGCAAACGGCTTTTGGCAATTACGTCGAACTAAAGGTATTTAGGAAAGATCGGGAAGAAGCAATCGAGGAGGAGCACGAGGACCGGTCGAAGACAGGAAAACTTCTTTTCCCGGTTGCAGCTCTAAGGACTCAACATGGCGACGCGCTGGTATGGACAATGACTCCAACGCGATCGGTCCGGCTGCCGCGATCGTGCATTTGCGGACGGGAAGGGCAGGTATGATTACAGGATTCGGCGTCGGTTCAAGCGTCGCTCGATGCCGAGGCGCCACGCGGCCACGAAGAACTTCCTTAGTGTTTCCTGGATGAAATTCGCCGCGGCCATTATTGATCCACACGCCAACCACATCATCGCTGAATGTGCGGGTCAGAATGACATCGAGGTCCTGGTCATTGTCGAAATCTAAGACCGAGAGTGTCAGCGCCGAATGTGGCGACCGAAAATGAAATACCTGACTCGGTTCGAAGGACAGGCCCACTTGCAGCCTATAGGTATAGCCTTGAGACCCAGAACCTGTCCGATCTGCGATCGCGATGTCCGGTTTCGCATCTGAATTAAAATCTGCGACCGCCGCGAAGCTAAAGGGACTGGCCGGCAAAACCAAACGGAATGCGCTTAGAGATTTGTTACCGCTTGCGTGAGCCCAATAGGGAAGAACAATGCAGAGAGTCACAACCGCTAGCGTCACGAATACACGTTGCCGCCAACGTCTCCTCATCATGCTGTCCTCATCGACCCGCATAATAGCTTACTATAATCCCTTACCTTTCTTATCGGCAAGCCACTGATGTCAAGTCTTCTGCCGCCCCCTGTGGGAGAAAGATTCCTTTCCGAATTCCAGATGCAATCGCAGGCTTGAAATCCAGACCGGGCCGCGGTCGCGGTTGAAGGCAGGATTTGCGACATGCTGAAGATCAAACGTCAGGAAGACGCCCGGATATAGACGCGCATTGTAATAGCTTTCCCAAACCTCTTCGGGACCATAGCGTAGAGTACCGTCGCCGATGAGGAAGTCATGCCCCCCTCGCGTCAGATATAGGGAATGCACTCCAGAGATTCCGCTGACGGTCAGGACGGTCGCGATAACATCGAACGGCCGTCTCCAGGGATTGCCTGCCATAGAAACTCCGCCACTGACGAGCCGGTCAATCGCCGTAAAGGCAAAGCTTTCCGTTTTTCCGTCGTTCCAGCCTAAGCGCAGGAACGCGCCGAGATCCTTCGTCAATTCCTGTTCGGCACTGATTCCCAATCCGTACTTGCGCGTTCCAACCCGCCGTACCGTTGTCACATCCGGGAGGGTGCCGGATTGGTCCGCCAATCGAATTGCTTCTGCATAATTTCCAGAATTGGTGTGATGGATGAAACCCAACGTCCGAATTGCTCCTCGACGTTGCCTAAGCGAATACCGTTCCTCGAATTCCACCATGTCGCCACGATCGCGAAATACGCGCCGGTCAAAGCGCAGGCCATTAGCGACTCTCGGTTCGGCTACGCTTCCATAACGGACGGACCAATCCTTCAGGTGGAGTTCGTGAACCCAGCCCCAGGTATAGCCCCGGACATCAGCCGGATAGTCCCAGGCGCCGTTGTACATTACAGCCCAGCCCATGAATTGAGTGCGCGGATCGTGCGTGTACCGGTTGCTGTCAAAGAAATCGGTAACTGTGAAGCGGCCCATTGTAATGCTGTACCTTTTCAGCGGCCGTGAACCCGCAAGCTGGTTTTCGTCGCTGGAAAATCGTTCGATTTCATCTCCAAAACCAAAGTCTTGAGTGATATGTGCTCGCGCAAGATAAGGTTTTGGAGTTGCGGACGCAACACGCGGGAGTTCACCATTCGGCGCATTGGCGATACCGTTAACGCCGCTAAAACCGCGGCCGCCGGCGATCTCCGGGTCGATGTAAATTTGCGTATTCCGCGCGACACGAAAACCGAGAAAAAAAGTCGTCGTCAGCGAAGCTTCACGTTCGGTTCGATTCTGAAGACTGAATGGCCCGCTGTACGGTGATCGGAAGGGTCCATGCGACTGACCTATCGATGTCGCCTGGAAAAAGAGATTCCATCTTTCGGAATTCTCAATACGATCGATTTGCCGGTTGTCTCTGGGTTCTTGCGAAGAGGAGTCCTCGGTCGTTTCAGCGGCAATCAGGGGGGTCGCCAGGAGTCCTGCCAAGAGCAGGAGACATATTTTCATATCCTGCCGTCAGTATACATGGTGAGACAACGTTAAAGGGCTTCCTGTCCGACGTCGAGATAGAGTTCCTTCGCATCGTCGTTGTAGCCGAAAACTTCAGAAAAGCGGCCCCAGGAGATGAGCACGTTGAGAACGCTCTGTGGGTTTTCGTTGGGAAGCCATTCGGCGACTTTTTGCTCGATCACCTCGACAGGCAGCCGCAATGTTTCGCTTTGCTTCAGGAGTTCGCCCACCTGCTGCACGATGCGCAGCCCGCCAAACAGATCGTGCAGCATTCCCTTCCGGATATTCATGTCCCCCTCAACAAAACGCTTCCCAAATTCGGTCAGGATGACCGTCTGCTTGGGAGTATCTACAAGGTTGAGAAGCTCCGCGGCCTTCACCAGATATAACGTTTGACCAAAATCTTTGCCAATGGCCTGGGACAAATCGAAAATGTCAGTCATGCCTCCTTCATGTTGAATGGACTCCAGCAATCCAATCACCTCTGAGATCTGCACGTCCGGCAGTATTTGAAGCGCGCTCTCTTTGACGGCAGTACGCACAACGGTTTCCGGTTTCGGCGCGTCCGGTATCATGGTTTCCGTGATAAGAGCATGAACACGAGACACCATCCGGCCGAAAGGAACCGAGTCTTCGTCTCTGGGGTACGAGAGATCATTGAGGATTTCATCTCGAACGTGTCCAGGATTAACGCCCATCACCAGAATCCGCTTTGCCATGACGACAGCTTCCCGGATGTTATGCGTAACGATGAGGAGCGAACGTGCCGGCGTCTGGCCACTCTGAAAGATCTTGATGATTTCGGTGCGCAAGGTATCGGCCGTGAGAACATCGAGCGCGCTGAACGGCTCATCCAGAAATAGGACCGGCCGCTCCATCACGAGAGCCCGCGCTACTCCGACGCGTTGCTTCATTCCGCCGGAGAGTTCTCGGGGGTAGGCTTCCTCGAAACCTTCGAGGCCAACGAGGTCGATCGCCCGCTTTACCCTTTCCTTAACCTCGGAAGGACCGAGTTCGACAGGCTTCAACGCCAGCGCGATATTCTCGTACACAGTTTCCCAAGGGAACAGCGCGAAGGATTGAAAGACAAGCGCGACATTCTCGTTGATTCCTCGGAGCGGTTTCCCGCGGCTCAGCACTTCACCCGACGTCGGTTCGATCAATCCCGACATGATCCGGAGACATGTGGACTTTCCAGAGCCGGATGGTCCTAAGAGAGCAACAACGTCGCCGTCGCGCAAAGCGAGATTCACTCCTTCAAGGACTTTGAGCTCGGCGCCGGATTCGAGCTGAAATTTCTTCGAAACAGATCTCAGCTCGATCAGCGGAACATCGATGATCGTGTCCTGAGTCAGAAGTGTCGTATCCAGATTCTCACGCGCCATCAGAATTCCAGTTTAAGAGAAGAACCACAAAAGGACTACAGGTCCATTCGAAATCGAGTTTGGGACAATTGATAGATCCTGGCCCAAACTGTTCGATTAAGCAGGATCACCACCGCAACCATGCTGGTGAGGCTCGCGGCGAGAAGAGGAAAATTAGCCCTCGCTGCTGCGACGCTGATGAGCGAACCCAGACCACGCGTCGTCAGAACCTGGCCTTTATATGCCAGGTATTCCGCTACAATACTTGCATTCCACGCGCCACCCGCCGCCGTCACCCAGCCTGTGACGAGGGCTGGAAAGACACTCGGCAAGTACAGCTTCTTCCAAAGCTCCGATTTAGGGACGTTCATGAGGAGTGACGCGTATTTCAGTTCGACCGGAATTCGCATCGCTCCTGCAAGCACGTTAAACAGGATGTACCACTGAACACCGAGCAGCATGAGGAACATCGCGCCGAAGCCAAACGGAATTCTGAAAATGAAGATGACGGCGAGCGCAAGGGGATAAAGCATGGGCGCCGGAAAAGAGGCTAAGACCTGCACTATCGGCTGCGCCAGACGCATTCGAGATTGCGATGTCCCGATCCAGATCCCCACGGGCACGGTCCAGATCGACCCCACGACCAGACACGCGAGCACTCGAATGAACGTGAGCCCCGTTCCAAAGAGAAGCTCCACCCACGTCACAAGGGGAACCTGGAGAAGCGTGTGGACGAGCTGGACGACTCCGTACATGACCAAGACGAACAATCCGGTAAGAATTGTCCTTGCCGTCCAAATCAGGAATGGACGCCTCATCCTTGATTTCATGAAGCGGCGAGGATCAATCATCTGGCCATGTCTCTGGGACCGAAGCTCCTGCTTCTTCAGTAACGATCGGTGGAGCACTCGCCGTTTGTAGGCGAGTTTGAGCGAACGCAGAAGCGTCGACTCGCGCACCAGGTTCCGCATCAACGGCTCGGTTGAGGTGAAGCCAGGGATATCCTCGAGCCGGAATTGGTGTGCCCATGCGAGGACGGGCCGCCAAATGAGAACATCCATAACGACGATGAGAACGCTCATTGCGACGACACCGGCGACCATGGCGGAAACCTTTCCCTGAACGATCGCCGTTGCCATGTAAGCTCCAATTCCAGGAAGCCGGTATTGTTGATCGCCCAGCGTGAAGGCTTCGCAGACGCTGAGGAAAAACCATCCTCCCGACATCGACATAAGGCTGTTCCACACCAGATTCATTGCCGAAAAGGGCAACTCCACCTTCAACAGGGTCTCGCCGGAATTGAGCCCAATGATGCTGGCGACCTCTTTGAAATCCGACGGCACGGACTTCAGCGAAGAATAAAAACTGAAGGTCATGTTCCAGACTTGGCCGGTGAAAATCATGATGATGCAGGCCAGCTCAAGACCCGTATTGGTTCTGGGAAACAGCGCAATCAGCATCAATACCAGCCCGGGAAGAAAACCCAGCACCGGTATACTTTGGAGAATATCCAGCAATGGAATCAACAGGCGCTCCGCAGCCGCCGATTTCGCTGCCCAGTAGCCGACAATCAGCGTGAACAGCAGGGAAAGACAAAACGCGGCGAGTCCCCGAATCGCAGAAAAAAGCGTGTAGTACGGAAGTGAGTAAAGCGATAAATCGATATCAACAGCCGGGTGAAAGGCCGCCTCCCACTCACGGCCGTACGCGATCAGCGCGTAAATCATCGATAGGACGAACGCGATCACGACGGCGTCGGCTGCGGAAGATTTGTGCCGGATAATAACTTTCTGCATTAGCGTGGAAGGAGTCTTGCTTCCGTCATTGATTTTGGCAGAACCGGACCGCGAAAGATCATACCGTCTAAGGAAAGAGCAAGCGCAATAACTCTTCGCGGACAGATGTGACGATATCGATAGCTCGTTCTACCGGCGCCCGTTCATCAAACGAAAGCATGCCGGCGATATCCCGGAGACTTCGGAGCTGTGGTAGCGCTATTTCCACATCCTTAAATCCTGCCGGTCTCCGCGTCGGATCTCGATCTGAATTCATAATAGCATCCCGGGCAGATTGGACTGCGGTCGTGTATTCATTCAACAACGGAGCCAGCGCATCGGTATCGTGATCGCGAGCGGCGCCTCCGGTAAAAAGCAAGAGAAACTGAGAGATTTGATGTAGCTTTTTGTTCGCTCTATGGGATCTTTAAGAGCACTCAGTCTGCCTTTTTCCGAGGCCAACCGCTCCGCAGTCTGGCTGTCGGTCCTTTTGCCCAGACGTGCGGCGCATCCCGACAACAATAGTTGCAGATTCAACCCGACAATAAGGACCTTTCTCACAGGACCTTTCTCACTTCGACCGTTTCCCGGCATTCGTACCGTCAGCACTGTCTTGGCCACCATTCAGCTTCGGCTTGTCGCCAATATCCACACACCAATGACCATGAAACCGATTCCCGCAATGATCTTGACTGTAACGGCCGATATCACGCGCGATAATTCGGCGCCGATTTCCGCAACAACCCCCGAAGAGCGTCTACCGAATCAATGGCAGCTATGATTATCGGTTTTTCGTGGGTAACTCCAAAGGGCTCATCAATTTAGCCATGGCAGAAGCAGATCCTGCGAAGAAGAAGGCATTCTTAGATCAAGGAATCGGACAATTGCAGGAGGCATTGAAAATTCATCCTCATTTTGCGGATGCGCTGTTCAAATTGGGCGTGGCCTATCACACTGTGGCAGTGGACTACGACCGGGCCGTTTTTTATTACAAACGCGCAATGAAGGAGGCGCCTGCGGCTGCCATTATTTACAGCAATCTCGGTGCGGTTTATGAAATATTGGGAAAACAGGAATTTGCCTCCTATTATTACAACAAAGCGGTGGAGGTGAATCCTTCGTTTGAGGATGGAGTTAAGAATCGAGACATGCACCGTAAAAAGACCGGGTTGGATGTGCATGTGCCACTGGGTCCTGAGTAGGATCAAGAAGATTTTTGGTTACAATGCGGCAGTAATGCGGGTTCTGTTTTTAATTCTCACTCTCTTCGTCACCGTCGGGTTTCCCCAAACGGAGAAGTACGACAGAAAGTTCTTCGTCCAACTGCGTGGAGCCGCGCCGGCTCATTACGGATCCCGATTTCTGGAACGAATTCTGTAATCGCGCGGTCGACGTCAAAATCAAGCCCGGCAAGAGCATCGCGAAACTCCAGAAATCGCTCTTCAAGGTGTGCCACGAGATCGTTAAGAAACGCTACGCGCAACACGATCCGGACAAC
>WNGD01004730.1_pt1 | contig 13354 bp, 12 predicted proteins | sample 5400671 | NCBI WGS metagenome assembly WNGD01 (sample SAMN13153369, study PRJNA577476) | soil metagenome | isolation source: 40 cm soil or saprolite under grassland replicate 2 | place: USA:California | collected 2016-06-15
GGTGAAGGCCAGCCGGCTCCCGCTGTCGGGCACGGTCGCGATGGCCGCGGTCGCCGACCACATGGGGGAGCAGGCCGGCTCGATCGCCTACTTCGACACCCACCGGGCCGACCTGTGCCTGCTCGGCGAGCTCACCGGCAACCAGGTGTGCCTGGGCCACCGGGGCCGGTACTACTTCGACATCACGGTCCGGGGCCGCTCGGCCCACACCTGTCACAAGCACGCCGCGGTCAATGCCAACGTGCTGGCCGCCCAGGCGGTGCTGGCCCTGGACCGCTCCCGGCTGGAGCCTGATCTCGCCGATGGGGTCGCGGAGCTGTTCGGGGCCGAGACGTACATCGTCCCGGGACGGATCTACGGAGGGCTGCCGCCCGGCGGGCCCTCGATGATCCCCGACGAGTGCGTGATCCGGGTGGACTGCAGGCCACAGCCGGGGGTGACCACGGAGCAGGCCCACGCGGAGATAGACCGCTGCCTGTCCGAGGCCCGGATGGCAGACGACCGGTTCGCCGCCGACGTCGTGCTGGCCGACGTGAAGAACGGCTACCTCGCCAATCCAGGCGACCCGGTGGTCCGGCTGGCCACCGAGGCGGTCCGGCGCGTGCGGGGGGAAGAGCCGGTGCTCGTCACCGAGAACTGGCTCGGCGATACGGCCAGTTTCGGCGACAAGGTGCCCACGGTCATCTTCGGGCCGGGTGGCCCGCCGGTCTACTGCCCGGACGAGCACCTGTCGGTCGCGGACATCCACGAGGCAACCAAGGTCTACGCGATGTTCGCGGCGCTCGCCCTGGCGGGCAACACCGGCGCCGACGGCCAGGGCCCGCCGTGGGGTGGGCCATGAGCACGGACGGGTTCGGCGGTCTCCTCGATCAATGCCTGGGGGTCCGCCCGGGCGAGCAGGTGGTGCTGCTCACCGACGGCGGGACCGATGACGGCGTGGTGAGCCGGCTACTGGAAGCGGTGGCGGCACGCGATGGAATACCGCTGGTGGCCCGCATGCCGGCGCCGCATCTGCCCGGAGCCGAGCCCCCCCGCGCGGTGGCGGCGATGATGCTTGAGGCGGGCGCCGTCATCGAGCTCACCAGCCTGTTCATAGGGTCCAGCCTGGCCCGCCGGAACGCCACCGGGCGCGGTGTGCGGTACCTGGCCATGCCCGGCGTGCGGGTGGAGACGTTCCGGCCAGGTGGCCCGCTCGACGTCGATTTCGAGCGGTTGCGGGCCGACGCGGAGCGGGTGGGGCGGGCCTGGGGTTCCGCCCGCGAGTTCCGCCTGACCAGCCGCGGCGGCACGGATCTTCGCGGGTCGGTGGAGGGCCGCCCGGGCCGGGTCCTGCACGGGATGGCCAGGGAGCCCGGTGCCTATATGGCGCCGCCAGACATCGAATCCGGCACGGCGCCGGTCGAGGGAACCGCCTCCGGGACCGTGGTGATCGACGGCGACCTGCTGTTCATGGGGCAGGGCCCGCTCGCCGATGCCGTCGCCCTGCATATCGAGGACGGCCGCATGGTGGGAATCGAGGGTGCCGAACGTGCCCGGCTGACCAGCATGCTGGAGCGATGCGCGGACGAGCGGATGGCGAACCTGGCTGAGGTCTCGGTTGCCTTCAACCCGGCCGGGACCATCTGCTCGGTACCGATGGAGACCGAGTCGGCGCGCGGCACCGCGCACATCGCCCTTGGGAACTCGATCGCCTACGGCGGTCAGGTGAACGCGATCGCGCATCTCGACTGCGTGATGCGCGATGCCACCCTCGAGCTCGACGGCCGCGCCGTGATGATCGAGGGGATTGTGCAGTGAGCCGGGCCCGGATACTGCTGGCCAAGCCCGGGCTGGACGGGCACGACCGCGGGCTCAAGGTCGTCGCCATGGCACTCCGGGACGCGGGCGCTGAGGTGATCTACCTGGGGCTCCGGGTGCCGGTCGCGGACATCGTCGCGGCGGCGGTCGCCGAGGATGCCACCGTGATCGGGATCTCTGTGCTCTCCGGGGCGCATCTGCCCCTCGCCGAACAGCTGCTTACCGCGATGCGCACCGCTGGCCTTGAGACGCCCGTTGCCGTCGGCGGGACGATCCCGTCCCGCGATGTCGACGCGCTGCGGCAGCTCGGTGTCGCGGGCGTGTTCCCCGTGGGCACCCCGCTCCCGGGAGTGGTGGGGGGAGTCCTCAAGCTGGCAGGCTCGCAGGTGGCGGCCCGATGATCGCCAAGCACGATCCCGGTGCTCAGCCGGTGGGCAACCCTCCCGTCACCACCGACTCGGGGATACCGGTCGCACCGGTCTACACGGCGCAGGACGTGGCCGGCGGCCCGGACGCCCTCGCGGCGCGCCTCGGGCGCCCGGGCGAGCCGCCGTTCACCAGGGGCCCGTATGAGTCCATGTACCGCGGGCAGCTCTGGACGATGCGCCAGTTCGCTGGCTACGGATCTCCAGAAGAGACCAATGCCCGCTTCCACTTCCTCCTTGGCCGCGGGCAGACCGCGCTGTCGGTCGCGTTCGACCTGCCCACCCAGCTGGGCTACGACTCCGATCACGAGATGGCCCGGGCCGAGGTGGGGCGGGTAGGGGTCGCCATCGACACCGCCGACGACATGGTGGACCTGTTCGCCGGCCTGCCGCTGGACCAGGTCTCGGTCAACTTCACCATCAACGCCACCGCCCCGATCATCCTCGCCACCTACCTGGCCGCGGCGGAGCGGCAAGGGGTGCGCCCGGAGAAGCTGACGGGCACGCTGCAGAACGACATCCTCAAGGAGTTCCTGGCCCGGAAGGCCTACGTTTTCCCGCCCCGGCCCTCCATGAGGCTCGCCGCGGACGCGGTCGAGTTCGCCACCGGCGTCGTGCCGCGCTTCAACCCGATCTCGATCACCGGCTACCACGCGCGCGAGGCCGGGTGCGACGCGGTGACCGAGCTCGGCCTCACCATGGCCTCCGCCGTCGCGTACTGCGAGGAGCTGCGCGGCCGGGGGCTGGCGTTCGACACCTTCGCGCCCCGGCTCTCCTTTCACTTCGCGACCACACTGGACTTGTTCGAGGAGGTCGCCAAGCTCCGGGCGGCGCGCCGCCTCTGGCACCGCATCGCCACCCAGCGGTTCGAGGCGGCGAACCCGGCCGCGGCCAGGCTCCGGTTCTTCTCGGGAAACTCGGGGACCACCCTCACCGCGCAGCAGCCGCTCAACAACGTGATCCGGTCCACCGTCCAGTGCCTGGGCGCCGTGCTGGGCGGTGCCCAGTCGATCCATGTCATGGGCTATGACGAGGCTTTCCAGATCCCGAGCGAGGAAGCGGTGACGCTATCCCTGCGCACCCAGCAGATCATCGCCCTGGAGACGGGGGTGACCCGCACGGCCGACCCGCTGGCCGGCTCCTTCTTCGTCGAGCACCTGACCGACGAGATCGAGGCGCGGGCCGCGGACGTCCTCGCCCGGATCGAGGACAGCGGGGGAGCGGTCCGTGCCATCGAGCAGGGCCTGCCCCAGCGCTGGATCACCGAGGCCGCCTACCGGGCCGAGCTCGAGGTCGCTACCGGGCAGCGGCCCAAGGTGGGCGTGAACACCTACGCCGACGGCGGTGATGACCCGCAGGTGGAGGCGTTCGTGCTGGACCCGGGGATCGCCGAGCGGCAGATCGCCCGGACCCGGCGGCGGGTGGGCACGCGGGACGGTGCCGCGTGTGCCCGCACGCTGAGCCGCCTGCGCCAGGACGCGAACGAGGGACATAACGTTATGCCCGCGCTGGTCGAGTGTGCCCGGGCCGGCGCCACCGTGGGGGAGATGACCGACGTTTTCCGGCAGGCGTTCGGCGAGTTCCGGGAGCCGTCCCCATGGTGAGCGGCCTGCTGAGCGGCCTGCGGGTGCTCGACCTTACCCGGTTCGTCTCCGGATCACAGGCGACCATGCTGCTCGCCGCCATGGGCGCGGACGTCGTCAAGATCGAGGTGCCGCCGGGGGATCCGTACCGGTGGCAGGGCACCGAGCGCGTCGGTGCGGAGTCGGCGCTGTTCCTGGCCCTCAACGCGGGCAAGCGGAGCGTGGCCATCGACTTCCGGGCGCCGGCCGGCCGGCAGGCTCTCGAGCCGGTGCTGGCATCGGCCGACATGCTGGTGGAGAACTCCCGGCCGGGCAGCCTGACGGCGCACGGGCTGGACTGGGAGTCCGTTCACGCCCGCTACCCGGCGCTCATCTACGGCTCGATTTCGGGCTACGGTGACGTCGGCCCGGATGCGGCCAGGGGTGGGTTCGACCTCATCCTCCAGGCCGACAGCGGTGTCATGAGCGTTACCGGGACGCCGGAGTCGGGGCCGGTGAAGGTCGGAGCCCCGGTCCTGGACGTCGGGGCCGGGATCAGCTGCGCGCTGGGGATGCTCGGCGCCTGCATAGAGCGGCAGCGGACCGGGGTAGGCCGGCTGGTCTCGTCCTCATTGCTCGAGTTCGCGCTGACCGCGCTGGGCACGCTCGCCGCGGGCGTCATGGTGTCGGGCAAGACCCCTGGCCTGCTGGGCACCCACTCCCCGACCTTCGCCCCTTACGGCGGCTTCCGCACCGCGGACGGCTGGGTCGTCCTGGCCGGCGCGGGCACGGAGGACCTGTGGGCCCGCGCCTGCCGTGCCCTCGGGCGGGAGGAGCTCACCGGCGATGTGCGGTTCGCCGACAACGCCCGCCGGGTGGCGCACCGCGATGAGCTCACCCGCGAGATCGAGGCCACCCTGCGCACGCGGCCGACGGCTCACTGGCTGGCCCTGTTCGCGCGGGCCGGGGTGCCGGCCGCGGAGGTCAAGGACATGGCGCAGGCCCTGTCGCAGCCCCAGGTCGCCGCGCTCGGCTCGATCCGGGAACTGGATCACCCCGTCGCGGGCACGTACCGGCTGATCGGCCCGCCGTTGCGGATCGACCGGGAGGAACTCGGCTACCCGGCTCCCGCGCCCGCGCTGGGGTCAGACTCGAGGGCGGTGCTCGCCGAGGCGGGCCTGGCACCCGCCGACATCGACCGCCTGGTCGCCGACGGTGTGGTGGTGGCGCCATGAAAGGAGGGGCGGCAATGACCGAACCGGGATCCGGCGTGGTCCTGCAGGGAGTGGATGCCCCTGGCGAGTTCTGCCGCAGTGTGGGGGAAATCGAGAGCCTCGGCTTCGGCTACCTCTGGCTCACCGACTCGTCGCTGCACGCACGGAACTGCTACTCCTACCTCACCCTGGCCGCGACCCACAGCTCCCGGCTCCGGCTCGGGACCGCCGTCACCAACCCGGTCACCCGTCATCCCGCGATCACCGCGGCCGCGGCCGCCACCGTCGACGAGATATCGGGCGGACGGCTGATCCTCGGCATCGGGGCGGGGGACCGGCCCCTGCTGGCGCTCGGCTTCCCGCCCAGCCCGCTGGCCACCCTGGAGGCGGCGATCACGGGGATCCGGCGGCTGTGGCGGGGGGAGGAGCTGGACCTCCAGGCGCCGGGCTTCGCCATGAACGGGGCCCACCTGAGGTTCCCGGCGCGGGCCGGGATCGAGGTGTTCGTCTCCGCGAGCGGGCCGAAAACCCTCGAGCTCGCGGGGCGGGTCGCCGATGGCGTGATCCTGCTGGTGGGCCTGTTCCCGGAGGCGCTCGGCTGGGCCGTGTCCCAGGTGGAGCGGGGCGCGCAGGCGGCGGGTCGGCCACGCCCGCACATCGCCGTCTTCGCCTACGGGGCGATCGACGAGGACGAGCAGGCCGCGCTGGAGGCCGCGCGGTCGATCGCGGCCTGGTTCCCGCAGACCGCGCCCGGCATCTGTGACCTGGCCGGCCTGCCGCGGGATCTGGTCGACCGCGTCCGGGCCGGCTACTCCGGCGGCGAGTTCCAGGAGGCATCGGCCGCCGCCCGGGTGCTTCCGGAGGAGTTCGTGCGGAAGGTCGCGCTCGCGGGCAACCGCCAGCACGCGGCCGAGCGGATCGGCGCCGCCCTCAGCGCGGGAGCCGATTCGGTGCACGTCTTCCCGCTGGGGGCGGAGCGGATGAAGACGGTCAGGGCGTTCGCCGAGGTCTGGCGGGCCCAGGCCGGCCTGGAGGGGAGCCGTGGAAGAGGCGGGTAGGGCCTGGCGGGTCATCCGCCTGCACCATGTGGCCTTCGCGCACGAGGGGGACGACGCGCCCGGTGTGCTCACCAGCCTGCTCGGCCTGCCGTGTGTGCATGAAGAGGCCGCGGCGGGCTTCATCGAGCGTATGATTCCGGCCGGGGAGGCGTACCTTCAGCTGCTGGAAGCAACCGGTCCCGGGGTCATCGAGAGTTTCCTGGGCCGCCGGGGGCCAGCGCTGCATCACGCTGCTTTTGAGGTGTCGGACATCGACGAAGCAGTGGCCGACCTGCGCTCGCGGGGCGTGCGCATGGTGGATGAAACACCCCGGCCCGGAGGCATGGGAACAAGGATCGCCTTTGTTCACCCGGCGGCATGCCCCGGGCTCCTGCTCGAGCTCGTCGAGTCGCCAGCTGCCAGGGCGGCCAGCACGGATGATCAGATGGTTGAGAGGTCGTAGTCATGGCCATGCGTTCGCGTGACGAGGGGAAAACCCACCCGGTGTCGGTTTTCAGCGGCCGGCATGACCGCCGGAAAGTGACCGACTGGGTGTACGAGGAGCTGAAATCGGCCATTGTCGATCTCAGGCTGGCCCCGGGAGATCCGCTGCGGGAGGCATCGCTGGCCGGGCAGCTCGGCGTGAGCAAGACCCCGATTCGCGAGGCGCTCACCCGGCTGGAGCAGGAGGGCCTGGTGGAGGCCACCTCATTCAAGGGTGCCGTGGTCACCGGATACTCCCGGCAGGACCTGATCGAGATCTACGAGCTGCGCGAGCTGCTGGAGAATGCCGCCGCCCGGGCAGCCGCGGAGTCGATGTCGGATGTGGACCGTGACCGCCTCCGCCGCATCTGCCAGGAGAGCCGCAAGCTCAAGAAAGGCAATGACGCGGCCGGCCTGGCCGCGCTGATCTCGTCGTTCGACGACGTGCTGTTCGATCAGGTCCGCAACAGCAGGATCCGCGCGCTGATCGAGAATCTGCGGGCTCACCTGACCCGGATCGGCCGCCTGACCGCCGAGATCCCGGGCCGGATCGGCGCGTCGGTGGACGAGCACGAGAAGATCCTCGAGGCGATCGCCGCCCGCGACCCTGAGCTGGCAGAACGGCAGATGAGTGAGCACATCCGCAGCGTCCGCGACGACCAGCTCCGCGCGCTCGGCGCGGCGGCGCCGCCGCCTTGACTTTGACGAATGAGATCTGATGTGCTGCACATCATGTCGGAGACGGGATCGTCACGAGTCTCCGCATGCCTGCATGAGCGGGGCCGGCCGGCCTGGGCGGCGGCGACCACCCATCCGATGGTACGGGAGATCGCGGCCGGGTCCCTGCCGCGTGGCACCTTCCGCCGGTACTTCGAGCAGAACATCCTGTACCTGGGGGACTACGCCCGGGCGATCGGGCTGATCATCGGGAAGGCGCCGGACCTGGCCGCGGCCGATGTCCTCAGCCGCTTCCTGAGGGAGATCATCGGCACCGAGATCCCCGCCAACCTCGCGTTCCTGGAGAGGCTGGGCGGCTCGCCGGCCGGGGACGAGGCGGCGGGCGGCGGCATGCTCCCGGCCACGTACGCATACACCCGGCATCTGCTGTACGTCTCAGCGCAGGGCACCTGCGCCGAGGGGCTGACCGCGGTCCTGCCCTGCCAGTGGAGCTACGGGGAACTCGCCGGCCCGCTCATGGCCTCGCTGCCAGCCGATCCGGTGTACGCCGACTGGATCTCCATGTTCGGCGGGTCCGACTACGCCGGGCTGGTCGAGGAGACCACGGGACTTCTCGACCGGCTCGGGGACCCGCGTGATGCCGTCGTTATGCAGCGATTGTCGTGGATTTTCGATACCTCGACCCGCTACGAAGTGCAGTTCTGGGATATGGCCTATGGAGAGGAGCCGGCCGCTCGATGCGTGCTGCCAGAATCTTCGAGGATCTGAGCCTGCGGGTCGGTGAGCTTGCGGTTCCGGCGCCGGGGCCAGGTGAGGTCCTGGTGCGGATTCAGGCCGCCGGGGTGTGTGGGACCGACCTGCACATCCTGGACGGCATGATCAAGCCCGACCCCTACCCCATGACCATCGGCCACGAGGCGGCCGGCGTGGTCGAGGCGGCTGGCGAGGGCGCCGCGCTGTCTCCGGGCGACCGGGTGGCCGTCTATAACAAGATCTTCTGCGGTGCGTGTGAACAGTGCCTCAGCGGCCGGCCCAACATCTGCGACCGCGAGCCTGGTCAGCTTGGCTTCAACACCGACGGTGGTGACGCCGAGTACGTGGCCGTGCCCGAGCGCAACCTCGTGCCGATCCCCGCGTCGGTGGACTTCGCCACCGCCGCCGTGCTGACCTGCGCAGGGATGACGGCGGTGCACGCCACCAAGCTGTCTGGGCTCCGGCTGGGCGGCACAGCCGTGGTCGACGGCATCGGCGGGGTCGGCATCCTGGTGGTCCAGGCGGCGCGGGCCGCCGGGGCGCGGGTGATCGCGGTCGCGGACTCCGCCGACAAGCGGGACCTCGCCCTTTCCCATGGCGCTGCGGACGGCGTCATCATCACCGAGGCACAGGAGTACGGGAACCTCCCGGCGGCGGTGCGCGAGCTCACCGCGGGCCGCGGCGCTGACGTGTTCTTTGAGCTGGTGGGAACGACCGAGACGATGACCGCCGGCGTCCGGTGCCTGGCCAAGGGGGGCACGTTCGTGGCCACCGGGTACACCGACCAGCCGCTCACCGTGCATCCCATTGAGTTCATCTTGTCCGAGGCCTCGCTGGTATCCACGGTCGCCGCTACCAGGCTGGACCTGGAGGACGCCCTCGGCATGGCGGCCAGCGGGGCGATGAGCGTTCCCATTGCCGGGCACTACCCGCTCGTCGGCGTGCAGGACGCACTCAGCGCGCTGCGCAAGCGTGCCGTCCTCGGCCGGCAGATCCTCGACCTCGGGTGAGCAGGGAGTGACAGCCATGAATGACCGCATCATCATCAAGAACGGCTGCGTCGTCACGATGAACGACGCGAACGACGTCCTGTTCGACGGGGCGGTCGTCCTGGAGGGCGACCGGATCACCGACGTCGGCCCAACCGCGGACGTGCTGGCGCGGCAGAGCGCCGATGGCGCACGCGTGATCGACGCCAGCGGCAAGGCGGTGCTGCCCGGCCTGGTGGACCTGCACTATCACACCGCGCTGGGCAAAGGATGGAGTGACCACCTGCCGCTCTGGGAGTACCTGGAAACCTGCTGGTACCCGATCATCAGGGCGCTGGACTACGAGGCCGCGTACTGGGCCGCGCTGGCCAGCTACAGCGAATCCATCAAGTGCGGCGTCACCACGGTCAACGACATGTACCGCAAGCTGGACGCGCTGGCCGACGCGGCCGAGGAGATCGGCATCCGGGCGGTGCTGTCCAACGACGTGGCGGACGCCGAGCACAACCTCGACACCCTGGATGACAACAAGGCGGCCTTCCAGGCGAAGCACGGCGCGGGGGACGGCCGGGTCGAGGTCTACATCGGCATCGAATGGCTGCCGCTGGCGTCCGAGGAACTGCTCAGGGACGCCCGGGTGCTCGCCGACGAGCTCGGCACCGGCGTCCACATCCACCTCAACGAATCCCTGACCGAGGTGGAGAACTCCAAGCAGCGGTTCGGGCGCCGCCCCACCGAGGTGGCCTACGACGCCGGGATCCTCGGCCGGAACTGCATCGCCGCGCACTGTGTATGGCTCTCGGACGCCGAAATCGCCCTGATGCGGGAGACCGGCACCCAGATCTCGCACAACCCGTCATCCAACGCCAAGCTCGGCAACGGCATCGCCCGGCTGCCGGAGATCCTCAGCGCCGGGATCAACGTCGGGATCGGCCATGACGCGGCGGAGTGCAACAACAGCAGGGATCTGTTCGAGGTGATGAAGTTCGCGTCGCTGATGCACCGGGCCAGCCGGGTCGACGCGAGCCTGCAGCAGGCGCCGGACGTGGTGCGGATGGCCACCAGGAACGGCGCGGACGCGCTCGGCCACGAAACCGGCCGGCTGGCGCCCGGCCGCAAGGCCGACGTGATCCTGGTGAACCTGAAGAGCCAGATGTTCACGCCGCTGATGCCCGGGAACGCCGATCATCTGTTCTCGCACCTGGTGTTCGCGGCGAACGGAACCTGCGTCGACACCACCATCATCGACGGGAAGATCGTGATGGAGGACCGCCGGCTGACCACGGTGGACGAGCAGAAAGTGCTGCGGGAGGCGAACGACGCCTTCCGGCGCGTGCTGGACCGGATGGTCGTCCCGCCATCGGCGTAGCCGGATGCCCGGCTCCTGGTGCTGGGCGACCCGGCAGCGCGCCGCCTCCGCCGTGACGGCCCGCCAGCTCGTGCCGGTCACGCGCCGATGCCCAGGACCGCGGCGACGTTGTCGCCCATGATGCCGCGGAGCTTGTGCTCGGGGATCGGGGGGAGGCCGAGCACGGCGGCCTCCTGGTTGACCGTCATCAGCTTGCCGGCCAGCTTGACCGGGTCGTAGAGGAAGCCGGGGTAGTCGGTGCCGAAGAAGATCTTCTCCAGCGGCACGAACGCGGGCTCGCACCGGTGCAGCAGCAGGAACAGGTCACGCCGGGTCAGTGTGGCGATCAGGTAGGACAGCTCGCCGTAGAAGTGGGGGTGCTTGGTCAGCAGGAAAAGGGCCTCGTCCACCCAGGGGATCCCGCAGTGGGCGATGATGACCCGCAGGTCACGGAACTCACGCCCGATATCGTCCAGCAGCGCCGGGCGGCCCAGTTCCAGCTTGGCATCGATGCGGGTCGAACCGGCCTGGTGGATCATCACGGGGATGCCGAGTTCGGCGGCCTTGCGGTAGATGGGGAAGCCGAGGTCGCGGTCGTTGGCGGCCCAGTGCTGGTACATAGGGTAGAGCTTGACTCCGGCCAGGCCGAGGCCGGTGATGGCACGCTCCAGTTCTGCCACCGCGGCGCCCGGGCCGCGGAAGGCAGGGTTGACCGAGGCGAAGCCGATGAAGCGCCGGGGGTCGGTCCTGACCACCGCGGCGATGTAGTCGTTGCACTTCTCGGGGTCCGGCGGCCCCTCCACGCCGAGCAGCCCGCTGGTGTCCACCGTGCCGATCAGGTGCCCGTCCAGGTACTGGGGCGAGACGGCCAGCACGACGATCTTGTCGAAGCCGGGATGGTCGCGGCGCGCCTCGTCCGGGCCGATCAGGGGCCACCCGGCCCGCGAGAACCCGCTGGCCTCCCACTCGTCTTCGGTGGGCAGGCGGTGGGACGGGACGCGCCCCATGCTCCGGTAGACGCATAGCGATCCCTCACGCCCGTACTCCACCGTGAACTCCGGGTCTGCGGCAAGACTCAGGATGTGACTGTGGGCATCGATGATCATCGGTCGGCCCTCCTCTGTTGCCGTTTCCCGGGTCTCCGGTCTGCTAGCGGGCCGGCCGTGGCCGGGCAAAGCCACCTAGCATCTTCCCGGTCTCAATCGTGCAGTGCCCGAGGATCAGGTACACCAGCACGCCGGCGGGGGCGGTCAGGTTGGGAACGCCTGCGAAGCCCCGGTCCTCGGCTTGCGTCGCGCACCCGCGCCGCCGGGCCGCTACCGTGAACCCTCAAGACGGGCTTTTCCAGCCGGCCGCCCACCGCGGCACCGCCGGCCAGCGGGCAGGAGGAGGAGCGATGGCCACAGACACGCTGCCGGATGAGGGGGAGTTGCGGCTCGGAGCGGTCATGCTCCCGCCCGGCCGGCGGATCGTGCCGCAGGAGGGCCCGGGGGAACCGGTGGCGTGGGTGACGACCCAGCCGGTGCCGGATCCGGGCCGGGTGTGGTCCGCGCTCTCCGACGCGCACCTCGAGACCGGCCTGGTGCCGATCGTGCTGACCGACGGCGAGAAGGATGACGATTTCTACTTCCGGCACCCGTCCGGCGTCACCGAGCTTGATCACCTGGATGCCGCCGACATGCTGCAGAAGCTGTGGGAACAGGGAGTCTCCGGTGACTGGGACAGCGAGAAGGTGGCCACGTTGGCGCCGTTCTCCAGCCAGTTCCCTGGCCTGGCCCCCGCTGAGGACAGCAGGCTGAGCATGGCTCAGCGCCAGCAGATTCTTGACTCGCTGCCGCCAGCGCCCATCGGCCTGGTGCCGACGGGTCGGCCTGCCGATGTCCTGCCCACGGTCGGCTGGATCACATTCGACGAGTTCGAAGAGCCGTTCCCGGCCAATCCCGTATGGATCGCGGCCGTCCTCCGCTCCTGGGAGGCGAGATTCGGGGCGAGGCTCCTGAACGTAGGCCCCGGGGCCGAGATACGGTTGCTGGCCGAGCGGCCCCCCCGCAGTGCCGAGGCGGCGGAGCGCCTGGCCGCCGAGCATTTCGCCTTCTGTGACGAGTCCGCCGGGCAGGGACTGCATGACATTTCCGGCATCGCGGCCAGCCTGGTGAACGCGCCGGTCTGGACCTGCTGGTGGGACTGAATACCGGCCTGGGCGGTCAGCCGGCCCGGGCGGTCAGCCGGCCAGCTCGGAGTAAAGGGCAACCGTCTGCGCGGCGATCGCCGGCCAGCTGAAATCCGCGATCGCGCGTTCCCGGCCCCGCTCGCCCATGGCGGCGGCCCGGCCCGGGTCAGCGAGCAGCGCGTTGAGCGCGCCGGCCAGCGCGCCCGGGTCGTCCGGCGGCACCAGCAGGCCGGTCCCGCCGTCGCTGACCACCTCGGGGATCCCGCCAACGCGGGAGGCGACCACGGCGGTGCCGCAGGCCATCGCCTCCAGGTTGACGATGCCGAGCGGCTCGTACAGGGAGGGGCAGGCGAACACGGTGGCGTGCGTCAGGAGCTGGATGACCTCCCGCTGCGGCAGCATCTCCGGCAGCCAGATCACCCCGGACCGCTCAACCTTCAGCCCCGCCACCAGCCCGGTCACCTCCTCGGCCAGCTCGGCGGTGTCCGGCTGGCCGGCGCAGAGCACCAGCTGCGCCGCCGGGTCGAGCTGCTGCGCCGCCCGGAGCAGGACCGGCAGCCCCTTCTGCCGGGTGATCCGGCCCACGAACACCACGCACGGCCGGCCCGGCTCGACGCCGTGCAACTCGAGCACGTCGGTGCCCGGGTCGGGGGTGTACTCGCCGGTGTCGATCCCGTTCCGGATCACCCGGACCCGGCCCGGGGGGATGGCCGGGTAGGCGGCGAGCACATCGGCCCGCATGCCCTCGGAGACCGCCACCACCGCGGCCGCGGATTCGGCCGCCACCCGCTCGCACCAGCTGGACAGGGCGTAACCGCCGCCGAGCTGCTCCGCCTTCCACGGCCGCAGCGGCTCCAGCGAGTGCATCGTGACCACATGCGGCACGCCGTAGAGCAGC
>WNGD01004731.1_pt1 | contig 13353 bp, 8 predicted proteins | sample 5400671 | NCBI WGS metagenome assembly WNGD01 (sample SAMN13153369, study PRJNA577476) | soil metagenome | isolation source: 40 cm soil or saprolite under grassland replicate 2 | place: USA:California | collected 2016-06-15
GCCAGTCGAAGGGACCGTGAACAAAATTAAAACGCACAAGAGGCTCCTGTATGGCCGAGCCAGTTTCACCCTGCTTCGCCAAAAACTGCTCCATCTCACATGCTTCTTTGGAGGGTTCACCAACAAGTCGCATGAGCCACATTTGGGTTGCTATTGACAGCCTATTTACCAGATGAGGATCTTACAAGGGCAAAACGGGAAGTGATGGGAAGTGAGATGCCATCTGCTGGCAACTGACTGCTCCAGCAAATCCTTCTATACTGGTGGAGAGGAAAGAGGATCACATTCCCTCTTTGCCCGAACCGCAGGGTTCTCTGCTCATTCGCCCGCTTGGCACTGTGAGCTATCGCCAGATCGCCAGAGCCATGTTGAAAGAGTATCCCACCCGCTCGTTGCTGGGCTTCGCGTTGATGGTGGGGCAGGCTTTCCTCTATAACGCGATCTTCTTCACCTATGGCCTGGTGCTCACGACCTTCTATCACATACCGGCAAGCACTGTGGGCCTCTATATCATTCCGTTCGCCATTGGCAACATCCTCGGTCCCCTGACCATAGGCCGTCTGTTTGATACGATCGGGCGTCGCAAGATGATCAGCTTCACCTATATCATTTCGGGTGTTCTACTCACGATCACGGGTTGGCTCTTCTTGATAGGTGTGCTGAACGCGGTCACGCAGACCATTTGCTGGTCGATCATCTTCTTCTTCGCCTCCACAGGTGCAAGCGCAGCCTACCTGACGGTGAGCGAGGTCTTCCCGCTGGAGGTGCGTGCCCTGGCCATCGCCTTCTTCTACGCGATTGGCACCGGGGCCGCGTCATTGTCTCCGGTGATCTTTGGCATCCTCATCCAGTCTGGCAAGCCGATCAATGTGTTCTTTGGATTTGTGGTTGGTGCGCTGCTCATGGCAGGTGCTGGCGTCGTCGCGACCTTCTTCGCTGTCGATGCCGAGCGAAAATCTCTGGAGAGTGTGGCCCGCCCGCTCTCCTTTGTGGAAGACAGATCCTCTCTGTCAAGTCCGAAAAGCCCATCAAGAAGAAACTGAGAAAGAAATGGAACAGAGGAAATGGGGAAACCCTTTCACAGAGCATGAAGAAGTCTATCATGCCGCGTCCTGGCGTCAAGCCGCTTCGCTTTCCTTGACACCATGCCGCTTGCATGATGGGAAGAGGGCATGCTCACTGAAAGGCAAAAAAAGAGGTGGTTTTGCCTCTCAAGCCCAGGCCTCCCTAAGCCGCTCTTGGGGTATGAGAGCGCTGAGCAGCCAAGAAGGTGGCCGTCTCATAGCACTCGTGCTTCCTCCATATGGCAAAGATGATTCTTGTCCAAACGTTGGAGAGGGCGCGTACGGCTTCGGTGTGACTTTTGCCCTCAACGCGTTTTCGTTGATAGTAGTCCCTGGCCCATGGTTCACTTTGCGTGGTCTGCCAGGCGAACTGATGCAAGGCATTGCGCAACGGTTTCCTACAAGCATAGCGTCGGTGCGCTTTCGCATACGTTCCACTTTGAAAGATGACTGGGGAGGTGGAAGATCGGGCGGCAAGACTGGCGGCATCGCGATAGCGATCCCGATCATCCCCAATTTCTGCCAGCAGTCGGGGAGCAAGGCGTTTTCCTGCACGTGGAAGGGAACTGAAGACTTCCTTGTCTTCATGCGTGAAAAAAAGCTCTTCGATCACCTTGTCGATCTCCGCGATCTCCTCAACCAGTGGCAGAAGCTGCCTGAGCAGGACCAACATCAGGCGGGATTTGGTGCGGGTCGTGATGGGATCAGCTTGCAAATGAGGCGTGTGCAGCGTCTCAAAAATCTTGGCAGCCGTCCTGGTTGGGTTGCTATGACCTCCTGCTCGCAGTGCTGCCTCGATCTCCGGGAGCTGAGCACTCATGGCTTGCTGCGGGGTAGGATAGGTCTGCAAAAAGATCAGTGTGGAACGTTGCTGGAGCTTGGCAAACCACTGCAAGGCGACTGGATAGTACACCTTCAGACAGGCGGTAAGCTGGTTCACCAGGCGTGTTTGGCTCTGGATCAAGCTGTCCTGGTCACGGGTCAGGGTCTTCAATTCAGCAACGAGAGGGCTGTCGGGTTTCAACTGCCGCAAGTCTGCCAACTCTGCTCTGCCATGTTTTGCCAACAGGTACGCATCAATGGCATCCGTTTTGGCCCCAGAAGCAGCTCGACGACGATCAACCGTTTTTGGATGGACCGGATACACGTGCCAACCAGCTTCCAGCAGGGAAGCAATCAGCAGACCACGCGAGGTTTCCACAATACAAGCCATCTGATCGCGGCCAGTTGGTCCGCTGATCTGTTCAAGAAACGCATTCAATTGCTTGAGCCCCTCTGGGCTATGGGCTACGCGCAGCGATCCGGCCTGGCGGCCCGTCTCGTCAATCACCAGGGCATCGTGGTGCGCATCAGCCAGAGTCTTTGGCCTGCATACCACATCAGAGACTCCTTATACATTAAACTAGTAATAAGCCCACTCGACACAGGGCTGGAACAAGAGTACACTTGTTCTATACAACTGTTGAACTCGTTGGGGAAAGTCCACAGACTCCACCCGGCTCGACCGATTGAGAAAGCTCGCACTTCCCCGACGTTGTTCCTGAGCCGAACCGATCATGAGAGAGTCGCGCTTCGAGCGCCACAGTAGAAGGGCACGCAAGCTCAGGAACCCTGTTTGCAGAGAGGAGCGTTTTTCATGTGGTATAGTGGCATTGACTGGGCCAATGATCATCATGACGCCCTGGTCATCGATGAAGGCGGTCGTCAGCTCGGCTCGCTTCGTGTCAGTCACACCGCGCAAGGACTGGCCAAGCTGAACACCTTCCTGGAGCAGATCATTGGGACGGCCTCCAAAGAGCAAATGGCCTGCATCATTGAAACCACGCATGGCCTGCTGATTGCTCAGTTGTTGGAAGCTGGCTGGCCGGTCTATCCCGTCAACCCTCGCACCGTGGATCGAAAGCGAGGAGCTAGTGGCGCCAAGACCGATCTGATTGATGCGTACCTGCTGGCGAAAACAGGACGCGCTGACTTCGCCGATTTGCGCCGTCTCACTCCTGACAGCGAGCAGGTGGCGGAATTGAAACTGCTCACGCGGGATCAGGATGCCTTGATCCAAATGCAAACGCGCCTGGTCAATCAGCTCACCGCTTGCCTCAAAGCCTATTACCCGGTGGCTTTGAATCTGTTTGGCAAACTGCACCAAAAGAGCACGTTGCTGTTCTTGCAGACCTATCCCACCCCACAAGAGGCAGCTGCTGCCTCGGTTGAACAGATCCAGCAGCTGCTCGGGCAAACGAGACATCCTCAAGCGAGGAAGGCGGCACGCTCCATCGTCGAGCAGTTGCAGCAGCCCCAGTTGCAAGCCGACGCGGTGACCACTCGCGCCAAGTCGCGTTTGATGCTGGCGTTGGTTCGTCAACTGCTGCCGTTGATGGAGCAAATCGCTCAGTATGATAAGGAGATCAGCACCCTTTTTTTGACCCATCCTGACCCCGAGATCTTTGCCAGCTTGCCTCGCTGTGCCAAACATCTGGCTCCTCGACTGCTGGCAGAAATTGGTGATGACCGGAGCCGCTACCTGGATGCTAGCAGTCTGCAAGCCTTGGGGGGCACCTCGCCCGTTCTGTTTCAAAGCGGAACCTATGCCAAAGCGCATCGCCGCCTGGGGTGTATCAAGCCTCTGCGCAACGCCCTTCATCAGTTCGCCTGGCAAAGCACGCAGTGTGAACCGTGGGCCAGAGACTACTACCAACGCAAGCGAACCGAAGGCAAAAGCCATACGGTGGCCGTGCGAGCACTTGCTAACAGTTGGCTCAGGATCATCTTCGCGATGTGGACCCATCACTGCTGCTATGAAGCGGCGACGTTTGAGTTGGCACAACGGCAACATGCTCGCAGAGCAGCGTAGGACTTCATCTGCGTGCACCTCAGGTGGCTTTTGTGTCTGAGGTGGCAAGCAGCAGAGCCTGCTTGCACTTGCCGTGCAATGCTTCTCGATGACACCACACAAGCTCTTGGCGTGGATTACTGCCCTGTCCCCTCTTGCTGGCATTGTATCCTTGCTCATGCTTTCGGATTTTTTCTGCTGGTCCAAATTGGTCCCAAAAAGACTTGACTATAGAGAGTCTTTCTCTCACGAAACAGTTCCTGGGTCAGCGTGTTCTTCTACTACGGTGCTCAGTCAAGGCACGATCCTCTCATGGACGATCTTCCCAGGAACAGCGGAAGACGAAGGACGATCTGTCTCCATTGGTCGAGCCAGGTGAAAGGAGAAGCCTTTCGCCTTCCGTGTTCGACAGATGCTCTGAACAAATGTACCATTTATCCAAACCCTCTGTCGAGGGGCTTAGTCACTATATTACTGTATAAGAGAGGAAGCAGCGTAACACACATGAGATGGGCACTGAGCATTGAGCTTCAACCCCTCAGTGCCTGCAACGTCCATCTGTTGCACTAGTGTTCGTGCTGCCAGGCATGGAAGTAATGGAGAAGGAAGCGCGAGTTCCGGCAGCCGCCATATGATTGCAATGACTACCCACGGCTCCAGTGGACTACAGAGCTGGGTAGGAAGCGTGACCGAGCGCGTTCTGGTTACCTCCCACCTTCCGGTGCTGATTGTACGACCGGTTCAATAGCGCCGTCCTCCACGGCCCCCAGGGCCCGCAAGGTGGCGATCTCGGCCTGGGTCAAGCCTCGAATGCCCGTGATATTGAGCCGCTCGTAGGGCCGGTCACGCCGCAAGGTGCGCAGATGCTTGCCATCCTCGAGGTCCCAGAGCACGATGGCCCCGTCATTGCCGCAACTGGCGAGCGTGCTGCCATCGGGACTCACCTTGAGTGCCTGCACCGGCCCCTGATGCGCTTCTCGCTCACGCACGCACTGTCCGCTGTCGACCTGCCACCAGCGCAGCCTGCCATCACTGCCTCCAGTGATCACCACCTCCCCGCTTGCAGCCCAGGTCAGCGCGGAGACCACCTCAGGATGCTCCAGAACGGTGCGCGGGTCCGCTCCGCTGTAGGCATTCCACACGAACAGCTCCCCTCTGTCCCGCCTGCCACCTCCAGAGGCCAGCCGCGAGCCATCGGGGCTGAAGGCCACGCTCGTGACGGCCCCATGATGCTCCTCCAGCCGCCGGAGCAGCCTCCCATCGGAGGCCTGCCAGAGATAGACATGGCCCTCTTCGTCTCCGCCGACCAGGAGCGTGCCATCGGGATGCCAGGCGAGACGAAGGACCCGGGTCGAGTCCGTGCGAGCCGCCCACCGTAGGGAGTGGGTTGACACGTCCCACACCAGCACACCTCGCAGCATGGTGCCGCTGGCCAGCAGCTTTCCATCGGGACTCCAGGCCACGCCGAAGAAGACGGTGTCACGGTGGTCGAGGTCCCTGAGGATCTGGAGACAGCTCCCGCTGGCTGGGTCCCACAGCCGGATGGTATTATCCCACCCGCTCGTGGCGAGCAAGCGTCCATCAGGACACCACGCTACGCCGTACACGGTCCACCGATGGCCACGCAACACGCGAGACGGCTTCCGGCCCTCCACCTCCCAGAGGCTCACTTCGGTATCGGAACCGACACTGGCGAGCCGGGTGCCATCCGGACTCCAGTCGAGATCATAGAGGGCGGTCGCGTAGCCCTGCAGGACCCGCACACACTGCCCACGCTCCACCTCCCACAGCCGCAGCGTCCCATCGTCGCTGCCGCTGAGCAGGTGGCGACTGTCGGGGGTGAAGGCCAGCCCATTCACCGCAGCACCATGTCCCTGCAGCACTGTCCAGGAGCTCCCTGCTTTACCATCCCACAGCCGGATGGTGTGGTCAAAGCTGCCACTGGCCAGTGTGCGCCCATCCGGACTCCAGGCGACACATTGCACCTTCTCCGTATGTCCCACCAGCGCCTGGCGCGCGCGGAGGCTTCCTTCCTCTCCCACCTCCCACAGCTTGACGGTGCCATCCCAGCTCGCGCTGGCGAGCCAACTGCCGTCGGGAGCAAAGGCCAGTCCCCGCACCCAGCTGGTGTGCCCGGAGAGCGCCTGCACGCAGGTTGCTGGCCCACTGTGCGGGATCTCCCACAGCCGGATCGTGCCGACGAAGTCGCCACTGGCGAGCAGGCGTCCATGCGGGCTCCAGGCCAGCGCGAAGACCGCACCGGGATGCGGCAGGTCCTCGAGCGGCGTGCCCAGCTTCGCGTCCCACAGCCGGATCGTCGCCTCATGTCCGCTACTGGCGAGCAGGCTGCCATCCGGAGTAAAGGCCAGACAGTCGATGCCCCTGGTCTGCCAGCTTGACCTGAGCGCAGCCCCACTCCCAACCTCCCACAGCTTAACGCTGCCATCCAGGCTCCCGCTGGCCAGTGTACATTCGTCCGGGCTAAAGGCGAGGGCATAGGTCATGTCGGTATGCGCCTGTAAGACGAGATGTAAGGTGTGACCGGCCTCGCGCCACACCCGTACTCTCCCCCGCCTGCCGCCCGTGGCCCAGTACTGTCCGCTCGGGCTGATGGCGACCGCGGTGAGAGCCTCGAAGGCCTCGGTAAAGATCGTATCGCTCAGGGTGGCTCCTGCAAGCGTCGCATCTTGCATCTCGACCCCTTGCAAATAGGCTCCCCGGATGGCCAGCTGTGAGAGGTCGAGCCCCCGCAGGTGCCCGCGCAGTTCTCGCAAGAGCATGATGAGGTTCGCCGGTCCATAGCCCTGCGCCTGCTGGTCCCACCTCCGCAGCTCGTTAAGCAAGCGCAGCAACTGCTGCTCCACCGCATCTGTCTGTAGGGAGACCGCCTGCAGGCGCAAGAGGACCGGTGCCACCAGCAGCCGCTCTTGCGCCTGCCGCACATAGTACTTGGCGGTCGCCTGCTCGAGCGCATAGCTGACCAGGTCCTCCCACCCGCCACGCTCGATCTGCTCACTCACCCGCTCCACCAGCACCTCCGTCACATACTCCAGCACCACCGAGTGCAAGGTGTACCTCCCGGGTTCTCTGTCTCCGGCCTCGGCCTTGCCCCGCTCCACGAGCGAGCGTCGCTGCAACGCTTCCAGTGCCTCACCCACCTGCATCCTGTCCACTGCAGGCACCAGCAGCGCGTGCAGTTCCTCGCTCGTCACCGGTTCGCGCACGACGGCCAGCCAGAAGAGCAGCGCCTGCTCGGTGGCCGAGAGGCGGCTCCATTGCTCGGCCAACAGGTCACGGACGCTGCTAAAAATCACGGCGTCCTGCTGCAGGAAGGAGCTGATCTGGCCCCCGAAGAGGTCGCTAATGGACTCCGCCACGATGTGCAAGGCCAGCGGGTTGCCGTCATACCTCCGGGCGAGGCGCACGTAGTCCTGCGTGCTGCCGGTGACCTCCCGTTCCACTAAGAGCTGTTCACACGCATCTGGCTCCAGCCCAGAGAGGCGCAAGGCGCGCACGCCTGACTGGCTGCTCTCCAGATGCCCCAGTTCGGTCGGCATCTCCCGGCTGGTAAGCAGCAGGCAACTCTGGTGTGGGGTGTGGGCTACCCGGCGCAGCAGCGCGGTGTAATCTTCATAGCCCGCACGAAAGTGGCCCTCGGGATCGTGCGCTTCGAGCAGCGTTTCCAGGTTGTCCAGCACGAACAGACAGCGCCGTGTCTGGAAGCACTCCAGCAGCAAGCCCAGGCGTCGTTCCAGGTCGGCTGTTCCCACCTCCAGGGGCTGCGGGGCTAGCCGCTGGAGGCAGTCCCCCAGCAGCGCTTCGCAGGAGGGGGCATCGCGTAGCGAGCGAAACAGCACGACCTGGAAGTGCTCGGCCACCTGGTGCATGAACGTGACCGCGAGGGCCGATTTGCCGATGCCGCCCATGCCCAGCACGCTCACCACCTGACAGCGCTCCTGGAGGACCCACTGCTCGAGCTGCGCGCGCTCGGCCTCTCTCCCATACAACGCATGCACAGTGAGGGCATCGCCCCAATCGAAGCGTGGCGAGGGAGGTGCAGGCTGCTGTTCGGCCACAGGTGCTGTGCTCTGAGCTGCCCTCCGTTTGAGGACCAGCAGGGCAGGGCTAGCAGATCTAGCCGAGGCGGAGGCGAGCTGCGCCTGCATCCAGAAGGCATCGAAGTCCGTCTGCGGCTGCCTGGCAGCCAGCCAGAGGTGTTGCGCTTCCTCGTACTCTTGACCGGGGGCAAAAGCCTGGCGCTGGAGAGCGAGGGCAAGCAAGCGCTTGAGATGCTGGGCGGTGGGAGAGCGCTTGTCACGTTCCCACTGCTCAACGGCCCGCCCGTTGATGCCAAGAAGCTTACCCAGTTCTCGTTGGGTCAGCCCCATGATCTTGCGCAGCTTCGCACAAGAGCCCCCAAAGGAGTTCTCTCCCTGGTGCGTATCGGAATGCGACCGGTTCATCTTGCACCGCCGGGTATGCTCTGCGCTCCATTCACGATGGCAAGGACCTGGTCGCGCTCGAGGACTTCTTCTTGCAGCAGCGCCTGTGCCAGGCGGTCCAGGGCATCGCGGTGCTCGGTCAAGACACTTTGCGCCTGCTGATGGGCTTCCGTCATCAACCGTTCGACCTCAGCATCCAGGCGCTGGGCCGTCGCCTCCGAATACGCGCGCGGGTGGTCTTCGAGCGGTTGCTGGCTGAGGTAGGGACTCCCGTTCGCCAGGTCATACACCACTGGGCCAGTTTGCTCGCCCATGCCCCACTTGCTCACCATGCGTCGTGCCAACTGTGAGGCCTCTTTGAGGTCGTTCTCCGCACCCGTTGTAATATCTCCCAGTGCGAGTTCTTCTGCGCTGCGACCGCCCAGGGTCACGGCCAGCCGCTCTATCAGATAGGTGCGTGGTACGTTGCGCCGATCATCTTCTGGCCGGAACTGCGTGACCCCGAGCGTTCGCCCGCGTGGCACGATGGTCACTTTGTACAGCGGATCGACATCGGGCAATACTGCCGCGACCAGTGCGTGTCCCCCTTCATGATAGGCCACGGTCCTGCGCTCCCGTTCATCTATCAGTGCTTCCCGCTTGCCGCCCAGCAGGAGTTTGTCCAGCGCATTCTCGACGTCCTGGCGGCTCACCTCGGCACTGCCCCGACGTGCGGCCGCGAGCGCTGCTTCGTTCACCAGATTTTCCAGGTCTGCTCCCGAGAAGCCGGGGGTCATACGGGCCAGATCTGCCAGGTTCACATCAGGCGAGAGGGGAACGTTGCGCGTATGAATCTTCAGAATGGCTTCGCGGCCACGTCGTTCAGGCAGATCGATCGTGATCTGCCGGTCGAAGCGCCCCGGTCGCAGCAGGGCCGGATCGAGCACGTCAGGACGGTTCGTGGCGGCTAGCACGACGACGGCCTGATGGGGCTCGAAGCCATCCATTTCCACCAACAATTGCTCCAGCGTCTGCTCTCGCTCATCATTACTGGCATAAGCTGATGCGCCACTGCGCGTGCGCCCAATCGCGTCGATTTCATCGAGAAAGATGATGCACGGAGCGTTCTTCTTGGCCTGCTCAAAGAGATCACGCACGCGGCTGGCACCAAGCCCGACGAAGAGTTCGACGAAGTCGGTGCCACTGGCGCTAAAGAAAGGCACACTGGCCTCGCCTGCGACGGCACGAGCGAGCAAGGTTTTGCCAGTCCCTGGTGGGCCGACCAGCAGCACGCCTTTGGGAATATGGGCTCCAATGGCGAGGTAGCGCTGCGGTTCGCGCAGGAAGTCGATTTCCTCGCGCAGGTCCTGTTTGGCTTCGTCGACCCCGGCCACGTCGGCGAAGGTGGTGGAGGGACGCTCTTCGTTGTAGAGTTTCGCACGGCTGCGCCCCAGGCCAAAGGAGCCACCGGCTTGCTGCGACTGCCGTATGCTGCGCAGGGCCATATAGCCAAAGTAGACCAGCAGCAGGAGGGGTAAAGCATTGAGCAGGAGCGTCAGGGCCGTCTGCCACCAGGGAGTCTGCACAGGCTGAGCGGTGACCTGGACGCTGTTTTTCTCGAGCAAGGGGAGCAAGTTGGGATCGCCGGTCTCTGGCACATAGCTGGTGAATCGAGCATACGTAGTCGTACTGCTGGTGCCGCTTTGCTGCTGATGAAGAGGCGTTTTGAAATCGCCGGACACGGCATTGCCCGTGAGCGTGACGTCCTTCACATTGCCCTGCTGCAGGAAGCTGGTGTAAGACAGGTTGATCGTCGGCTGCTGCCCACTCAATGAACTAAAGAGAAGCGGAAGGTAGAAGAGCAGATTGATGATGACGATGTAGATAAGCCATTGCAGCCAGAAGTGCCGCCTGGTGGGTGACTTTCCTTGCGGTGCGGACCCTCCAGGCCGTCCTTGTGACCCATTCGAGCTGTTTTGGGAAGGGCGAGACGACTGATCCGTTTCCCTTGGGCCAGCGCCTCCCGTGGTCCTTGTGCTTTCCATCGTATGGCCTCCCGGTGTTTTTTAGCGGATCTGAAGCAGAGCAGCAGCTTCAGATCCGGGTGATGAGAAGTTCCACAACTCATTGCTTGAAAGAGTCAGCCTCTTCTCTCTAGAAGAGTTTAGCAGGATCTTCTGGAGAAGTCAGCGTCCAGCAGTTGGCATGTCACTTCCCCTCACTTCCCATTTCTGGCTTTGCTCTTGTGGGTCATGCCACAAGAACAGGTCGGCGGCTTTTTGGCTGAAACTGAGCAGGAAGTATCGCTCAAGCCGTGATCATGCCATGCGGATTCAGCACAAACTTTTTAGTAGCCCCTTTGTTGAATTCCTTGTAGCCCTCAGGAGCTTGTTCCAGGGGAATGACGGTGGCATTGACCGCCCTGGCGATCTGCGCCGTTTCGACGACTCTCCGCAGCAGCCGGGTGTAGCCATCGTAGCCGGGACGCAGATGGCCCCTCGCTTCGCCTTCCAGGAGCAGGGCTTCCAGGTTGTCGAGCACCAGCAACACCCGCTGCTTCCGTAAGTACTCCAGCAGCAGGCTGAGGCGTCGTTCCAGGTCGGCAGCTACCAAATCCAGGGGCTGCGGGGCGAGTCCCTGGAGGCAGTCCCCCAGCAGCGCTTCGCAGGAGGGGGCATCGCGTAGCGAGCGAAACAGCACGACCTGGAAGTGCTCGGCCACCTGGTGCATGAACGTGACCGCGAGGGCCGATTTGCCAATGCCGCCCATGCCCAGCACGCTCACCACCCGGCAGCGCTCCCGGACCACCTACTGGGCAAGCGTGGCCAGTTCCCCTCCGTGCCCATAGAAGCTCGGCGCTCACCATATGAGAATCGCTTCCTGCGCGCTCCTTTCCTGCCACGTGACCCACCGGCACTAAGCCAGAAATGGGAAGTGAGGGGAAGTGACATGCCACCTGCTGGACGCTGACTTCCCCAGGCACTCTCTGTATACTGATAGCTGTTGGATGCGCTCCACGCGGGTCCACGCTGGTTGCGGGGGTCTGGAGAATGGCGAGAGACTCCAGACGCTCCCTCTGACTTCACCTTGTGTGATGGCAGATTTTCTGACGGATGACGACCCTCTTGCCCAAGAGCTCAATGAGGTTGTTGATATCATTCAATCAAATAGCAGAGATATTGGGAAAGGAGGCATCCTATGAGTCAGGATACAAGCCATCATCAGGACCAGCAGGGACGCGATCAGGTTCCCATTGCTGCCCTGCCGCCCGTGTTTGCCCACCTCGACATTGCGGAGCACTATCAGCAGGGTCGGTTCTCCAGCAGACTGGAGGCGGAACTCGCAGACATCCTCTGCAACGACCAGCCAGTGGAGGAACCAGTGGGGGAAAGGCCCATTGCTCTGACTGACGAGCCCATGGCAGCCCTTCACAACCTCAATTGTATCGCACTCCTTCAGGCAGGTCAGGTGCTCCCTCTGCTGGACCTGGAGCACATGTCTACGCCGAGGACAGCGCTTGAGCGGGCACAGCTCTACCACGCAGCGGCACGGACCTTGTTAGACATCGTCGCGGCCATCCTGGAGGAGAGGGACAGCCGCCAGTAGGGTGTGGATGAGCGTCAACACGAGCGGCCGCTCGTGTGTTGGCCAGCGTGTACAGCAGAGCTTGGGCAATACTGTTTTTTAAAGAAAGAAGGAAACACGATGAAAGCTGTTGTCTGGCGAGGGGATAGGACATTGGAGATTGAGACGGTGGAGGATGCTCGTCTGGAAGCACTGACCGATGTGCTCCTGCGTCTCACCTCTACCGCCATCTGCGGGACTGATTTGCACATCTACGAAGGGCGCATGGGAGAAGTCGATGGCCTGGTGATCGGTCACGAACCATTGGGCGTCGTCGAAGCGGTCGGCTCGGCCGTGGTCTCCATCCGCAAGGGGGATCGGGTGGTGGTGCCCACGCACATCTGCTGTGGCTTTTGCTACAACTGTGTGCGCGGCTATAGCGCCTCGTGTCTCATGACCAATCCGGGAGCGGCGGGAGCGGCCTATGGCTATCCTGGCATGGGATCCTACCGGGGAGTCCAGGCGGAGTTGGTGCGCATCCCGTTCGCCGATGCCAACTGCCTGCGCCTGCCAGGAGAACCGGGAGACCAGTGGGAGCACGATTTTGTGCTGCTGGCTGATGCTTTTCCCACGGGCTACTATGCGACCGAACTCGCTCAGGTGTCGAAAGGAGATAGCGTTGCTATTTTCGGCGCTGGCGCGATTGGGCTGCTCGCGGCCTATTGTGCCCTGCACCTGCGGGGGGCGACCGAAGTGTACGTAGTGGACTACATCCCCGAGCGGCTTGCGAAAGCTGGGGAGCTGGGAGCCATTCCGATTGACTTCAGCAAGGGCGACCCGGTTGAACAGATCCTCGAGCAGCGCAGCCGCTTCCGCAAACAGGCTGGAGCGACCTGGCGTGGTGAAGAAGTTATGGGTGGAGTCAACTGTGGCATCGATGCGATTGGCTTTCAGGCGCGCGACCGCGCTGATCCCACCCGTGAGAAGCCTGATCAAGTCATTCATGATCTGGCTCGTCTGATCAATCCCAATGGGCACCTTAGCATTATTGGGGTGTTCCTCCCCAATGATGCGAAGCCGGTCGGGGAAATCGAAGCACGTGGGGATCTGCTCGTCCCCTGGCAAACCCTCTTCCGTAAAGGTGTCACCGTGGGCATGGGCCGTGATCCTGATGAGCGCTACAACACCCAGTTGCGCGATCTGATTATCGCCGGTCGTGCCAAACCCAGTCAAATCGTTTCACATCGCCTGCCGCTCTCGCAGGCGCCCGCTGCCTTTCAAAAATTCGATCAACGCATCGATGGCTATCTTAAAGTCATCCTTGACCCAGAGAGATGAGAGGAACGGAGTCGTCTCATGTCAACAGGAGAGGCTATGCAGCACAGTGCAACGCATCCCTCTGATTCAGAAACTGCTGTAGCACGTGAGCAAAGCTGGGCGGCGTTCCTACTCGCCTGGGTCGCGGCCTTCAGCG
>WNGD01004734.1_pt1 | contig 13348 bp, 11 predicted proteins | sample 5400671 | NCBI WGS metagenome assembly WNGD01 (sample SAMN13153369, study PRJNA577476) | soil metagenome | isolation source: 40 cm soil or saprolite under grassland replicate 2 | place: USA:California | collected 2016-06-15
GAGAACCCGCTATCCACGCGGCTTCGAGCCAGTGCACACCTTGCTCAAGTGGTGTCGTTCACCTGCGTCGGGCCGTCGAAAGCTGCACGCACGAGTCGAAGACCATGACGCCCAACGCGGTGACGGCTGTCTGGCGAGCACCCCCCAATTGCCTGCAGCTCTTGATCCGTCAACGACGCGAACTCGAGTCCAGCATCGGCGACACCACGCTCGATCGGCGTCGGTTCGCCGGTTTCCAGATGTTCCACCGTCACACCGAGCTTGCGGGCCAGCTGACGCAACGCCTTTACCGACGGCGTTCGCGCGCCGGCCTCGATGCGCGAAATGTAGGCATAGCTCACCCCTGGGGAGGAGAGCTCGCGCTGCGACAGGCCGCGATCGACCCGAAGTCGCCTCAGGCGTTTACCGATACTTTCGTGTTTCGCCACACGGCGATCTTCCCACGGGAACGCGAAACCAATGGTCAACACCGCTGGTGTAGGTGTCAACAGCAAGACCCTGGTCAATCCTCACGGGGCCCACGTAACCGGCGCAGAGATCTAGCCCCACGCAGTTCTTACGACGCTATTTGACGATCTTCCGCAGCCGAACTGGGTTATCCGCTCCGCGGTCGGCTGCTGCCGCGCCTTTGATCGGCGGCGGCAAGCTTTCGTTTCTCGCGCTCGGCCCTTTTTTCGCTTGCGGTCCTTGCGCCAGCGCCTGATCGACTTGGAGCCGCGTCCCATCGAGATGAGCCTAACAACCAACTCGACGACGACCTGTCTCTCCTTTTCAGCTCGTCTCGACGAGACGACCTGCGCGTCGCCACTCGGGCAAATCAGGGCTGGAGTCAGGGATTCGTTGCCTGTCTGATCGTGATGTGAACCGTTCCGTTCGCGTTCTTCCTCGTCTCGGTGACGCACGTCCCCTTCGTGCGATCGCAGCTAACCGTGGCATCGACGTAGAACACGCCCTTCTTCACCGGCTTGCTCACGCGACCCCGGTCTAGGCCGTCACCACCCCAGTACAACCCGGAGACGACGAATGCTGCGAGGGTCGCCGCGAGGACGGCGGGAGGAACGAGGCGCGTGCGCACGTCTACAACGTAGGCCTGTCTTGGCGATTATGGAATCCCTTGCCTGGTGAACGGGGCGATGCATAGACACGCGCAGAACAGCAGGGACCCAGTTCTTCTTATCCATATACGTGAAGATGTCCCGTGGCCGAGAAGCAGATCCACGTCTTCTGGGGCGATTCATCGCGTGCGTCTCGCCGCCGGTGCCCTACCCGCCGACCTGATCCGGGCGCTCGCCACCTTTTGCGAGTGATGCGAGCGACGCAAGCAGCTCGTCAATCTCAGTCGGCTCTACCCAGCCGAAGATGCGACACGCGGCGCGCATCGCAAGGAGCATCGAGTGGGATGCGAACAGCCCTGCGTCGCGCTCCCATCGCTTCGGAGTCGGCGTGGACGCACCGACGACGACGCCTTCGTCAGTGATCAAGTAGTGCTCGGAGGTCGCCGCCCACGTGCCGTGTACGAACATGTGCGTGACGAGGAGAGCCCCGTACTGCTCACCGCGGCCGTGAGTGTCCGCCAACCGCTTCGGATCGTCGTCGGGTTGCCACTGTCTAGTACCGAAGCCGTTTCGGGACGCATAGGCGAGGACTTCCCGTCGTCGCCCGGCGAGTTGCTCCGTCTCCGCCGACAGGTCGTGGCCGCGCGACTGTCGATCGCGGAAGTAGTTCTCTAGATCCTGGAGGCCTGCGAGCACCCAGCCGACCATGAGAGAGCCACGTCGCGTCTCGTCAGCGGCAGCTAACTCGTCGAGGCCGAGTGAGTTGATGAACAGAGGACGATCCAGCGGCATGGCCTCGGGGGCGAAGCCTTCGGCGAGCAACAAGCGCACAGCGGCGTGCAACCTTGCGCAGTGATGAAACACCGCGAGCATCTCTAGCTCGTGCCACACCCGCTCCGATCGGCCGACGCTAATCGCGTTGGCCAGATCGGTGACCTTATCCATGAGTTCGAGAACCCGGCGATCGGCTGTGTACATCGCTCCCCGTTGTCGAGCTGCGTTAGGTGTGCTTGAGGGTCGACGCGCTCGTCGACACTGACGCAGCCGACGCCGTGTACACGTTCGGCTCTAGCAGGCTCGCATCACTTGGCTCGACGCTGACCACCTGCACAGCCCACCGCAGTTTTTCCCAGCGCTCAAGCGCGATCTCGCGGCGCTCGGTGTTCGTGTCGAGCATCGCGATGAAGTGCTCGACCGACGCGGCGTAGTCGTCCCACAGCGATTCGAGGTTCAGGTACAGACCGCCGCTCGTGATCTGCCAGTGAAGCTCGGGCTGACCGTGTGAGATCGCGACACCCTTCCCCGGTGTCTCGTCTTTCAGGAGCGGGACGCGCCACTCGTTCCAGAGCAGGTCGGCGTGCTCGACGCCGCGCGGAAAGTGCTCGTCGAAGTACCTGTTCCAGATCGTGCCGTCGCGCTGATCGCTCTTGCGACGGTTGAGTCGTGCGGCGCGGTTGAAACGGATCGCGAGCAGCTGATGCCGCTCAAATGCCTGGTCGCCCTTATCGGACCTCAGCTCGACGCCGAGGTCTCGGAGGAGGCTGGCTTTCAGTTCCGGGAGGTCGGAGCCGGGAGACACGATGGCCCTGGACTCTAGTCAGGCCGCGGGAGGGTGTTAAGGCGGTGGCGCGGGTAGGCGAGCGCCATGCCGGGGTATCCGGCGCCGCCGCCCCGCAATCAGCAGAACAATGAGGCCTGAGGCGGCCGACTCGATGACCACTAGCCGTTTGGCCCGTCTGGTCAGTGGCAGCGTCAGTCAGGCCAAGAACGAGGTCGATACTAAAAGGCACCAGAATTTAGCGTCGCCCTTTGGCGGAAAGGCGACAAGAACTTCTGGTGTCGTGGGGGTCCTGTCGGACGAGGTTTTGAGGTTTCGCGGGGAGAGGGTCGGGCGAGGCGCACTGTCGGAGTCAGTACTACTCGGCGATGGCGCGGATGCGATACGGGCCCTCGGGGAGAGTGCGGTCACCGGACCGCGGGGCGGCTGCCACTATCGTCGTCGGTAACGGCCGCGCCGGCAGACCGACAGGGATCCAGCCGCGTCCTGTCGGTGCGACGATCACGACGCCGTGGTCGTCGCCGATCGCCGTCAGCAACCAGCCTTCCAGGCCGCCCAGAGGATCTGCGCCGAAAGCACCTCTTGGATCGCGGCACGAGTCGCCTCGGTGTCCGTGGTCGCCAATCCGATCTCCGCGATCTCAAGGAATGAATCGGGGCCGAACGGCGAGTCGGAGCCGTTATCGAGGTGATCGTTGGCGATCAGCTCCGCGACGTTGCCGGCGGCATCGAGGAAGTAGAGCGCCAAGGCGCCACGATCCGTATGCGCGATCGTGGCGCCATCCTCCTCATCGGGATCGCCGTGAAAGGCGAGGAGCTCGTGTCGCTCTTCCATCCATGCCGCAGCGCGCTGGATCGACCCGCGCGGGACGTTGATCGCGAAGTGATAGCGCAGATCGGTTCCCGGCGACGCCTGCTCGAAGCGGATCGTCGACGCCTGCAACGCGATTTCGCTCGCATCGTCGGCGCACTCGCGCACCGGCAGACCCAACGTCCCACCCCAGAAGGCCGACTGGCCGACGACATCGCCGGTCGCGAGCGTGAGCCGGTGAATCCGCACCTCGTCCTCGATTATCCCAACGGCCGTCGCCAGCACGTGAGATCTGCGCGACCTGATTGCCAGCACCCCTGGCACCGCTCCGAAGATCCGAAGCCGCGACTCCCCACGCAAGCCGAACGGCAGGCGTGCGCAGACCGTCAGCCTCCCCGCCTACACCTCTGATCCGAACTGGATCTTCGGATGGGTGATGGACCGGCCGGCGCCGGAACTCAGCTGCAGGCCGATTTAAGCCGGTTCGGGAGGTGAGGATGTCGGTCGTTGGGTTGATCTCGCTGGGGTAACGTGCGATTGTCGTGATCAGCTGATCCCGGTCGTAAAGCCGGTGAGACTGCGACGGGATCAGATCCCGCGACGGCCTAACATGAGGTCGCGGGTTCGAGTCCCGTCGCTCCCGCTCTCCCGTCGCAAGTCAGCGGTCGCGGGCGGACAATGTCGCCCGCGGCGGCGTCTTCCACTTGGCGAGGCGGTCCGCGCGTTCTACGCTCTGTCGGTGACTGCGTGCGCGAACTGCGGCGTCGAGAACCCCGGAGGCTCGCGCTTCTGCGGCGGCTGCGGCGCATCGCTTGCACGCATCTGCTCCGCGTGCGGTGAGGCGAACGATCCGACCATGCGTTTCTGCAACCAGTGCGGCACCTCACTGGACGAGCAACCCGCCCCGTCTGCTCCAGCCGCCGAGGCCGCCCCGGTTCCCCAGGCCGTGGCCGAACGTCGCCTCGTCTCGGTCCTGTTTGCGGACCTGGTGGGCTTCACCTCGGCTTCGGAGAAGCGTGACGCCGAGGAGACGCGCGAGCTTCTCTCCCGGTACTTCGACACGTGCCGGCGGCTGATCGAGCTGTACGGCGGCACCGTCGAGAAGTTCATCGGCGATGCCGTCATGGCCGTGTGGGGTACGCCGGTGGCAACCGAGGACGACGCCGAGCGCGCGGTCCGGGCCGCACTCGATCTCGTCGCCGCCGTGTCCGCGCTGGGTGACGAGGTCGGAGCCGAAAGCCTCCGGGCACGCGCGGGCGTCCTCACCGGCGAGGCGGCGGTCACCCTCGGGGCGCAGGGGGAGGGGATGGTGGCGGGTGACCTCGTCAACACGGCCTCCCGGATCCAGTCCGTCGCGCTGCCGGGGGCGGTGTACGCCGGCGAGTCGACGAGGCGCGCAACCGAGCAGACGATCGTCTACGAGGACGCCGGCGCGCACGAACTGCAAGGCAAAGGCGGGCTCTACCCGCTCTTCCGCGCGCTACGCGTCGTCTCGGGCGCTCGCGGGTCGCTTAAGGCCGAAGGGCTCGAGGCGCCTTTTGTCGGCCGCGACCGCGAACTGCGTCTGGTGAAGCAGCTCTTCCACAGCTCCGTCGACGAAGGCACGGCGCATCTCGTGTCGTTCATCGGGATCGCCGGTATCGGCAAGTCGAGGCTCGCGTGGGAGTTCTTCAAGTACATGGACGGGCTTCCCCAGATCACATACTGGCATCGCGGTCGTTGCCTCTCCTACGGCGAGGGCGTCACCTACTGGGCACTGGCTGACATGGTTCGGATGCGGTGCCGGATCGCCGAGGACGAACAGCCGGACTCTGCGCTCGAGAAACTGCGGGCCGTCGTAAGCGAGCACATGCTGGACGACGAGGAGCGGCGCTTCGTCGAGCCGCGGGTCGCCCACCTGCTCGGCCTCGAGGAAGGGGCGCGCTACGAGCGCGACGACCTGTTCTCGGCCTGGCGCGTCTTCTTCGAGCGCCTTGCTGCCGTCAACCCGGTTGCGATGGTGTTCGAGGACATGCAGTGGGCGGACGACTCGCTGCTCGACTTCATCGACTACCTGCTCGAATGGTCGCGCCAGCATCCGATCTTCGTCTGCACGCTCGCGCGGCCGGAGATCCACGAGCGGCGCCCGACCTGGGGAGCCGGCCAGCGCAGCTTCACGTCGCTCTACCTGGAGCCCCTCTCTCACCACGCGATGGAGCAACTCCTCGGTGGGCTCGTGCCGGGCCTGCCCGACGATCTTCGGGCGCAGATCCTGGAGCGGGCGGAGGGCGTCCCGCTCTACGCAGTCGAGACGGTCAGGATGATGCTCGACCGCGGTGCGCTCGTTCAGGACGGCCCCGTCTACCGCCCTGCCGCGCCGATCGCCCAGCTCGAGGTGCCGGAGACGCTGCACGCGCTGATCGCCGCGCGGCTCGACGGGCTTGCGCCCGACGAGCGGCACTTGGTCCAAAACGCCGCGGTGCTCGGCAAGACTTTCACCCGCCACGGGCTCGCCACGCTCGCCGGACTCGACGACGAGGAGCTGGAGCCGCTCCTACGCGCGCTCGTGCGCAAGGAGATCCTGTCGGTGCAGGCCGACCCGCGCTCGCCCGAGCACGGCCAGTACTCCTTCGTCCAGGACCTTCTCCGCCACGTCGCCTATGAGACCTTGTCCCGGGCCGAACGCAAGAGCCGGCATCTGGCAGCCGCCGCCCACCTCGAATCCGCGTTCCCGGAAGAGGAGGAGGTCGTCGAGGTGCTTGCCTCTCACTACCTGGACGCCTACCGGGAAGCGCCGGAGGCGCCGGACGCCGACGAGATCAAGGTCAAGGCGCGCGAGATGCTCGCCCGTGCCGGCGATCGGGCCGCCTCGCTTGCCGCGGCGCGGGAGGCGCAGCGCTACTACCAGCAGGCGGCCGAGCTCGCCGACGACCCGCTCGTCTGCGCCGACCTCGAGCACCGTGCCGGCCGGATGGCGTGGCGCCGAGGGCGCGCCGAGGAGGCGCGGTCGCTCTTTGCGCAGGCGCTCGAGATCTTCGATGGCCAGGGCCTGAAGCGTCCGGCTGCGCGAAGTGCCTCCGTCCTCGCAGAGATCGATTTCCGCGACGGCCATACATCGGAGTCGGTTGCTCGTCTCGAGCATGCGCTCGAGTCGCTCACGGGCGAAGAGCCGGACGCCGATGTCGCCGCGGTCGCGGCTCAGCTCGGACGCTTCCTGGCACTCCATTCGCAGTTGGACGCCGCGGCGCCACATCTCGAGCTCGCGCTCGAGCTGGCCGAGGCGCTGAAGCTTCCTGAAGTCTTGACTCAGGCGCTGACGACGAAAGGAGTCGTTCTGACGCGGCGGAACCGTCTCGAGGAGGCTCGCATCCTTCTCGACGGCGCGCTGACGATCGCGCTCGAACACGATATCCCTGCGGCCGCGATCCGTGCGAGCAACAACCTGGCTGTTGTCTTCGAGTCGTCTGACCGCTACGCAGACGCGTTCGCGATTGCCGATGGGGCCGCGGCAATCGCGCGGAGAATCGGAGACAGGAATTGGGAGTCGATGCTGTTCGCCGGACCGATCAGCGCGCTCGTCTTGCTCGGCCGGTGGGACGAGGCGCTGGCGCGCGAGGCGGAGATCAACGCAGCAGGGATGGTCTCCGTCGAACATCTCCTCGTGCACCTCATGGAGATCGACTGCTGGAGAGGCAACGTCGAGCAAGCACGCTCTCGCCTCGAGCGAAGTGCCGAGCTCAAAACGCACGAGAGCGTGGATCACGCCACGGGCTACCGGCTGCACGAGGCGCAGCTCCTTCGAACGGAAGGGAGTCTGCGCGCGGCGCAAGAGGCTCTCGAGCAGGTGCTCGCGGCTCGGTCGGAACTCGGCATCAGCTACCTCCACGTGAAGCTCGGCTTCGTCGAGGCGCTCGAATGTGCCTTCGAGCTCGGAGACACCGGCAAGCTCGAGCAGCTGCTGGAGATCATCGAAGCCTTACGGCCGGGCGAGCGACCGCCGCTGCTGGAGGCGCACGCTGTCCGCTTCCGCGCCAAGCTGGCCGGTGACGCGGCGGCAGCGGAGAAAGACTTTCGCCGTGCGGCCGATATCTTCCGCGAGCGCGAGCTGATCTTCTGGTTCGCGGTCACGCAGCTCGAGCAGGCCGAGTGGCTGAGCGGGCGAGGACGACCCGACGAGGCTCAACCGCTCCTCGTGAACGCGCGCGAGACGTTCAAGCAGCTCGAAGCGAAACCCTGGCTGGAGCGAGTAGACGCATTCCAGATCGCCACCCTGGACGAGATCCCCGCCTAACTCCGGCCTCGGCTTCTTCGCAACCGGATCACGGGGGTAAAGCGCGGGTTCGAGTCCCGTCGCTCCCGCTCGTGCGCAGCGTTAGCACCGTCGATTGGCAGCGCATAGCAACGCCTCGCGCGGGCGGATATCGGTTAAAAAGGTCCCAATACCAGGGCCGTTTCCGGCCCGGAGTCGTGGCGCGAACTTGCCGCAGCATCAACGCTCTTTTGCCAGCTTGATGAGCTGTTTCGCCAGTCGGTGCCGGCTAGGTGGACGTTTAACGAATAACAGCCGCCGTGCACAGCCGCCACGCCTAGACGATCCGGAGCGATCGCAATCAGGCGGACCCGACAAGATTCCGGGCGCCCAGACAGCGCCCAGTGTCCAAGACCTCCTTCTCGCAGCCTCGCGCGCGCTCTGTCTAGCGTTCTGAATGTCGCGTTTTGGCGGAAAGCGACAATCGTGTCCGCGTCGGACTACGTTTCTACGTTTTTGCGGCGTAGGGGTTGCGCCCGATCTCGTTGCCCTGCCGGTCGGACTACGTTTCTAGGTTTCGCGGTGGCAAGCGCCAAGCCGACGAAGACCGCCCAGCGCACCCGAAGAGCGCGAGCTACTCGCTGCTGTACCAAGTTGGCACGCAGGTGGCAACAACGACCGGGGGCCAGAGGAAGCGCGGATTGACTGAAAGACCGGGCGACCGGCACGGCCGGTGCCGCTTTTCGGGCTCTTCCGAGACCCAAACCATCGCTCCGCTGTTGCCTGTCAGGGCAACAACATTCGAGGCTTAGGGAGTGGGTAGCAGTGGGTACTAGAACGTGAGCACGGGCCCGCGGCGCGCTTCGTGAAGTTGATCGAGCAGGCGGTTCAAGCGACTACCGGCTAACCCTCGCCCCCGTGTTCCTCCGCCTGGCTGCGCCGGGCGGAGGTTACGCAAGCACGTCTGTTGTCTGAAACGAACAAACCTCAACCGGCCAAGTGTCTGCGCGCTACCGGGCCAGCCGCGCCCGCAACTTGTCCCCAAGAGCTCTCCCCGCGACAATGCGTGTCGGCGGGACGCGGAGGTGTTCGTCGCGGGATGTCGAGAGCGGTTACGAGTGCTGTGCGCTGCTGGGGCGGCGCCTACCGAAGCGGGGGCGGACGTGCTTTCCTAGTCGAATGGGACCGAGCGCCGATCCGACGCAGGGATCGGGGGGGCTGCCGAGCCGTACCGGCATCCTTGTCTTGGACGCCCCCGGCGTATTCCGATGCCGTCGAGGTCGAGAACGAGTCGTTCCGCGACGCGACCTGGTCGCACGACGGGACGCGGATCGCGTACACGCGCTGCCGTGGAGACACGCGCGGCTGTCGTATCGAAGTCGTTCGGGCAAAGGGCACGCAGCGCCGCCGGCTCGTCGACCTCCCACTGCCGCCTGCAATCTCGGACGACCCGCCGCTCGGCCCGGACTGGCGACCGTGAGTGTCCGCGCGCGATCCGCCTACCTCTACCGGCGGCCCGGTCAGCCGTACCTTTCAGGGCGGCGGGTGCTCCCGAATCGACCGAGCCCGAGGCCGAGACCTTTCCGGCGAGGCGTGCGTGCGCACCGTGACGGCGCCGTAGAGATGGACGCGAGACGTCGCCTGCGAATCACAGCGCTGGGTATAGCCTGTGGCTTCGCGGTTGCGGTTGCTGCGAACGGGCTGAGGCTTCCTGCATGATCGCGCGCGCGCTCGTGATGCTTGTCGTCGCCGGGGCGCCTGGCGCCGTGCCCGTCGGATCGCTGCACCGCGTCCCCGGCAGTGCCGGCTGCATCTCTCCCGCGGACGTCGCGGCGCCCTGCCGGCATGCGCGCGAGCTCCGCACGCAGATCGTGATGAGCGCGGATGGCCGCACCGTCTACACGATCGGCGGCATCGACTCGCGTAGCGCGATCGCGGTCCTACGGCGGGATGCACGCACGGGCACGCTCGAGCAGCTCCGCGGGCGCGCCGGCTGCGTGCTTCCGGCGGGCGGTAGCTGCACGCGAGGGCTGCTGAACAACCCCGCGGCGCTCGTCGCCACATCCGACGGACGCGAGGTCGTCTGGGCCAACCCGCCGAGCCGGCACTTCCTCGTCGCATACCGCCGCACAGCCTCCGGTGCATTGTCGGAGCTCCCATGCGGGTTGAGCTGCGTCGCGGGCGAACGGGGGTTGCCGTCGTGTGCGAAGGCGCTCGCCACGAGTCCCGACGGTCGCAATCTCTACGTCGCCTGCGGGCGCGGCCTCGCCGTCTACGCGCGTGACGCGGCCACAGGACGGATCACGCAGCTCCCGGGCGCGGCCGGCTGCGTCCACGAGACCGGCCGCGACGGCTGCCCTATGCCGCGACTGGGCTCATTCACGCCGGGCTTCGTCGTCGTCTCGAACGACGGAAGCAGTGTCTACGCCCTCTCGAACGGCGGCGACGGCGTCTACGCGTTCGCCCGCAACACGGCGACCGGCGCACTGACCCCGGCAGCCTGCTACGTCAGGGTACCGTCGCCGCCCGCACCGTCGCCGTGCCGACCGCTGTTCGGGCTCGAGACCGTGTACTCGCTCGACCTCTCTCGCGACGACCGCAACGCATACGTCGTCGGCCGGTCGTCCGGAAGCGAGCAGGCGATCGTCGTGCTCGCGCGCGCGGCGAACGGCGGACTCGCGGGAGTCGCGACCATCCGGCTGGGGAACGCGTTCGCGGGCGGCGTGACCGTAGCCCCGGACGGCAAGAGCGTCTACGTCACGAACGAGAACGGCGTCGACGCGTTCGCCCGAGCCCGCAACGGCAGGCTGTCGCGCCTGCCGGGGCTCATCCGGACGCCTCCGCGTCCACCCGACCAGCGCTACTACGCCGTCGGTCTCCCGCCGGACGGCCGCTACGCGTACATCGCGACCGGCTACGCATCGGACGCGAAGCCGAACCGGATCCTTGTCCTGCGGCGAACGCGCTAGCGGAGAGCGACCCACACGACACCATCCCCTGTGGCCAAATCGACGGGGTAGGCGGTACGCGGGTAGCCCTGAGTCTCGGCGTCTTCGCGGGCCACCGCTCCCAGCCGATATTCAAGTACCTGATGTCCCAATCGAAAATCCGCAATCAGCCTAGTTGCCGCTCACGAGTCGCCGGGCGCGGCATCTGGGTGTCGCGCTTCCGCCAAAACGCGACAGTAACCCATTCTGTCGCGCTTCCAAAGAAAGGGGGCGACAGCCGGCGGAGGGAAATTATCCCTCGGCCTCGCGCCGACGCACTACGCTTGCGCGCCGCGAACGAGGCGAACCATGATCTCGGCTGCCTCGACGTCTTCGAGTGCTTGGTGGCGCGCGAGTGAACGCCATGTCTCGAACTCGACGGCGTGGCCGATGACCGCGCGCACAAGCTTTCGCCTGTGGCCTCGCATCTTCCAACCGCGGTCGAGCACGATCCGGACGGTCTCCCAGTATTGCGTGAAGGGCGTGGCGACCTCGCGGAGCAGCGGTGACTCCGGCAAGTCGCGCAAGAGGTTGGCGGTCATCTTCTCGGTCGTACGGTAGAAGGAGTAGATCTCGCGGAGCGCGATCCGCAGCCGCTCCTCTGGATCGTCGACAGCCGCCCATGCGGACGGATCCGGGAGCGGGTTCTCGGCCGCCCAGTGGCCGGCGCAGGCTCGAAACAGCGAGCGCTCGTCCGGGAAGTGGCGGTAGACAGTCAGGCGTTGAACGCCGGCGCGCTCAGCGACCGCGCTGATCGTTGTCCGGGCCGGGCCGACCGAATCGTGCAGCTCGACGGTCGCCTCGACGATCCGTTGCCGTGTCTCCGCTTGACTCTTCGCTCGCTGCTTTAGCTCGTATTTCCTGGTCATGTCTGCGAATCCCCTGTGCGAAGTTGACATCGTACGAACGAGCCTGATAGCGTCCGCATTCCAGTGAACAATAGTGTATATCTAAAGGAGGAGCGGTGACCGCGCAACTCGGCAGAGTCACGATTCCGGCGGACGGAAGCGAGCACGTCGACATCGGTGGGCTCGGCATCGTCTGGAAAATCGAGGGCGCCGAGGCCGGCGAGCGCTTCTCCGTCGTCCATCATCCACTCGCCGCGCGAGCTCTCGCCGCACCGCTCCACCGACACTCCCGCGAGGACGAGTACTCCTACGTCCTCGAGGGCAGGCTCGGAGCGCTCCTCGGCGACGAGGTCGTGACCGCAGGCCCCGGAACCTGGGTGTTCAAGCCGCGCAACCAGTGGCACACGTTCTGGAACGCCGCTGATACGCCCTGCGAGATCATCGAGATCATCTCCCCCGCCGGCTTCGAGAACTTCTTCCGTGAACTGGCCGAGATCTACGCCACCGACAGTGAGCCCGATCTCGCCCGCTTCGCCGACCTCTGCGGCCGCTACGACCTCGACATGGACCCCGACAGCGTCCCCGGCCTCTGCGAGCGCTTCGACGTCAGACATCCGCTGGCGTAAGCCCACAAGAGGTGGCGCCCGCCGGACTCACTCGCCCTACCCTGGGCTGATTTCCTGCGTGCACGCTGCTCGACGTATCCGCGAGCGCGACGCTCCTCCAGGCCCTGCTTTGTTCCGCCGGCGCGGCTATGCGATGGCATGGTTGACGTCCGAGGACCCCACGTGATATCCGCACGCGCGCGTGTAGCAAAGAAGCTCGATAACAAGCTCGACGCTACGCGCGGTTGTCGCGGTTTGTTGGAAGTGCGACTGCATCGCAAACGAACGCGACCGCTCGAACGCGTACGCTTCGTCGGAGACCGCCGGGGGGACGGTGGAGGCGCGCTGGGGGTGGTCGGTTGACGCTCGCTCGTCCCGGTGGGAGAGTCGCACCGGAATCACCGACTGGAGGGGAGAGCGATGGCCTACTCGATCAGGTGTGCCGATGCCGGGGTTGACTGCCCAGGCTCATTCACGACGGAGACGACGGAAGAGCTCATGAAGCACGTTGAGCTGCACGCGAAGGAAGCGCATCCGGACCTCGACCTTCAGCCCGAGCAGGTCGAGGCGATCGTCAAGATTTCAGACTAGTCAGCGCGCCGCAACGAGCGCACGACTGCGCTGCCGTCCGGCTGGCTGAACCCGCTCCACGGAGCGGCTCAGATTCAGTGTCGCCGTTCGGCTCGTCTGCGACAACCAGCGTCGGCCATTGCTGCCGCGGCACTCCGACGGCCGCTATCGTTCTCTTCGGTGGGTTTTTGACTGTGAGGCGATAACCGGGAGGTTGTGATGCGCGCACTAATCATTGTCGACATGCTCAACGACTTCGTCGACGGGAAGCTCGCCAATCCGAAGGCGCAGGCGATCATCGGGCCGCTCCAGCGGCTGCTCGCGCATGCACGCGACGAGAGCTGGGTAGTGGTGTTCTCGAGCGACGCGCATCAGCCGGATGACCCGGAGCTGCGGGTGTGGGGAGAGCATGCGATGGCCGGCACCCACGAAGCTGAGGTGATCCCGCAACTGGCACCGCGCGAGGGCGAGATCGTCTCGCCGAAGCGTGTGTACGGGGCCTTCGACTTCACCGGGCTCGACGAACAGTTGAAGCAGCGTGGCGTCGACGAGGCTGTGATCACCGGGCAGCACACGCACATCTGTGTACGGCACTCCTCGTACGGGGCATTGATCCGCGGCTACACGATCACGATCCCGCGGGACGCGGTCTGTGGCTTCGAGGGCGTTGACGAGGACGAGGCGCTC
>WNGD01016446.1_pt1 | contig 13348 bp, 8 predicted proteins | sample 5400671 | NCBI WGS metagenome assembly WNGD01 (sample SAMN13153369, study PRJNA577476) | soil metagenome | isolation source: 40 cm soil or saprolite under grassland replicate 2 | place: USA:California | collected 2016-06-15
ATATCTTCCCCGTACAGATTTACGATCCCGATTTTGTCGCCGTGTTTCAGTTCGATTTCGCCAAAATCATGTAAAAGAGGATGCCAATGTCGATCTTGCGCCAGATCATCTGCAACCCGCTTTGACAAAAGAATATGTTCCGCGTCTGCAAAGGACATCACACGCTGGGCAATGTTAATTCCGGGGCCGGCGACATTGACCTGGTTATTGACGTCCTTAACTTGATCGACCGGACCGCTGTGCACGCCCATTCGCAGTCGAATCTGGGGATGGTTCTTTAACGCTCTGGCAATTTCCATCGCGCACTGCACCGGCTCCTCCGGCGTCTGGAAGAACACGAGCGCCATGCCGTCACCGACTGGAATTCGGATTAGTTTGCCGGCCGCATCACTCTTGCGGAACTGCGGAGTTTTCCGAACGACTTGATTCAGCCGTTCGACAATTTCTCGTTGCTCATTGACTAGCAACTTCGAATAACCGACCACGTCAATGAACAGAACGTGGGCGATTGCGAGATGTGGATCGGACTTAACGGGCATGTCTGCCCCGATTCGAATTGGGTGTCACCATCGTAAGATTCCGACTAACCGCCGTCGAGATTAAACGCCAGACGCGATGTCGATCTTACGAGGTCTGCTCGGTCGGATCTTCGGAGCCTTCCTCACCGATTTCTTCTTCGATCTCGCGTCGCCATTCGCGCGAGAGCCATGGCCGCAGAAAACCGTAAAGCAGATACGCGAGAAACAGGACAGCCGGCATCCATTCGTAATTCATCGCCGTGAAGATAAGGACCAGAAAAATAACGAGAAAACGCGGGATCGATTTTTGCGTTTTCCAATTGACCGCCTTGAAACTGGGGAGATGGTGCTCCCCTTCAGCCAACCAGAGCAAAAATAACGTGATCGATGCAATCAAGCCGGCGGCAGCGGGAATCGGGAAGCCCGTGAAGTTCTTCCCGCCGTTGGTGGTGGATTCTCGTTCGTGATTCGCGGACGCGATGTTGAAGCGGGCAAGACGCAGCGCACCGCACGCGAGATAAATCAACGCGATGATCCAGCAGGCGGTTCGAAATTCCTGAAGCACAATCCGGTAAACCAAAAGCGCGGGTGCGACGCCGAACGAAACGACGTCGGCCAGCGAATCAAATTCGCGACCGAAGGAGCTTTCGTGCCCTCCCAGACGCGCCAGCCGCCCGTCCAGAAAATCGAAAACGAAAGCGCCGAGAATGAACCAGATCGCTTCATGAAAGCGATCGGCCGCGGCATCAGCGTTCGTGCTTTGCAAAAGCGCGCCTTCCAAAATCTTGAGCGTGGCGGTGAAGCCACAAAACAAGTTTCCGGCCGTCATTAAATTCGGCAGGAGATAAATTTTCGATGGCTGTTCGTTCATGAATCGGGGAGGCGCGCGATAATTGTCGATCCACCGGCCACGTGCTCGCCCACTTTTACCAGCACGCTGGCGGCGAGGGGCAAGTATACTTCCGTTCGGGAGCCAAAGCGAATCATTCCAAAACGCTCGCCTTTCCTAAGTTCATCGCCTGCATCCGCCCAGGCCACAATCCGCCGAGCGACGGCACCGGTGAGCTGCCTAACCACGAGCGTCGCCCGCGGATTTTCGAACGCCCACGTCATCGCTTCATTCTTTTCCGAGCAATGAGGACTACGCGCGTCGAGGCAAAGTCCTGTCCGATGTTGGCGGTAGATGATACGCCCATCCACCGGCGCGCGATTGGTATGCACGTCGAAGATCGACAAGAAGATCCCGACGCGAAGCATTTTCACTTTCAAAACCTCGGTCTCCTCGACTTCGCAAATATCTTTGATGACGCCGTCGGCTGCCGCGACCACCGCGTTCGGATCAGCTGGAATTTTTCGATCTGGATCGCGAAAAAAGAAAAACGTGTAGAAGATCAGGAGCAGAAAAAGCAGGGACAACCAAGCGCTGAGAAACCAGCTGGCAAGCGCGAGAAAAAATAGAATCGCAAGGATCCAGCGCGCTTCGGTGAGGGTTTGGACACGCATGGCGAGCGCCATTTTCGAAGCGCAAAAGAGACTGGTCAAGGGGGCAAAAAAGTCTGTGAATAAGTCAAAATCACCGACCACAATATCGTGGGCTTTGGCCGGCCCGAGCCTCCAACCAGTAGCGGAAATAAGTCTCTTGATCGCACGAGATTATTAGTTGTTTCTTGAGGCGTTTTCGCTAGCTTCTTACGATGCCAGCTCGAGCCGCCGTCTCTGTCGATCCAGACGACGAAAAATCCATCGAAAGAAATCGTCAGCGCGAGCTCTCAACGGTCAATAAACTCCAAAAGTACGACGCCGCTCAGATCGACAAGCTGGAAGGTTTGGAAGCGGTCCGGAAACGGCCGGGAATGTACATCGGCGACCCGGACGAGCGCGGTCTGCACCACATGGTGTTCGAAGTTCTCGACAATTCGATCGACGAACATCTGGCCGGATTTTGCGATAAGATCGACGTAGACGTTCACGTCGATGGCAGTGTTTCGGTTCGCGACAATGGCCGCGGTATTCCGGTCGATATTCATCCGAAATGGAAAATGCCGGCGGTCGAGCTGGTGCTGACTAATCTGCACGCGGGCGGGAAATTCGGGCAAGGCGCTTACAAATATTCCGGCGGTCTGCACGGTGTCGGCGCCAAGTGCACGAACGCGCTTTCGGAATGGTTCAAGGTAGAAGTTTCGCGCGACGGCAAGGTCTATCACATGGCCTTTGCCCAGGGAAAAACGACGAAGAAGCTGGAAGTCATCGGCGAGGTCAAGGGCAAGAAGGTCACCGGCACTCTGATCACGTTCATGCCCGATCCGATAATCTTCACGATCACCACGGAATTTAAATTTGAGCGGTTGGCGACACGGATGCGCGAGCTCGCGTTCCTCAATCCTGGGCTCGAAATCAACCTAACCGATGAACGCGGTGATTCGCCAAAAAAGGAAACATTCCTCTACAAGCACGGCATCGAGGAATTCGTAAAGCAGCTCGGCGAAAACAAACAAGTGCTGCACCCGAAGCCGATCGTCATTTCGCGGCAGCGCGACGAAGTGTTTGTCGATGTTGTCTTGCAATACAACGACAGTTACAACGATCAGATTTTGCCCTTCGCCAATTCGATTCCGAATCCGGACGGCGGCACGCATCTCACCGGATTTCGAACGGCGCTGACCAAAGCGGTCAACCAGTACGCCAAGCAGAACGCTCTCTTGAAGGAAAGGGACCCATCGATTTCTGGTGATGACGTCCGGGAAGGTTTGATCTGCGTGCTCAGCATCAAATTGCCCAATCCACGGTTCGAATCACAGACCAAGGTCAAACTCGTAAACACTGAGATCGACGGCATCGTCAACTCGGCGGTTTACGAGGGTTTGATGACTTTCTTCGACAAAAACCCGCCGGTCGCGCGGCGCATTTTCGAAAAAATTCTGACGGCCGCGCGCGCACGGGAAGCCGCACGCAAAGCGCGCGAGACCATTCGTAAAGGCGCGCTCACCGGCGGCGGACTGCCGGGAAAATTGGCAGACTGCTCGGAGCGCGATCCGGAATTGACTGAGCTTTACATCGTCGAGGGCGATTCAGCCGGTGGTTCCGCAAAGCAGGGACGCGATCGACGTTACCAGGCCATTCTGCCGATCCGCGGCAAGCTAATTAATGTCGAGAAAGCGCGGGAAGATCAATTTCTCAAAAACACCGAAATCCAATCGATGATTACCGCAATCGGCACTGGAATCGGCAAACCGAAAGAGGACGGCAACGGCAAAGATGAAGGCCGCTTCGACATGTCGAAGTTGCGTTACGGCCGCATCATCATCATGACCGATGCCGACGTGGATGGGTCGCATATTCGCACCCTTCTGCTCACGTTTTTCTTCCGGCAAATGACCGATCTCGTTCGGGCTGGTAAAATTTACATCGCCCAACCACCGCTCTACCAAATCAAACGCAAGAAGCGCGAGGAGTACGTCGATGACGACGTGCAGTTGAACAAAATCCTGATCTCTCTCGGCGCCGAAGACGTGAAACTGAAGAATCTCGCTGACAGCAAGGAGATCACCGCGACGCAACTGAAGGACATTCTTGAGTCGCTCGAGAAATTGGCGAAACTAAGCGAAGTCGTCCGACGCCACGGCGGCGATTTCGAGGCTTATCTGGAGGAGCGCAATTCCAGGTCCGGCAAACTTCCCGCGTATCTCGTAAAAGTCCGGGAGGGGAATGACGAGACCGTCCACTATTTTCACGACGAGAAAGCGGTCCGGAAGTTTCACGAGTCGAACCTCGATCTCAATTTGTTCGATACCCAGATGGAGCAGGAACTGTTGCCGCTGGGTGATGCTCCGACGATGAAAACCAACGGCGTCCGTCGCCGCGCTAAACTGGTCGAGCTGCACGAATCGGCCGCGATCCAGAAAATTATCGCCGAGCTCGCGCGCAAAGGTTTGAAAGTCGATCACTACGCAGCGAGCGATCGTCCGATTTTTGAACTAATCGAAGGCGAAGGCGAAAAAGCCGTCTCGCATCCGCTGTTCTCCATTCCTGAAATTCTGGAAAAGATCTTGGAGATCGGACGCCGCGGCGTGCAGATCAAGCGGTTCAAGGGTCTCGGCGAAATGAACGCGAAGGAATTGTTCGAGACGACGATGAATCCCGAGAAACGCAAATTGCTCAAAGTCGATTTGAATGACGACAACGCGGTTGATGCCGACAAAATGTTCACGATCCTGATGGGCGACGTGGTCGAACCACGCCGCCAATTCATCGAGGACAACGCGCTCAATGTGCGGAACCTCGACGTCTAGGATCGACACATCGGTAGATCGACAACTTGGCTGTGTATAACGCAAACGAAAAAGTTGATCCGATAAATGTGGCCGAAGAGGTGTCGAGGTCGTTCCTCGACTACTCGATGTCGGTCATCATTTCGCGCGCGTTGCCGGATGCGCGTGACGGACTGAAACCGTCGCAGCGCAGAATTCTCTACGCGATGCACGATTTGTCGCTCTTCCCGGGTCGGCAGCATCGGAAATGCGCGAAGATTTGCGGCGATACCAGCGGTAACTATCACCCGCACGGTGAAGCGGTAATCTACCCCACCCTCGTCCACATGGCGCAACCGTGGGCGATGCGCGAGCGACTCATCGACGGCCAGGGAAATTTCGGATCGGTCGAAGGCGATCCGCCGGCGGCGATGCGTTACACCGAAGCGCGCATGACGCATCTCGGCGCCGCGCTCATGGTCGACATGGACAAGGATACAGTCGACTTCGTCCCGAACTACGACGAGACCCGGACCGAGCCAACCGTTTTCCCGGCGGCGTTTCCGAATCTTCTGGTCAACGGCGGCACCGGTATCGCAGTTGGCATGGCTACTAACATGCCGCCACACAATCTCGTTGAAGTGATCGATGGAATCTGCGCACAAATCGACGACCTCGACATCACGCTCGAAGAGTTGATGAAGCACGTAAAGGGACCGGATTTCCCGACCGGCTGTGCAATCTGCGGCGTCAGCGGCGTTAAGCAATATCTCGAGACCGGGCGCGGTAGCATGAAAGTGCGCGGTAAAGCCGGCGTGGAAGAAATCAAGGGCGGCAAGGAACAAATCGTCATCACCGAAATCCCGTTCAACGTGAACCGCGCGACGCTAGTCGAGCGAATTGCCGATTTGGTGAATGAGAAAGTTCTGGGCGACATCACTGCAATTCGCGATGAATCCGACGAAAACACGCGAGTCGTAATCGAGCTCAAGCGTGACGCGAATCCGAAGATCGTCATCAACAATCTTTACAAGCACACCGCGATGGAAAGCTCGTTCGCGGTCATCATGCTGGCGATCGACCACGGCCGGCCGAAACTGCTTTCGCTCAAGGAAGCGAACGCGGCCTATATCGAGCATCGGCGCGAAGTTGTGTTGCGACGGACACGGTTCGAATTGCGCAAAGCCGAAGAACGCGCCGAGACGCTCGAAGGTTATCTCATCGCCCTCGCCAACCTCGACGAATTTATCCGCATCATCCGCGGGTCAGCCAATCGCGAGGAGGCCCGAATCAAACTGCTCGCGTTCGAGTTTACCAAAAAGCAGGTCGAGCAAATCGGGATTCTCATCCGCAATCCGGCGCGCCTGACGGAAGGCCGCTACGCGTTCAGCGAACACCAGGCCAATCAGATTCTCGATCTCCGTTTGTACCAATTGACCGGTCTCGAGCGGGACAAGATCGACAACGAATACAAAGAACTGATCAAGACGATCCAGGACCTGCGCGACATTCTCGCGAAAGAGCAGCGCGTTTTCACGATCATCAAGAAAGAGTTGCGCGAACTTCGCGATAAACACGGCTCGCCGCGTCTGACTCAGTTTGCGGTCGATGAGGGGGAGATCAACATGGAAGATCTCATCGCCAATGAGGGCTGCATTATCAGCATAACCCACGGCGGCTTTATTAAACGAACAGCGGTGAGCGCGTTTCGCGCACAGCGCCGCGGCGGCAAAGGCGTGATCGGCATGTCCACACGCGAAGGAGCGACTGAGGAAGAAGAAGGCGATTTCGTCCAGCATCTTTTCACCGCCACAACGCACGACTACCTGATGTTTTTCACGGAGTCAGGACGCGCCTACGTCGAAAAAGTTTATGAAATCCCGGAGATGGGCCGCGCGGCCAAAGGCCGATCGATTGCCAACATTCTTCAATTGCGGCCGGAAGAAAAAATCGCCGCCACCATTCGGATTCAATCAAAGAAATCCGGCGTTGGCCCGAGTGCGGTCGATCAAACCTGGGACGAAAATTTCCACGTCGTTTTTGCGACACAATCGGGCATCGTCAAAAAATCGAACCTTTCCGATTACCGCAACGTTCGAAAAGGCGGTATCATCGCCATTCAAATTGAAAAAGGTGACCGCTTGATCGACGCGAAGCTGACAAACGGCAACAACGAGCTCGTTCTGATCACAAAAGAAGGAATGAGTCTGCGCTTCCATGAAGAACAGTTACGGGATCAGGGCCGGAACACGGTCGGAGTGTGGGGAATTCGTCCGGACAAGAAAGACCGGGTGATCGCGATCGCGATTGTCGATCCAAACGCCATGTTGCTGGTTGCCGGTGAAAACGGGATCGGCAAGCGCACGCCGTTCGACGATTACCGCAAACAAAAGCGCGGCGGCAAAGGCATCATCACGATGAAAACCGGAACCAAAACCGGTCAAATGGTTCGAACGCGGGTCAAAGAAATTCGCGAAACGGGGCGCAATACAATGGGCGTAAAATTGATGGACCTGCGCAAAGGCGAAAAATTACAGGCGATCGCCCCAGTTGTCAGCCAGGCGGAAGAAGAAGCCCAAACCGCGGAAGCTGCGACTCCCGAAAAGCCGGAAAAGCCCGGAAAGAAGTAAGGGCACGCGGTCGCGTGCCCTTTTTCTCGTCGCGGGAAGAAACTTCCAATCAGTACCGGGTCGTCGTGCTTTGCGTCGTCGTCGTAGGCTGTTGCACGGTCGTTTCACGAGTTGTCGTCGTGGTCGTAGTGGATGCCGGCTCGCTCGCGCATGAGCTCAGGAACAGAGCAATCAGAAGCGAAAACAAAGGAATGAGAAGTTTTTTCATATGTGAATCATCGTTACATAATTACTTCGCCCCAAACCGCTTCGGCAGATGTAATGAAATCGCACTCATCCTGATCCCGCGGCCGCGGGAAAGGGATCTTCCACAAACTCTGGCGTCACACTAGTCTGCCAGTGTAATCCTCGCTTCGATTGTGAGATTCCTCGCTCTGCTCGGAATGACCGGCAGCGACGGCTAGATGTCGATCTTGGCGCGCTGTTTCTTCAGCTCCCCGCGTTTTCGTTTCGATTCGAGAATTCTTCGTTTAAGCGCAGGCGGGCGTCGCGATTTGCGGCGGCGTGCTCTTTCTCGTTCAGCAATTTCGAGTGCGCGCCGTTTCCGTTGAGCTCGTTCGATCGCGTCGAGTAATCGTTCTCGCGCCAGTTTGCGATTCTGCGCCTGCGAACGTGAATCCTGGGCTGTCACACTGATGCCGCTTGGCCGATGGCGAAGCGTCACCGCCGTCGCCACTTTATTTACATTTTGGCCGCCCGGTCCACCCGACCGCGCGAATGTCTCCTTAAGATCGACATCGCGCACGCCGAGCCGCGCCATCCGCTCCGCGACAGGGTCTCTTGCCATTTGCTCGACAAAATAGACGAGCTTCGAGAGTTTTCGCCAACAGCGTTTATTGCGCAGCCAATCGCGCCGGTGCTTTGCCCGCGAAGATGGCATCAAGATCGGCGAGGACCTTTTGTGGGCCGAAGTTTTGTCCACCAGACTGACTGCTCGAGATCAATTTACCGGTGGAATCGACCAAAACGAGCGACGGAATTCCCGAACCCGCATTTTTAGCCAAAACTTCCTTCTCTTTAAGTTTCGAAAAGTCGATCGCCGGCCAGGGCATGTTTTCTTCGCGTATGTACTTTTCCATCGCGAACAACGATCGGTCCATGCTGTAGAAGACCACTTCGAATTCGGGATGTTCGGGCGCGACGCGCTTGTAATAATCCACCAGCTGAGGAGTAAACTTCCGACACGGCCCGCACCATTGCGCTGAAAAATAAAACGCGATCAGTTTCTTGTTCGCCAGCGCCCCATCGTCCACGTGAGCAGGCGCGCCATTGTGCATTTTGACGAGGTCGCCTTTCAGAAATTCGGAAATGGCGCCGAGATTTACATCGGGGGCGTTTGATGTGGTCGATTTTGCGCTACGCTCGCGCACAACTCGCGCTTGGTAAGCAGCATCCGCTGTATGAGAAGCTTCCGCTTGTTCGGCGCGACGTTGTTCCGCGCCAGCCAGCTGTTCCTGGACGGCCGCGGTTTTTTCGGGCGAAAGCGAATAGATTCCGCTTTTCAATGCGACGACTAGCTCCGCGGAAGCGCCGGCCTTTACGAGCGTTTTTTCTTTGGCTTCGTCGACCGCATCAGCAAAATGTCGTTTAGACAATTCCTGCATGAGGGAGGTGCTGGAATAGCCGGAGCGCAGCATCAGCCCGATCTCACTCACGGTGAGCGGCAGTTGCCCGGCCTTGGCAGCAAAGACGAGAAGGGAAAAGCCCAAATAAACCCAGCGGCGCATGCAATTTAACCAGCAGAAAATGCGCCATTTGTGGTGCAGGGGCCCCGGTGCCAAGCGCCTGTTTTTTGTAGCGGCGTTTGACACAAACGCCGCTACAAACCCTACAGGCTTAACAAGAGCCCCATCTGGTCACGATATTCGGACTTTGATTGGGCGGCAGCTTCGGCTAACTGACGTGCGGCGTCTCGCTCACCAGTCGCGTTTGCGTAAGCGGCGCAAAGCCATTGTCGATCCGCGGCGTCGGGTGCGTTGGGCTGAATGAATGAGGTGGAAATAGAAAGAAGCATTTTTGGCGCGAGCTTGTTCCAGGGAACGCGAGCGATGCCGTAAGGAAGCTTCAAACCGACGGTTTGATTGTCGGCACTGGAGATTCCGGTGTATTCAGCGCCGCTCGTGTCGGTGATTGCGCCTGAAAATTGTTTGCGATTCAGGTCGTCGACCAGTTTCTTTTTCCAAGCGGCTAACCACTGCGATTTTCTCTGAACCGCTGCCTCCAATTCTTTCTGGGTCAGCTGGCGTGGTGGTTGCGATCGTGCTGCTGCGGTCGAAGGCACATCTTGTTTTTCTTTTCCGATGATCGCATCGGAAATCGCGCTGCGCGTCTTTAACTGTTTTCTTAAGGTTGCTCCATCCGCGCTTTGATTGGGCTGACTTATCCAGTTCAAATAAAATCGGCAATCATCGAGATATTTTTGCGCGTTCGGCTTCAATTCTGCGATCCAGGCGGACTTTCCTGCCGGTTGCGCCTTTACAAACTGCTCGAGCAGTTGAGCCGCGTCCCGGACATCGAGCTGGTTAATGTCTTTCAAAGCGAAAGGGAAAAGCGCAAAGGCCTTGAACGAGGCCATATCCTCAACAGCAGGCCCGGTTGGTGGAACAGGGCCCGGTGACAAAAGGGTCTTCGATGTCGCGGCAAAAAAATTCGCAAAATCGACATCTTCCCTGGCAAAAGCTTTCGCGCCTGCCTTTTCAATTGCTCGAAAAGCGTCGCGCGCCTGCGCGTCGTCACGGCCGATCATGGCAGCCAGTCCTTGTTGCAAACGCGCCCAATCGTAAAGCGGCTGTCGGCCACGCGCTTCAGTCGCGATGCGAGCGAAAGCTGATCCAGCAACGTTGTAGTGATTGAGAACGAGGTGGTGTCGCGCTTCCGCTCCTTGTTTCTCTAGTTCCGGGATCGGAATTGCGGTCGAAAAGATAGCGATTTGCTTTTGAGTGCTGCGAATAAAAACAAAAACGCCAACCGCCACCATCAGTAAAACGGCCGCAGCAGCAGCGATGATCCGGCGGGTTTTGCGCTTTGCCGCAACAACATCAATCACGTCCCGGCCGGTTAGTTTTTTGTAGGCGCGCTCAAGTTCGGAGACGAGTTCATCGTAAGACGAAAAGCGCTGCGCCGGATTTGGCGCGATCATTCGCTGCAAAACTCGCGCGGTATCGGCGGAAACTTCCGGCGCAACCACGGACAGGAGAAGCGGCTGATTCTTTAGTGCCCACAATTCAGTTGCCGAATTCGTTTCGCCTTCGATCGGCGCCTTGCCCGCGAGCGCATGAAAAAGCGTGGCCCCGAGACTGTAAATGTCGCTGCGAAAATCTTCCGGCTGATTGTTCAATCGTTCGGGCGCGACATAGTAAGGCGTACCCCAAATTTCGCCGCGCGCTTCTGCTGCTATTCCGGCCAATCCGAAATCGCCAATTTTGGCCGTGTGTTCGTCGCCAAAAAGAATATTGGCCGGCTTCACATCGCGATGAATCAAGCGTTTGGCATATGCCGCGCGCAAACCTTTGGCGGTTTGAATGCCCGCCTCCAACACTTGTTCCTCGGGCAATCGGGTGTGTTGTTCGATGAAATCATCGAGACTTCCGCGCTCAACCAGTTCCATCACCAAATAAAACTGGCCGTGGTCCGTTCCAGACGAAAAAACCTGAACGATGTTGGGATGATTGACCGATGCGGCCATGCGCGCTTCCTGTTGCAATTGCGCGGTCTCACCGAGTCCACCTTCGAGGTCCTTGCGCAAAAGTTTCAAGGCCACGAACCGGTCGAGCAAAGTGTCGCGCGCTTTGTAAACAGTGCCCATCCCGCCCACGCCGACCGTTTCGACGATTACGAAATGGTCGAACATGCGCTCGGCCCGCACTTTTTCGCCGCAGTTGGGACACTCCACGCGCGCAAGCGGCTCAGTGCCGCTCGTGTCGATGGCAGCTCCGCAGGCTAGACAAGTTTGCAATGTGGTCGCGGTCGATTCGATCGCCATTGACGCGATTGTAACATCGACAATTTCCAGAGCAATGAAGCTCATCCCCTCACCTTTCTCCTCTCCCCTTGCGTAGGGGAGAAGGCGGGGTGAGGAGTCGTTGTCTTACGATCTAAATCGGGTGATTGAGGTCAATCGCCCCTACCTGGTTTCGACATGACAGAACCATCGAACGTTATCCAACTCATCGTGCCAAAAGACGCGGCACGGCTGCGTCTCGATCAGTTTCTCGCGCGCGAGCTTCCGAAGTTTTCGCGGTCTCGCATTCAACAATTGATCCGCAACGAATTCGTCACCCTAAATGGCTTCTCTGCCCGGCCGCGCGATCTCGTGCGCACCGGCGACAGCGTTGAAATGAACGAACCGCCTCCGGAAAAGATCGACAACCAGCCCGAAGCGATTCCGCTCGATGTTCTTTACGAAGACGAAGATCTCATTGTGATTAACAAACCGGCTGGGTTGGTTGTTCATCCTGGGGCCGGACAGCGTGAGCACACACTGGTGAATGCGCTGCTCCATTATTTCCCAAAACTTTCGGGCATCGGCGGGAGAGAAAGACCGGGAATCGTGCATCGGCTTGATAAAGATACCAGCGGCTGTCTGGTCGTCGCAAAAACCGATAAGGCGCATCGGGGATTGTCAGCACAATTTGCGGGACAGACGGTAGAGAAGATTTATCTCGCGCTCGTCGCCGGAAAGTTGCGGAAAAGTGTGGGAATTGTTGAAGCGAAAATCGGACGTCACCCGGTCCATCGACAACGAATGTCGATCGCGTCCAAGCGTGGTCGAGCGGCGAAGACGGAATATCGCGTCGTGAGTTCGTCTGACGAGATCAGTTTGGTCGAGTGCAAGTTGCACAGCGGGCGGACGCACCAAGTGCGCGTCCATCTTCAACATCTAGGTCATCCGGTTGTCGGCGACAAGGTTTACGGCACGCACGCAAAGGCTTTCCCGCGACAAATGCTCCACGCCTGGAAATTGGGCTTTCAACATCCGCGCACGGGCGAATGGAAGAATTTCGAAGCAGCCGTACCGGATGATTTTGCAGAAGCGGTTAAGTCACTGCGACCGGCGTTTTCTTTTGCGCGCCAAGCATAATTAAAGCGGCCAGGACCGGCGCAATGATGAGGCCTCGCATCCACGGCTCGGCATGCCACGGCAAACTAAACAGCCGTTCGTCCCAAAACAAGTAGTAAGAGAAAAGTGTAACCGAGAGAACATTCCAGGCGTCGGCGCTCCGCCACGCCGCCAATGGCAAAATCCAAACGCAATGCCACGGATACAAAATCGGGCTGAGCACGAGGACGATTCCAAGTGCCCAGAGCATTCCGCGTTTCCAATTGCGAACGAACAGAAGTGAAACCGCAATCACGCAGACGATCATGATCGGATAGTAATGAAAATTTCGCTGGTGCGGATTTGGCCAAACCGTTTCTTCGATCAACCACCAAAAGAGATCATTGAGCCGGGAGAGCTGCGTGAATTGGCCTAACGACTCCCAGATTCGAACCTTCGGGAATCCGAACGAAACGCTTAACAGCATCGGGACGAGCGCAGTGATCGTCAAAGCAATCGCGCGCCAACCTAACGCAACCGCACAAAGTAAAAGGAGCGATGCCGCTACCAGATTGAGCGAGATCGCAATCCCAAAAAGAAGAGCGGCCAACACTGCCCAGAGGCTATTTCTCGATTCCTTTTCAGTTGTCGATCTAACGAGAGCGAGAATTCCACCGACCATCGCCAAAATCATCGCGCTATCGAAATGGGCCGCGCCGGCGAAGCTGTAGGCGACAAGTGGATTCCATGCGTACCAAGCCGCGCCGCGGTAACGATCCTCACCGCCGAACAATCGCAAGAGCAATGCTGCCACCGCGAGATCAGCGATTGCAAAGATGATTTTGTAGAAGAGAGGCCGATCGGTTATGCCGCTGAGAAATTTAAACAGCAGGTCTGCGCCGGGAGGAGCAATTG
>WNGD01004737.1_pt1 | contig 13345 bp, 7 predicted proteins | sample 5400671 | NCBI WGS metagenome assembly WNGD01 (sample SAMN13153369, study PRJNA577476) | soil metagenome | isolation source: 40 cm soil or saprolite under grassland replicate 2 | place: USA:California | collected 2016-06-15
CCAAACAGAGGATACGCCGCGATGACTCGCATAGCCGTTTGCCAGGCCCCAAGGTGCAGCGAGAGATTGCCCTGGTCCTGAATGCGAGATAGTTGGACGGCGACAAGTGAAGGAAAGACAGTGAGTGCTACCACTGCCAGTGCCGTGACCAATAGCAACAGCAGTACACTATAACGTACACGTCCCACCAGAAATATGAAAACCAACAAGCCTGTGAGTGCAGCTATCCATGATCCATTACTGTAGGTGAACATCAGTGCCAGCAGGATCGACAGCATTTCCAGGAGATAGATCAACTTTGCCCACAGCCTCTCACTTTCTATAAATAACCCTAATGGAAGGAAAAAGCAGGTGGCAAGGAAGATCCCATCCCCGTTCGGATTGCCAAAGAACGAACTGGCGCGGGAGACACCTTCCCCTATTTGAAAGTTCGAGGCCTGGACAAGGTTAGCATAGCCCCGCGCAGATTCAAATAAGAACTTGCCGGTGGTTGCCTGAATAATTGTATGTACGGCGAAGAGCGCTGCCAGAAAGGACAGCCATTGAAACACACGCCGCACAGCCGAAGCATCCCTCGCGATTATGTTGCCTAGCCAGAACATGATGAATGGACTGAAAATGATTTCAAGATAATAGCCGATGGAGTTGGTGAGACTGAAAGCAGCGCCCTCCATAGCAGGGATGATCGTCAGGATGAGAAACAAAAGCCAGAGCCAGACCCAGCGCGGCCTAGTCCAGGGATGGTTAGCAGATTGCCCAAAGTAGCAGGCAAAGAGCAGTACCAGCGCCATGAGCAGTGCAATCTGGTACACAGCCAGGCCGAGGTAGGAGTCAACCAATATATGAACAGCGATAACCAGCATCACAATAAGTTCGTCGAGCCTGAGCAGTACGATGATCGCCATCACGAGAGTCGCAGCGATAATAGCTGCGTAGATGGGGTTAAATATACCAATGGCTACTCCCAGGCAAAGCGCGGCTGGGAGTGCCAGAATCAAGAAAATCGATGAAGGAGAAATCAGTTCGGCTACCTTCATGCTATTCACCTGTCCTTCTTTTCTCGACCACAGGGAGCGAGTTCGTCTGCTCATTGTCAGCAACGGCATCTATAGAGGGAGTGGACGAGTCAACATTGTTTGCGTCATACTCTGCCTTACCATTCTGTTCTTCCCGGTTTGGCTGAGGTGGTGTTTCCGATGGCTTCGGGTTCGCTAATGGAACCGGTGAAACGGTAGAAAGGTTCGTATTCTCCGTACTATAATCGCTCTTACCGCTCCGCTTTCTAGAGCCATAGTTGTACGAATAAGGAATGTTCTTGTAGGGCATGCCCTTGCGCTGACGATGTTGTTTATTTACCACACATCCAAGAACACGGGCTCCAGCCTGCCTCAGCAGTGTTTTCACCTGCTTTAGATTCTTCTTCCTGGCACGCGTGGTATCGACCACAACCAGTGTGCCATCAACCTTTGATGCTAGAATGCTGGCATCTGACAAGCCCAACAAATGAGGAGTATCAAAGATCACCACCTCAGCTCCACAATTGCTCAGTGCTGCAAAGAAGCGTTGCATAGCTTTTGAGTCGAGTAGCTCCAGAGGATTCGGTGGTAGTGGCCCCGAGGGCATGACACATAAATGTGGAATGTTCACTGCTCGAACGAAGGGGTCGAGAGATAGTTCTCTGGTAACGACCGGTGTACTTAATGGCTTTGTGCGCGTCGTAGGAGTGAGAACCTGCTGGTAAGCAGGTGCGTTAGCAGTTGTCGGCGAGCTAAACGCCAATATGGCATTGCTGAAACCCAGTGCGTGAGCCGGGATGCCGAATTGTTCATGCTGTATCGGATGACGCAGGTCTGCGTCGATAAGGAGGGTATTCCTACCGGCTTTGGCCATAAAAATCGCCAGGTTGGCCGCGACGACGCTCTTGCCATCGCGAGGCGCGCCACTCGTGACCACTAGAGTGTGCAATGGTCTATCTAGCGCTGCGAACCCGATATTCGTACGCAAGATACTATAGGACTCGACGTTGGAGTTGTGGCCGATTGGATTAATAACATCTTCTTTAGGTGCTGCTTTCCAGATCGTTCCCAGAACTGGCCAGTCCAGTAATTCGCTGAGAGCCTCTGGAGTGCGGATGCGTTTATCTAAAAGCTCAAACAGCACTGCCAGTAATATTCCCAGCAATACGCCAGTCACCAGCCCGGCAGCAGTATTGAGACGTACATCGGGTTGGAAAGGAGATAAGGCGGGCTGAGCAGGCTGGGCTATGAAGAGGGAAACGCTCCCCTGACCCGAGGGACCCAAGGTTTGCTGAAACACCTGGAGCTGCTGTTTTATCAAGGTCGCCGCAACATCGTTAGCCAGGGCTGCCGCTCGCGTCGGACTCGGGTCTTTTACATCAATCTCAACAAGTTGCGTATTCGTAGTGGCTGTTGCTGTCACTTCTCCCGCAAGTTGCTCAACAGTCAGACCCCGATAGTGCGAGGCAACTTCACGCAGCACCGGATTACTGGTTGCCAGTGGCGCTTCGGTTTGAGCGAGTTGCTGGCCAGCAAGCAAGCTATCATAGTTTGATTGAGTGTTTCCCGGAATAAAAATAATCTCTACGAGTGCTGACGACTGGTAGAGAGGGGTCATTTGTTTAGTACCGAAAAATGCCCCCAGTCCCACCAATAAAGAACAGATTACAACGAGCCTCCAATGTTTTATCAATATCCTGTAGAATTGTTCAAAAGTCATCTCATTCCTCCTTTATATAGCAATATAGCACATAGCGCAGCAACCAAGAAAAATACCATACATGTTACCCTTGCTTTTTGTAAGGCGCTAATGCCGATGTTGCTATGTTCCACGGAGGGACAGCACTTCGGTCACTGTCTTCAAGATGATAAACAGATCAAGCATGAACGACTGCCGTTTGATGTAGTAGAGATCATATTGCAACTTGATCAGCGCATCATCGCCTGATCTACCATAGCGGTACTTCACTTGAGCCCAGCCTGTTATTCCAGGTTTGACTGCCAGCCGGTAACGGTAAAAAGGAATGGTTTTTTCCAATTCGGTGACGAATGCTGCTCTCTCGGGCCTTGGACCAATCAGGCTCATATCACCCCGTAAAATATTGAACAGTTGTGGCAACTCATCTAAATGCGTGGCGCGCAAGAACCGTCCAACCCTTGTTACCCGCTTGTCATACTCGCTAGCCCATGTTGCGCGTCCCCCACCCTCAGCATCAGGGTACATGGAGCGAAACTTATAAATGCGAAATGGTTTTTCCCGAAGTCCGACTCGCTCCTGGCTGTAAAAGATCGGGCCTGGAGAATCCAGGTAAATGCATAGCGCTATAACAGGGAGCAACAAACATAGAACCAGGAGGCCACCGAGCCCACAGACAAGATCCAGGATTTTTTTCCAGCAGAGGTAGAATAGAGACACCATGTGCTCTGATTGCAGAGCTACATACCATTGATCACCGACATGCTCCACTGGAATTTTGCCCGTACTGTTTTCATAGACCACCGTCATAGGAAGCACTGCTATGCCAAACTGTGCTGCTTCAACAGCTTCTTTTAATAGTTCGGGATTAGTTCCGTACTCAAGCGCTATAATGATCATGTCAATCATGCTATTATTCGCTAAATCGCGCAGCGCACTTCTGCCACCCAAGATCGGCAATGCATTCTGATATGATCTCTCTCCGGTGCCTTCACCAATATATCCCAGGATGTTGGTACGGGAATGCTTAGCGCTCTGTATTTCCTTAGCAACAGTTTCCCCAGCAGAATTGACTCCAACAATGACCGCCCGAGGACGGAAACGCGGCAAATGCATGACCTGCGCAAGCAGGAAGCGCCAGGTAGTAAAGACTGGTATTGCTAATGCCAGGAAGAATAACTCTAACCAGGCTAAAGTTATGAATTCGACGCCAAGAAGGAGGTACGAGAGTACTATCCAGAAGATACACATAAGCACAAGCGCAAACAATGCACAACATGGACTTTTAAAGCGATTCGATGCATAGCTTAGATTTTGTGACTGAGTCACATTGACCGCGAGACCCCAGGATACCAGAGCAAGACATATCCACAAGAGTTTCACATCTCGTATTCCTAATGTGTCCTTTGATACCTGAGGTATCAGATGGAAGAATAGTATCGATCCGAATAATGCCACGAGCAAACTCACATCACCGAACACGAGAATAAGATGCCATACTGTTGAAGAAGGTCTTTGTCGTCCTCTTACCCTTTGCTGTTTGTTAGTTTGTGACTTCTGAAGAGTTCCAGAGAAACCCTTGCCATCCTCAATATCATAAGGAACTCCCCTTTCAGAGATTACATCCGTTGGTTGAGGGTAAGGGATATCGTTCTTCGACAAAGCCTCCTGTGCCTCATATAGGGCTTGTGGAGATATTGCTGGCATGCGCGGTTCAGAATCGGTCCGCATGATTTACCTTCTTGTCTTCTTTCTAATACTGCTTCCGTCTAATATATCCAACCCTCCTCTACTACAGCATCAGGAATGGGTGCCACCGATATAGAGACGGGGATCTTCTTTCCAAGCAACCTTGCAATATGCGCATCAAGTTCTGCTGTTAGTTGATCGCGATCAAATCTCGCCTCTACATAGGCACGACCACACAGACCTAATAACTTTGCTTCTTCTTGATGCTCCTGTAAGTAGAGAATCCCCGATACTAACGCCTTTGCATTCTCTGGCTCCACATATATTGCTGCACGTGCCTCTTGCTCCGCAAGTCGACGTGCTTCGCCTTCTACCCCTAACAAAATGGGACGAGCACAGGCCATCACTTCAAACATTTTCAAAGGTAATCTACCTTCAAACAATGGCAGATTCCGCATAGGAACCAGGCAAACATCGGCTCCCGCCAAAACCACTGGCATTCGGTCATGTGGTTGCGAATCTAAGAAAGTGACATTCTTGAGATCGCATCTCTGGGCTTTCGCGATCAAATCTGCCTTTTCAGAACCATCACCGACGAAAATGAAATGTATATTTTCACGATCTTGCATTTGCTCGGCAGCATCAAGTACAGTAGTTAGTCCATGGGAAAGCCCAAAGGTACCTGCATAGAGAACTGTAAATCGATCATCCCACCCAAGGTCAGCTCGAGCTTGCATCTGAGGCAACGGGTGAAACTTGCTGAGATCAGCGCCGTTTGTCAAGAGAAAAACACGTTCTTGTGGGAGTCCACACTGGATGATTCCGTTGCGAATCCCTTCCGACAAAGCCCAAATCAAACTTGCTCGCTCATAGGTTGACCGTTCTAACCATTCTGCAAGCCGGATCAAAATTCTATTACGCAGTACACCCAACTCGACTGCTGACGCGGGCCAGAGGTCAGACACCATAAAAATGAAGGGGCAATGTTTACGTCTTGCTAATATACGTCCCGCAATAGCATTGAAGAGCGGATGTGATTCGACAATAAGCACATCTGGATGACCGACCTCTTTCCCGCCAAGCAAAGGAGCGAGACATCCAAAAGAAAAGTGAGCCAGAATACGGCGCAGAAAACCTTTGTTCGGGCTGACGTAGCTCCAGACCCGAACAACAGAAACTCCATCAAGGTTTTCTCGCAGAAGCACATGACCTCGATATTCAGGCGGAACAATACCAGAAGGATAGTTCGGGAAATTAGTAAGCACTGTCACATCATACCCTCGCTTCACCAGGCGTACGGCAGTTTCACTAATACGCACCGGGGCAGCTCCTTTTTCTGGAGGATAATAGGGAGTGACAAAGAGTATGTGGGTCATTTTTTTACCTCCTTTCAAAGAGAACCGCAGAGGTGGGTTGCTGTACACCTCTCCTGTTCTTTGTTTTTTCATAATTGCCGTCCCCAATAGTGATATAGCGCATGCCAAGGGCTTCGATCTGTTCGCGGCTGAGTGCTTTGCGCCCATCAAGCACCACCTCACAGCGACTAAAGCGGCTGAAATCGAACAACTTGTATGCCTGATGATCTGCCTGTAGAATGATGGCACGAATCTCGCTCTCCACCTCAGGAGTGAGAGGCGTATAGCCCAGTGTATGTAACTCGTCTAAGCTAAACAGCGGGTCATCGATGTACACTGCTGCATCGCACTCTAAGAGGGCTTTCTGGAGCAGCTTCGCGCTTGTGAACGCAACTTCACGTACATCGCCCCGATAAGCTACCCCCAGAATAAGCACGGATTGGTGAGCTAACGAGCCGATAACGGCTCCAATCCGCTGCACCGCATACTCCGCCATGGTGTCGTTGATACGACGAGCATAGCGGGGCAACATGAGCATTTGAAGTTCGGAATCATAGGTTTGGATGTAGCTATCTTCCAAACCCGCAAAAAGAAAGTAAGGATAGATGGGGATACAATGACCACCAACGCCGACACCAGGAGTATGAATATGCGAATAAGGTTGGGTATTCGCAGCCGTGATTGCCGCTGCAGCATTGAGTCCATGGGCATCAGCGTAGTAGGCAAACTCATTGGCCAGCGCAATATTGACATCGCGGTACGTTGTTTCAATAAGCTTAACAAATTCGGCCTCATCGGTCGAAGCCATGGTAATGATCTCGGCGTCAAGCACCGACCGGTAAAAGGCGACAGCGGCGGCAGCGCTCTTGTCATTGATGCCGCCCACCACTTTGGGGTAGATGCGCAGATCGCGGAAGATGCACCCGGAAGATACTCGCTCTGGGCTATAGGCAAGGAAAAAGTCCTGACCCGCTTTGAGGCCCGATGTACGCTCGAGCATCCGAGCGCTTCGACGTGATGTTGTACCCACCGGCAGGGTCGTCTCATAGATCACAAGGGTACCCGGTTGCAGTCCCTCTCCGATGGCGGCAGTGGCGGCATCAATCGCCGTAAAGCTCACTTCGTGCTTCGCATCGATTATAACTGGTACAATGACCACCACAGCATCAGCCTGGCGCACTGCTTCAGCAGTATTGGCTGTGGCGGAGAGCAATCCCTGGTGGACCAGCCTGGCAACCTCGGTAGCAAGCCCTGGCTCTTCCTGAACATGACATAACCCAGCGTTGACCATTTCAACTACTTGTGCATCGATGTCACAGCCAATCACATGGCGACCATGCAGAGCATACTGCACAGCAAGGGGCAAACCAATTTTGCCCAGGCCAAGGACGGCCACAGTAGAGGACTCTGGGAGAGAGGAGGGCGTTGTGTTCAAGCTATACTTCTCCCTTCACAGCTGCTGGGGGCTGGTGCCTGCTACGCCCATTTTGTCGCGTGGACTCAATGAGCTGCTGGACAACTTTCAAGACAGCTAGCCCATCTTCGCCTGAAACCGTTGGCAATGCATCATCATCTATGGCGTTGATGATATCTTCATATTCCAACCGCAAAGGTTCCGCCTTTTGAATCTTCAGGCGCGTCATTGTTCCTTCACTCACCCCTGTAAGAGAGCGTAATGCATCCCACGTCGTGGGCGTATAATCGTTTTCATAATAGTAGACATCTTGGGTCAGGTAGTTGACGAGATACATTCCTCCTTCACCTGTGATGCTCAGTTCACGTACCTTTGTAGGTGTCAACCAGTTCACGTCAAGCATGCCAATGGCGTCATTGGTAAAGCGAAGGACACCAAGGAGCAAATCTTCATACTGGCTGGGTAGGCGGCATTGGGTTTCCGCATATACCCGTTCAACCTCGGCATCTGCTAAATAACGCATGACATCGATATCATGAGTCGCGAGGTCGAGCGTAACGCCGACATCACGTATGCGAGGAGGAAATGGGCCGAGTCGTCGGGCATGGAAGTGAAAAATCTGGCCGAGTTCACCAGCAACGAGACGCCGCTTTATCTCGATGACTGCAGGGTTAAACCGTTCGATGTGCCCCACCGCAATCTTGGCACCAGCGAGACGAGCTAGTTGAATCAGCGTGAGTGCTTCCTCAATGGTACTTGTTATGGGTTTTTCAATAAGTACATGGATGCCCCGATTCAGCAGATATGAGGCCACTTCAAAATGCAAGTGAGTAGGTACAACCACTGTAACAAGATCAGGCTGTGTTTGCTCGACCATCTGGCGGTAATCTGTGTAGCCTGCAACATGGAATCGACCCATTGCACGCTTCAGTGTTGGTTCATGGATTTCTGCAACACCCACGGGCTGGATCCGCTCCTCGTCAAAATCTGTTAGCACTCGCAGGTGATTCATCCCCATGGAGCCTGCGCCAATCACTGCAACTTTCACTCGCATAGAGCAACTACCTCCCTTGCAATGGTTGAGAGATCCTCCTCGCTCAGTGCTGGATGCACGGGGAGCGACAATACTTGCTGTGCAGCACTCTCTGTTATAGGCAGACGAGCGGAAGGATGTTCCCCTTTCACACTTGACCTTCTACCTGGGCTTAAGACGCGAAACATAGAGGGCATACGCCGATAGTAAGGTTGCTGATGAATCGGAGTAGGATAATGAATTGTTGTATCGATTCCACGCGTACGCAGCTGCGTCAGGAATGCGTCCCGACGAGAAGGGACCCGGATGGTATATTGGTGATAGACATGACGAAATCCAGGACGCACCATGGGGGTTTGCACTACTCCTTTTAGGCGTTGCGTCAAGAAGGCCGCGTTGGTAATGCGCCGCTTCGTAAAGTACTCCAGTTTCTCAATTTGAGCAATGCCAAGGGCTGCCTGCAGCTCAGTCATGCGCATGTTATACCCAAGAGCTATTTGGTAGTAACGTGCTTCTTGCCCGTGATTACGCAAAAGGCTCACCCGTTCAGCGATGGCAGGATCATTGGTCGTGACCATCCCACCTTCACCCGTCGTCATATTCTTGGTCGCATAGAACGAGAAGCATCCAGTCCCAAAACTCCCCACAGGCCTTCCGTCTATTGCGGCTGCGTGCGCCTGAGACGCGTCCTCGATAAGCACAAGAGAATAATTCGCCGCAAGTTGCTCCAGGCGTTTCATATCACAGGGGTGACCATACAGATGCACTGGTATAATCGCTTTCGTGCGGCGGGTGAGAGCCGTCTCCACCTGGGTGGGATCAAGTGTGTAGATATCCGGCTCAATATCGACAAACACAGGAGTAGCTCCAACGTGCAGAATAACATTGGCGGTTGCAGAGAAACTAAAAGCTGTGGTGATCACTTCGTCACCACGGCCAATATTATGCGCAAGTAATGCAAGATGAAGCGCAGCGGTTCCTGAGGAAACAGCGACAGCCCTTTGCACATGACATAGCTCGGCGAAGCGCTGCTCAAAAGTTGCGACACGCTCTCCTTGTGCAAGCTGACCCGATGTAAGAACTCGAAGAAGGGCAGCTTCCTCCTCAGTTCCCAAAAGAGGATGTGCGATGGAAATCATAAAACCTCACGCTTCGCGTAAATGTGGACGCGGTTCAAAGATTCTGATAAGCTGTGAGCATGAAAGAAGCAGATGACTCCCCTTTCTGTTCTGCAGCTCCGCATTTTAGCCCTGCTGGACTTGCCGCTGCAAGCAGCAAAACCAGCTTTCAGGGCGTTTCCCTTACCCTTGCCCGCCTGTTTGATGATTCGAATAGTCGGGAGTAGTTGCTTTGCCACTGCAATAGTATCATCAGTTGAATGTCCATCGACCAGGATGACCTCACTAACAAAGGATGGAATAAACGGTAGTACATACTGAAGATTTTGGGCTTCGTTCAGCTGCTCAGACCATAATATTGTTGTGCTCGTTGTCCATCCATTTGGCCCATGCCTACCTTTCATCAATAAAGGGATAAATAGAACATCCTCTAGAGTACGATCAATACATTAGCATGTTTCTATGCAGACTGAGGTTGCATTCCAGTTAAGAAAACACAGCGAAACCCGATTTGTGGTTACATTCCTTCAACCATGAAAGCCTCGCAACCTATGGCCATGGCGATTAACGGTTATCAGAAATCGTGGAGAACGCGGATTATCCTCGATCTTCCTACGAGCGCGCCCCACCATTGCGTCCAAACGGTCATCATCGATCTTTACCTGGTAGGTACTCTGATAGACGGCCCGAACAGTCTCTTCTCGCGAACAAGTTTCTCCATTGCGCGAGGCCAGATAGAGCACCAGCGTACATTCTTTCTCTGTTAATCTCCCTGGTCTCAATTTGCCATCGACCCAGACACGTCAACTCGCTTTATCAATAAAGTACCTACTCAGGTACCCTTTTCAAGTCGCCTCCAAAGTCAGGCAAGTCAAAGACGATGATAATAGGGATACCTCATGATCTGACTTGAGAAGAGCCTTCACCATATTGCCAACCTAAACATTTATCCTACGACAAAATCACTGAACGATGACAGCCTACTTTTCATCGATTGACAGGCCGGGTCGGTAATGAGACAATTTGCTTAGACCTTTGACCTATTCTTGCTGAGCTGGCTACAATCAGTACAAGGGAGTCTGACTGTCCTACACTCTCTCTGTTTTGGACGGCATAGCAGTGCAGGACAAGTGAAAAGGGTCGCTGGAAACGCTTAGGTTAACCATCTAGGCGTTTCTTGAAATGAAGTCATCCTTATACCTTCACAGACAAAAACACAAGATTGACCATCCACAATCACGATTTCTCATCAGTCGAACGAACAATCTACAAGTAGTCCACAATACATGACGATATCTACAGAAGGACACTCCGTGTTACGGTAACCGCCACTCGCTTATGCAACCTGTATGTCGTGGTCCCTCCTCAATCAGGCTCACCAGGCGGCCATACCACGCGTCCTGCTCCAGATCGCTTTCTGCCGCCTTTGCTAGCTCCTCACTTGAGAAATACGCGATAGCGATGAACTCGCGGGGAGCATCGACCTTTCTCAGGAGTTCCCACGAGAGATAGGCTTTAGCCTTAAGGTCCTGGTTGCGCTGCAAGTCCTCATGTAAGGCAATAATGGCATCATCCTCACCAACTTTGGCCCGGTAGGTGGACACGATTACGAACATCTCCACGTTCCTCTCTCCTAGCGAAAAATTCTAAACTATGGTTTTGCAGCTACTGAGGACGCTTGAGTGCTTAAAGGTCTATCTATGTATCAGAAGTATAATCTCCAATACCTACTCGTGCATCGGAGAAACTTCCCATATTTGGTAGCATTTCTAAAATAACGAAATGTCAAGGAAATAGGAAGAAATACCTATCCCCGCCGATAAGACTCCCAGGTCGTACCTGGGAAGCCAGACCAGGCTACATTGTCGAGCAAGAGCGGGGATAGCCAGGGGATAGGAAGAAATATCCACAATCAAGCATAGAGCAGCAGGAAAGAACGTTAGGCGATTCTGTGACGAATGGCGAAGGCTGCTGCAGCTGCGCGGTTTTCACTGTTGGTCTTATTGAAGACGTGGGTGAGGTGATTCGCCACTGTTTTTTCACTGAGCCCCAACTCCTGGGCGATCTGACGGTTGCTCTTCCCCTCAACGACGAGTTGGAGCACCTTCGCCTCACTCGCGGTGAGATCCGCTGGTAGAGATCGAGGTGACGACCGATGCGGTTGGCGCGAAAAAGTGTGCAGTTGGTTACGAATACGACCAACCGCATCGGTCATTTGCAGTTCCTCAAAGAGGGTAAGCGCTCGTTTGAGGAGGTTGGTCGCATGGGTGATGTTCTCCTGACCGCCGCGCGCCAACTCGCAGGTGGCCTGGGCCCACAAGGTGCGGGCTAACTCCGGGCGCAGGCCCTCGCTTTGACTCGTTTCCTCCGCCGCCGCGAGATGCACCATGGCCATATCCCAATCTCCACACAGGGTAGCAATCTCTCCCAGAACGCGGTCAACCAGGAACCAGCAGTGCTGGCCACTGAAAGCCTGGAGTCGTAGATAGAGGTTTGCAGCCCGCTCCTCATCACCCAAGGCTATTGCTATGAGCGCAAGGCATATCATGGTTGGTACGGTTGGCAAAGTACCGGGTGGGAGTGCGGCCAGGAGTGCCTCTAGCTCGACCATGCAAGCCGAGGCATCCTCGTGTTTCCCTCTCGCCGCCTGGGCCATGCCTAGCAGCCCTGCGGAGAATAGCAGCCCCATAGAACTCGTTTGCTGGTTCACCAGTGCAGCCTGCAATTCTCGCTCAGCGGCCGCATACTCTTCCCGCTGGTACGCAAGAAAGCCCCGAACGAGGCGCAGGAAAGCTGACGGAAGGGGAGTAGACATGAATTGCACCCGCTCAATGGCCTGCTCTGCCTCAAGCCATTCGCCCTGTGAAGCCAGTAGCAGGGCAAGCCAGGAGTAAGCGATTCGCAGTTGGTATTGCTGATGAGAGCGCTCGATGAACGCCACTCCACGCGTGCTCACCTGGTAGGAATGTCTAATTTCAGCCTTCCAGTAGTAGGCACCCGCCAGGTAGAAACAGCACTCTGCTGCCTCAAACGGATTGTCACTCTCTTCTGCAAGCACCAGGGCTCGCTTCAGTGACTGCAAAGCCAGAGCGATTTCCTGACCAGACAGAAAAAGTCTTCCGGCAACTGCTCGACTCGCTGCAGCCTCGAGGCTCTTGTCTTCCAGTTGGCGGGCCATCTCCAACGCTTGCTGGGCAGAAGTCGCACCCTCCGCTTGCTGGCCTAGAGAGACCATGAGCAACGTCGAGAGATCCACCAGCACCCGCACCGTCTCCGCACTGGGGGCGTTTCCCAGCAGGACGAGCGCCTGTTCTAGCGCCGCTCGCGCTGCTTGTAGAGATCCCTGCCGCCAATGCGCCAGCCCCAGGCCATGGGCCGCTCGTGCCGTCATCCCATGTTCACTATATGCCGATAACCGTGTCAGCGCCCCCTCGTAGGCAACCACCGCCTCATTCTGCACACCCGCCAGCAGCGCGGCATTGCCTAAACTCAGCAGCAGATTACCGTAGCGCTCATCCCCGGGATCAAGCAGTTCGAGCGCCTTCCGATAATGCGCCAGAGCCTCATCGAGTGCAGAAGATTGCGCTGCCTGTTCCGCAGCCAGGCAGGAATAGGTGGCACCTCGCATCCGATCGCCGCTGCGGGCGAAGTGATAGGCCAGTTCGGCGAGCAGGTATGTACTCTTTGGGCCCTGGTGACGGTAGCGGGCTTCCAGCACCCGGCCGATGGCCTCGTGCAGACGTCGGCGTCGTGAGGAACTCACCTCAGCGTACAGACACTCCCGGATTTTGTCGTGCGTGAACGTGAACACCCCCTGCTGGTCGGTTCGCACCAAGCCGGCCCCCACCGCTTCAAGGAGGCACTCCTCAACCGCCTCGATCTCCTGGCCTTCCACCGCGGTAAGAAGGGAGAGGTCAAACGCTCGACCAATGATGGCCGCGATGCGCAAATGATCGATAATATGCGATGAGAGCCGTGTAAAGCGCTGGCGAAGTGCCCCGACGATACTTGATGGGAGTGAGTG
>WNGD01012132.1_pt1 | contig 13343 bp, 11 predicted proteins | sample 5400671 | NCBI WGS metagenome assembly WNGD01 (sample SAMN13153369, study PRJNA577476) | soil metagenome | isolation source: 40 cm soil or saprolite under grassland replicate 2 | place: USA:California | collected 2016-06-15
CGCACGTTTGAACCGCAGTTCCGCGCATGGGGCTATTCCAGTCAACTGGTGCCTGGTTTGATCACGGCTGATCTCGACATTCTATCCACGCACGGTTTGTGGAAATATTGCTCCGTTGCTTCGCGGCGATGGCATCGGCAGACAGCACGACCCTACATCGTTCATTCGCATGGAATGCTGGAGCCATGGGCATTGCGAAACGCGAAGTTGAAAAAGCGCATCGCCGCCCTGCTTTATGAAGATGCGCATCTGCGCGACGCGGCGTGCCTGCGTGCCTTGTGTGAAGCGGAAGCGCAATCCATTCGCGCCTACGGAATGCGCAACCCGATTTGCATCATTCCCAATGGCGTTGATTTGCCGGAACTGACCGAGAATTTAGCATTAAAAGCTGGGAACTCAGTCCTTCAAAAATTTGCTCAAGGCCAAAAGATTCTGCTTTATCTTGGAAGACTCCATCCAAAGAAAAACGTGGCGAATCTCATTCGTGCTTGGAAACAAACGCTCGAATCGCATTCATCAGCCGCGAAGAGCTGGATCCTGGCTATCGCCGGCTGGGGCAAGAGCGCTTACGAGCAGAACCTCAAGGACCTTGCAGCTGTGCCTTCCGTTGTTTTCGTTGGCGCACAATTCGGCGCCGAGAAAAATGCATGTTATCGCGCGTGCGACGCGTTCATCCTGCCATCATTCAGTGAAGGTCTGCCAATGAGCGTGCTGGAAGCATGGGCGCATGCGACGCCGGTGTTGATGACACCAGAATGCAATCTGCCCGAAGGTTTCGCTGCCGAAGCAGCATTACAAATCGGAACAAGCCCGGAGGAAATTGCCGCCGGTCTAAAACAGCTGCTCGAAATGAGTGATGACGATCGCAGAGCAATAGGTGACCGTGGACGCACTTTGGTCGCGACAAAGTTTTCGTGGCCGCGAATTGGTGAACAGATGCGGTCGGTCTACGAGTGGGTTCTCGGCGGCGGAGCAACACCGCAGACCGTGAGGTTGTAGCAATGCCGCTGGACATCTGAAATTTCGTGTCAGATGTTACGGCTGGTCATCCGCGGTAACCAGGGACCACCTCGGCCGTCATTCGTGTTTCTTTACGAATCGGTCGTTTTGTTAGGAATTAGAAAGGATCTGCTGAGGGGAGCAGTTGCGAAAACGCCCCTCCGCCGATCGCCGAAAAGTAAAGAGTCCTCGCGAACATTCTCGATTGCAGACGCACATCGCGACGGAAAGCGTTTCGTTGTGCGTGCGGATGAAATGCTGACTGGGTTTGCATTTCGTCGATTCCCTGCCGTCTTTTGCGGCTCCCTAAACGCATAGGACTAAGGTCCCATATACGGCTCTCGGGAGTGCTGATACATTCGTCCTCGATTACGTTCCCCGACAGTTTGAACTTATGTTCGCCACGGCTTAATAAGCCGCAGTGGCTGGACCTTCGCTGAGACACCGTTTAGCGCGATCACACAGCCAAAATTATGAACCAATTGCTCCACGAGATTTCCGGACGCTGGAGAATTTCCAAACTTAGGGCCCGGAAACTCTGGAGAAGAATAATGAAAGAAAACAAACACATTAAAACAGTCACGACGAATATACCGTTAGCAGTGCATTTTTTTCCGTTTGCGAAAATAGGGATGCGCTTTCACGCATCGGTTATCATCGCCGCAATTACCCTGGCTGCCGCCGGGCCAGCTGGCGCATTTCCCACCTGTATCGAAGAGGTCAACAACCCACAGCTGAACCCCCCATATCCAATGGATCCTGCGGTTCCGTATACCGGCACCCATACCCATTGGTCCACCGACGGGGTAGTGATCAAGTTGAAGATCGGTGAGCGACCGGTGGCCCCATCACAGTTCTACATCCGGGGTATAAACTACGAACCAACGCAGATCGGAGGCACCGCTGAACACCCTCCTTTCAATGACTTTTTTTTCACGAACTCTGTTGAAAGCTGGGATCCTCTGTGGAGTGACCGCGGCCGCGATGACCTCGACGCGATGCGTGCGATGGGGGTGAACTCGATCCGCACTTACGGCGTGTGGAAGTGGGAGCCGGGCTTCGCTGCGGGTTCGCCGCCTGACCATAACGGCCAACCTGTCCTCGACGGCGTAGCCGATTTCTGGCAGCTGCTCAATTTCACTGTAGAGGACGAAGATGACAACCAGTTCTGCGATCCTGATGTACCTCCTGGTCAAGTTTACGCCTTGAAGCACCCGACGCACAAGCCGTTCCTCGACAAACTGTGGAACAATGGCAGGAACCCAATCTACGTCTGGATCGGCCTGTCGATCCCACTCCAGTTGGTGGACCCTAATGTCTCCCAACAGCGCAAAGACAACCTTCGCCAGTTCTACCGCTACACTGCGAAATGGTTGGCGAAAAAATACGGCAACCACCCGGCCGTCATGGGGTTTGTGGTCGGCAACGAGATCGACACGGCGGGTACCACCCCGACGTCGAACTTCTGGGAAACCCTCAATGACCTCAATGCGGTGATCAAGGCCAGCGCACCCGACAAGCTGACGGTTAGTGTTTTCCACGATACAGCCGATTACAATCGAGTAATCGTAGGCGGTATGTTTAATGGACAACGTGGGCCAGCGGTGTACGAACCGGATGTATGGGGCTTTAATCCCTACACTAATCCTCTACCGGAGGGTAACTTGTTCCATCGGTTCAGAGACAACATTGTCCTCGCTGGGCATCCAAAACCTATGCTCTTCGGCGAGTTCGGAGTTCCGGCGGATACGCATCAGGCGTCGCAGGACCCCGCAAAAGCATATCCTGTTAAGTGGGTTGGGGTGAATTTCATATGGCAACAATCGCCTCCACCTGCAATGTGCTTGTCTCCAGGGGCGGCACCGCCGCCAGGAGCGGGCGGTAACGGTCCAAACGCCGAGTTTAACGCTAAGCGGACTATTGCGATGGAGCTACCCGCTGAAGAGGGCAAATACAAGCTACCGAGAGCTCTTGTGCAGTATTTTGGGGGCACAGAAGGGACCTCACTGAAGGCAGCCGCCCAAGCAGACTGGATTGCTGACTTTTGGAGGGTGACGCTCGCGCATGAGGCAAGTAATGGGATGAATCGCGATTCGATGCTTTTATATAGCTCCGGAGGCTACGTTTTTGAGTGGCGCGATGAATGGTGGAAGGCGAACCCACACACCTGTTTCCACAGCATTACCGGCACTCAGAACTGCGGCTCTGGGTGGCATTGTCCTGATGCATGCGATAATACGGGCGCCGCAAATGCTGTGTTTCCAGGCGGCTGGGGTGACGAGGAGTGGTTCGGTGTGACTGGAGCTAAGGTGAAGGGACGCACGGACTGCGCTCCCGTCATAAATCCAAATACGGGCAAGCTGAACGGCGGCCCCGATATCTTGTTACCTCGTGCGGCCGTCCGTGCTTTGTATGACCTGTTCAATTCTCCTTGAAATCGCCTTTGTGCTCGTGCGTCTCGATCAGATTGCGAGCATCATCGTAAACATGAATCGCGGCATCATGTGATCGGCTGCGATACGTGGCGTACCCGATTGCGTTGCTGATTTGCGTTTGGCTCGCCATACCACAGCCGACCGAACGGCAGCACATCGGAAATCCGATCGACGCCGCGTTTGTCGTTGCGCGGGCGGACTTCGTAAATGTGTTGTGAGCTAGTCATCGCGCCCGTTCACATATCACTTTGTCATTGCCGTGTGGAGAGCAAAAGAGGCACAATCCATTTCAATAGTCCTACGCCATGACCGGTCTGGAGATTCTCGACACGGCAGTTAAGATCGGCTTAGGTGCTTTTATTGGGGCTGGCTCAGCATATGCAATGGCCCGCTTGGGATACCGACGCGATGCTGAGAAGGTGTACATCGCCGCGAAGCGAGCACATTTGGACAAGGTGATCGAGTTATTGAATGACGTCCATAAGGCATACCCGCCTGCGAGATCAGCGATGGAGCATCACTTTAGTCGAATGACGAAGGGAGAACCGGACACCGTACAGCAAAGGCAGAGTTTGAGACCCGACGCGAAAAACTCGAAGAAGCATTTCTCAAGTTTACGGATGCCGAAGGTTATATCTTAACCATGGGGGCGACGGCCGTTAACGATGCACTGACAAATTACATCGATGCGATTGACGCTTTTCATAAACAAGCGAAGTTCGGCAATCCTTCCTTCACGCTTGCCAATGTGAAGGAGGCGCAAGCATCAATGAGTGAGGCCAGAGCTTCACTGCTCAAAGCGATTGCTGAAGATTACAGAAAGGCGAAGTGACCGCCACGCGTGAAGTACTGGGAAATCATCGCCGACAATCTCAAGAAACGCGGTTGGAGTTGGGGCTGCGTCTCAGCCTTGGATTGCGAAGGGCGAACCAATCTGGATTGTTGACGCACGCCGCGGCGACGGAAAGCGTTACGTTCTGCGATGCGGATCAAATTCTGGCTGGATCCTCGCGAGTGATTACTCGCCAATTTGAAAACCAAAGCTCCGATGACGGCACGCTTGCAGGGGACGCTCATTTTGTCCACGTTTGGCGGCTTGGCTTGCGCAGGCCCTACTTTAAACCTAGAGTCGACGCTGGGATAAAACGATGGCCGTCACCAACGCAAAGAAAAACCCATGCCTTATGTTTTCTTCCTAGACAGAAGGGCACCTAGACAGATTCAAGTAGCGTTTCATAACTAACGAAACTCGAATGTGCCAAGAGATTTTTTGAATCGTTCACTACCGCACACTCGAAACCGTTCCTTCACTTAATTCCTCCCAGAACATGACTGCTTATCGACTTCAGCGACTATTCCACCCGGTCTCCCAGCGAACCTTGATCGTGGCCATCGATCATGCGCTTTTTAATAATTCGGCGTTTCTCGAAGGCATTGAGCGGATGCAGGAAATCGTGGGGAAAGTTGCACAGGCCAACGCAGACGGCGTGTTATTGTCTCCCGGAGAGGCGCATCATTTGCAGCGCCTTCCAGGCCGGGGAAAACCCGCACTGATGTTACGCGCAGATCCGGCCAATTTCTATAGCGATACCGTGCCGGGTGGACATCTCCACTGTCGCGTTTTTGATAATGCCGTTGAGCTGGCTTTGCGCCTTGATGCTGCCTGCATCCTTCTGAACCTGCTTCAGATCGATGACCATCCGGAAATGCTGAATCAGTGCGTGGACAACGTCACCCGGGTCAAAAGTGATTGCGAACGCTACGGTATGCCGCTGGGACTGGAGCCGCTCTCCTTCAAAAAAACCAAAGATGGATACGTCGGTGATGAAAATCCGGATCGTGTAGTTACACTGGCCCGCATGGCCGCAGAATTAGGAGCCGACATCATTAAAACAGACTCTACCTCGCCCGTGGAGGAGTTTCATCGGGTCGTTGAAGCGGCGTCTGGAGTTCCCGTAACAGTCCGAGGAGGAAGCCGGGCCTCCGATCTCAAGGTGCTAGAAAACACGGAAAAGCTCGTCAAGGAGGGGGTGGCAGGGATTATTTGTGGCCGGAATGTCATTCAACACAAAGCACCGGAGAAAATGGTACATGCGTTGCAGGCAGTCTTGTACGAGAATGCACAGGCTTCGGACGCCCTGGCATTGATCAAATCCTAGGGTTCGCCTTTCATGAAGCAGAGCGAAGTCAACCTCCTTTGCAGGGAGGCAGCCATCCGCTTCGAGAAACACGAGTGGGCCCTCCCGCCAAAGCCACAATTCGCGGCGACGGACTTCGGACTTGGTGATTACAAGAAAGCCGGGCTGGTCGAAGTGCTCCTGGCCAACGAACCCGAGTACTGCGAGAAAATCATGTACGCCCGTAAGGACATGGTTACGCCCGTCCACACGCATCGCCAGAAAAAGGAGGATATTATCTGCCGAGTTGGCAGTTTGCGACTCCGGCTTTGGTCTTCTAACCCTCGCGAAACCGAGACAACCGGTCCTGTCGCCGTCCGAGTAAACGGGGAGGAGCGCACGGTCAAATCTGGTGAACCCATCCTCCTTCACCCTGGTGAACGTATTACGCTAACTCCTGGAATCTGGCATGAATTTGCGCCCGCAGCTGACTATTGCCTGATCGGCGAGGTAAGCACCTGGTGCGACGAAGCCCACGATAATTTCTTCGCTGATCCCGCGATTGATATTTTCCAGGCCATCGATCCCGATGAGGCCGCGAGTCTGCCCGTCGATCTGTGAAAGTGAAATTGAAAGCAGTGAAAAGGTCCGCTCGACAAAATGAAAGACATACAGGCGTTCATCTTCGACATGGACGGGCTTCTTCTGGATACCGAGGGAGTCTATAAACGTTCCTGGACCGAGGCTGCTCGACAGCTTGGATTTGATCTGACCGATCAAATTTACTTGATGCTGATCGGCATCTCAGTGGCGGACGCCGAAAAGCGACTGGTTGAGGTTTTTGGCTCTCGATTCCCGATCGACGAGTTTCGAAGAGACGCAAAGTCTCGTTACGAGGCGATCGTGGAGACGGAAGGCATACCACTGAAACCTGGAGTTCGTGAGATCTTGGAATGGGCGCGCCACAAGAATATCCCCTGCGCGGTAGCGACTTCGACCCTGAGCGAGGAGGCGCGAGCTCGTTTAGCCAAGCACGGCGTCCTCAAAGAATTCCGGGTTCTCATTGGCCGCGAGATGGTAAGCAGGGGAAAACCCCATCCCGACCTATTTCTGAGTGCTGCCAAGGCATTAGGAATCGATCCGTCCCACTCCCTGGTTTTTGAAGACGCTCATACTGGTGTTCGTGCTGCCAAGGCCGCTAACATGCACGTGTTGCTTATCCCAGACATGCTGCCTTCCACTCCGGAGATAGAGGATTTGGCGACCTATGTCTGTAAGAGCTTGATTGATGCCCAAAAATGGTTGGCAGAGGAGCAATTTCAGTAATTGAACGCTCTTTGATGACACAAGCCTCCTTTTCCCCGGCTACATGGAGGGCGGTCTTCATTCCGGAGCCACGCTCGCTAAGCGACTCGCCCGAAAAGTGAACTTGGTCTAACAGGCGCGAAAATATTGAGTAGAAATCCAAGACTGCTGACCGGTCTCTGCTACGCCGCGATGATGAGTCTGGCCATCGGACTCAATCTGCTGCCGGTGTTTTTGAACAGTCTTCGCCAGTCATTCGGTACAACCCTCCTTACGCTGGAGGAGCTTGGCCGTCTGGGGGCGTTGGCATTTGCCGGTCTCAGCCTCGGTATTGTGGCGACGGGACCGCTGGTGGATCGTTGGGGCGCAAAGCTGTTCGTGCAGATTGGGAACGCGCTCATTGCTATAAGCCTGGCCGGCATGATATTTGTCCCCAGCTATGCCGAGCTCGGGTTTGCTGTGTTCGTGCTTGGTGTGGGCGCTGGAATCCTTGACATGGTGCTCAGCCCCGTGGTGGCCGCGATGAATCCCGAAAGCCGTTCGTCCTCTATGAATTGGCTACACTCCTTCTATTGCGTCGGTGCGGTAGTCACCATATCAGCCGGAACTCTGGTTTTGCAGATGGGCTGGAGTTGGCGCACTGCCTGTCTCGTTCTGCTTCCGCTTCCTTTGGCTTTGTTCGCTACATTTGCTCGAATGACATTTCCCTCCATGGTATCCGAGGAGGGGCGCACGCATCTTGGAACGATTTTGAAAGAAAAATGGTTCCTCGGGGCGATGGCTGCCATCTTCCTCGGTGGCGCAACCGAACTGGGCATGGCGCAATGGCTGCCGGCCTACGCGGAGTCCGCGCTCGGTTTCCCCCAATGGATTGCCGGTGGGAGCCTTTGGTACGAAGCTGAACCCTTTTCAAACAATGGCCTGGGGATGCAGTTCATCGGTGGTCCTGTTCCTGGCGGGATCGTTTCTGCCAGTCTACTCGCTCGCCCTGGCCGCATGTGTGCTTGCCGGATTTACCGGCAGTTGTCTGTGGCCAACAATGCTGGCGGTGACCGCGGATCGCTATCCTAATGGCGGGGCCAGCATGTTCGGAGCCCTTGCAGCGCTCGGAAATGCCGGCGGCATTTTCATGCCCTGGACGGTGGGATGGATCGCCGGCATACACGACTTGCACGTCGGCCTTGCGATTTCTGCCTTAGCTCCACTGCTGATGTTGCCCCTTGTGCTTGGGTTAGGTCGAATGGCCCATCCTTCGCCCTAATTCTGACCCAACAGTGGATGGCCGACCCTCCCTTTCTCCGCTAGTTGCCCTCGGCTTCGCCCTCTTTACCGACGCCTTTCTTTATGAAGTGGTCGTACCGCTTGTGCCGCTCTCACCCGCGGGAACCACCTCCTTCTCTGATATTGCTTTACTCTATTGCGGCTATTCCCTCGGCGTGGTCCTCCTTACGCCCCTTTGCGGCATCCTATCCGACCGAATCGGCCGCAAGAACCCGCTCATTGTCGGAGCAATCGCCCAGTTGGTCGAAGTGTATATGTTCGCCAAAGCAGGGAGCTTTTGGATGCTCATGTTCGGGCGAATCATCCTGGGTGGAGCTGCCGCCGCGACTTGGACCGCAGGGCTAGCGGTCATCGCCGAGCGTTATCCCAGCCGGCGAGTGCAAAAAATGGGCCTCGCAGCGAAAATGCAAAGTATGCGCCGGGCTGCAGGCATCCTGTTTTCGGTGCGGTCTGACATGAGCGGCTTCAACGTTGTAGAGGAATACGGCCAGATTTCCAACTGACGTCAGCTCTGCTCAGGTCTTGCTTTTTGGTCGACACTAGGAGCCACACAACCTAAACAATCTTATCGATGCTCAGAACCAACAAAATGCGTAACCCTTCTTAGGAAAATCTTATGTCACGAGGACGCACTCCGCTTTTTCGTAGCCTAATGCAAACAGTGCGGCGGGCGCGCTGGCTTAATGAGAATCCCCAACACCGCAAGCTTTTCTTCGAGGCGCGGGAAGCTTGGCGTGTTTCCCGGCGTGATTTCCTGCGCATGCTCGGTGCGGCTGGTTTTGTCACTGCGGCTGGAGGTTTGGCTCCGTGGTTGGCACGGGGATCGGCGACCTCAACGCTGCGCGCGGGCGGTGGCGATGCCGTAGCAATCCTTGGCGCAGGGGTGGCTGGGCTGACGGCGGCTTACCGTTTGTTGCAAGCTGGCGTTCCTTGCGAAATTTTCGAGGCAAGCGAGCGCATTGGCGGCCGCATGTTAACGAAGTATGACTTTAACAAAGACGCAATGTTTTGCGAACTCGGCGGCGAACTAGTGGACACGAACCACGCGGACTTGATCGCACTAGCAGGAGAGCTCGGAGTGGGGATCCAGGAACTTAAAGGCGAGGACAAGGGCACCGATCTCTACTTTTTCGGCGGCAAACATTACAGCGATAAGCAACTTATTCCGCTCTTTCAACCGTTCGCGAAGAAGCTCGCCGCAGACTTCGAAGGCATTTACGATACCGAACAGAACTTCACCGAGAAAGCAGGTAAATTCGACAGGATGAATCTCGCCGACTATCTCGCTGAGACTGGCAAGGGAGTCGAGAAGTGGGTGGTCGATATGTTGGGCGTGGCTTACACGATCGAATACGGTCGCGAACTCGACGAGCAGTCGTCCCTCAATCTCATCGCATATCTGAAGGCGGATACGAGCGAAGGCTTCAAACTCTTCGGAGATAGCGACGAGTCAAAGCGCATTAAGGGTGGTAGCAGTTCACTGCCGAACGCGCTCGTCAAAGCGCTGGCTGACAAGGTCAGGATCCGCAGAGGCCATCGGTTAGTGAAAATCGGACAAGCCGGTCACCACATCGCATTGAATTTTGTTACGGATGGAGGGACCAAGTCCGTGAAATTCTCCCGCGTCATCTGCGCGCTTCCGTTCACCATGCTACGGCTAGTGGAGGGAGTGAAGGCGCTCCCCTTGAGCAAGGAAAAACAAGATGCCATTGCCCGGTTTGGTTACGGTAATAACGCTAAGGTCATGTACGGGTTCACAGAACGCTGGTGGCGCAATCCGGGCATTAAACTGCAAGCGCCGAGCAACGGCAGCATCTTCACCGATCTGCCCCTACAGTGCACTTGGGAGACCAGTCGCGGTCAGAGCGGGGAGAGCGGAATTCTCACCAATTACCTCGGTGGCAACGCAGTAAAGCATTTGACCACCGATCGTTTCGTCAAATTCCGTGAAGAGCTGAACCTCATCTTTCCCGGCATCGGCGACAAGTTCGACGGCAAGCGTGCGATAATGAACTGGCCCAAATACAAATTCATGCGCGGCAGCTACTCGTGTCCTCTTGTGGGCCAATATACGACCCTGTTTGCGGCCGTGCCGAAACCAGAGCTCCATGGTCGCCTTATCTTCGCTGGAGAGCACACCAGTGGTGATTTTGCCGGTTTTATGAACGGGGCGGTCCAGTCCGGCAACCGAGCCGCCAAGGAGATTCTCGAGCCGAGAGGAAGCGAGCTGCAGAACGCAGCGTGAAGACGTATTAAAAGAGCGCGAGAGAATCGCCCCGATCTCATTGTTGTATTGAGGTAGAGCGCATTAAAACCAGTGGTTGTGTTACTTAATGGCTAGCGCCAGACCACGCGTAAACTGGCAAGTCCGACCGCCTCGATGCAACGCGTAGTGACGGGAGCGTCAACAATCCAGATTGTTCGCCCGTGAGAAACGCACGAGCACGCGGGCGAGTTCAAAGACTGGTGAGCGTTACGCGCGTGAAACGAAACGCCGTGCGGTGAACCGTGACGGGCAGGTAATTCGGAAAATGAACCGAGCACAGCAACAGTCCCTTACGAGCCGCCCCCAGCTCCACCCCAGCCGACAATGCGTCCGCGAGAAAGATCCCCGTCTGAAGATCCAGAAGCGCCCGAGCACGACTTGGAAGACGGAAGAACTAAGAGAATGAGCGAAGAAGGATCATCTGAAGAAACACCAGAAGTACCCTGAAGTAAGTCGAACCGGACTCTCGTAATATAGTTTTTCTTGAAAGCGCAAACTCTGCTGCGTTAACGAATTTTTGTGAACCTTGTGGAGACTACGAGAAATTCTACTCATTCAGTTTAAGAGAGGCAGTTCAATAGGAGACGGTGATATTAATGCCACCCCAGCCTTCTTTTTTTGCAAAGTCATTGATCGCGTGTAACGGAATGCTAAGCGCTGCAAAGCCGGACATGGTAACGTGTTTGCCGAGCGAGATTGGAACGTCTAGGCCCATTTCAAAATTGTTTAACGCGCAAGTCTTAGAATTGTAATGAAAATCGTAAGATATCGACACGTAAGGATCGATACTAGCTAGATTTCTAACAATGCTAAAGCTATCGGCTAACTTTAACTCGAGATACGATCCGTTAATCTTGTCGAAATCGAAATTATACGTTAGCGAGGCAATTAACGAAGAAACAATATTGTAGCTTGCGGCGACAAACAATTCCTGTGTGTCTCCGTATCCAAGTCGAAGGCCGTCGTCATTCGGGAAGTAATAGTTCACATACCCACCAGAAAGCGTTATTGGGCCGACTTCATGCTCCCATTCAAGCGTGAAATCTACCTCGTCGTAGCGCTTCCGTAATCCAGCTGCTTGCCAGATATCCAAAGAGAAGTCGTAAACGGATAGGGTCAAATCGGTGACACCTATACCGCTACCCGGCAATGAGTTTACCCCGCGAAACATGTATTTGCTGCTATATTCGGTCGTCATCGTCAGCGACCACCATTGGTTTGTATCTTGTGCCGTAACGGCTAGGGCAGTTTGATCCGCTGTTCCTGAGAACGCTAAATTTGCCGACGTAAGAAACATGATACCGACAACGCCAAGAAAAGAAGGCTTCGCCTGCATAAAACTACTACCAAATTGCGCATTAAGGCATCAAAATTCGGCGCCCACAATTCAAAATATCGACTAGACATTCCGATCCTCGGTGGGACTCAAACTGTGCGCATTTGGGGATGGGTAAAACTGGCAGATTGCTCAGACAGTCCCCAGGCTCCGGCAGCTATCCTGAGTGGTTAGTCGACATCGCGCCCGTTTTTTGAAGGCTCTCGGTTTCCCGCTTGCAAAATCTGTAGATGATTATCGGCTCCAAAGGAGTGTTTGTCCGTTGCGTCTGTGGGTGTTCTCTATCTTGCACGACGGCAAATCCGGTGGGCTGTGCAAGGATTTGTGCAAGAATGACGGGGTTTCTGCTCGTCCATTGCGATGAGCCCAATTTGTGCCGAAACGCCGTTCCTTTCTGCGAAGGCGATCGTCACGAGACCCAAAGGGGCGATCTGGTTCGTCGAATATGAGCATTCGGGCGCAGCGGCACTCTTTACAAATTGGCCGCTTCGTAACGACTGCCCGGCAATTTAGACGGAACGCTTGGAGAGGCGTGGCAGGCTTCCGTGGCAAACGGCGCGTGGCATCTGTCATTGGGCCATGGTAGCAGTATCGCTCGTAGTCAGAAGCAGGAATCGGAGACTAGGTGTGATTGCCAGCATTTCAGCAGCTTTCGCCGAGCGTCAGTAGGGCCGAGCTCAGTGGGCATTTGACGCTTTTCGTCAACCTCGTTTTCTGAAACTCTCGTGGCGCGATGCTGGCAAAAATTTATTCCGCTGCCGTTTACGGCGTGGACGCGTACGAAGTGGAGATCGAAGTGAACGGGGCGGGTGGCGACCCGAACATTGTGATTGTTGGGTTGCCCGATGCAGCAGTGAAAGAAAGCCGGGACCGCGTTACAACCGCGATTGCAAACAGCGGCTATTATTGGCCACGCGGTCGCACGACGATCAATCTCGCCCCGGCGGACATAAAAAAGGAGGGACCAAGCTTCGACTTGCCAATCGCCCTTGGAATGATTGCCGTGACGGAAGAACTCGACAGTTCGCCGTTCGAAAATTTTAGCTTCGTGGGTGAGCTCGCCTTGGACGGTACCGTCCGCCCAGTAAAGGGCGTGCTACCAGTTGCGCTGGAAGCGCGTCGACGCGGCAAGCGCGCGTTGTTTGTTCCCGAAGCCAACGCACTTGAAGCGGCGATGGTCGATAAGATCGACATCTACGGCGTGCAAAATTTGCGGCAGACGTTCGCCTTCTTGCGCGGAGAAATTGCGCTTCTGCCGACACGCGCCGATCTGAGTAAATTCTTCGCCGCGCATCAAAGTTACGATGTTGATTTCAGCGACGTGAAGGGGCAGGGGCACGTTAAACGCGCCATCGAAGTGGCCGTCGCCGGCGGTCACAACGTCCTGATGATTGGTCCGCCCGGGTCTGGTAAATCGATGCTGGCCAAGCGCATTCCGACCATTATTCCGCCGCTCTCGCTCGAGGAAGCGATTGAGACGACGAAGATTCATAGCATCGCCGGCTTGCTCGACTCCGAAAAATCTTTCGTTTCGATCCGACCATTCCGCGATCCACATCACACCATCAGCGACATTGGGCTACTCGGTGGCGGCACGTTTCCGA
>WNGD01004740.1_pt1 | contig 13342 bp, 13 predicted proteins | sample 5400671 | NCBI WGS metagenome assembly WNGD01 (sample SAMN13153369, study PRJNA577476) | soil metagenome | isolation source: 40 cm soil or saprolite under grassland replicate 2 | place: USA:California | collected 2016-06-15
TGGCGACGGATTCGGCCCGGAGCACGTCGTCCTTGGTCCGCCTGCTCACCCCGTTGACGACCGTGACCGCGCGGGCGGCCAGCTCGCCGTAGCCGTGGGTGCCGAGCCACTGCTGGGTGTTGGCCAGCGAGGTGGCCGCGTCCGGGCTGGCCGGTGCGACCAGCACCAGCTGGTCCGCGCGGGCGAGCACCCCGGTCAGGCCGGCTGGCGCCGGGTCGATCATGGTCAGCGGGTACCGTTCGGCCAGCGTGTCGGCGAGCCGCCGGAAGTCGCCGCCGTCGTCGGCCACGACGTCGACCCGGGCGCCGCGCTGTTCGGCTTCCTGGCCCGCCTGGCCCGCCTGCCCCGCTTGGCCCGCCTGGCCCGCCTGGCCCGCGAGCAGCGCCTGCACCGAGACGGCCGGCGGGCGGCGGGCGGCCAGCGAGGCGGGACCGGGGGTCAGGTCGAGCGCCGCGACGGGAATCCCGCGCACCACGGCCAGGACGTGCCCGGTCATCAGGGCGGTCACGGTCTGCCCGGCGCCCCTGGTGCAGCCGAGCACGACGATCCGGTACGAGCCGGCCAGCGGCAGCCTGGCCCGGTCGCGATCCAGCGCCTCCTGGTCCCGCTTGCCCGGCCCCTGGCCGCCGGCCACCACCTTGACCTGGCGGCGCCAGCTCACCTCGTCGCGGCTGCCCGGGCCGCTGAGCGCCCGCTCGATGGACGGCAGCGGCCGTTCCCGCTCCACGCCGACCACCCTCGCCGCGATCGGCGGCGCCTGGGGCGCGGGCGCGGTGACCTGCCGCGGCTGCGGCGCGGGGGCCTCGGCCTGGGGTGCCTGCACCCCGGGTGCCTGGACCTCGGGTGCCTGCGCCTGGGGAGCAGGAGCCTCGGCCTGGGGTGCCTGAGCCTCGGGGGCGGGCGCGGCGGGCGACCGCTCGGGCGGCGCGGGCCGGTCGTCGGCCACGGTAGACGCCGGACGTTCCTGGGCGCGTAGCATCCAGCGCGCTCGGGCCTTGGCCGGCGCCGCGGGCACCGGCGCCGCGGACGGCTGCGCAGCGGGCACCGGCGGCGTGGACGGCTGCGGCGAGGCGGGGTTGGTGGCCTCCGCTGGTGGCTGGGTGGAGCCGGACGAAGGGTCGGGCTTGCGCCCCAGGCTCGGCATCAGGTCGGACAGGTGCCGGAGTGCCGGGCCGGTCCAAGACCCGGAGCGCGGCGGGGAGCCGGGTTCGGAGCTGTCCGGACGCTCCGTGCTTGCCGCGGGCTCCGGCTCGGGGCTGGCATCCGCCTCGGCTCCGGCGCTGGTCTCGGGGAAGGGACCGGCCTCGGGGAACGGGCCGGCCTCGGGGAACGGGCCGGCTTCCGGGAACGGGCCGGCCTCGGGGAACGGGGCCGGCTCCGGGCGCGGGCGGATCAGCGGAAGCAGGTTGGCCTCGGCAGAAGGCCAGGATGCCGGGCCGAAGGAGGCCGGCGTCTCGTCCAGGCCGCGGAAGCCGGGGTCGGAGTCGTGCGCGACCTCGAGCGCCTTGACGTCCGGCACTCCAGCCGGAGGCGGCGGGGTGGTCCACGCCGAGGGCTGATCCGGGCCGGGCATCTGGCCGGCGGCCGGGCTGCGCGTGGCGTCCGGCTGCGGTCCGTATGGCCATGGAGACCACGACGGCCGCATCTCAGGCTGGGCTTCAGGCTGGGCCTTGGCGCGCTGGGGAGCCGGGCGGGCCGGCGCGCGTTCCTGCACTGGCACCTGCTCGTGTTCAGCCAGCGGGACGAGCGGCCCGGCGGCGGCCGGCGCGGCTGGCGATGGCGCGGCTGGCGGCGAGGCCGGCCGCCGCGCGGCCAGCGGTCTCGCGGCAGAAAGCCTCGCGGAGGGCCGCCTGGCCTTGACCGGACGCACCTCGGCTGGTGCCAGTTCCTCCGCCTCCACCGCGGCCAGCTGCAACTCGGGCACGACCGACCGGGCCTTGGCCGGGGACTTCTTCGCCCGCTTCGGCCGGGCCTTGGGCGGATGCTGATGCCATACTCGCGCGGACACCAGGATCTCGTCCTTCTCCGCGAACGGCGCCATCCGGCACCAGGTCCGCGGCTCAGCGATGTACCGGAGTTGCGAACCCACAAGCTCGGGCAGCCGCTTGCTTTCAATGACCGGTCTGGTCGTCAGCCAGGTGAGGACACCGGGAGGAAGTACGTAAAGCCATACCAGGTTATGGTTGAACGGCAATCCGACAGCAATGAGGAAAACCACGTAAGGGACCGTGATCCCGGCGAAAACTCCGATCCAGGTGATCGGCAAAGGTGCTGGCAACCGGAAATCGTAAAGCTTGTACAGCCGCTTTTCGATCCGCCAGATATTCGTATAAGTGGGGAGATCCACTAGTGGCGCGCTCCTTCTTCCTGATTCGGGATCAGTGGACTCCGAGCGCGTTCGCTATGCCGGTGGCAAGCGTATGCACGATGCCAGGCGTGTAAAAGATGACCGCAATGGCGACGGCAAGCACGATGAACTGCACGAATCGGGTGATCTCGCGTGTGAAGAGGAAGAAGATCGCTACGATCCCGACGATACCAAGGAACAATGGCCCGAACAGACCCTGCAGGTAGGTGACGAGACCCTGCGTACTCAAGGCCACTGGAGCCATCGCGGCGGTGAGGTGAGTATGCATAACATGTCCCTTCCGGGATCAATTGAACATCCAGGCGGTGCTGCGGCAGGCCACTCGAGCAGGTACAAGTAAAGCGGATAGGCGATCCAGGACGACCGGGGACACGGCGGCCGTGGCGGACCGGGCGCCCTGACGGGCCGATGGGGCGGCATAGAAGGGGGCCGGGACGGGGGGGACGGGGGGCGGGAGCCCCCCGTGCACGGAAGAGGTGGGTGGGCCTCCGGCATGCGATAGAAGGCAGGTTTGAAGGAGGCCGGCCCGGGGAACACAGCCCGGACGACGGTCGGCTCCCCGGAGGCGGGCCAGACGGAGACCAGTTCGCGGACGCCAGGCCGGGCCGGGACCGGGCGGCCCGCTGCGTCATGACCGCATGCAGACATGACGACATCAGCTAGCCCTGTCCTGGTCATCGGGCTCCCACCGGCTCGGTCGACGCTCCAATCTCTTTTACATACCATTTGCCGCTTTGAAGGTCGAGAACCGACATACCATACGTCATCTCGAGTTTCGACGCCATCCCCAGATTTCCCGCGGCCGATCCTGGCTGTTCAGGGACCTGCCAAATCACGGTCACCGTTATCTGCCGGCTCGCGCCGCCCGGCGGGACGCGAAGCGCGCTGATGGAGTCAAAGGTCACCGCGCCGCCAAGCCCGGCCACTGAGGCGCCATGGACGAGGAACCGGTTCAGCGCGCCGCTATCGCCGCTGGCGTAGGCCTGGAAAAAGGCCGGCAGCTCATTCATGAGCTGGCTTTGGGCCACTCGGTCCGAATCGCGCGGGGCCGCCGGCGGCGAAATCCGCGGCGGCGCGGGCAGCCAGGCGGGCTCGCCGGCGACGACCAGCCCGCTGCCGGTGGCGGCGACCGGCACGCCCAGCTCCATGAGCTGGCCGTTGAGCAGGGCGAGCAGCGTCACCACGGCGTGCTGCGGATCCTGCACCTTGATGCCCGCGACCTGCAAGGACTGCAGGTTGAGCTGGCCGATGCCGTTCCAGCCCAGGCTCGGGCTGGCGGCCAAAACGGCGGGCGGCACGAAGGCGGCGAGGGCCTGCTCCCGCTGGCCCACGCTCTGCGGGCTGAACCCGAGGTAGACCCGGCCGAACTCGGTGGCATAGGCCTCGGCCAGGGAAACCGGGAACTGCCCGGCGGCGGTCCCCGCGCCGGGACCGGCCGCCGGGGCCGGGGAGGAGTTGACGATGATCGCGGTGATGCCGCGGAAGGCGACGACCGCCAGGGCCGTCCAGAGAACGACCCGAAGCGGCCACAGCAGCCATCTGCCGCCCGCACCCCGCCAGCTGCCGCCGATGCCGGGACCGGCCGCGAGCGACCCGTCGGCCTGTATGTCCGCGTCCGGCAGATCCGGCGCGCTGTCCAGTATCAGCCGCTGGGCGCGAGGCCGCGGACGCGGCGAGAGCGGGCGCGGCGAGTCCAGCCCAGCCGAGTCGAGATAGTACACAGACGACCGCGTTCCGTTACCGGATTTCGGCCCGCGAACCATCACACCTCCGCACGTTTCCGTCCGGGTGAAGCCCGGAGCGCCCGTCCCTTTCGTGCTGGCCTCGCGGTCCATTGTGCGACAAGAAGTCCCGGCGCGGAACCGGATACGGACGATCACCGGAACATCTGCCTGGACAAAACGACCAGCAACCCTGATACGTGGCAACCACGCAGCGGGTTCAACTGAGTTCGGAATGCATTCGTCTGGGTAACCGCCGAACCGTCTCCCGCAGGTAACAGCGGCGCGAGACGGAGAACGGGAGCTGATGGCACTATCACCGCAGGTCATCGCGTATTTGGCGGATGATCGCCGACCTGGCTGGGCTAGGCCGGCACGCTGAGCGAACGGAACGCCCTCAGCGCCTTTACGCCTGGCCCTCCGCCAGTTGATGGTCTCATTTCTGGCGCTTGACCTGGGAAAACCTACCATCGGCAATCGTCGGTCACCCTCCGAATATTAACGGTTCCTTACGGTCACGATCGTCGTCGTGACTACGTGATCAGTATCTTTGCTCATACGTCAGCATCCGATCTCAGTTATTATCAAATATATGTACGATTATTGTCAACAGGCAGTGAGCTTGTACTGCGGGATAGGAGCTTGTCCGGGACGTGCTTGCGCCGGTCGGGATTTACCCCCTGGCGAGCGGACGGGTTAGGCTTTACCTGGCATTCCTCTGGCGAGGAGGCGCCCGTGGCGACAGGACCGGAAGACTATGCGGCAGTACCGGATGGCCATGGCCGCCTGCGGGCGTCACGCGCCGACCGCGAGCAGGCGATAGGTACCCTCAAGGCCGCGTTCGTGCAGGGCCGGCTGACAAAAGACGAACTCGACGAGCGCGTGGGCCGGGCGCTCGTGCCGCTGACCTACCCGGAGCTGGCCGCGCTCACCGGCGATCTCCCGGACGGGCTGACCGCGGTCCCGCGGCCGCGCGGGGCCGGCCAGGGCATGGCCCGGCTGCGGGAGAGCAACGCCGCCAAAGCGGGCGTGTTCGCGGCCCTGGTGGCAGGCGTGGTGCTGGTCGCCGCCATCGGCAACAGCGAGAGCCCGCTGCAAGTGCTGGCGACCGTGTTGCTGCTCAGCCCGGTCTGGATGCTGGCGCTGGCCGGCCTTCTGCTCCTGCATTCACGGCTCGAGAAGCGCGCCGAGGCGGCGAGGAGAGCCGGACCGCCGCAGTTGTCTCAGGACTGCCAGTCTCCGAACCCATGACGCGTCGCGTACGGCGAGATGTGCTCGCCCGGCGATGTCCAAGTTGTGTCACGTTCGCGAGTCCCACGCGCATGGCCCGGCCGGGACCGTCGTCTACGGAGGCAGGACCTACGACTGCCGTAAGGTCCTCCAGTCAATCGAGAGCTCGGCCGGCCCCGGCGTCTATCCGCAGCCGATCTTCGGCGCCTGCGTCAGCCAGTAAGCAATCGACGCCCGGCGCTGGCGGATCTCTGTGGGAGATCACAGGTTGCGTGCGATACGTTCACAATCATGCCGGAAGAGTCTGGCGCCATCGAGGGGGGAGAGACCCACGCGCCGCGCCGTCGCCACTTCGGACCGCCTGTCGTGTGGATGTGCCTCCTTGTGGCCGGCTGGCTGATCGTCGGAGTACTCGGGCTCGTCGCCCTGCTGCGGCTCGTGGCCTGGGACTCGGTCGAGCCGCTGATCGTGCTCAACGCTCTCACTCAGATCGTCTACCTGCCGGTCTGGGTCGTGATCGCGGGAGCGCTCGTAGCGCAGCGCTGGTGGCTCGCCGCGGCGGCTGCCGTCATCATCGCAGCCCAGCTCGTATTCGTCCTGCCGGAGCTAGCTGCTGCGACTCCCGTGCCTGCCTGGGCCCGGCATGCGCCGACGGTGCGGGTGTTCGACGCAAACGTCGACAAGAGCCTTGAATTCCAGGCTGGATATGTACGGGCCATCGAGCAGGACCGCCCCGACGTCGTGACCCTCGAAGAGTTCACGTCACCGGCGCTGCAGAACATGGTCGCCTCGGGCGTTCTGGTGAGGTTTCCCTACCGTTGCGAGGCGCCGACCCCCGGAGCGACCGGCTTCCTGATTGCCTCGAGGCTGCGCCTGACCGGTTGCCAGGTAAAGACCGTGCTCTGGAACGGCTACCGGATGCAGTACATGGTGACGGCGACCCTGTGGTCGCCGGGCGGCCCGGTAGCCCTGCGCGTCGTGCATACGCTGGCACCGCTGCCCGCGTACTGGCGAGAGTGGACGTCAGCGTTGGCCGCAGCCGATCGCTCCGTGCGCGCCGACGGCGCCAGCAACATGCTCATGGTCGGAGACTTCAACGCCACGTGGGGTAACAAAGGGTTCGTTGCATTGCTGCACGACGGGCTGACCGATGGAGCCGCAGCGCGGGGGAAGGCGACGGACATGACGTGGCCGAACGGTGCGGTTGTGCCGCCCTTCGCACGCATCGACCACATACTGACAGGAACGCGCCTGACCGTCACCGAGATCGCCGCCAAGCCGGGGTTCGGCAGCGATCATCGCTTCCTGGTCGCCTCGGTCGCAGTCCGGACCTGAGCGTCGGGAGGAGCTCGACCGGATCCCAGTCGCGGCTTGGCGGTCACCGGCCTTCGCGGCGCCTGGCTGACGGCTCAGCCCAGGCTTGGCACTCCCGTCCGCCCCTCAGTGCGTGAACTGTGGTTTCGCTCGCCGTTCCAGCGCCGCTTCAGGCCTGTTCCAGCCGCGGGTGCCACACTGCGCCCAAGGGCTCCGGCCGGGCCCGGGGACTTCCGGCCGGATGCCTACAATGTGACACTAAAGTGTTACTGTATGGAATAAGGCAAGGTTACGGGGATGGTAACCACGGGGGATGACGCGTGAACTCATGGTGGTGGGTGCCGATCGGTCTGGCCGCCTGGATCTTGGTCGCGGTCGTGCTGGGGCTGTGTATTGGCTCCGTGCTCAGGCACTCCTCTGAGGTCCGGGAATCCCTCGACCAGCAGGCGAGGGAGAAATCAGGCGGGCACGAGTCAGCCCGGGATCAGGCGACACTGACCCTTAAACGTTGAAGCGGAACTCCACCAGCAGCCGCTCTCGCATCAGGTCCGGTGGTTGTTCTGCACTCTGCACGCCGCCGAACTAGCCGACCTGGATCCTGCCGAGGTCGTCCGCACGGCGGTCACCTCCCGCGACCTAGCCGGAGCCCGCGACATCGCCGCTGTCCTCGGCGACACCGAATGCGAGCAACTGCATTCGGGGCTACCCGGGTGTGTGCCCGTCCGGGGGCTCGGCCGTATTGAGCCGTCCCGCTCGGGGTTGGGTAGCGGCCCAGCTGGCGAGGATGCCAAGTGCCTGATGCGCGGCCGAACCCGGTTCGGCGCTGTAGGTGATGATGGTCTGCCCGGGGTCGGCCGGGATCTCCAGGGCGTCGTACTCAAGGTCGAGGTCGCCGACCAGGGGATGGCGGAACGGCTGGATACCGCTGCGGTAGTACTCGACGTCGTGCGCGGCCCACAGCTCCCGGAAGGGCTGGCTGCGCAGGGACAGCTCGCCGACCAGGCTGGTCAGGGTCCGGTCGTGCGGAGCGCGTCCGGCCTCGGCCCGCAGGCTGCCGACGGCGGCGTGGGCGATGCCGTCCCAGTCCCGGTAGAACTGCGGGGACTGGTCGTCGAGGAAGATGAACCGGGCCAGGTTGGCGGGCCGCCGCGGGCCTCCGGAGGCCAGGGAGTCGAATACCGGTGAATATAGCGCGTGTCCCAGCGGGTTGGCGGCCAGGATGTCCAGCCGCCCGTTGCGCAGGAACGCCGCCGTTTCCGTCATCGAGTCGAGCAGACGGCGCACGCTCGGCCGGACCTGCTGCCGGGCGGGGCGACGGTGCACCACCGGTGAGGCGTTGGCCATCCGCACCAGGTCGAGCAGGTGCGCGCGCTCAACCTCGTCGAGGTGCAGGGCGCGGGCGATGCCGTCGAGTACCTCGTCGGAGATACCGCGGATGTTGCCGCGTTCGAGCCGGGTGTAGTACTCGATCGAGATACCGGCCAGCTGTGCTACCTCGTCGCGGCGCAGCCCGGTCACCCGGCGCCGGCCGCCGTAGCGGGGCAGGCCGGCCTGCTCGGGGGTGACCTTGGCGCGCCGGGTGGTCAGGAACTCCCGGACCTCGCCGCGGATGTCCTTCATGCCGGCCACGTTAGCGAGGCTAGGCAGGCCGCCTGGTGGCAGGGAGGCCCTGGCAGTACCCCTCACAGCAGCATCTCCCTCACGCCGCCGGCCGGTGGTTGCCTGGAGGTGTCGCCGCGATGCCGTGGCGGGCTGTGCGCCAGGCAGGCGCGGCCAAGCACCACATGGAAAGAACGTTCTGATGTCTACGCATATGGTTGCCAGCGGGCGCCGGGTTAGCCCCGGCGTACGGGATGTCTCCCGTCCAGGTTTCACGCTGGCGGCCGCGGTGCTCGGGTTTTTCGTGGTCACGCTGGATGCCACGGTGGTCAACGTGGCGCTGCCGTCCGTCCGCGCCGATTTCGGCGGCGGGATCAGCGGCCTGCAGTGGGTGGCAGCCGGGTACACGCTGATGTTCGCGGCGCTGCTGCTGTCGGCCGGCGCGCTGGCGGACCGGATCGGGGCCCGCCGGGCGTTCGGTGCCGGGGTGGCGGGGTTCGTGCTGGCCTCGGCGGCTTGCGGCCTGGCCCCGGGCCTGGGGGTGCTGGTCACGGCCCGGCTGGTACAGGGTGCGGCGGCCGCGGTCATGATGCCGTCGTCGATGGCCCTGATCGGCCAGGCGTTCCCCGACCCGGCCCGGCGGGCGCGGGCGGTGGCCATGTGGGCGATGGGCGGCGCGATCGCATCCTCGGCCGGCCCGGTCACCGGCGGGCTGCTGACCCTGGCCAGCTGGCGGCTGATCTTCTTCATCAACGTCCCGGCCGGGGCGGCGGCCCTGGTCCTGCTAGCCCGGACCGCCCCGTCGCCGCGCCGCCCGGCGCCGTTCGACTGGGCCGGGCAGGTGACGGCCGTGCTGGCCATGGGCGGGCTGACCTACGGCGCGATCGAAGCCGGAACAGCCGGCCTGACTGCGCCGCGGGTGCTGGCCGCGTTCGCGGTCGCCGTGGCCGGGCTGGCCGCCTTCCTGGCCGTCCAGGCCCGCGGTGCTCATCCGATGATGCCGCTGGAGCTGTTCCGGTCGCGCACTGTGGTCATCGCCAACGTGACCGGGTTCGCGTTCGTCGTCGGCTACTACGGCCTGCCGTTCGTGATGAGCCTGTACCTGCAGCAGGTGCGGGGCTTGTCCGCTCTCGGCGCGGGCGCGGCGTTCTTGCCGATGATGCTGATCGGCGCGTTCCTGACCCCGTTCAGCGCCCGGCTGGCCGAGAAGCTGGGCGCCCGGCTGCTGATCATCGCCGGCCTGGTGCTGATGACGGCCGGACTAGTGGCCATCGCGGCGGTGGCATCGGCTGCGCCGGTATGGGGCCTGGCCCTGCTGATGATCCTGACCGGGCTGGGCGGTCCGCTGGTGATGCCGCCGATGACCGCGGTCCTGCTCAACAGCGTCCCAAGCCACCGCACCGGCACCGCGAGCGGGATCTTCAACACCAACCGCCAGGTCGGCGGCGCGCTGGCCGTCGCGGTGTTCGGTGCCCTGCTGGCCAGCCAGGCCGGCTTCGTGACCGGGATGCGCGTCAGCCTGCTCATCGCCGCGGCTGTCGCACTGGCCGCCGCGGCCGTAAGCACCAGGCTCACGGCCCTACCGGACCCGGAGAAGGAGTAACGAGATGAGTGACTGGACCGCGGCCGACCTGGACCGGATCGGATCGGCTACCGAACTGGAGATCACCACCCGCCGGGCTGACGGCTCGCTGCGCCCGTACGTGCCGATCTGGGTCGTGCGCGTCGGCGATGAGCTGTTTGTGCGCTCCTGGCGGGGGCAGGCCGGCGCCTGGTACCGGCACGCACGGCAGCGACCCGACGGCCGCGTCCGGGCCGGCGGAGCCGAACGCGACGTCACCTTCGAGCTGCCGCCGACCGCCCCGGCCGAGGATATCGACCGGGCCTACCGGGCCAAGTACGGGCGGTACGGCGACACCTACGTCGGACCCATGACCGGCCCGGGCGCCAGGGCCGCCACCGTCCGGCTCATGGCCCGCTGATCCGCATACCTGAAGGAGAACCACCAGATGACAGACACCACGCAAGCAAGCGAACCCTCAGGCGCGCAGAAGATGTTCGGCGGCTTCGCGCCCGGGCTGGTGCACTTCACCGACGACGTGCTGTTCGGCGAGGTGTGGAAGCGCCCGCAGCTGTCGCCGAAGGAGCGCAGCCTGATCACCGTGGCGGCGCTGACCGCCGGCGGCAACGCCGAGCAGCTCACCTTCCACCTTCAGTTCGCCAAGGACAACGGGGCGACCGAAGAAGAGCTGATCGAGGCCATCACCCACCTGGCGTTCTACGCCGGGTGGCCGAAAGCCATGTCGGCCATGTCCGTCGCCAAGCAGATCTTCCGCAGCAGCTGAGAAAGGAACACCGCCATGCGAGGAGCCATCCTTCACGCCCCCCGGGACATCCGCGTCGAGCAGCGCGAGGACCCGACGATCGAGCAGCCCACCGACGCAGTCATCCGCCTGGCCGCCACCTGCGTGTGCGGATCGGACTTGTGGCCCTACCGCGGCATCGAACCCGTCAGCGGTCCGGCCCCCATGGGCCACGAGTACGCGGGCATCGTCGAGGAAACCGGTCCCGACGTCCGCACCGTCAAACCCGGCCAGTTCGTGGTCGGCTCGTTCTTCGCCTCCGACAACACCTGCGAGATCTGCAGGGCCGGTTACCAGAGCTCGTGCGTCCACCGCCAGCCCATCGGGTCGATCGGCACCCAGGCCGAGCTGGCCCGGATCCCGCTCGCCGATGGCACCCTGGTCGCCACCCCCGGGGTGCCCTCCGAGGACCTGGTGCCCAGCCTGCTGGCCGCCTCCGACGTGCTCGGCACCGGCTGGTTCGGCGCCAGCGCCGCCCAGGTGCAGCCGGGTAAGACCGTCGCCGTGGTTGGCGACGGCGCGGTCGGCCTGCTCGCCGTCCTGGCCGCCAGGCAGCTCGGCGCCGGACAGATCATCGCGATGAGCCGACACGAGCCCCGGCAGAAGCTGGCCCTGGAGTTCGGCGCCACCGACATCGTCACCGAACGCGGCGACGACGGCGTCGCCGCGATCAAGGAACTCACCAGCGGGCTGGGCGCACACTCGGTGATCGAAGCCGTCGGCACCCAGGAATCGATGCTGCAGGCCATCCGGTCTACCCGCCCCGGCGGCCACGTCGGCTACGTCGGCGTCTCCCACGACGTCGAACTGCCCGGGCAGGAGTTGTTCTTCAGCGCGGTCCACCTGCACGGCGGCCCCGCCCCGGTACGCCGCTTCCTGCCCGAGCTGATCGAGCTGATCTGCGACCGGGCCATCGACCCAGGCCGGGTCTTCGACCTGACGCTGCCGCTGGAGGCGGCCGCCGAGGGCTACCGCGCGATGGACGAGCGCCGCGCCATCAAGACCCTGCTGCGCCCCTGAACCGCACCCGCCGCCCCAAGGAGCATGATTTGCAACTCAAGCCCGTCACCCCGACCGCCAAGGCCCCGGCCGCGAACTTCACCGGCGACGTTTACGTCAACCCCATCTACCGGGGCGAAGACCCCTCCCGGATGATCGTCAGCCTGGTCCGGTTCACCCCCGGCGCCCGCACCAACTGGCACTCCCACGCCATCGGCCAGACCCTGCACGTCACCGACGGGACCGGTCTTGTCGTCACCCGCGACGGCACCATCATCCGGATGCGTCCCGGCGATACCGTCTACACGCCGCCCGGCGAGGAACACTGGCACGGCGCCACCGACGGCAACTTCATGTGTCACCTGGCCATGCTCGAAGGCACCGGCGACGGTGACGGCACCACCTGGCTCGAACCCGTCACCGACGAGGAGTATCAACTGGCCAACAAACGCTGACCAGGCCCCATTTTTTGATGTTGCGCTGTGGCGGAACTCCACCACGTCGCCGTCGCGCCGTCGATGGCGCTGTCATCTGGTCACTCGGAGTCGGTGTACGTATTGGCCAGCCCAAGCCAAAGCGCTGCTCTGACCACTAGTCACAGAAGGTCGCGCAGCTCGTCAGCGGTCATGCCGATTATCGCGAGAATGTTCCGCAGCGTACCCTTCGCCATGTCCCGGTTGTGGACTGGCACTGATACTGTCCGGCCATCAGGGTGTTTCATCACGTGATGGCTGCCGCTGATCCTCGCGACCTCGAATCCGGCCCGTTCAAGTGCTTTGACGACTTGTGCTCCACGAACCGCCGGGATCGCGGCGGGCATAAGGAAACATTAAGCGTAAGCGTCAGCTCGTCCGGGATGCCGACCTCGGCAATCAACGCTTGTAGCGCCTCGCGCAGATCATCGAGCGCTGCTTCGCGCGTCTCACCGTCACCCACGGCCCCGACACCCAGCCTGATCTGGGCAGATGCACACCAAACACCGTCTTCATCCTGTTCGAGGGTGTACGGTACGTGCACGGTCCTAACCCGGGCGCTCATCGCTACTGTCTCCTGGTCATGGTGTGGAGGTTGACACGGGTCAACCACCTGACTCAAGTAAAGCACGGTCACAGCACGGTATACCTCGCTGCTGAACCCGTACCTGTTCCGCCTCGCTACTGGCCGGGGATTACCAGTCGCGGTCTTGCAGGCCACGCCATACGGCACCGGCCTCGGCGGACGTCGGCGATGCAGACGGGCCAACGGTCGCGCCGCACAGCATGCACGTGGCGACGACCACCTTCGCCGCCTTACGGCAGCGTCCATGACCTTCGAACCCTTGATGAGCACACGCGCACGCATGCACTGATCACACAAACTCATAATCTAATTGTAGCGGCTACCTGCTCAGATAAAGAGTCACAATAGCCCGTCGCCCCCTGCATCGCGGACATGGCTCAGTGCGCGGCCTTGCCGCCTGATGTTGTTTGAAAGCGGAACTCTACGCGCTGCCGCCGCCACGTCACAGAAACAGTCTCGCCGATGGCGGCGGCCGCCGCGTCTCCTTGGTAATTCCGTCTGGCGGTGCGGGTTGCTGCTGCGTCGACCGGCGTTGTCTCGCGAGACCGCGGAATCACCTCGCGTTCCGGCTCATCGAGCGGCGCACCGGGGCACCCGCTCGACGACATCAAAGGCGACCGTGGACGGGAAGCTGACCCCGGCCTGCCCGGCCACCGGCTCGTACCGCCCGGAGTAGCTGGCCAGTGTCT
>WNGD01004742.1_pt1 | contig 13340 bp, 8 predicted proteins | sample 5400671 | NCBI WGS metagenome assembly WNGD01 (sample SAMN13153369, study PRJNA577476) | soil metagenome | isolation source: 40 cm soil or saprolite under grassland replicate 2 | place: USA:California | collected 2016-06-15
TAGCTCATCGGCTTCCCCCCTCAAACCGATCTTTACTGCGCCAGTCTCCCCATTCTACTGCTTCCACTTTCACTCTTGTGATAATCTTTCTTCCTTCTGACCATTGAGTTTTGACACACACTCTAAAAGCGCTGGGCTAGCAACCCTTCGGGAAAGCCCGATGAATCGGGCTGGAAGCCGTTCGCAGGCGAGTCTGTTTCGCGTGCCTTCAGCTCACCATCAACTTAAGGAAATAGAGCCTGCGACAAACCGGATGCGCGAGGTTGCGCATTCGCGAGAGCCGCCGTTCCTCCACCATGTCGAATCCTGCATCGTTGAACGTCTCGCGCCAGTCCTCTTCTTGCCGAAATGTACATGGGCCGGTGCGGCCTTGCCATTGCAGGTCATGAGTCCAGCACACAAAACGATCCCACCAGGTCTCAGGAATGTCTTCGTAAACTACCAGGAGCCCACCAGGACGTAGAACACGCCGCACTTCGCCAAAAATGGCGCCCAGGTCCTGCGCATGGTGCAGCACATAGCAGAACAGCACGCCATCGAACGATTGGTCCCCGACCGGAAAATGTGTGCCATCGAAGCGCCGGTAATCGATCGGCGCCTGCGCCCTTTCGTCCAGATCGATGCCGGTCACGTCTGTGCCAAGCATCGCTGACAGGTGATGTGCGATGAAGCCGTTGCCACAGCCTACATCGAGCAGGCGCGAGTGTCGCGGCATTACTCGCGCGATCTCAAGCGCCATGTCATAAGCTCTTCCAACCTTCCGCCGGCGCCGCTCGCGCAGCCATCGGCGCTGAATGCCATGAAGCAATTCTCCGATGGCATCAGCGACGGTGAATCTTCGGCGTGGTGATAAACGCCCGGCAGGGTAAGGACTGATCTGCTCCAGTATTGCGAGGGGTCTCAAAAGCATCGCTATCTGACTGGGCAAGCGCAATGCCGAAGGGTGCGCTGGTAAAGCCAGGGCATTTTCAGTGGGAAACACTGACAGAAGGCGATAGAGCGAGATTTCGATGACGCCCGGCCGCAATGAATCTCCGACAGGTGACGGGGCTAAGCTGAGGGCCGAAGGCCCGAAATGAAAGAGCCTGGGGCATCGCCCCAGGAAAGACATGATCCTTTTAAACCATAAGCGCTGAAGGCGCGAAATAACGAAGTACCTATTTCGCGCCTTCAGCGCTTGGAATTCTGAACGTCCTACACCCGGGCCGTTGGCCCAGGCTTTTACATTTCGCGCCTTTGGCGCTTTTGGTTGCGCGCCGCGCAATCTATTCCGACGAAATAGCAATCAGGGAGCACGGTCTGGAATCTGGACGAAAACCGGGGAAAGCGGCAAAATGCAAGAAAAACTTTACCGAGGCTAACGCATGAATAAACTGATGGTGCTTGCTCTGATGCTAATGCTCTTTTTTTCCACCCTGGCTCAAACTGGATCGCGCATGAATTCTCCCAACCTTTGGCCTCTCGGCTATTGGCCGCTCGAGAAGAGCCAGTCGATCGTCGATAAGACGCAGACGATACGTCTGGCTCCGGACCTGTCCCACCTGACCCCAGGCGAGCGCAAAGCGGTGTCGAAGCTACTGGAGGTCGGCAAGATATTTCAGAGACTCTATGAGCTGCAGCGTCACCAGCAAGCACTTTTCGCCTATGACCAACTTGCTCAGCTTGATAGGCGGACCGGCTCAACTGAGGCGACAAAGAACCTGCTCGTGCTTTATCGACTGAATCAGGGGCCGATTGCGACAACGCTGGAGAACAAGCGCGAACCGTTTCTTCCGGTAGAACCGACGGTGCCGGGAAAGAACATGTATCCGTGGGGAGTGAAAAAGGAAGAGGTAGAGACGTTTCTGGCAGCGCATCCGGAACAGCGCGATAAGATCCTGGGCTTGCGAACAGTCGTCAGATTGGCAAACTCCTTGAGTGCTGAGACCGATCTTGGCAGGCTTCGCAAATATCCGGTCCTGGATACAATGCATCCCGGGCTGCGAACTCAATTGGAGGCGCTTCGGGGTGACAAACCGGGCGCTCGATCGGGCACCGCAATGCCACTCGCGCGGCAAGGCTTTTATGCCGTTCCCTACTCAGTCGCTTACGCCGAAGAATTGACGCGCGCCTATTCTTTTCTCAACGAAGCTGCTGACGCGTTGCAGAAAGATGACGAAGAGTTTGCCGGATACCTGCGCAATCGCGCCCGCGACCTCTTATCCGACGACTATGAATCAGGCGATGCGGCCTGGGTTACGGGCCACTTCAAGAACCTTAACGCACAGATTGGTTCTTACGAGACTTACGATGATGAGCTCTACGGCGTGAAAACGTTCTTCGGCTTCAGCCTTTTGAGCACTCGACACCAGGAAACGACCGCACTGCGGCAGGCGATGAAGGGTTTGCAGGCCCTCGAAGAGTCTCTGCCTTACGATCATCACAAAAAGATTCGCGAAGACATTCCGGTCGGCGTCTATGACGTGGTCGCCGACTTTGGCCAGACGCGCGGGGGCAACACGGCCACAATCCTGCCCAACGAAAGCTATCTGGCCCGCCGCTACGGCCGGACGATTCTATTGCGCGCGAACATCATGCGCGACCCGAATATTTTCGAAAGCACGTCTAAAACATTCGAGGCAGCAGTCGGTCCTGAACAGTCAAGAGAGCTGACTTCGGATGGAAACTTCTATCGCACTCTATGGCACGAGGTGGGCCATTACCTGGGCGTGGACCAGACAAAAGACGGACGCGATCTGGACACGGCCTTGCAGGACGACGCGAATACGATGGAGGAGATGAAAGCTGACCTGGTCTCATTATTTGTCGCTGAAGCATTGCACAATCAGCGCTACTACACTGACGAGCAACTGCGAAGCGTCTATGCCGGCGGCATCCTGCGGGTGCTGCAAAACAACAAGCCGCGGCGCGATCAGCCCTACAACACAATGCAACTAATGCAGTGGAACTTCTTTTTGGAGAAGGGGCTGCTAAGTTTTGAAAACGAAAGGCTCCGCATTCACTACGACAAGTATCACGACGTTGTCGGTCAGATGTTGCAGAAGGTTCTGGAAGTCCAGTACCAGGGAGACAAGGCGGCGGCGGATCGCTTCATCGATCAATACACAAGCTGGGACGAGAACCTGCACGGGGTCGTGGCGAAGAACATTCGCGACCAGCAGAGGTACCGGTTCCGATTATTCAAGTACTCGGCGCAGGGGGAATGAAGGGCGCGCGGCTATGCCGCTTGATGTGCGGTGGGGCTCTGCCCCACCGGTCAAGAAAACATAATTAAGGGCTATGCCCTCGGACGGGGCGTAGCTCGCATCAAATAGCCCATTGCTCGGAAGGTCATAGACCTTTCGCACATCGGAGGGGAGAGCTGCAAAGAAACGTTTATGAATAAGTCGGAAAAGGAACTGGAGTCAAGTTACGATCGCGTGGCCCAGAGTTATGCCCGGGAGTACTTTGATGAACTCAGCCAGAAACCATTTGACCGAGAAGTGCTCGATGGTTTTGCCAGGAGCTTGCGCGGCGAGGGCCAGGTTTGCGAAATCGGCTGCGGACCGGGGCAGATTGCTCGCTACTTGAAAGACCGGGGCGTGAACATGCTCGGGCTCGATCTTTCAGCAGAGATGGTTAAATGCGCGCGACGCTTGAATCCCGATATTCCCTTCGTACATGGCGATATGCTTACCCTCGACTTGCCGGAGAATTCGTTGGGCGGCATCGTTTCGTTCTATGCGATTATCCATCTCAAGCGCGAGCAGATGACGCCGGCCCTCAAAGAGATGCGCCGGGCTCTGAAGCCAGGCGGACGATTGCTGGTTTCTTTTCACGGGGGCGAAGGAGAGCTGCACCGCGATGAATGGTACGGCCAGCCCGTATCGATTGATGTGACCTTGATGACCAAGGGGGAAATGTCCGGTTATCTACAGGCAGCCAGATTTGACGAAGTGATAATTAGAGAGCGTGAACCCTATGAGTTTGAATATCCCACCCCTCGCATGTACGCGTTTGCGAGGAAGGGTATGGCAAATTAAAAGTTTGCGCTACGGTTTCCCAAACGCATCGCCGCCCAGAAAGTTCTCGCGCACATAACTAACCGTGTCGTTGAGCGTCTCGCCAGGATCACGTGCCGAGAAGCCCAGCTCCCGTCTCGCCTTTGCCGGATTGAGGTACCAGAAATATTCCGCCATCTCTATCGTGTCGGCCTCAACGGGCGGCGCCATGTTCCACTGGCGAAAGAGCGACTCAATCACGTGCGCGCCCGTAACCGCCAGTTTGGAAGGGAACGCCAGGCGGGGCCCGGCAACTTTTGTCAGACGTGCCAGCCGGTCCAGGAATCGCTGGAAAGTCCAGTTTACCGCGCCCAGCAGATACCTCTCGCCGTGCCGGCCCTTCTTCATTGCCACGATGAAGGCTGCCGCCGCATCACGTACATCCACAAAGCTCAAGCCTCCGGAAGGTACAGCGGCGATTTTGCGCGCCATGAAGTCGAGCACAACCTTCGTTGAGCTGAGACGTTCATCGCCCGGGCCAAGCAGAAGGCTGGGATTCATTATCACCAGCCGCAGACCTTTGCCATTGAAGCGTTCGAGCGCAGCCATCTCCTGATACGACTTGCTGGCGTAATACGGCCAGCGAGAGACAATGTCGAGCGGCGTTGGATAGGATTCATCGGGAACGACGTCGCCCTTCTCGGTTACGGCAATCGTGCCGCTGGTCGAAGCCAGCACCATGGTTTTCACACCCGCCTCACGTGCTGCATCAGATAGAACTCGCGTCCCATCAACGTGGACCGCGTACATTTCGCGTGCATCTTCCCGTTCGCGCGAGACTTTGCCGGCCAGGTGATAGATTTCAACAATCCCTTCCACAGCCCGGGCCGCGTCGTCCGCATTCTTGATGGAGCCGGCAACAGCATCCACGCTCAAGTCGGTCAGCCAGTCGGGAATATTCGTGGCCATCACCCGAAGATCCTTAGCGCCTGAGTTGATGAGCTGGCGCACCAGATGCGAGCCAAGAAAGCCTGTGCCGCCGGTGACCAGCGTTGTGGGGCGTGGTCTCTTTTCGATTGCCGCGCGGCGTTTCGAGCTGGTCCTGGCCGGTGTCATCCGGGCGGTGCGCTTCTTAGACGTGGTCGTCATTCTTTTGTCGAAGTTGTCTCCGGGAAATAAGCCCCTGAGAATACCTGCAGTCAGGAAGGGTGGTTTACCCCCGCTGATTCAATGCATTCACCTGAGGCGGGGGCATGCCCCCTTCCTGACTGCGGCTATTGATACTTGAGCTGATCAATGGTCGGACCAGTGGGGACGGGCTTCCCCGGCTCTAAACGACCGCCTCGATCGTCGGGTTGTTTAGTTTCCGCTCGGCGGCATAGGCGCGTCGCTCCAACTTCCACTGTTTGCGCACGGCCGCCGCATCGAAGGGAATCTTTGTACGATCGCGAAGGTTTGCTACCTGGTGGTGAACATATGCCGCAATCAGACGATACGCTTCGGCGCGGGCCATGCCTTTCGTCATCTCTTCCAACTCTTCGACAGAAAGAAAACGTCCGATGCGCGCCGCTACGTTGCGGCTCTTGATGATGTTTGAACCCTTGGGCATCGCCTGGTATGTGCCCTCCAGGTAAATCGGCAGGATGCCGACGCGCGCCGCCAGGGACAGATAACCAATGACGGGTTTGAACTCGCCCATCTTGCCGGTCATCGAGCGCGTGCCTTCGGGGAAGATGAGCGCGTTGTAGCCACGATCGAGGAACGACCGCGCATGCCTCAGCGACTGGCGCAGAGAGCCGCTACGCTCCATCGGCACAAGATTGGTGAAGTTATCCATGTAGGCGCGCTTGTACTTGTTGTCGAAGAAATAATCCGCGGCCGCCAGCGCCACTAGTCCTTCCCCGGCTTCGCCCAGAGCCATCTTCGCCAGTCCCATGTCCAGGTGTGACGCGTGATTGGCCGCGACAATAAAGTTTGTGTGGACTGGGATGTTCGTTTGGCCTTCATATTTTGTGCGCAGGAACTTTTCGTAAAAGAGATGCTGCACCACATCGAGCCCTTTACCCCCCACGATGCGAACAAAGGAGGGAATATGTATCTCGTCGTCGCGATCCCTGTCGGTTCGCAACTGGGGAGTATCGCTGCCGGTTGTTGCTGTGCGCTTCACCACTGCCGCCAGTTCGCGAACATCCTGCACTTCATTCAACCGTTCTGGCGCGGTTAGCGTGCCTCCGGAGTTTTCAATTGCGGTCGCGAGTTCCACGAACATGAGGCTGTCAAAGCCCAGGTCGCTCAAACGGGAGTTCATCGATACTTCAATGCGTGGCCGGTTGGAAACATTCGCTACGATGTCCAACAGCCAACCAGCATCGCGGCGACTTTCTTCGCGTGGGGAATCTACCGCGCCCTGCTTCGCTCCCTGTTCCAGCGATTGCAGCATTTGGGTTACTTCACGCCGTTTGATCTTGCGCGTTGCGGTGCGCGGTAACTCTTCGTTCCAGAAGTGCAGAACCTTTGCCCGCTTGTAGTAGGGAAGGGTCGCTGATACTTCGCGGAAGTGCTCCTCGATGCGGCGGCGCAGCTCGGTGCGGGCCAGAGCGATGTCATAGTCGTCATCCGGCACCACCAGGCACGCCACCTTCTCGCCGATTCCGTCCGGCAAACCAACGACGCTGATCTCTTTGATGTAGGGAGAGCCGGCATAGATCTCTTCAATCTCGTCGGGATAGACGTTCTTGCCGTTTGTGTCAACGATCAGTTCCTTCGAGCGCCCCACGAGGTACAGGTTTCCTTCGTCGTCGAGCCGGCCCAGATCGCCGGTGTAGAGCCAGCGATTTACCAGCGCGGTGCGCGTGGCTGCCTCATTATCGTAGTAACCCAGCATTACGTTTGGCCCGCGGGCAATTACTTCGCCGACACCGCTGGCATCAGCGTCTTTGATTTTTACTTCGACGCCCGGCAACGGTTTTCCCACGCTGCCGGTCAGCATACGGTTCTGCGGCCGCGTCACGGTCAGCACGGGCGCAGCCTCAGTCAGGCCATAGCCTTCAAGGATGGTAAAGCCGAGTCCCTGAAAGTCGCGCTGTACCTTCTCATTCAGAGCCGAGCCGCCGCTAATGAAATAACGTATCCGCCCGCCGAGTCCTTCGTGAATGGGATAGAAAAAGATCTGGCCGAGATTCAGCGGCGTACGGTCGCGCAACCAGGCGTTGGCCTTCATCAGCAGCTCAGCGGTATCGCCAACCCATTTGTTCTGCTCGTGTAGCTTGCTCTTGATGCGGCGATGCAACAATTCCCAGAGCGCCGGGACGCCGACCATGCCGGTGACGTAGCCATTTTTGATAGCCCGCGCGAGCGCGTCGCTGGTTAGCTCCGGCAGGTAGGTAATCTGAGCCCCGCGGCTAAGTGGTGTCAGGAAGCCGGTGGAGAATTCAAACGTGTGATGAAGCGGCAAGACCGATAGGACACCGTCGCCTGTGCTCATGTCGAAGACCGAGGAAAGCATTGAGACCATGCTGGTAAAGTTGCGATGCGATAGCATCACACCCTTGGGCCGGCCGGTCGTTCCGGAAGTGAATATCAATGAAGCAACCGACTGAGCCGTGACGCGTGCCGGCAATAGAGCGATGCGCTGATCTTCCGTTTCCTGATCCGGCATGGCGAAGACTTCTTCAAATTGCCAGAGCCTGGTAGCCGAGAGCCCGGCCTCATTGAGTTTCTCCTGCAGCCCGGCATGCTCCGTCGCCATCTCTTCGCTGAGGACGATGCCGGATGCATCTCCAGCGCGCGCGAAGTTCACAACCTCTTCGGTCGAGCTTTCCGGATCGACCGGGATGCAGGTGGCGCCCGCTTTGAGCACACCGAAGTAGGTCATGCCCCATTCCGGCGCGTTGTGACTGAGGAGCATCACGCGCTCGCCCGGCTTGATGCCTTCGTTCGCGAAGAAGCCCGCCGCCCTCGTGGCCAACTCGCGCAGATCGGCGTAGGTGTATTGTTCCTTTCTCCCGTCGCGCTCGATGCGCATGGCGACGCGTGTCGCATGACGCTTGGTCGAAGTTTCGAACAGCTCCAGAAGGTCGCGATAGGTGTAAACGCGCTTTGGTTGCGCCCGCATGTCTTCCTCGAGCTTGGGAAAGACCCACTTCTGCAAGCCGGGCATGTGGATATTCAGCCAGTAGTCGTACCAGTCCAGACTTTCCGGATGCCAGGGCAAGAGAGCCAGCTCGTCCTTGCGCATCTTCTGGAAGAGCGATCGCACGTTGTCAGAGCGAAAGATATAGGCGTTTTCGATGGTGAAGGGCCGAAACATTTCGAAAGCTTCCTTCGCTTCGCGCGTGAGCTCTTCGACCCGGTCAACTCTTTCTTTTACGATGTCGATTACGTCCGGGATGCGCCCGCCACCCCAACGCGGGCGAGCTTTGTCGAGCAGCGAAGAAACTTTTTTCGCGGCGCTGTTCATCATGGGAACGGAGGTCGCTTCGAAGCGTTCGGGGGAGACCGGGCGTGGCTCCATGCGCGCCGAAATCTCTTTGAAGAGACGAAACCCGCCGTCCTTGCTCTGCAGGTCCTTGCGCCGGTAAAGCCCTAGTAACCCGATGATGCGCGCGAGGTCGTTGGGATTCGAGTCTCCCGTGGCGGCCTGATGGACGAGCTGCGGCTGTTCGACGCAGGCCTCGGCGGCGACTGCCAGCATTACGGACGCGACCTGATCGACGGGGGTGATGTCGAGCACCAGCTTTTTGTTCACGGGGAGCTGGTTCTGGCCTTTAAGCGCCATGAAAATAATCGGCGCGGTGGTGGTGAAGCCTTCATTCCAACCGGGGAAGGGGTATGACAGTGCCGATTCGACGATGCTGGGCCGAACGATGCTGCGAACAATACCTGTCTCAGCCGCCACCAACTGCTCGCCCAGCGCTTTTGTATATGTGTAGATGTTGGGCCAGCCCCACCACTCAGCGCGCTTGATGCCGAGCTCGGTGAGGCGATTCCGTATCCAGACTTTTCTTTCGCGAGCGACAGCTAGGCCCAGCGCGTCGGGGTCATCGGCGTCGCGCATTTCTTCGTTCAAACGCTTGCGCGCCTGGTCGCGAAAGTAAGCGACCATCATGGCGTCTTTTGCTTCCTCGCGCGCGCGTTCGGCAAGCTTGGCGCAATCGGCAATCTCCTGTTCGACTGAGAACTCGAAGTCTCTTAATTCGGCACGGCGAGGAAAGTAACCGATGACCGGATCATTCTCGAAGACTGCGCCGGAACGGTTTCCAGCAACAAAACACGTCGAGACGTGAATCAGCGCCGGCCGCTCCATCCGTTTGGCAAAGGCGATCACATTCTGCGTGCCCACCACATTTGTGCGCAGGCCGCTTTCAAGGGTCGGATTGAACGTAACATTGCCGGCAGTGTTGATTACCAGATCGACGTCATCTGCGACTCGCTGAGCCTCTTCATCCGTATAGCCGAGATTGTCATCGCCGATGTCGCCGCCGAGAATGGCAACCTTGTCCCTCAGGAAGCCATCAAGCGCGCTGCCGTATCGCTCGCGCAGTGGATTGAAAGGCGGCGCAGTGATAACGCTGTTCCAGAAGCGGGTCTCGGATTCTTCCTGGGAACGCGCGCGCACGGTGACGTAAACGCGTCCGATATTCGGAAAGCGGTGCAGCAGCATGCTGAGACAGACTTTGCCGAGAAAGCCCGTGCTGCCTATTAGGAAAAGCTTTCGATCCCGGTAAATTTCAGTCGGCGATAAGGTCATAACATCAAATGTGTTTAGAGTCGGGCTACCGCCCGACCAAAGCGGGCCGTAGCCCGCTTCTAAACGCAACTTATTCCATGTCCGCGATGCCTATGATCGGCTGATGCAACATCGTGATCTCGGCTGAATTGCCCATAAAGCTGCGCGCCATGGCAATAGCCTCAGTCAGATTGTCGGCCCGTTCCCAGCCGAGCATTGCCGGCACATGAGCGTTTTCGGCGCCGGCCGCGATTACTTTGCCCACGTGCTGACGCCCATTCTCGCCCCAGTACCACATGAAAAACGGATGCGCGCCATGATAAGCGTTGCCGCGCCGATACATCTCGACGTAGCTGGGGTTGTTGGCAAACTCGCGCTCGTACTTGTCGCGCAGCACGAAAGCGTCCCTGGTCTCCGGCAACAGGCGATTAAAGAATTCGATGTAGCTGGGATGAAAATTATGATCGAACTCGTCGAAGCAAGGGTGATGGATGATTAGCACCCCACCCTTTTTCAGCAACGGCTTGTTGCGATAGAAATTGAAGTGATAGCCGAGACCCATCACCTGGACCAGCAGGGGATTCAAAATTGAGTAAACATTGTACGGGGAAATGTCGGGAATGCCCGTAATTAGTATGTCGCACTGGCCGCGCACAGGGATCGCGTACTGGGCAAAACCCTTCTCGATAATCTTTTCGTGCACCGGGTCGGTATTCCCCGCGTGGCAGGCAGTCATTTCATACTGCGACGGGCGTGAATGAAGCAGCTTGCGACGAGCGCCGCGGGGCAGTTTCCCCATGGTGTAACGCATGGCTTCGAATTTCATGCGGTCGAAGGCAGTGAAGTCGTCTTCGTTCTTCAAGAGGAAATCCATGTCGCCTTTGTACATGCGGTTGTTGATTGCCGTTTCAATGTGAAACACGTTCACGTGCTCGTCTACCAGCTTCCCCAGCCGGACGCACTTCGTATTAAGCTCGGAACGCGCCGGATCCATGTAGCTGTCTGAGTCGCGGATAGTTTGCGGCTCATGATGCGCGCGAAGTGACTCGTAATCGCATAAGCCCACGGCCACTGATTTGTGCCCGCCGTCCATCGGTACCAGATTGATATTGCAATAGATGAGGAGATCGCTTTCGGCGGCGCGGCGATTTAGAGAGAGGGGCTCTTTGTGCTTCGTCTCGCCAATCTTCAACATCCCGTCGGCCCACTCGGCGTCATGGTTGTAGTAACGGTCGGGATAGTACTCGTCAAAGATCTTCTGGCCGACCATGCGCTTCATTTCCCATTGCGTCATCTTCCGGTGCAGGGAATTCGCGATGATGATGTGTATATCGTCAACGCCATGGCCGGTGAGCATATCGAGAACGATCTCAAGCACGGTCTGCCTAATGTCCGGCGTTGCCATTGGCGGCAAGGGCAGGCTGATATCATCAACCGCCACGGTCACTTTCATTCCCGGATAGAGTTGCGCGAATAGGGGATCGCTGTCGTGTGGATGATTCAGGGCATAACGAATCGCGGCTTCCCGGTTCGGCAGGCCCTTGATCGGCGGATTCGGATAGATCACACGCGTGCCGATGGGTAAGTCTTCCAGGATAAACTCTTCGCCCGAAGGGATTATGCGGGGAGCGCTATCGCTGTCGATGTAGACGATCGATTCGTGTGTTTTGCGTCTTAGTTGTAAGGGCATACTATCGGAAACCGGTAAATGGTGAATAGTAAATGGTAAATGGAAGAAAGTACTGTGTCTTCAATTGGCTCAAGCGGATCAAGGTTTTGCCGTGTTCAAGTGTCAATCGACCGTTTACTATTCACCATTTACCATTCACTTCAGGTTCAAAATCGGCCAATCATGATGCAGCGCTGTTTGGCGCAGTCGCATGTCCGGATTCACGGCTGCCGGGTGGCCCACGATCGACAGCATCGGCAAATCACTCATGCTGTCGGAATAGGCAAACGAATCGCTGAGACTGATGCCTTCACGTTCGGCAAACGTCCGGATCCATGATGCCTTGGTGGCAGCTGCCAGCACGGGGGGCAGAAGTCGCCCTGTGGCAATCCCATTTACAAACTCGAGACGATTCGCCGCGTAATCTTCAATACCCAGATAGTCCATCAGCGGCTTGACTGAAAGATCCAGCGCGCCGGTTACTACGACCTGCCGCATCCCCAGGCTCTTTGCCTTCTCAATAAGTTCGAAGGTTCCGGGGAACACTGCCGGCTTCAGCACCTTCTCAAAAAGATCATCCGCAAAGAATCGCAGCCGATCCTCCGATTCGCCCTTGTAACGTGTGAAAAAGAGGTCATTGAAAACTTTTCGACTATACTGGTCCGTGACTGCAAAGAGGGGAAGACTCAGAATCGTGGCGGCGCTTTTCTTGAAACTGCGGAACAGGCCCGGTTGGTTGCGAGCATAGAACCCGAGCGTATGAACCAGATTAGTGCTGACCAACGTGCCCTCTAAATCGTAAAATACGGCGGCGGCCAAACAGTATCCTCCGTCGGAAAATTGCGCTCTTTATCGGTCGAGCTGGTTGTTCGGAGCTTACGGGGCAGATAGTAACCCATTTCGCATTTTTTGGTTAGTTTCATTTTACTGTGTATGGTGTGACCATACAATCTAACTCGGTTGTAGGGGAAATCTTGAGAAAGCGCCATGAAAACGAATTGTTTTGCGATGTCATTGGTTCTGTGTGTCCTGGTCGCGATGGGCGCCGGGTGCAGGAAAAGATCATCTACCATCGAGCAAACGCAGACGACGGCAGATCTCAACTCGGCGGTTCTGAAGACTCAAGAGGCGGACGCCTTATATGTCCAGCGGGAGGATCTTTCAAAAGTTCGCCAGGGATTAACCTTGCTGCGGCAGGCCCAGATAGAAGATTCGGGAAGCTACGATGTGACGTGGCGGCTGGCGAAGTTTGATTACTATCTGGGCGCGCATACGACCGATGCCGACGAAGGCTACAAAGCGTTTCAGGAAGGTATCGAGGCAGGAAAGAAGGCCGTATCGTTCCAACCGAACAAAGCGGAGGGGCACTTCTGGTTAGGAGCAAACTATGGCGGCACCGCGCAGGCAAGTGTGCTGGCCGGCCTTTCGGACATCGAGGACATACGTCGGGAAATGGAAACGGTGCTGAAGATCGATGAAGGATTTCAGTCAGGCAGCGCCTACATGGTTTTGGGCCAGCTTTATCTACAGGCGCCGCGGCTTCTGGGAGGCGATTCGGCAAAGGCCGTCAGTCTCCTCGAGAAAGGGAAGCGCTTCGGACCGACGAACGCACTGCTCCGGTTACATCTGGCTGAGGCTTATCATGCTGTGAATCGAAACGCGGATGCCCGGAAGGAACTAACCGAGTTATTTACAATCACACCAGACAAAGGTTTTGAGCCGGAGTACAAAGAGGCCGTAGTATCGGGACATAAGCTGCTGGACAAGTTGCCTTAAAGTAAATAGATTTTCCATTTTGGTCCTGGTGCAGTTTGCCCTTTGGATTGCGATAGGTGCGGTCCCGATGAGGTCAGTACCACCACGCGGTTCTATGAAAGGGCTGTCAAGAAAAAAGTTTCACTCGAGCCGCGGATAGTTCCTTGCAGCTAGCATCTCTCTACCCGAAGGCAGGCACCGTGCATCA
>WNGD01006617.1_pt1 | contig 13338 bp, 13 predicted proteins | sample 5400671 | NCBI WGS metagenome assembly WNGD01 (sample SAMN13153369, study PRJNA577476) | soil metagenome | isolation source: 40 cm soil or saprolite under grassland replicate 2 | place: USA:California | collected 2016-06-15
GCACATCCTGGGGCGATACCGGCAGAAATCCGTACCGGCAAGGTCGCCGTGCGGTCGCCGCCGAAGCTGTCCTTCCCGAACGAGATCTCCGCCTTGCCGCCGTCGCGGAGCTGCAGCCGGGCGGCGTCGTCCGGGTGGAGCTCGACGAACGCGGGCACGGTGGCACGGTTCAGGTCGGCCGCCCGCGCCAGCATCGAGGCCCCGTCGAGCAGCAGCGGATAGGTGACGAGGGCGAGCCCGTCGCTGGGCCCGGTCAGCTCGATGCCCGGAGCCGGCGCCGAGCCGGCCCAGGCAACAGAGGCCTGGCGGGTCCGGAAGCGTTCAGTCTCGGCCTTGACCCGGTCGAGGCTGGCGAGCCCGAGGTCCACCTTGAACCTGAGCGAGAGCTGGTCGGCCAGCTCCCAGACCGTCTGGGCCGCACCCCCGACCGGGACCGCCGGGTGGGTCGCCTGGATCCGGCCTTCCCAGTCGGTGAAGGTCCCCTCGGTCTCGGCGTGGACCACGCCGGGCAGCAGCACGTCCGCGTGGCGGGTGGTGTCGTTGATCTCATGGTCGATGGCGATCACGAACGCGTTGCGGAGCGCCTCCTCGGCCAGCTCGCGGGGGCCGTAGTCGCGGATCAGGTCGACGCCGGCGAGCAGCAGCACACCGAGGCGGCCCTCCGCCGCGGCGCGCAACATCCCTGGTCCGTCGAGGCCCGGCTCCGCGAGCAGCTCCGCACCCCATGCTTTGGCGAGGGCCGCCCGCGCGTGGTCACTGCCGACGGGCTGGCCGCCCGGCAGCAGGTCGGGCCGGGCACCGACGTCGAGCGCTCCCCGGTCGCCCGCCCGTCGCGGCACCCAGACAAGGGAAGCGTCAAGCGAGTCGGCGAACTGCGCCGTGGCGAACAGCGCTCCGGAGGGTCCGGCGCGCCAACCGGCGAGCACGACCAGCCTGCCCCCGGCGGTGGATTTCCGCAGCTCCCGCAAGTTCCCGCTGATCTGGTCGAGCGCCTCGGCCTCGCGGCCGGGCAGCGATGGCACCACGGTGGCGAACTCCGCCAGCCGTCCGGCACGCGGCCCCACCGCATAGACCCGCACGCCGCGCTGGAGCGCCGCCTTACGCAGCCGCAGGAACAGGATCGGCGCCTCTTCGTGCGGGTCGAGGTCAACCACGATCACCGCGACGGCCTCTTCCAGGTCACGGTAGGCGACGGTGTCTGGGCCGCTGGCCGCGACCCGCGCGCCCACCATGGTCTCGCCGGGCGACCCGGCCCAGTTGCGGGCGTCCACGTTGTTGGTGCCGAAGGTGACCCGGGCGAGCTTCTGCAGCGCGTAGGCGTCCTGGTCGGTGAGGTGCCCACCGACCAGCACGCCGATCCCATGGTGGCGGCGCGCCTGGATCCCGTCGGCGGCGCGGCGCAGCGCCTCCCGCCAGGCGGCGGTCTCCAGCTTGCCGTTGTTTTCCACGTGGGGGATCAGCACCCGCTTGGGGTCCTGGGCGTAGGTGAAGCCGTAACGGCCCCGGTCGCAGTTCCACGCCTCGTTGACCTCGTCGTTGTCGCGGGCGAGCTGGCGGGTGACCAGGCCCCGGCGGGCGTCGACGCGCAGGTTGCAGCCAGCCGCGCAGTGGTTGCAGACCGCGTCGGTCGAGGAGAGGTCGAAGGGGCGGGCCTGGAACCGGTACGACGGCGAGGTGAGCGCCCCGACCGGGCAGATCTGCACCACGTTGCCGCTGTAGTAGCTCTCGTAGGGCTCGTCCTCGTAGATCGCCACCTGCTCCAGCGCGCCTCGCTCGAACAGCTCGATGAACGGGTCCCCGGCGACCTCCGCGGAGAAGCGGGTGCAGCGGGCGCACAGCACGCAGCGTTCCCGGTCGAGCAGGACCGTCTCGGAGATCTTGATCGGCTTCTCGTAGTGCCGCTTGGCCTCGATGAAGCGGGTCTCGCCGGGGCCGTGGGCGAGGGTCTGGTCCTGCAGGGGGCACTCCCCGCCCTTGTCGCACATGGGGCAGTCGAGCGGGTGGTTGATCAGCAGGAACTCCAGCGTGCCCTCCTGCCCGGCGCGGGCGATCTCGCTGGTCTCCTGGGTCTTGACGACCATCCCGTCGGTGACCGTGGTGGTGCAGGCGGTCAGCGGCTTGCGCTGCCCCGCGACCTCGACCAGGCACTGGCGGCAGGCGCCGAGGGGGGCCAGCAGCCGGTGGTCGCAGAACCGGGGAATGATGGTGCCGAGCTGCTCGGCCGCGCGGATCACCAGCGTCCCCGGCGCGACCTCCAGCTCGTGGTCGTCGATGGTGACCTTCACGGTGGTCGGCCTGCCGTCGGGCGTCTCGGGCATCGAAGGGATCTCCTAGTGCGCGGCAGCCGCCGCCGCTGACGTGCTGCTCGAACTCGTCGCGGAAGTACTTGAGGGCCGACACGATCGGGCTGGTCGCGCCGTCGCCGAGGGCGCAGAACGAGCGGCCGAAAATCGAGTCGCAGATGTCTTTCAGCGTCTTCATGTCCTCCTCGCGGCCCTGCCCGTTCTCCAGCCGCAGGAGGATCTTGGCCATCCAGTCGGTCCCCTCGCGGCAGGGGGTGCACTTGCCGCAGGACTCGTGGGCGTAGAACTCGGTGAAGTTGAGGCAGGCCCGCACGACGCAGACGTCGGTGGAGAGCACGATCATCGCCGCGGTGCCGAGCAGGCTCCCGGCCGCGCCGACGCTCTCGAAGTCCATCCCGGTGTCGAGGTGGTCGGCGGTCAGCATCGGGGTGGAGGACCCGCCCGGCGTCCACGCCTTCAGCTCCTTGCCGTCGAGCATCCCTCCGGCCGCGCCCATGATCAGCTCACGGGCGGGGGTCCCCAGGGGGTACTCGTAGTTGCCGGGCCGCTTGACGTCGCCGGAGACACTGAACAGCTTCGGGCCGGGCGACTTCTCGGTCCCCATCGAGCGGAACCAGTCGACACCCTTGCGGAAGATCCACGGGACGGTGGCGATCGTCTCGACGTTGTTGACGGTGGTCGGCGCCCGATACAGGCCCTCGACGGCTGGGAAGGGCGGGCGGAGCTTGGGCTGGCCGCGCTCGCCCTCCAGCGAGGACAGCAACGCGGTCTCCTCGCCGCAGATGTAGGCGCCGGCGCCCCGGTGCAGGACCACGTCCAGGTCGAACCCGGAGCCGTTGATGTCCTTGCCGAGCAGGCCCTTGTCGTAGGCATGCCCGATCGCGGCGGCCAGGCGGCGGCCGGCGAAGCCGCACTCGCCGCGCAGGTAGATGAAGGCCTGGTGGCAGCCGATCGCGTAGGCCGACACGATGGTGCCTTCGACCAGCGCGTGGGGGTCGCGTTCCAGCAGCTCCATGTCCTTGAAGGTGCCCGGCTCGCTCTCGTCGGCGTTGACCACCAGGTAGGTCGGCTTCCCGGTGCCCTTGGCCAGGAACCCCCACTTGAGCCCGGTCGGGAACCCGGCCCCGCCACGGCCCCGCAGGCCCGAGTCCTTCATCGTCTGGACCAGCTCATCGGGGTCGCTGCCGAGCACCGCGTCGAGGCTGGCGTAGCCGTCCAGCTCCATGTACCGGTCGATGTCGTGCGCCCGCCCGTCGGCCCAGCGGCTGGTGAGGACGCTGACTGGCCGGGCCGGCTGCGGCTGCTGTCCCTCCGCCATCTATGCCTGCCCCTCGCCGTCGTTGGCGTTGGCGTGCCTGGCGGTGGCCAGCTCCGGCGGCGGGTCGCCGAGGCCGGCGAGGCGCCAGTGCAGGCAGGCGCTGGACGGCTCGGTGACCGCGCCCTCGGCGGCCAGGGTCGGCGGCGGGACCTCGTCGCGGAGCAGCCGCTCGACCAGGGCGAGGGCCTGGTCGGGGTCGAGCCGCTCGTAGTTCTCGGTGTTGACCTGCGCGACCGGGGCGCCGTCACAGGCGGCCAGGCACTCGACCTCCTCGACGGTGACCATGCCGCTCGGGTCGGTGCCGCCGAGAGGGGTGCCGAGCCGTTCGGTGAGCGCCGCGGCGATCTCGCGGGAGCCGCGCAGCTGGCAGGAGAGGGTCCGGCACACCGAGACGACGTACTTCCCGACCGGGCGGCGGCGGAACATGGTGTAGAAGGTCGCCACCGCGCCGACCTCGGCCTTGGTCAGGCCGAGCAGGCCGGCGACCTGGGCGACCCCGGCCGGCGAGACGTAGCCGTCCTCGGCCTGCAGCAGGAACAGCAGCGGCAGCAGGGCGGAGCGCCGCTGCGGGTAGCGGGCGATCAGCTCTTCCGCGCGGGCCAGGTTCTTCTCGCTGAGTGGCATGGCGACTTCTTCTATCTGTGGAGCCTGTGGAGCGGGCTAGCGGTCGACGCCGCCGAGGACCGGGTCGACCGAGGACAGCGCCGCGATCACGTCCGCGATGAGGCCCCCGGTGACCATGTCCGGGACGGCTTGGAGGTTGACGAACGACGGGTCGCGCACGTGGACCCGGTAGGGCAGGTTCCCGCCGTCGGAGACGACGTGGTAGCCGAGCTCGCCGCGGGGCGACTCGACGCTCACGTAGACCTCGCCGGCGGGGACCTTGAAACCTTCGGTGACCATCTTGAAGTGGTGGATCAGCGCCTCCATCGACTCGCCCATGATGTGGCGCACGTGCTCGGGGGAGTTGCCGAGCCCGTCGGGGCCGAGGGCGAGGCGGGCGGGCCAGCCGATCTTGGGGTCGTCGAGCATCACCGGGCCGCCAGGCAGGCTGTCGAGCACCTGCTCGACGATCTTGAGGCTCTCGCGCATCTCGGCGATGCGGACCTGGTAGCGGGCGTAGGCGTCCGAGCCGGTCGCGGTCGGGACCTCGAAGTCGTACTGCTCGTAGCCGCAGTAGGGCTCGGCCTTGCGCAGGTCGAAGTCGAGGCCGGAGGCGCGCAGCATCGGGCCGGTGACGCCCAGCTCGACCAGCCGCTCGGAGGTCAGGTAGCCGATCCCCTTGGTCCGCTCCAGCCAGATCGGGTTCCTGGTGAGCAGCGTCTCGTACTCGTCGATCTTGCCGCGCATGTCGCTCATGAAGGCGCGGATCTTGTCCTCGATGCCGTCCGGGAGGTCCTGGGAGACCCCGGCGGGGCGGACCCAGGCGTGGTTCATCCGCAGGCCCGTGACCGCCTCCAGGATGTCGAGGATCTCTTCGCGTTCCCGGAACCCGTACAGCATCACCGACAGGGCACCCAGCTCCAGGCCGGTGGTGGCCAGCCAGACCAGGTGGGAGGCGACCCGGTTCAGCTCCATCAGCAGCACCCGCAGCGCCTGCGCCCGGGGCGGCGCCCCGACGTCGAGCAGCTTCTCGACCGCCAGGCAGTACGCCGTCTCGTTGAACAGGGGCGACAGGTAGTCCATGCGGGTGACGAAGGTGACGCCCTGCACCCAGGGGCGGAACTCGGCCGACTTCTCGATGCCGGTGTGCAGGTAGCCGACCACCGGCTGGGCGGAGATGACCTCCTCGCCGCGCAGCTCCAGCACCAGCCGCAGCACCCCGTGGGTCGAGGGGTGCTGCGGGCCCATGTTGATCACCATCGTCTCGTCGTCGCCTTCGGCGTGGCGGCGGGCGGTCACCTCGGCCCAGTCGCCGCCGCCCATGGCGATGATCTGCTGCGCCCGCCGCTCGGTCTCCTCCACCGGCCGGGCGGCCTCCCTGGGCGGGAGGTCGAACGCTTCGCCGGGCTTGACGGCGAGGTCCTCGGCCTGGTTGACGCGTTGCTCGGACTGTTGGGTCATGTGCTCGTCCACCCTCCCTTGTAGCGGCGGGTGTCCGGGGGCGGGATGTGGGCGCCGATGTAGTCGACGTCGACCCCGCCGAGCGGGTAGTCCTTGCGCTGCGGGTAGCCGCGCCAGTCCTCCGGCATCAGGATGCGGATCAGGTTCGGGTGGCCGTCGAAGCGGACCCCGAAGAAGTCGTAGACTTCGCGCTCATGCCAGTCGGCGGTTGGCCAGATGCTGGTGACGCTGGGCAGGTGCGGGTCCTCCACCGAGACGCGCACCTTCAGCCGCAGCCGCACGTTGTGGTCGAACGAGTAGAGGTGGTAGTCGACGCAGAGCCGGTCTTCACGGTCGAGATAGTCGCTCCCCGAGAGGTCCGAGAGGTGGCGGAAGCGCGCCGCCGGGTGGTCGCGCAGCCAGGTGGCGACCTCGGGCAGGCGTTCGCGCCGCAGCTCGACGGTGACCTCGCCGCGGTGGCCGCTGACCTCCTTGACGGCTTCGGGAAAACGCTCACGAAGCCCGGTGAGCACCGGCTGGATGGCTTCTGCGCTGCTCATCGGCGGCCTCAGCCCTCCTGCCCGCTGAGGACCAGCTTGGTCCGGGGCTCGCCGCGCTTGATCTGCTCGTGCAGCTTGAGGATGCCGTCAATCAGCATCTCCGGCCGCGGCGGGCAGCCAGGCACGTACATGTCCACCGGGACGATCTGGTCGACGCCCTGGACCACCGCGTAGTTGTTGAACATCCCGCCGGAGGTGGCGCACACCCCCATCGAGATGACCCACTTCGGCTCGGGCATCTGGTCGTAGATCATCCGCAGCACCGGCGCCATCTTCTGCGAGACCCGGCCGGCCACGATCATCAGGTCGGCCTGCCGGGGGGAGGCCCGGAACACCTCCATCCCGAACCGGGCGAGGTCGTAGCGCCCGGCGCCGGTGGCCATCATCTCGATCGCGCAGCAGGCCAGCCCGAAGGTCGCCGGCCACAGCGAGCCCTTGCGAGCCCAGTTGGCCAGCTTCTCGACGGTGGTGACCAGGATCCCGCTGGGGAGCCGCTCAAGTCCGCTGCCCGTTCCCATCAGTCCCACTCCAATCCGCCGCGCTTCCAGTCGTAGACGTAGGCGACCACCACCAAGCCGATGAAGATCGCCATCTCGCCCAGCCCGAACATGCGCAGCTGCCGGAAGGTGACCGCCCACGGATACAGGAAGATGATCTCGACGTCGAAGATCACGAACAGCATCGCGGTCAGGTAGAATTTCACCGGGTAGCGCTCGCCCTTGGGCAGGCGGCCCGGTTCCATGCCCGATTCGTAGGGCGATTCCTTGGCGAGGGTTCGCTTCCTCGGCGCCACGAAGGCCGAGACGAGGATCGACAGGACCGCGAACAGGGTCGCCAGCACCATCATGACGACAATCGGAGCGAACGCACCTAGAGTCACGGGGCAGCCTCAAACATTTGTCGCGATCCTTACGGCGGAGCTGGACAGCGCCGGTGCTGTTGGCGCCGCATCCATGAACGTGCAGCCGGGCAAGCCTAAGACCGCTTCCTGGCAAGCGCAAACACCTCGGAGCATCGTTTTCACCTCGCCGGTGCCATCCAGGTCAGCGCGCGGACGATCTTGTCGGTAGCGTCGCCGCCACGCGGCTCGTAGAGGTTGGCGAGGAGCTTCAGGACCAGCTTCATCAGCGTCGGGCGGGGCAGCCCGTAGCGGGTGGCGACCTTCATGACCCTGGGTTCCCCGATGAGCTTCACGAATACCCGCCCGAGCGCGAAGTAGCTCCCGTAGCGCCGTTCGACCGTCTCCTGGTAGCGCCGCAGCAGCGTCCGATCCCCGGTCGCCAGCACCGCCAGGCCGGTCTCGGCGGCGAGCTGGCCGGACTCCATCGCGTAGTCGATCCCCTCGCCGTTGAACGGGTTGATCAGCCCGGCCGCGTCCCCCACGAACATCACCCCCCGGTACAGCGCGGGATGGCGGCTCGCGCCCATCGGCAGCGGGGCCGAGCGCGGCTTGGCGACCGCGTCGTCGGGCGTGAAGCACCACTCGTTGCCGACGGTCGGCGCCCACTCCTTCAACAGGTTCTTGTAGTTGACGTTGCGGAAGTGCGCCGAGGTGTTGAGGAGGCCGACGCCCACGTTGACGGTCCCGTCCGCCAGCGGGAACACCCAGCCGTAGCCGGGCAGCAGGTCGTCGCCGCGCCGCAGCTCCAGGTACGAGTCGATCCACGGGTCCAGGTGCCGCTCGCTGCGGAAGTACTGCCGGATCGCCACCCCGATCGGCCGCTGCGGGTCCCGCCCCAGCCCGAGCGCCCCCGCGAACCGGCTCGACGCCCCGTCAGCGGCCACGACCACGTCGGCGCGGATGTCCACCGGGTCCTCATCCTGCCGCCGAACGACCGCCCCGCGTACCAGCCCGCCCTCGATGAGCGGTTCGACCACGTCGGTGGACTCCCAGACGGTCGCCCCGGCCTTGGCGGCGTGCCTGGCGAGCAGCTGGTCGAAGTCGGTCCGCGGCCGTGCCAGCCCGAACGAGGGATACCCGGACAGCTCTGGCCAGGGCAGCTCGATCACGGTCCCGCCGCCGTGCACCTTCAGCCCGGCGCTCCGCGACCAGCTCTGGTACTCGTCCCGGAGCCCCATCGCGTCGAGCGCCCCCACCGCCCTCGGGGTGAGGCCGTCCCCGCAGACCTTGTCGCGCGGATAGGCGGCCTTCTCGCACATGAGCACCCGCGCTCCACCCCTGGCGAAGTGGTAGGCGGTCGCCGACCCTCCCGGGCCGCCCCCCACCACCAGCGCGTCATAGCGGTCGCTCAACAGGTCGAGTCTCCCTCGAAAAATCCACTTGTGAAGCGATGCACAAACAGCCGCGCAGAGTCTACAGGCTTTTCCCCGCTCGGGGGCCGAGTCAGCGACTGAACGCGGGCAGGTCCCGATTCTGCGCCATGAGGAAGACCTGCCCAGCGCGGTTCGGCGTATTGGCTTCCAGCTTGCGCCTCTCCGGAGAGCTCGCCCGTGAGGTCCTCCGTGTCCTGCGTGAGGAGGACCCAGGGCTGCCGGAAGACTCGACGGTCGTGGCGCTTGTTGTCGAACCACGACACGCAAACCAGCAACCTCCTCCTCCTGCCGCCGGGCTCGAAGGGTTGATCGGCGTCCTCGGCGATGTTGAGGTGCCGACGGACGCGTCCGAACGTGTCGACGAGTACCTCTACGGCCGCCGTTGATCGTCGACACCGGAGCCCTCTACGCGGCCATGTCTCCTCGTGACCGTCACCATGTGCCTTGCGCGGCACTGCTGCGGACGGGAGAGCAATTCCTGCTGCCTGCGCCAGTCCTGGTCGAGCTGGACTATTTCCTTATGGAGCTGACCGGAACGTATCGGGCGAACGTATCGGGCGTTCGACGAGGTGCTCCGCCGGATTGAAAACGGCTCGCTCACCGTCTTGGACCTGAACAGTGACGACTACGCTCGGGTCCGGCACCTGTGTGCACAGTACGGCGATTGGCCGCTCGGCTTCGTCGACGCGGCCGTGGTGGCGCTCGCGGAGCGAGAACGGCAGACGCGAATCGCCACCCTGGATCGCCGCCACTTCGGGGCGATCAAGCCGGCGCACGTTCCAGCCTTCGAATTGCTGCCGTAGCCGCGGCTTCCGCCCGACGCCTCAGGTACAACCCTCAGACGGAGGGCGTGCTGAGGGTGGAGGAGTGGTGCGGGCAGCCTCCTGTTGCCGGGGCGGTGGGAGCCTGGGTCGGGGCGGACTTGGTCCCGCTGGCGGCCTGGGCGCTGGCCATGCCGAGGCTCAGGGCTCCGGCCACGGCGAGGACGAGGAGAATCCTTCGGACGGTCGGTCGTGACAACACCGGTACCTCCCGTTTGTAGCGATACCTCAGTGTAACAGCCACCGATGGGGTCGAGACTCCGGCCTGAGCATGCTGTTCCGGCCTACCGGGATGAGATCGAGCAGTGGATCAGCGACAGTGCGCATGGCCTCCAGGGCGGCATCCATGCTCAGGGCACGGTCGGGACGGTGCCGTGGTGGAGGGCGACGATTCCCCCGGTGAGGCTGCGCCAGCGGACGGCGCTGAACCTGGCTCGCTGGAGCCAACGGGCGAGGTCGGGCTGGCTGGGCCAGGCGGCGATCGAGCGGGCGAGGTACTCGTAGGCTTCGGGGTCGGGGCTGAGGCGCCGCGCGGCGAGGGGGAGCAGGCGGTTCAGGTAGCGCTCGTAGACCTCGCGAAAGCCTGGCAGCACCGGGTGGGAGAACTCGCAGACGACCAGGCGCCCCCCGGGGCGCAGGACGCGGCGGAACTCCCGCAGGCCCTGGGCCGGATCGGGGAGGTTGCGCAGCCCGAAGGCGATCGTGACCACGTCAACCGAGGCGTCGGCCAGCGGGAGGGCCAGCGCGTCCCCGGCGGCGACCGGAACGCTGCCGCCGGCCCGCCGCAGCATCTCCACCGAGAAGTCGAGGCCGATCACGGTGGCGCCCGGGGCGAGGCGGGCGAGGTCAGCGGCGAGCTTCCCGGTGCCGCAGGCGACGTCAACCGCGGCCTCGCCGTCACCCAGCCCGGTGGCGCCCGCCGCCGCACTGCGCCAGTGGCGGTCTTGCCCCAGCGAAAGCACGGTGTTGGCCAGGTCGTAGCGGGGTGCGACGCGGTCGAACATGCGCCGCACCCCTCTGGCGGTCCGCTCCGCCGCCGGGCCGGGGGTCGCCAGGCCGGCGGCGGGCACTGTCATGTGGCGCTCACGCGCCTGAGCTTACCCCCAGTAGGAGGCGTGCCAGGTGACGTTGGCGAGGAGCGCCTGGCCGCTCTGGTTCGGGTGGAAGTAGTCCAGGCCGGAGACCTGGCTGGAGCTGAACGAGGTGTTGAACACCGCGAAGTTGTCGAAGCGGCAGTTCGAGTACCTGGCGCAGACGCTTTGCAGGACGTTGTTCAGGTCCCGCTCGTGGGCGAGGACCGCCTGCCGGGTCGCCTCGCTGTTGGAGGTGTTGAGCATCGACTGGCAGATGCTGGCGACCTTCCAGACCGCCTCGGCGAGGATGTTGTTGTGGAGCGTCGCCCACAGCTGGTAGACGTTCGGGATGCTCGACACGAAGACGTGCGCCCCGGACGGCAGACCCTGCAAGGTGTTCATGGTGCTGGTGAACTGATTGGTGAAGTCGGTCGTCGAGGTCATGTTCGACGACGACGAGGTGCAGACGTCGTTGGCGCCCAGCAGGACGGTCACGTACTGCGCCCCCTGGGACACTGCGGACGCCGCCTGGCCCGGCCCGGCGGCCATCTTCGCGCCGGTGACGGCGTCGTCGTGATAGTGGCCCGAGATGCCGCCGTTGGCAGCGAGGACGTGCTCGTAGTGGCTGGTGATGCCGTCGCCGCTGTCGTAGCCGGTTGACCAGGAATGGCTGGGGTGGTCACCCCAGAGACAGCAGGAGTCGAACGCCTGGCTGATCGAGTCGCCGATGGCGGCGATCGAGTTCGGCAGGGCTGGGGCGGCGCTGGCACTGAGCGCGGTCGCCATCATGGCCGCGACAAAGACCAGCAGGGCGACGAGGGTGAGGGCGGCGAGGGACACCGCGCGGCGGGGACGTGGCCGGGGCATGGCCAACTCCTTCCGGGGGGGCGAGCATGCCAACCTCGCGACGCGGCTACGCGCGCGGGGGGAAGGCATGCGACCTATGGGAGGAGCCTGGGGGGCTCGCTACCCTTGATTGGGCGGCTTCGGACTCGTCCGTGTCAAGGGTCTATGCGAATTCCACCCACTTCGCCCGCAGATGCCCGGGGTTGCGAAGGTGTTGCAGGGGATTCGCAGGGGATTTGCAGCGGTTGTTGCGGCGCCGCTCACAGCGCCGGGCCGCGCAGGAACGGGGTGGACAGGACCACCGCGGTGCGGGTGTGGGCCACCCCGTCGACGTCGCGGATGCGCTGCAGCACCTCGGACAGCTCCATGAGGGAGTGGGCGCGGACCGCCAGCAGGTGGCTCTCCTCGCCCGTCACGGTGTAGGCCGCCTCGATCTGGCCGGCCGCGGCGAAGGCGCCCTCCATCGCCGCCAGGTTGGCCGTGTCGCTCGGGACCACCCCGACCAGCGCCAGCACGTCCAGACCGAGCAGCTCGGGGTCGATGGCGGCGTGGTAGCCGCGAATCACGCCACGGTCCTCCAGCCGGTGCACCCGGTCGTGGGCCGAGGGCGCCGACAGGCCGACCGCCTTGCCGATCTCGGTGTAGGTGGCGCGGGCGTTGACCTGCAGCACCCGGAGGATGCTCAGGTCGATCGCGTCGAGATGCGGATCCTTGCTGGCCATCTGGCCTGGTTCTGCCCCATCCGAGCGCTCCGCAATCCGCGGGCGCCTATTTCACTCCCGCGTAGCTGTGGAGGCCGACGATCCAGGTGTTCACCACGTAGAAGTTGAACAGCAGGCAGCCCATGCCGACCAGGGAGATGACGGCGGCGCGGCGGCCCCGCCAGCCGACGGTGGCGCGGGCGTGCAGGTAGGCGGCGAACACCACCCAGACAATGAACGACCAGGTCTCCTTGGGGTCCCAGCCCCAGTAGCGGCCCCAGGCGGACTGCGCCCAGATCGCCCCGGCGATGATCGCGAAGGTCCAGATCGGGAAGCCGAAGGCGGCCGTCCGGTAGGCCAGCTCGTCGAGCGTCCGTGCCGCCGGGAGGCGGTCCCAGAGGCTCCGCGGGGCCAACCCCTCGGCCTGCGGGTCCGCTGTGGGCTCGGCCTCAACCTCAGCTTCGGCCTCGTAGCCGGCGAGCGCCTCCTGCAGCTCCACCTGGTCGGCGGTCCGCGCTCCACCCGCGACCAGGGGCGGCAGCCTGGTCTCGCGGCGGCGCTCGACCCGGTCCTTGACCAGGAACAGCGCGCTGAAGATCGCCGAGAGGCTGAGCACCGACGAACCGGTGATGGCGGCGGCGACGTGGATCTTGATCCAGCCGGAGTTGAGCGCCGGCACCAGCGGCCCGGCGGGCACCCGCAGCGCCACCCCGGCGATGCCGATCGCCAGCACCGCCGGGAACAGGAAGAAGACCCCCAGCGGCCGGACCTCGGGCCGGCGCCTGGCCCACACCAGGAAGCCGCCGACGAGGATGACCCCGACCATGATCGAGTACTCGTACATGTTGCCCCACGGCACCCGGTGGGCGGCCAGGCCGCGGGTGACCGCCGCGGCCACGTTGGCGCCCAGGCCCGCGATGGTGACGGCCAGCCCGGCGCGGCCGGTCCAGTGGATGCGGTAGGCGAATTCGAGGCCGTACAGCACCGCGGCCACCACGTAAGCGATGACGGCGAACCACACCAGCGTCTCGGAGAGGTTCGCCAGGCTTGCCGGGGACATGAACTCCTCCTACGTACCTCTTGACCTCTTGGCCTTCACCGCCGGACCGAGGATGACCCGCTCAGGGTAGACCCAGCCTGCTCCCCGGGCGACTCGAACCCGGGCCCGAGCAATTCGCGGCGGACCTCGTCGGCGATCTCCTTGAACTCCTCCACGAAGGCGGGTTTCCCCTGGAGGGCGAGCCCGGCCAGCTCGACCCGGGCGCCCCCGCCCTCCCCCTCGGTCTCTGGTTCCCTGGTCGCGCGCAGCCACACCCGCCGCCGGGTCACATACAGCGACGGGATCAGGCCGAGCAGGATGAGGGTGCCCGCGGTGGCCATCACCGGCACGCCCGGGTCG
>WNGD01004750.1_pt1 | contig 13329 bp, 12 predicted proteins | sample 5400671 | NCBI WGS metagenome assembly WNGD01 (sample SAMN13153369, study PRJNA577476) | soil metagenome | isolation source: 40 cm soil or saprolite under grassland replicate 2 | place: USA:California | collected 2016-06-15
GGACGCGACGGCATCGAGGTTCAGGCGCGAAGCGCCTGGCTGATCACGATTCGGGACGGCGAGCAGACCTCGCTCACGCTCTACCAGACGAAGCAGGACGCCCTCGAAGCCGCCGGGCTGCGGGAGTAGGCGATGTCGCAGGAGAACGTCCGGCGATCGATTGGCTCGAGCGGGCGTTCGGGTTCGAGCGCCACATGGTTGTCGAGGGCGATGACGACAGGATCGATCACGCGGAGCTTCGCTTCGGCTCCTTCACCCGCTTCGCCTCACCCTGCCAGCACGACGACTCGTCTCCGACAGCGGGGAGCGTAGGCGTCCAATGCGCCGCCCCCAGGCTGCAGTCGCTTGACTGCGCCTACTTCTTGCGCTTGCGCTTGCGAGATAGATCGCGAGCCGCATAGGCGGCCTGGGCGGCGATCATCGCGTCGAGCGCACCGAAGCCGATGACAACAGGAGACATGCGATTCCTCCTTGGGCGGATTCATCGTCATTATTCGGCACGCGAGGGCGAAACCCGAGCCCTTCCCCAACCTTTTAGGAACTCCTTAGAACCGGCCACCCCGTTTTCCGGCACCTCGCTACGCGGGGGCGCGGGTCTCGGGATGCGCCCGATACCACTCGATCGTGCGCCGCAGCCCCTCCTCCAGGTTGACCTCAGGCCGCCACCCGACCAGCTCTCGGATCTTCGCCGGATCCACGTACTGGCGGTCGATCTCCCCGGCAGGGTTGCCGGTGCCGCGAACGTCCGGCTCAACGCCCGTGCCGGCCAGGCGCGCGATCAGGGACACCACCTCGCCCACCGGATGCGGGCGACCGCCGCCGGCGTTGAAGGCCTGGCCGCGCACCTCGTCGCGGTCGAGGGCGTCGGCGATCGCCACGTAGGCAAGCGCCGCGTCCTCGACGTAGAGGAAGTCGCGTTCCGGCGAGCCGTCGGAGCGAAGCACCGGCGGGCGCCCGTCCAGGGCCGCGCTGACCGCCTCCGGGATCAGCCGCGAGAAGTTCGTGTCCCCGCCCCCGTAGATGTTGGCGAACCGGGTGACGGCCACCGGCAGGCCGTAGGAGTACCAGTAGCTACGCGCGATCAGGTCGGCGGCGGCTTTGCTGGCCTCGTACGGTGCGGTGGGCTGGAGCGCGAAGTCCTCCCGGTAGGGAAGCTCTTCGTGGGCGCCGTAGGCCTTGTCCGAGGAGGCGACGACGACCCGCTCCACGCCATGCTCGCGGCACGCCTCGAGCAGGGTCCAGGTGCCGCGGACGTTGACGTCGAAGGTCGGTGCCGGCGAGTCGGCCGCCGTGCCGACAATCGTCTGCGCGGCGAGGTGGAAGACGGCGCCCACCTGGTGGTCCGCCAGCGTTCGCCGCAAAAGCTCCGCGTCGACCAGGTCGCCCTCGACGTCGGCCACCTGATCCTCGACCCCGAGCAGCGACAGCGCCGAGGGTCGTCCCTCGCGGGCGGCGCGATCGAGCGAGACGACCCGGTGGCCGCGTCCGAGCAGCTCCTTGCAGAGCCAGGCACCGACGAACCCGCGTCCGCCGGTGACCAGGGACGAGCTAGAGGGCACCGGCCTCGGTGGCGGTGTCCCGCTCCCACACAGCCCACGGCGCCTGCCCCCCGCCCCACAGGTCGTTGAGCATCACCGCGTCCTTGTAGGTGTCCATGCACTCCCAAAAGCCAGTGTGCCGGAAGGCGCGCAGCTGCCCGGCGGCCGCCAGGTGGCGGAGGGGCGCCCTCTCGAGCACGCTGTCGGTGGCCAGGTAGTCGAGGAAGCCGGGCTCGAGGCAGAAGAAACCGCCGTTGACCCAATGATCGAGCCGTGGCTTCTCCTCGAACCCCAGGACGCGATCGTCTGGGTCCAGCTCGGCGACGCCGAACTGGGTCCGAGGCCGGACCACCGTCACCGTGCCGAGGTCGCCGTGGCCGCGGTGGAAGGCCAGCAGCGCCTCCAGGTCGAGGTCGGCGACCCCGTCGGCGTACGTGGCACAGAAGGGCTGCCCGGTGAGGCGCTCGCGCACCAGCGCGATCCGTCCTCCCGTGGGAGTGTCGAGCCCCGTATCGACGCAGTCGATCTCGACCGGCTCCGGCCAGTCCGTCGCGATCACGAACTCCTCGATCATCTCTCCGAGGTAGCCCGTGAGAAGCAGGAAGCGGCGCAGACCCTGGGCCGCATAGATGCGGATCACGTGCCAGAGGATCGGCCTGTCGCCGATCTCGACCAGCGCCTTGGGAATTGCGTGGGTCCTCTCCTGAAGGCGGGTGCCGCGTCCGCCACACAGGATCACCACCGGGCCGATGCCTTCCACGGCAGCAGGGTATGGGATCGCCGGGGCTAGGGACGAGGTCGGCGCGGGGGTCGCGGGCAGCCAGTTGATTCCTAGCCGCCGGCGACGGCGGGCAGGATGGTGACTTCGTCGCCGTCGGAGAGCTCGGTCTCGAGCCCGTCCTGGAAGCGGATGTCCTCGCCGGAGACGTAGACGTTCACGAACCTGCGCAGCCCGCCGTCCTCGGTGATCCGCTCGCGAAGCTCGGCGTGCTGCTCGAACACGGCGTCGAGCGCGTCGCCGACGGTCTCCCCGTCGACCTCGATCTCGCCCTCGCCCTCGGTCACGCCCCGAAGCTGCGAGGGGATCTTCACGGTCACCGTCATCGGTCGCGAACCTTAGCGAGTGGCAACCGGCTCCAGCTCGGCCTCGAAGGCCTCCAGAGTCGGCTCGATCTCGAACATCCGGAAGCTCTCCCGGGTCGCATCGAGCGTCTTCAGCCCCTCACCCGTGATGTAGGCGACGACGCGCTCGGAGGGATCGATGTCGCCGCGCTCGGCGAGCTTGGCCAGCACGGCGATCGTGACGCCGCCAGCCGTCTCGGTGAAGATGCCGGTCGTCTCGGCGAGCACGCGGATGCCGTCCCGGATCTCGTCGTCCGAGACCGAGTCGATTGCGCCCCCCGTTCGCCGCGCCAGGTCGAGGGCGTAGACCCCATCCGCGGGGTCGCCGATCGCGAGGCTCTTCGCGATCGTCTCGGGGCGCTGCGGCTTGCAGACGTCCCAGCCCTCGGCGAACGCGGTGGCGACCGGGTTGCAGCCGGCCGCCTGGGCGCCGTTGAACGCCGGCAGCTCGCCTTCGACCAGTCCGAGGTCGATCCACTGGTCGAACCCCTTGGCGATCTTCGTGAACAGCGAGCCGGAGGCGATCGGGCAGACCACCCGGTCCGGGAGCGACCAGCCCAGCTGCTCGACGGTCTCGTAGGCGAGCGTCTTCGAGCCCTCGGAGTAGTAGGGCCGCAGGTTGACGTTGACGAATGCCCACGGCCGCGTCTCGCAGAGCTGGGTGCAGAGGCGGTTGACGTCGTCGTAGGTGCCGTGCACACCGACCAGCCGAGTCCCGTAGACGCCGGTGGCGAGCAGCTTCTGCTCCTCGAGGTCGGCGGGCACGAACACGTAGGAGGAGAGGCCGGCCGCGGCGGCGTGAGCCGCGACGGCGTTCGCGAGGTTGCCCGTCGAGGCGCACGCGACGGTCTGGAAGCCGAGCTCGCGCGCCTTCGCCAGGGCGACCGCGACGACGCGATCCTTGAACGAGTGCGTGGGGTTGGCGGCGTCATTCTTGACCCACAGCTCCCCGATCCCGAGACGCTCGGCGAGACGCTCGGCGCGGACCAGCGGCGTCAGCCCCGGCTCGAGTGGGTCGCGGGGCCGCTCGGCGAAGGGCAGGAAGTCGGCGTAGCGCCAGATGCCGCGCGAGCCGGCTTGGATCTTGCGGCGGGCCTCGCCGGGGTCGAGGTCGAGGAAGTCATAGGAGACCTCGAGTGGGCCGAAGCAGCGCTCGCAGACGTAGCTCGCCTCCAGCGGGTAGCGCGACTCGCACTCCTTGCAAACCAGTGCCTCGGGCGCCATCGCCTCTAACCTCTCCTTCTCTCCCGTCGGTTCCTCATCGGCTAACAAAAAGACCTCTGCCGGGCTAGTGAGCAGAGGTCCTGACGGGACTTCCGTTCACATCTCCCAGGCTCTCAACCTGCTGGAATTGGCACCTTCCCCGTCCGCTCTCGCTTCGGGGGGTTGCCGGGGTTTCAACGGGCCAGTCCCTCCACCCCTCTGGATGTGGTGGTTATGTGGCCCGGACTATACCAACCGCAAAGCCGGCAAAGCGGCCGCCCGCGGACGGTGATCTCACCGCGGCGCCCAGCGCAGCCCGCTCCCTGCCGCCCCCATTGCAGGCCATCCGCTCGCGGTCGCGTACCCTTAGCTTTGAGGTGGAAGAGACGATGACGAGCGGTGGTGCAAGCGATGCCGAACCTCCCGAAGCCCAGGCTGCGAAGGTCGGCCCGCGCCGGCCGGCTCGTCGCGCCTGCGTCTGAGCCCAAGGAGCGCAAGCCGCACGTCGAGACGATCACGGCCGAGGGGCTGCGCTGGGTCAACATCGAGAGCCCCTCCCCGCTCGAGTGTGCGTGGCTCGAGGAGCAGTTCGGGTTCCACGCCCTCGACCTCGAGGACGTGCTGTCGCGCAACCAGCGCCCGAAGATCGACGAGTACCCCGACTACCTGTTCATCGTCCTGCACTTTCCGGTCTTCGATCGTGCGGTCGGGCGCCTGAACGCCGGCGAGCTCGACATGTTCGTCGGCCCCGACTACCTGGTCACGATTCCCAATCAGCCGCTGCAGCCGGTCCAGTACCTGTTCGAGCGCTGCCGTCAAAAAGAGGAGCTGCGCGAGCAGCACTTCTCCAAGGGATCCGGATTCCTGCTGTACCGGATCGTCGACGACAGCTTCGACTACTGCTTCCCGATGCTGCGCAAGATCGGCAACAAGCTCGACGCGGTCGAGGACGAGATCTTCTCCGGCCGCTCCGAGGAGGTCGTCCGCGGCATCTCCAACGTGAAGCAGGAGATCATCAACTTCCGCAAGGTGGTCCGCCCCCAGCGAACTGTTCTGCGCGATCTCGAGAGCAAGAAGCAGCGCTTCCTCGCGGCGCGAGAGGGAGACGACCTGGAGATCTACTTCGACGACATCGTCGACGCCCACGAGCGGATCTGGGACATGCTCGAGAACTACAAGGAGGTCGTCGAGGCGCTCGATGACACCAACGAGTCGGTGATCTCCCACCGCGTCAACGACATCCTCCGCGTGCTCACCGTGATCAGCGTCACCCTGCTGCCGCTGACCCTGCTGGCCAGCATCTTCGGCATGAACGTCCGCGTCCCGGGCCAGGGCTCAATCGCCGCCTTCTGGATCGTCGTCGCCGCGATGGTCGTCATGCTCGGCGGCCTGCTGACCGTGTTCCGCCGCCGCGGCTGGCTGTAGTCAGCGAGCCGGTCGTTGGCGCGACGGCGCATCTAGGATCCCGCGGTGTGGCCAACCAGCGCATCTGGGCGCCGTGGCGCCTCCCGTACGTGAAGGACGCCTCCAAGGACTCTGAGGCCGAGTGCATCTTCTGCATCAAGCCGGCCGAGGATGACGACGAGGCGAACCTGATCGTGCACCGGGGCGAGCGCTGCTTCGTGATCCTGAACCTTTTCCCGTACACGAACGGCCACCTGATGATCGCCCCCTACGATCACCTCCCCACGCTTCAGGAGCTGGAGGCCGACACGGTCGCCGAGATGATGGCCCTGACCCAGCGGGCGATGGTGGTGCTCGACGAGAAGTACGACCCGCAGGGCTACAACGTCGGCGTCAACCAGGGACGCGTGGCGGGGGCCGGATATGAGGGCCACATCCACCTGCACGTCGTGCCCCGCTGGGCCGGCGACACGAACTACATGCCGGTGCTCGCCGATACGCGGGTGATGCCACAGTCGCTGGAGCAGAGCTACGAGGCGCTGAAGGGCGCGTTTTGAGCGCGGTCCCGTCCGGGATCTTCAAGGCCTACGACATCCGCGGCCTGTACGGGGACGAGGTGGACGGCGACACCGCCTACCTCGTCGGCCGGGCCTTCGCGCGCGTGCTGGCCGCCCTGCGAGGCAAGCAGACCGGCGACCTTCGGGTCGGGCTCGGGCGCGACATGCGGATCGAGGCGCCGGAGATGGCTCGCCGGGTCCGCGATGGCCTGACCGCGGAGGGCTGCGCCGTGCTCGACGCGGGAATGATCGCCACCGAGATGCTCTACGAGCTGGTCGGCTCGCGCGAGCTCGACGGCGGCGCCATGGTCACCGCCTCGCACAACCCGAAGGCCTACACCGGCGTCAAGCTGGTCCGCGAGGGGGCCCTGGCGCTCTCCGGCGAGGCGGGAATCGGCGACGTCCGTGCCGCGATCGAGGCCGGGCTGCCGGAACCGCCCGGCGGCGGAACGGTCGAGGCGGTCGACGTCTACGACGACTTTTACGACCGCGTCCTGGGGTTCATCGAGCGCGAGCGGGTCAGGCCGCTTCGCGTCGTGGTCGACGGCGGCAACGGCATGGCGGGACCAATGGTGGGTCCCCTGCTCGAGCGCCTGAGCCTCGATCTGGTGACCACCTACTGGGTGCCCGACGGCGAGTTCCCCGACCACGAGCCGAACCCCCTGCTGCCCGAGAACCGGCGGTTGATCGTCGACAGAGTGCTCGAGGAGCGGGCGAACCTGGGAATCGCCTGGGACGGGGACGCCGACCGCTGCTTCTTCATCGACGACCGCGGCGAGTTCGTGGACGGCGACTTCCTCACCGCGCTTTTGGCGCAGCAATTGCTCCGCAAGGAATCGGGTGCGACGGTCCTCTACGACGTGCGGGCCAGCCGCGCCGTCCCCGACACGGTGCGCGAGTTGGGCGGCACCTCATACGTCAACCGCGTCGGCCACGCCTTCTTCAAGATCGCGATGCGCGAGCGCTCGGCCGCCTTCGGCGGCGAGGTCTCGGGCCACTACTACTTCCGCGACTTCTGGTGCGCGGATTCCGGGACGATCCCGGCCCTGCTGGTGCTCGAGCTGCTGTCCGTCGAGGGCCGGCCGCTGTCCGAGCTGGTCGGCGCGTTTCGCGAGCGCTACTTCATCTCCGGGGAGATCAACTCCGAGGTCGCCGATCAGGAGGCCAAGATGCGCGAGGTGGCGCAGCATTACTCGGACGGCGAGGTCTCCTGGCTCGACGGCGTCTCGGTCGACTACCCGGAGTGGCACTTCAACGTGCGACCCTCGAACACCGAGCCGCTCTTGCGGCTCAACCTCGAGTCGCTCGTCTCACGCGAGGACATGGAGCGAAAGCGGGATCAGGTGCTGGCCCTGATCCGGTCGTGACGCCCGAGGAGGCGCTCGAACGCGCCGCCGAGGCCGGGATCCACCGGCTGCGGATCCCGACTCCGTTCGCCGTCGGGCGAGTCAACTGCTACCTGATCGAAGACGAGCCGCTGACCCTGGTCGACACCGGGCCGAACTCGGGCAAGTCGCTGGACGAGCTCATCCGCCAGCTGTCGGCGCTCGGGCGCTCGCTGGAGGAGATCGAGCTTGTCATTCTGACCCACCAGCACATCGATCACCTCGGGCTGGTCGAGATCATCGCCTCGCGCTCGGGGGCCGGGGTGGCGGCGATCGACGTCGTCGTTCCCTTCATCGAGAACTTCGGCGACGACGTCGAGCTCGACGACCAATTCGCGGCCTCGTTGATGCTGCGCCACGGGATTCCCGAGGACGTGGTGACGGCGCTGCGCTCGGTGTCGCGAAGCTTCCGTGCCTGGGGCGCCCGGGCGGAGGTGACCCGGCCGCTTCACGACGGCGAGGAGCTTCGCCTCCGCAACCGCGCCCTCGAGGTCCAGCACCGGCCGGGGCACAGCCCCTCCGACACCCTGTTCTGGGATGCCGAGCGGCGCATCCTGCTGTGTGCCGACCACCTGATCGCCCACATCTCCTCCAACCCGCTGATCTCCCGTCCGCTGGACGGCTCGGACGAGCGCCCGCGGGCGCTGATGACCTACCTCGAGTCCCTTCGCCGCACCAGGGAGCTCCCGGCCGAGATCGTGCTCCCTGGGCACGGCGAGCCCGTGGTCGACCATCGCGCGCTGATCGACGAGCGCTTCGCGCTCCACCGCCGCCGAGCCGAGAAGATCTTCGACCTGATCGACGAGCGCCCGCGCACCGCCTACGAGATCGCCCAGGAGCTGTGGGGCAACGTCGCCGTGACTCAGGCGTTCCTGACGCTCTCTGAGGTGCTCGGCCACGTCGACCTGCTGGCCGACGAGGGGCGAGTGCGGGAGGCGCCCGACGGCGACGTGGTCCACTTCGAGGCGGTCGGGTAACGTGACGGCGAGAGGGAGGCTTGGGAGTGCCCGCCGACTCCATCACGACCGAGGCCCCGCCGCGCACCGACGCGTCCGCGAATGGCGCCGGCGCAGCCGAGCGCACGTCCAAGAAGCGGATGCTGATCATCGTCAATCCCTACGCGACCACCGTCTCCGACCGGCTCAAGAACCTCGTCGTCTACGCGCTCCAGGGCCGCTACGACGTCGAGGCGGTGTTGACCGAGGCGCAGCACCATGCGATCGAGATCGGCCGCCACGCCCGCGAAGGCGGCTACGACATCGTCGTAGCCTTTGGCGGCGACGGGACGTTGAACGAGGTCGCCAACGGCCTCGCCGGCACCGACGTCCCGGTTTCGGTGCTCCCCGGCGGCTCCACCAACGTCGTTTGCCGCACGCTTGGGATCCCCAACGACGTGGTTGACGCCACCGAGCACCTGCTCGGCCTCGCGGACGACTTCCGGCCCCGCAGGGTGGACCTGGGGCTCGCCAACGGCCGCCATTTCGTGTTCGCGTGCGGGGCCGGCTTGGACGCGACGGCGGCGAAGCAGGTCGACTCCCACCCGATGATGAAGGCCCGCGGCGGACGCTGGTTCTACACCTGGGCGGCGATCTCCGGTTTCTACAGGCACTACCTGCGGAGCCCGATCCGCATGCGGATCGAGGTCGACGGGAACTCGGCCGAAGGCGTGACGGCGATCGCTCAGAACTCCGATCCGTTCACGTACTTCGGCAGTCAGCCCGTGCGCGTGTGCGAGGGCGCGGAGCTCGACAACGGCACGCTGTCGGTCGCGATGCTCAGGAGGGCGGCTCAGCGCGACGTGCCGACGATCGCGGCGCGCGTTCTGCTGAACGGGCTACGCACGCCGGATCACCGGCAGATCGATCACTACGAAGGCGTCACCGAAGGGCGTATCGAATCGGTCTCGCGCGACGCCGGAGGAAGCATCCGCCGCTTCCCGGTCCAGGTGGACGGCGACTACATCGGCGATCACGGCGAGCTCGAGCTCGGCATCGAGCCCAGCGCCCTCACGATCGTTGCCTGACGCGGCGACCCCAGTCGATCCCAACTGCCGCTTCTGCGCGATTGCCGCGGGCGGCGAGGACGGGCACGTCGTATTCGAGGACGAGGTCTCGCTCGCGTTCCTGGATCACCGTCCACTGTTTCCTGGCCACAGCCTGTTGATCCCCCGGGGCCATCACGAGACGATCTGGGATCTCCCCGACGATCTACTCGCCCCGTTGTTCGGGAATGCTCGCCTGCTCTCATCGGCCATCCGTAACGCGATGAATGCGCAAGGCGCATTCATCGCGTTAAACAACGTAGTCAGCCAGAGCGTTCCCCACTGCCACGTCCACGTGGTCCCGCGAAATCGCGAGGACGGACTGCGGGGGTTCTTCTGGCCGCGGACGAAGTACGACTCCGAGGCGCACATGCGCGAGACGGCGGATGCGGTCCGCGCCGCCGTAGGGCGGCTCAGCGACTAGCTGCCCGATGGCGGGCAACACCCCGCAACGTCCCCCCTCCGAAGCGCTCCCGACGTGGCTGACTTTGTACATCACATAGATGAATAAAGTCGACCACGTCGGCGGCGGCCGCCCTACTTGCCTCGAAACGCAAGGGGTTTCGTGCGTTACCGGGACACGATCCGCGTGGAGGCGTGGCTAGAGAGCCTGGCGATCCGGCTCCGCGGAGCCGCGCGGGTGAGCGATCTCGGCGCGGCCGGGGGCCCGGTTGCTGGCCAGGTAGCCGACGTTATGGGCGATCAGGCCGATGCCGTCGACGGCGCGGAAGAGCGACGGCTCCAGGCGACGCCGCGTGAGGAGCCGGGCGACATCGGCGGCCGACCCGACCAGCCCGGGAAGAAGAGGCCAGCGCGGCGACGATCCGGGATGGCGCTCGTTGAGCCATCGAGCTCCGGCCCCGTAGCGGGCGATCATCCCCAGGAACCCGATCAGGCTCTCGCGGTGGCGGTGCGCGACCACGGCGCCCGGGCGGTGCTGCACCGACCATCCGGCGACCCCGAGGCGCCGCGACAGGTCGATGTCGCCGCCCGAGCGGATGCCCTCGACGAAGCCGCCGAGCGCCTCGAACGCGGCGCGCCGCAGGAGCACGTTCCCGGTCACCGCCGCCCCGCTCTGCGGCCCCAGCAGGCCGTCGGCCTGGCTGAGGAACCTCCGGGATCGCGCGTATCGCGCCAGGAACCCTCGCTGGGCCGGGTCCCCGATGATCTCGCCCGCCAGCGCGCCGCAATCGTCGCCGATCGGCTCGGCGTAGTAGGCCTCGAGGAGGTTGGCGGCCGGGACACAGTCGGCGTCCATGAACAACAACCAATCGTTGTGGGCCGCTCCGGCGCCGGCGTTTCGGGCGTGGTACGAGGACCGCTCGCGGGTTGCCCGGACGACGCGCACCGATCCGCCGGCGAGCTGATCGACAACGCCCGCCCGCGTGTTGTCGGCGACGATCAGCTCGTCGCCGGGGCTCCGCCGCACGCCCGCGATCGCTACGAGCAGCCGCCTCGCGTCGTTGCGCTTGCCGAGGAACGGCACGACGACGCTGACCGCCGGCCGGGCGCCCGGCCCCCGTGGCCTGCGCACTGTGACCTGCGACTCAGCCAGTGGGCGTCACGCGATAGGCGTCGAACACCGAGTCGACGTGGCGGAGGCGCCCGATGCACTGGCGCAGCTGGTCCCCGTCCCCGACCTCGACCACGAACCGGTTCTTCACCATCGGGTGCTTGGTCGTGCAGAAGGCCTCGATGATGTTGACCCCGGTCTCGGCAAAGGTCCGCGAGAGGTCCTCCAGCAGGCGGGTCCGGTCCCAGGCGTCGACCTGGAGCTCGACCCGGTAGGAGGTTGCGTTGTCGCCCTCCCACTCGACGTCGGTGAAGCGCTCCGGGGACTTCCGCAATGCCGACATGTTCTTGCAGTCCTCCCGGTGGATCGTGATTCCCCGGCCCAGCGAGACGTAGCCGACGATCGCGTCGCCCGGCACGGGACGGCAGCACTTCGCCAGCCGCACCATCACGTCGTCGATGCCCTTCACCTTGATCCCGTAGTCGGAGGCTTCCTGGGTCTGCCGCTGGCGCTCGTCGCGGCCCTCGAGCACGCCCGCCAGGCGCGCCTCGGTCTCGTCGCCGGCCACCGCCTCCCCCTGCTTGAGGCGCTGGAGGACCTTGTTGGCGACGGTCTTGGGCGAGATCTTCCCCTGGCCGACCGCGATGTAGAAGTCGTCGGCCTTGCGGAACCCCATCTCGCGCGTGACGTCGGCCAAGAGCGGCGAGGCGGCGATCCGCTGCGGCGGCAGGCCGCGCTTGCGCAGCGCGTCCTGAAGCTGCTCGCGCCCGCTGCGCTCCGCGTCCTCGCGGCTCTCGCGCTTCAGGAAGGCACGGATCTTGTTGCGCGCGCGGCTGGTCCGCACCAGCGCCAGCCAGTCGCGCGACGGCCCCCGCTCCTGCTTCGCGGTCAGGATCTCGACGATGTCGCCGGACTTGAGCTGATAGTGCAGCGGGACGATCTTGCCGTTCACCTTGGCGCCTACGCAGCGGTGGCCGACGTCGGTGTGGACCGCGTAGGCGAAGTCGAGCGGGGTCGATCCGGCGGACAGGTTCTTCACCTCACCCTTCGGCGTGAAAACGAACACCTCGTCCTCGAACAGATCGACCTTGAGCGACTCGAGGAACTCCGTCGGATCCTGGTCGCCCTCGACCTCGAGCAGCTGCCTCAACCAGGTCATCTTCTCCTTCTCGGGATCGCCCTTCGGGCGGGCGCCCTCCTTGTAGATGACGTGGGCGGCGATTCCATACTCCGCGGTCTCGTGCATGTCCGGGGTGCGGATCTGGATCTCGAGCGGTCGTCCCTCGGGCCCAATCACCGTGGTGTGAAGCGCCTGGTAGAGGTTGAGCTTGGGGGTCGCGATGAAGTCCTTGAACCGCCCCGGCAGCGGCTTCCAGATCGAATGGATGATCCCGATCGCGCCGTAGCAGTCCTTGACTGAGCCCACCAGCACGCGCATCGCGGTGAGGTCGTAGATCTCGTTGAACTCGCGCCCCTTCTTGGTCATCTTCGAGTAGATCGAGTAGAAGTGCTTGGCGCGGCCTGCGATCTCGGCCTCGATGCCGACCTTCTTCAGCTCGCGCTTCAGGAACCGGCCGGCGTCGTTGACGTAGCGCTCGCGCTCGGCGCGCTGCTGGGAGACGAGCTTCTTGATCTCCTCGTACTTGCGCGGGTGCAGGCGCTGGAAGGAGAGGTCCTCGAGCTCCCACTTGATCGCGTGGATCCCGAGGCGGTGGGCAAGCGGAGCGTAGATCTCGAGCGTCTCGCGTGCCTTCTCGATCTGCTTCTGCTTCGGCAGCCCCGACAGGGTGCGCATGTTGTGGAGGCGGTCGGCGAGCTTGATCAGGATGACCCGGAGGTCCGTGGCCATCGCCACCATCATCTTGCGGTAGTTCTCGGCCTGGCGATCGTCGCGGCTCTGGAAAGTGATCCCGGTGAGCTTTGTGACCCCGTCGACGAGCTGGGCCACCGAGTCGCCGAACAGCTCCTCGACCTGATCCAGGCTGGCGCTCGTGTCCTCGACCGTGTCGTGGAGGAGTGCCGCGCACAGGGTCTCGGTGTCCAGGCGGAGACCGGCGCAGATTTTCGCCACCTCGACGGGGTGGGTGATGAAGTCCTCGCCGGTGCGCCGGCGCTGGTCGGCGTGGCGTTCGCAGGCGAAGGCGAAGGCGCGCTCGGTGGCCTCGGCGTCGATCCGTCGCGACCCCTCGACGCTGTGCTCCTCGATCACCGCCAGCAGGTGGCCCAGCAGGGCGCGCTCGTCGTCGGCCAGCCCCTGGGCGAGGTCGGTGAGCGGCGCGACGGGCGCGCCCTTGCCGCGGCCGGTGCCAACCCGCGTATGACCCTGGCGATCGGCGGGGGCCTTGTCGCCGTTGGCCCGGCGCCCGCCGGGCTTCGGCTTCGACGCGGCTTCCCCGGCGCCCTTGGGCTTCTCTAGCTCGGTTGTCTTCGCCTGCTTAGGAATCGCCTGCCCTCCTCGTAGCGGTCGCGGTAGGCGACGAAGGCCCGCACTCGGTCCAGGGCCTTCCCCTCCGAGGATACGACGCGGAGGACACGCGCGGTGCCAGACGGCTGCCAGAGAACGGCG
>WNGD01010596.1_pt1 | contig 13327 bp, 12 predicted proteins | sample 5400671 | NCBI WGS metagenome assembly WNGD01 (sample SAMN13153369, study PRJNA577476) | soil metagenome | isolation source: 40 cm soil or saprolite under grassland replicate 2 | place: USA:California | collected 2016-06-15
TCCACGCGAGATTGTTGGCCAGGCTTGGGGCGGCAAGTACCGCGGGCAGTGCCAGAAATGGTACGCGCTGCGGTTCACCGGCGACGACAGCGAAATCGACGTTGCGCATCCCGCCGGCGGCCACGACCCGGAATTCGTGAAATGGCGGTGGGAGCGGCTGCCGAAGACCGTCGACCTGATCGTGCCGTTCAAGCGGCCGGTCTACGAGCGCGTGGTGCGGGAGTTTAAGAGGTTTGCCGGCGGCGTGGATTAGTGCGCCAGCGCGGCCTGCAGCGCCCGTAATCGATCGAGCTTCTGGGCCAGCTTGTCACGCTTCCACTCCTCCGTCTCGTCGGCGACGTCTTCCTCGGTGTTCTTGATCACGCCGGCGAGCTGCGCGACGTCAAACTCGTCCACCGGCACGGCCATATCGGCGAGCACGGTGAGGCCGGCCGGCCCAACCTCAGCAAAGCCGCCGCCGACCACAATTCGCGGCGCGTCACGTTCGCCATAAATGACCAGAATGCCTGGCCGCAACGTCGTGACCAGCGGCGCGTGCCCCGCCAGCACGCCGAAGTCGCCCTCTGACCCCGGCACGTCGACCTGGTTGACCTCCCCGGAGAACAGCAGCTTCTCCGGCGAGACGAGATCGAAGTGGAAGGTGGCCATGGTTCAACCTCGATTGCCAGTCTTCTCCGGGAAGCGACTGTGCGCAGGTGCACGGAACGATCGAACGAGCCCGCCCCGCGTGCGCCTTCCCTAATCACGCGGCTTCCGCCGCGAGCTTCTTGCCCTTCTCTACCGCCTGCTCGATGGTGCCGACCATGTAGAACGCCGCCTCCGGCAAGTAGTCGTATTTGCCTTCGCAGAGACCCTTGAAGCCGCGGATGGTATCGGCGAGCTCGACGAAAACGCCGGGCGCGCCGGTAAACACTTCGGCGACGTGGAAGGGCTGTGACAGGAAACGTTCGATCTTGCGTGCGCGGGCGACGGTGAGCTTGTCCTCTTCCGACAGTTCATCCATGCCGAGAATGGCGATGATGTCCTGCAACGACTTGTAGCGTTGCAGGATCTGCTGCACTTGGCGGGCAACCGCGTAGTGCTCCTCGCCTACGACCAGCGGCGAGAGCATGCGCGACGTCGAGTCGAGCGGATCGACTGCCGGATAGATGCCCTTCTCCGCGATCGAACGCGACAGCACGGTGGTCGCATCAAGGTGCGCGAACGAGGTCGCGGGCGCCGGATCGGTGAGGTCGTCGGCGGGCACGTAGATCGCCTGCACCGAGGTGATGGAGCCCTTGGTCGTGGTCGTGATGCGCTCCTGCAATGCGCCCATGTCGGTGGCGAGCGTGGGCTGATAGCCGACGGCGGAGGGAATGCGGCCGAGCAACGCGGAGACCTCCGAGCCCGCCTGGGTGAAGCGGAAGATGTTGTCCACGAAGAACAACACGTCCTGCCCCTGGTCGCGGAAATATTCGGCCACCGTGAGGCCGGAGAGGCCGACGCGGGCGCGCGCGCCGGGCGGCTCGTTCATCTGGCCGTAGACCAGCGCACATTTCGAGCCCGCAGCCGAGCCGTTGTTCTTCTTCGGGTCCTTGTTGACGCCCGACTCGATCATCTCGTGATAGAGGTCGTTGCCTTCGCGCGTGCGCTCGCCTACGCCGGCAAACACCGAGTAGCCTCCGTGCGCCTTCGCCACGTTGTTGATCAACTCCATGATGATGACCGTCTTGCCGACGCCGGCCCCGCCGAACAGGCCGACCTTGCCGCCCTTGGCGTAGGGCGCGAGCAGATCGACGACCTTGATGCCGGTGATGAGAATTTCCGCTTCTGTCGATTGATCGACGAAGAGAGGCGCCGGCTGATGGATCGGGCGCTCTTCCTGGTGCGGGACCGGGCCGGCCTCATCGACCGGATCGCCAATGACGTTGATGATACGGCCCAGCGTGCCGTCGCCGACCGGCACCGCAATGGGCTCTCCGGTGTCGATGACCTCCTGCCCGCGCACGAGCCCTTCGCTGATATCCATGGCGACCGTGCGCACGGTCGATTCGCCGAGATGCTGGGCGACCTCGAGCACCAGGCGATTGCCCTGGTTCTTGGTCTCGAGCGCGTTGAGAATGGGCGGCAGGTGCCCCTCGAAATGCACGTCGACGACGGCGCCGATGACCTGGGTGACGTGCCCGACTGGATTGGCCATGGATGGTCCTTGCTATTGCACCGATATACGAGTTTGCATGCCCTTCATACCGCCTCGGCGCCGGAGATGATCTCGATCAGCTCCTTAGTGATCATCGCCTGACGGGTGCGGTTGTAGTTCAGCGTTTGCTTGCGAATCATCTCGCCCGCGTTGCGGGTGGCGTTGTCCATCGCAGTCATCTGCGCGCCGTAGAACGAGGCTGCATTCTCCAAAAGCGCGCCAAAGATCTGCACGGAGACGTTGCGCGGCAGAAGGTCGACCAGGATTTCCTCTTCATCCGGCTCGTATTCGTAGATCACGCCGTTGTCGTTGCCGGCCTCGCCCTCGAACACAGGCGGAATGATCTGCTGAGCCGTCGGGATCTGCGCGATAATGGACTTGAAACGCGAAAAGAACAGGGTGCAGACGTCGAACGCACCCTGTTCGTAGAGGCGCAGAATTTTGTCGCCGATATCTGCGCCGTGCTCGAAGGTGAGCGTGCGAACGCCGCGCAGCTCGATGTGCTCGAGGATCTGCTTCTCGTACAGACGGCGAAGCTGTTCGTAGCCCTTGCGTCCCACGCAGAAGAACCTCACCTCCTTGCCTTCGGCCGTGAGTGCATTTGCCCGCTCGCGCGCAAGCCGCACGATCGCCGAGTTGAACGGGCCGCACAGCCCGCGCTCCGCCGTGCACACCAGCAGGAGATGCACGCGGCTGCTTCCCGTTCCAACCAGCAATCGCGGCGCCGTGCCAAGATCGCCGACCGCGGCAGCGATATTGCCGAGAACCTTCACCATCTGCTGGGCATATGGACGCGCGGCCTCGGCCACGGCCTGTGCGCGCCGCAGTTTCGAGGCCGCGACCATCTGCATGGCCTTGGTGATCTTCTGCGTCGCCCTGGTGGCGGCGATGCGCACGCGCATGTCTTTGAGGCTGGGCATTTCAGGTGGGACGACAGAAAACGAACGAGCGGCGACGGAACGGGATTCGAACGACGCGTCGCAGCCGTCAATGATCGGTGATCTGGCGTCTATCCTCCGTCTTGTCTCTTGTGCTCACGCGAACGTCTTCGCGTACTCGTCGATCGCAGCTTTGAGCTTGGCGCCGGTGGCATCGTCCAGATCGCGGCTGTCGCGGATGGCCGTCAGAATGTCCGGCTGCTGCGTGCGCATGAGGCCGAGCAGGCCTTCTTCGAAGGCGCGCACCCGCTCGACCGGGATCGGATCGAGGTAGCCGTTGACCCCGGCATAGATGACGACGACCTGCTCCTCCATCTTGAGCGGGGAAAACTGCGACTGCTTGAGCAGTTCGGTGAGCCGGGCGCCGCGATTGAGCAGGCGTTGGGTGGTGGCATCGAGGTCGGAGCCGAACTGGGCGAAGGCCGCCATTTCGCGGTATTGCGCAAGTTCGCCTTTGATGCGGCCGGCGACCTTCTTCATCGCCTTGGTCTGGGCGGCCGAGCCGACGCGCGACACGGAGAGGCCGACGTTCACCGCCGGGCGGATGCCCTGATAGAACAGGTCGGTCTCGAGGAAGATCTGCCCGTCGGTGATCGAGATGACGTTGGTCGGAATATAGGCGGAGACGTCGTTCGCCTGCGTCTCGATGACGGGAAGCGCCGTGAGCGATCCGGCCTTGTGGTCGTCATTCATCTTTGCGGCGCGCTCGAGCAGCCGCGAGTGCAGATAGAACACGTCGCCGGGATAGGCCTCGCGGCCGGGCGGCCGGCGCAGCAGCAGCGACATCTGGCGATACGAAACCGCCTGTTTCGACAGGTCGTCGTAGATGATGACCGCGTGCATGCCGCCGTCGCGGAAATATTCGCCCATGGTGCAGCCGGAAAATGGCGCGAGGTACTGCATGGGCGCCGGATCGGAGGCGGTCGCCGCAACGATGATCGAATAGTCGAGCGCGCCGTTCTCCTCCAGCACCTTGACGAACTGGACCACGGTCGAGCGTTTCTGGCCGACGGCCACATAAACGCAATAAAGCTTGATCTTCTCGTCGCCGGTCGCGTTGAGCGCCTTCTGATTGAGGATGGTGTCGAGCGCAATCGCGGTCTTGCCGGTCTGGCGATCGCCGATGATCAGCTCGCGCTGGCCGCGGCCGATGGGAATGAGCGCATCAATGGCCTTGAGCCCGGTGGCCATTGGCTCATGCACGGATCTGCGCGGGATGATGCCCGGTGCCTTGACGTCGACGCGTCTGCGCTCCTTGGCCTCGATTGGGCCCTTACCGTCGATCGGATTGCCGAGCGCGTCCACCACGCGACCGAGCAAGCCCTTGCCGACGGGAACGTCGACGATGGCGCGCGTGCGCTTGACGGTCTGCCCTTCCTTGATCTCGCGGTCCTCGCCGAAGATCACGATGCCCACATTGTCGATCTCGAGGTTGAGCGCCATCCCGCGGACGCCGTTCTCGAACTCGACCATCTCGCCGGCCTGAACGTTGTCGAGCCCATAGACCCGCGCGATGCCGTCACCGACCGAGAGAACCTGGCCGACCTCGGAGACCTCGGCCTCCTGGCCGAAGTTCTTGATCTGCTCTTTCAGAATTGCCGAAATTTCGGCGGGGCGGATGTCCATCAGCGAGCCTCTTTCATCGCGACCTTGATCGCATTGAGCTTGGTGCGCAGCGAGCTGTCGACCATGCGCGAGCCCAGCTTGACCACGAGGCCGCCGATAATCGAAGGCTCGACCTTAACTTTCATCTGCACATCCTTCTTGGTCACGGCGGCGAGTGCATCCTTAATCGCGGCAAGATGCGCCTCGCTCGGTTGCTCCGCGAGCATCACTTCGGCGGTCACTTCGCCCTTGTGCTTGGCGACCAGCGCCCGGTAGGCGCGCGCCATGTCCAGCGCCGCGAAAAGTCGCCGGTTGGTGCCGAGCAGTTTGAGGACGTTAGCAGCGAGGCCATCGATACCCACCCGGTCAAGCACGCCCGATAGCGCGCGCGTCTGCTCTTCGGCGGAGAACACCGGACTCCTCAGCAGGCGGGCCAAATCGGCGACCTCAGTGACGAGCGCTTCGAAGCGGTCGAGATCCACCTTGACCGGGTCGATGGCGTTCTGTTCGCGGGCGAGCTCGAACAGCGCCGTCGCGTAGCGGCCCGCCATGCCGGATACGATTGCGTCTTCGCCTGCCACGTGAATGCTCTTTCGGCAATTCCGAGGGCTCGGCACCGTCGCGGACGGTGGGCTCCAAGCCCTTGGGATTCATGGGACTTCGCATCTTCGCGGAGAGCGCCGGCGCGCCCCGAAAATCGCGCGGTTGCGTAACACACCGCCAACTGCGGTGCAACATGACGAAATGTCCGGGAGACCGACGTTTTTGCCGACCGGCAGCCCTTGCGCGAGCAGAGAGCGACGGTGCTACACAAGCCTTCTCTCCTCTCGGCCCGCCGGAACCCGCAAAGTGTCACCCGCCTCTCCGCAGCAATCCGCCGACTCCTCGGCCCGCTTGATGCTGGTCGCGGTGAGCCTGGCCTGGGGCTTGAGCTGGCCGGCAATGAAGATTGCGCTCAACGAGATACCGCCGTTCAGCATGCGGGTGGGCACCTCCGGGCTTGCGACGGTTACGCTGTTTACGCTCGCCTTCATGCAGCGTCGCAATATCAGAGTTCACAGCGGCCTCGCGTGGGCACATCTGGTCGTCGCGGGCTGCCTGAACATCGCGTGCTTCACGCTCTTTGCCGCTTTCGCGCAACTCGCAACGGCGACCTCGCGGGTGGCGATTCTCACGTATACGATGCCGATCTGGGCCGCATTGTTGGCGTATCCCATCCTCGGCGAGAGATTGAGCTTCTCGCGCGGCATTTCGCTCCTGCTTTGCATCATCGGATTGACGGTGCTGGCCTATCCGCTGATCGGATCGAGCGACCTGATCGGCCTTGTGCTTGCACTGGCAACGGCGGTGAGCTGGGCGGCCGGTACGGTCTATTTGAAATGGGCGCAGATCGACGCCGATCCGATGGCCGTCGTGGTATGGCAACTCGTCGTCGGACTTCTCGTCACCGTCGCTGGCCTGTTCATGTTCGAAGGCTCGCTACACCTGTGGCCCGTGCATCCGCGCGCGCTTTGGGCGCTGGTCTTTTCCGGTCTCGTCGGTTCCGCCTTCGCCTATCTGCTTTGGTTCGAGATCGTCCGCAGGCTGCCGGCGACGGCCGCATCGCTCGGCGTGCTGAGCGTCCCGGTCGTGGGCATCGTGGCCTCGGTGCTGGTCCTGGGCGAGCGACCGACCATCGCCGACATTGTCGGGTCAGTCCTCATCTTGGCTGCCGCCGCCGGCGTGCTGCTCGCACCCACTGCGCGATCATCACAGCCTGCTCCGATCGAGCAGTAATTTGGCTCGTCCGCCCTTCGAGATCTGTCAATGCCGTGGATCTGCCGCCGCCGGCAGTTCGAGGTCGGCGGGCCGGACCTACGCCGCTCAATGCGCGTGCGCACGCTTGGCCCCGCCGACGCACGATCATCGCACCGCGATCGGCGCAACGGTCGAGCCGCTGCCGCCCTGGATTTTCAGCGGCTCCATGATGAAGGCAAACTCGTAGACTCCCTTGGCCGCGAGTTCGTCGAGCTTGAGATTTTCGAGTAGATGCACGCCATTCACCACCAGCGCGATTTGATGTACGGGCAACGAAACTTGCGGATCCGGGTTGGGCGCAACCTCGACCGGCCAGTTATCGGAGCCGAGCAGCATGGGATCTTTGGAAATCAGCCATTGGGCAGCCTTAACGCCAATTCCCGGACATGACTTGACGTAGCGGGCATTATCCTTTCCCCACAACTTGTCCCAGCCCGTGTTGATGATAACGGCGTCGCCCGGCTGCAGCGTTAGATTTTGCTTCTTCAGCGCGCCCTCGAGATCCTCGACCGTGATCTCGTAAGTGTCGCCGAGCATCTCGACCCCCTTGTAGCCGGCGACGTCGATGAGCACACCGCGCGTGAACAGGGCTCCGACGTTGTGCACCCCAAGCTTTGTAAACCCCGAGCGCGTCGCGTTCTCGGCGACCTTGAAGCAGTTGTACCAGCTGTTCTCGTGGGTCTGGTGGGCAAAGCCATCAAACTGAGTGCCGACCTGCCCGATCTCGGAAATGACGATCTCCTCGTTGCTGCCACGCCGGTTGGAGAACTCGTTCATGAACGTGCGTTTGATATGCACGTCGAAGCGTCGCGTGCCGAAGAACGGCATATTTGTATTGAGCACGTACCCGAGCTCGATGACCTCGCCGGTTTTGATCAGCTTGACCGCGTTGAGCACCGTCTGCGGCTTCATATGGTTGGCGGAGCCGCGCTCGTCGCCCGCACCCCATTTTGACGGACAGCGTTGATTCTCGGACGGCGGCGTCCAGCTCGGCGTTTGCGCGAGGGCTGTGCCGCTTGCCGCAAGCATTGCTGCCAACACGCCCGCAAATGCGATCCATTGCATAAGTTTCCTCCCGTGTGCTTATTGTGTCGGATGTCATCCGCCCGATCAGAATGCGCTCAAGTAGCGTCGCCTTCAAGCAGCAAGGCGTATCAAGAGCGACGAACGATATGAGCGTGCGGTGCAGTTCGCCGTGTGCCTGCGTCAAAGAAAACTTTGCGGATCGACGTCCGCCTCGAGCCTGATATTGCCCTTGCGCTTGGGAGCGGCGGCGAGCCAACGCCGTAGATAGGCCGAAAGATCGAAGCTGCGCGGAGCTTTCACCAGGAGCCGGAAGCGATGGCGGCCGCGCACGACCGCGAGCGGCGCTTCCGCTGGTCCGAGCACGCGCACCTCGTCCGCCCGCGGCGCAGCGGCGGCGAGCCGGCGCGCAAAGGATTCGGCTGCGCTGCGTTCCCCCGCCGATACGAGCACACTCGCAAGCCGCGCGAACGGCGGATAATGCGTCTTTTCACGCAGTTCAATTTCGCTCGTATAGAAAGCGTCGCGGTCGGCTGCCACCAGTGCTCGTAACACCGGATGCTCGGGCTGGTGCGTCTGCAGATAACCGATGCCGCGCCCCTCCTCGCGCCCGGCGCGGCCGGTCACCTGATGCAGCAATTGAAATGTGCGCTCGGCCGCGCGCGGGTCCCCGTTCGCGAGTCCCAGGTCGGCGTCGATCACGCCCACCAGGTTAAGCTTGGGAAAGTGATGTCCCTTGGCCACCAGCTGCGTTCCGATGATGATGTCGAAACGCCCTTTGGCAACGTCGTCGAGTTCCTCGCGCAGCCGCTCAACGGATTCGACGAGATCGCACCGCGACGAACGAATCGGGCGCCTGACAGTGCGGGCACTGCGCCGGAAGCGGCATCGAGAACCCGCAATGGTGGCAGACGAGCCGGCGCCGGAAACGGTGGTCCACCAGCCAGGCGTCGCAATTCGGACAGGCGAGGCGAAAACCGCAGCGGCGGCAGAGCGTGAGCGGCGCATAGCCCCGGCGATTGAGAAAGAGGAGAGCCTGCTCGCCGCGTTCGAGCGCGGTGCTCACGGCTTGAGCCAGACGCGGCGCGATGAAGCGGCCGCGCGGCGGGCCTTCCGCGCGCAGATCGATGGCTTCGATCACGGGAAGATGCTGACGCCCGAAGCGCTCGGGAAGATGCACGCGGCCATATCGGCCGCGCCGCGCGTTGACCTCGGTCTCGACCGAGGGCGTCGCCGACACGAGCACGATTGGGATGTTGGCCTCCCGCGCGCGCACGACCGCCATGTCGCGCGCATGGTAGCGCACGCCGTCCTCTTGCTTGTAGGCGGGATCATGCTCCTCATCGACGACGATCAGCGCGAGATCGGCATAGGGCAGAAACAGGGCGGAGCGTGCGCCGACGATCACGCTGACGCTGCCCGTCGCCACCGCGTGCCACGTCCGCGCGCGCAAGCGCGGCGACAGCTGCGAGTGCCACTCGGCCGGTCGCACGCCGAAGCGCTGCGCGAAGCGGTCCAGGAACTGGGTGGTCAGGGCGATTTCGGGGAGGAGCACCAGCGCCTGTTTTCCGCGTCGAATGATTTCGCCGACGGCCTCGAAATAGACTTGCGTCTTGCCCGCACCGGTGACGCCGTCGAGCAGCGTGACGCAATAGCCGCCGCTAACCACCTTGGCGCGCAGGAGATCTGCCGCCTCGCGTTGCGCCGGCGTGAACTCGGGCCGCGAGAAATCCGGATCAGGCGCACGCGCTACCGGATCGGGCGCCAGCACCAGGGTTTCCAGCGCTCCTTCATCGATGAGGCCATCGACGACCCCGGGTGAAACTCCCGCCTCTTCGGCGACATCGCGCTTCCCTCGCGCAAGCCCGTCGGCGAGGACTGCGAGCACCCGCTCGCGCGCCGCGGTCATGCGCTTGGGGGCGGCGCCGGCAAGCCGAACGCCGATGCGCTCGCGCGCCGGACCGAGATGCTCGCCCATTCGCAGCGCCATGCGCAGCACAGTGCCGCGCGGGCTGAGGGTGTAAGCCGACACCCACTCGATGAACTTGCGCAGCTCCGGCTTGAGCGGTGGGAGGTCGAGCTTCGCCTCGACATCCCGCATGCGGTTGTCGAGCCGGGGATTGGGGCTGGTATTGTCCGCCCAGGTCACCCCCGTCGCCATGCGCGCACCCAGCGGCACCGTCACCAGATCGCCGGGCGCGAGCTCGAGCCCTTCCGGCACTCGATAGGAGTAGGCCTGGTCAAGGGCGACCGGAACGAGGACATCGACGACGCGTTTGGCCATGACTGCCGGCCGGCTCGGGGCGCTTAATGAAGAGTGAAGGAAGGGGTGCGATATCTTCTTTCATGTCAAGCACAACGCCCGAGCCGGATTTCACCTTTGCGGCCAGCGAGGTCGCCCGCGAACTTGCGCGCTGGCTGGCGCATCTATCCGCCGAACGGCGGTTGTCACCGAAGACGGTTGAAGCCTATGAGCGCGATGTTCGCCAGTTCTTCGTCTTCCTCTGCGAACATCTCGGCAACCGGGTAACGCTGTCGGCACTCTCGCGCCTTAAGCCGCTCGACGTGCGCGCGTTCATGGCGTCACGACGAGGCGAAGGTGTCAGCAGTCGCTCACTGATGCGCATGCTGGCGGGGGCGCGCTCCTTCGCCCGCTTTCTTGAACGGAACGGCAAGGGCAAGGTGGGCGCGCTGTCCGCCGTGCGCACGCCGAAAGTCGCGAAGCCGCTGCCGAAGCCGCTCGCGGTCGCCGCCGCCAAGCGCATTGCCGAGACCGACTTGCGCGCCGGCGAGGAACGCGAGCCCTGGATTCTCGCCCGCGACGCCGCAGTGCTGGGTTTGCTCTATGGCTCGGGCTTGCGTCTCAGCGAGGCGTTGGCGCTCAAGCGCCACGACATTCCCGCGTCCGGAGGGGTCATCACGGTCACCGGCAAGGGTAACAAGCGGCGCATGGTGCCGGTGCTGGAGCAGGTCACGAGCCTCGTCACCGAATATCTCGCTATTTGCCCCTATGATCTTCCTGCCGAAGGCCCGTTGTTTGTCGGCGCGAGAGGCGGCCCGCTATCCCCGCGCGTCGTCCAGCTTGCGATGGCCCGCGTGCGCGGCGCACTCGGGCTGCCGGAAACCGCGACCCCGCATGCGCTGCGCCACTCGTTCGCGACGCATCTGCTGGCCCGTGGTGGCGATCTGCGCGCGATCCAGGAGCTGCTCGGCCACGCCTCATTATCGACAACCCAGCTGTACACGGCGGTCGATACCGAGCGGCTGATGGAAGTCTACCGCAACGCCCATCCTCGCGCATAACCAAGGTCCCCTTGCGCAAGTCGGCGAGTTCGATACATCGTCCGCCCAACGACGCTCGGAGGGTGACATGAGTCATGGCGTGCACGCGGTCCAGCATGAAGTCGAACACCAGATCGAACACGAGGAGCACGCACACGGCGGCGGCCGTGGAAAATCCGGTGGGGAAAGCAGGAACAAGAAGATCGCGCTGCTGATCTCGGTGATCGCGCTCTTCCTCGCGCTCGCGGAAATGTTCGGCAAGAGCGCGCAGACGGAAGGAATTTCGGCCAATATCAAGGCGTCCGACTCCTGGAATTTCTTCCAGGCCAAGACCATCCGCCAGACTACGCTTCGCACGGCCGCTCAGGCCTTGACGCTCGAAGCCGCCACGGTGTCCGATGAAGCGAAAAAGGCAGCGCTGCTCAAGCAGGCCGACGATTGGATGAAAACCGTGGCGCGCTACGAGTCCGATCCGGCGGAGAAGGACGGTCGCAAGGAATTGCGCGCGCAAGCCGAAGCATACGAGCACGAACGCGACACGCACTTGGCGCGCTATCATCATTACGAATTTGCATCGGCCGCCTATCAGATCGGTATCGTGTTGGCATCGGCTGCGGTCATTACCGGCATGATGGCGCTGGTCTATGGGGCCATAGGGCTCGGTATAATCGGTCTAGCCTTCATGGCGCTCGGGTACTTCAACCCGCACTACCTGCACTCACTGCACTTGATCTAACCGCCGATCGCACCACGGCACGCGCCGTCTGCGGGGAAATTCCGCAGACCCCCGGGGCGTACGCGTTTCACCGCTCACATGTGAATGGCGCGCTTTTCGACCGCCAGTGCCGCCTCCTTCACCGCCTCGGTGAAGGTCGGATGGGCGTGGCAGGTGCGGGCGATATCCTCGGACGCGGCGCCGAACTCCATGGCAACCGCAGCCTCGGCGATCATGTTGCCGGCGTCCGCGCCGACGATGTGTACACCGAGCACGCGATCGGTCTTGGCATCGGCAAGGATTTTCACGAAACCGTCGGTCTGAAGATTCGCCTTGGCGCGGCCATTGGCGGTGAAGGGAAATTTTCCGGCACTGTAAGCGATGCCGGCCTCTTTCAGCTCCTCCTCGGTCTTTCCGACCGAAGCGATCTCGGGGTAGGTGTAGACGACGTTCGGAATGACGTCGTAATTCACCTGGCCGGCTTTTCCGGCAAGAATTTCCGCAAGCGCTACGCCCTCGTCCATCGCCTTGTGCGCCAGCATCGGGCCCGCGATCACGTCACCGATGGCATAGATCCCCGGCACGCTGGTGGCAAAGCGCGCATCGATGATGATGCGGCGCTTGTTGTCCATCTTCACCCCGGCGGCTTCGAGCCCAAGCCCTTCCGTAAACGGTACGCGGCCAATCGACACCAGCACCAAGTCGGCGTCGATCGATTCTGCCGAGCCGCTCCCCGCTGGCTCGATGGTGACCTTGTACTTCTTTCCCTCTCTCGCGATGCCGGTAACTTTGGACGACAGCTTGAACGTCATGCCCTGCCTTTCGAAGATTCGCTGCACCTGCCGGCAGACCTCGTTGTCCATTCCGGGCAAGATCCGGTCGAGCAACTCGACCACGATCACCTTGGAGCCGAGACGGCGCCACACCGATCCGAGCTCGAGCCCGATGACCCCGGCGCCGATGACGAGCATTCGCTCCGGCACCTCGTCGAGCACCAGTGCTCCGGTCGAGGAGACGATGCGCTTTTCGTCGATGTCGATGCCGGGCAAGCGCGCCACGTCGGAGCCGGTGGCAATGACGATCGCCTTACCCTCGATGGTCTCGTTCTTGCCGTCGACCGTTTTGACCTCGACTCTCCCGGGCGCGGCGATGCGACCGGTCCCCTGGAAGGTATCGATCTTGTTTTTCTTGAACAGGAAGGCGACGCCTTTGACGTTGCCGTCGACGCCCGCGTCCTTGAATTTCATCATGGCTGGAAGATCGAGCTTCGGCTGGCCGACCTTGATGCCCATCTTGTCGAGCAGGTGGCCGGCCTCTTCATAGCGCTCGGAGGCATGCAGCAGCGCCTTTGAGGGAATGCAGCCGACGTTGAGGCAGGTGCCGCCGAAGGTGTCATCCTTCTCGATCACCGCAACTTTCATGCCGAGCTGCGCTGCGCGGATCGCGCAGACATAGCCGCCCGGCCCGGAGCCGATGACAATGAGGTCGTAGGGCATGATGCGTCACATCTTCCTTGTCGCGCCTAGGCGGGGCGCCCGGGCACGTCCCGAGCTGCGGCGTTTAAGGCTGGGGCCCCGGCAGATAGAGGTCCCTTCCCAATCGGTCCTTTTGGCGAGCAAGATGGATTGCCGGCACGAGCCGGGAATGAAAAGGCATTTACAGATCCACCACCAGCCGCGTCGGGTCCTCCAGAATCTCTTTCACCCGCACCAGGAACGTCACCGCCTCGCGGCCATCGACGAGGCGGTGATCGTAAGAGAGCGCGAGATACATCATCGGGCGGATCTC
>WNGD01006452.1_pt1 | contig 13323 bp, 12 predicted proteins | sample 5400671 | NCBI WGS metagenome assembly WNGD01 (sample SAMN13153369, study PRJNA577476) | soil metagenome | isolation source: 40 cm soil or saprolite under grassland replicate 2 | place: USA:California | collected 2016-06-15
CGGACTGCTGCTCTCGCTCGCGCTAATGATCGTGATCGGCGCCGGCGTCGACATCGGCCACGCCTTCATCGTCCGCCGCGAACTCGTCTCGCTCGCCGACGACGCCGCCCTCACGGGCAGCCAGGCGCTCGACCTGCAGGCACTCCACCAAGGGCGGCTCGCGCTCGACCCCGAGCAGGCACGCGCGACGGCGCTACGGACGCTCGCCAGCGAGCCCGGTCTGCGCGGGCAGGCGAGCGCGAACAGCGGCGACGTGCAGGTCGAAGTGCAGCGGCGAGTGCCGACGATCCTGCTGCGACTGGTCGGCGTCTCGACGCTCACGGTGGGTGCCCACGCAACGGCGGCGCCGCGCGAGCCATGACGACGAGACGTCTGATCGCGGCCGCAGTCGGTATCACGACGTTCACGCTCTGCGCCGGCCTTCTTCGCCAACCTCCCCTTGCATCCGTGCGGCTGGCGCTTCTCGGCGCGGCACTCGGCGCGGTTGTCGAAGGCGACCTTTTCGAGCGGCGGATCCCGAACCGGATCGTCGTACCGGCGGCATTCGCCTGCACGGGCGCGTGGGCGGCGAGCGGGATCGCGCTCATGGCGCTCGCCCAAGGACTCGTGCTCGTCGTCGCACTGCTGGCGCTCAGCCTCTTCCGTCCGGAGGCGCTCGGAATGGGCGACGTCAAACTTGCGCTGCTGCTCGTACTCGGACTCAACGGTCGCGCGATGGTTGCACTGCTCGTTGCGCTCGTGTTCGCCGCGGGCTTCGGTCTCGTGTTGCTCGTTCGCTTCGGCCGGAGTGCCGCTTCTCGCAAGCTGCCGCTCGCGCCCTTCTTCGCCGCCGGCGCCCTGCTCGCCCTGATCGCATGATCACCATCGACCGACAGGGGAGGCGGGTGCCCACGTTCACGCGGGCGCTGTTCTCCCGCGCCGCTCACGATCGAGACGATCGAAGGTCTGGCTGCCTGGCTGCTCTGGCTGGTCGCCGCGTTGCTCATGCTCGCCCTTCTCGTCGCACCACGCCGCGGAAGGGCGCGGCTGTCAGTCGCAACGGCTCCTCGTTCACGCAAGAGGTCGAGCTGGTCGGCGCGTGGCCACGCACGGAGATCGCAGCCGCCGTCGCTCGTGATCCTCGCGCCCGAGCCGGCGTCCGCAGCGTCGATCGCTGCGCCCGCCCAGGGCACATCGGTTCCGGACGCTCGGCCCGAGCCAGACGTGATCGCGGCACCCACTCGGCCGCAAATCTCTGTGCTCGGCCGACTGACGATCACCAGCGCCAAGCGAAGCCGTCGCGGCCTGCGCGCACGGGCGCTCGAACTGATCGCCTACCTCGCGCTCCACCGGCGGCCGGTGCAGCGCGACGAGCTGCTCGAGGCCTTCTGGCCGGGTGAAGACCCGCGCCGAACGCGGCAGCGACTCCGCCAAGCCGTCCGCGACGCGCGCCGACTGCTCGGAACGGCGATCGTCGGCGAGAACGAGTGCTACTGGCTCGACCGCGCCGCCGTTGGTGTCGACCTCGACGAGCTCGAGCTCCTCCTCGCACAGTCGAACACAGCCGAACCCGAGCACGCCCACGCGCTGAGCGAGCGCGCTTTGCGGCTGTTCCGCGGCGAGCCGCTCGCCGGCTCCGACTACGTGTGGAGCGAGAGCGACGTACCGAGACTGCGCGCGACGTTCGTCGGCCTGCTCGAGCAAGCCGCTCGCCACCGCCTCGAAAGCGGCGAGGAACGCGCTGCCCTCGATGCCGCTGAACGCGGCCTCGAAGTCGACACGCTGAACGAGTCATTCTGGCGCCTCGCAATGGAAGCCGAAAGCGAGCTCGGGCTCCGCGAAGCCGTCGCCGAACGATACGAACGACTACGAGCAGTGCTTGACGAGCGCCTTGGCTTGGAGCCGGCTCAGGCGACGCGGCACCTCCACCGTCGCCTACTCGCCCAGACTTAGCGCCGCGTCGTTCGTGGCGGGATCAGCCTCTCTCGTCAGCGAGAGTCGAATTGTTCCAGTCGCAGCCGACTTGCGGGAATCCCGCGCGCGCGGAAGCCTTTGGCGGGCGCTGCCATCATCGGCGGCGGACGAAAGCGCTCTATCGGCTGCTTGGGCAGAGCTAATGCGGGTTGATGCTCGCATCGGAGAATGAGTTTGCGCGCTCTAGGTGCCGAGGGCTTCGATCACGAGCCGCGCCAGCTCGGCTCCCGAGTGCTGCTGCTGGCCGGTGATCAGGCGTCCGTCGCGGACGGCGAATGGTTTGAAGCGGCCGGCCTGGATGTAGTTGGCGCCCCGTTGCTTCGCGGCGTCCTCGATGTGCCAGGGCATCACTTGCTTGCCGACGTAGTCGTCGGCGAATTGTTCCTCGACGTTGGCGAAGCCGGTCATCGTCTTGCCCGCGATCAGATAGGAGCCGTCGGAGAGCGTGACGTCGATCAGCGCGGCCGTGCCATGACAGAGGGCGCTCGTGACCTTGTCGGCTTCGTAGAACGTCCGGAGGGCGTTTTTGAGCTCTTCGTGATCGCGGAAGGTGAACATCGGCGACTGGCCGCCGACGACGACGAGCGCGTCGAAGTCGTCGTAGTTGAGCTCGCCGAGGGCTGGGGTGTTCTCGATCAGCTGCATGTAGTCGGGCGTGTTCAGGAAGCCCATGGTGATTAGGTCGCCGAAGGAATATTTGCTCTCGTCGCGGGGGTCGCTCCAGGCGTCTAGCTCGCATTTGCCGCCCTCGGGGCTGGCGATGGTGACGTCGTAGCCTGCCTCTTCGAAGGCGAACCAGGCGTGGGTCAGCTCGGCACCCCAGAAGCCGACCGGGATTCCCAGCGTCGTCGAGGTGGCCGGATTCGCGATCACAATCAGGACCTTCTTCGGCTTGTCGGGGTTGGTGACGTTGATCTCGCCGCTCATCTCTGCCTTAGACGGATTCGATGTGCACGAAGCTGGCCAGGGACTCGCGTTCGATGAAGGGGACATTCTCGCCGCGACGGAGCTTGCGCACTTTGGCGAGGGCGTCGAGCGCAAGCGCGGCCAGCTCGGCGAGGCGCTGAAGCTGTCGCTCATCGCCTTCGTCGAAGTCGCTGCCATCGAGTTTGTCGGAGAGCTGTAGGAGTCCGTAGTTGAGGCCATCCTCACCGATCATCGGAACGGCCAGCAGCCCGCGTAGCGGCGGGTGCGCTTCGGCCGCTTCGGCGTAGCCGCGCCAGGCCGGGTGGCGCTCGACCTCGGCTTGCGTCAGGCGGAGGGCCGTGTCTTCGGCGACTACGAGTGCGTGCAGCCCGATCCCGCGTGCCGGCATGGCGAAGTCGCGGAAGGCGGCGTACTTCTCGGACAGGGAAAAGTACTTGCGCGCGTGAGGCCAGTCGCCGGCGACGATCAGACCCATCGCCGCCTGGTGAGCGCCGATCAGCGCGCGTGCGAGCTCGCAGGTTGTTTGCAGCGTTTCATCGACGCGGCTCTCGAACTCCGCCGCTGTCTCGTCTGCTTGCGCCATCACGGTCAGCCGTTGCTCGCGAACGTCAGCTGGTAGTGACGCATCTCCTCGATGTCGTTCACGAACGGTCCGACGGCTTCGAAGAAGCTGTGGAACTCGGGGCTCTGGCGGAAGCCGGACAGGTGTCCCTGCTCGGAGTCCCATTCGATCCGGACGATGTGCTGGGTCGGATCCTCGCTGCAGCGTGAGATTTCGTAGCGCTCGCAGTGCTGGGAGGAGTCGAGCGCCTCGGCCGCGCGCCGGTACGCCTGCTCGAAGGCTTCCGCACGTCCGTCGTCGATGTTGTAGCGGATGTACTCAACGATCATTTATCTGCCTCCTAAGGGACGAGCCCTCAATTCCGGGCGGGCCGGGATGTCTTCGGCTGACCAGCCGGAATCCGCCCACGCTAAGGGGCCTGGCTTGATCTGTTCTGTGAGTTGGCCGAGGTGGTGCGCAGGGGGGCGCTGTCGGCTCGTTCGAGGAGCGGGACGATGTGTGGATCGACGAGCTCGTAGCGGACGCGAGTGCCTTTTTGTGCCGAGACACCATCCGGCTCTTTGCAGGATGCCGAGATGCTGCGAGACGTTCTGTTGTCGTCTCGAGCGAGCCGACCAATTCCTGGACGGTAATTGCCTGGGTCGCAAGGCGGTCGAGCAGCTTGACGCGCAGCGGTTGGCCCAGCACGCGTAGACGCTCTGCGATCAAGCCCGCTCGTTGGTCTGTGAGGGTGCCGCGAAGCGTCATCGCGCCAAGCGGGGCTTGCCGTCAGATCGTCCTTGTAAGAGCCCGGACATCACTTCCTCAGTCGAGCCGGATTGGGGGAATGGGAGCCGTGGGCTACGTCGAGACGTTTGCGGCGAGCTCCTCACGACGGCTGCTTCAGGATGCGGAATCGCAGATGAGTCGCGGCCGGAGCCTCGATCACCTGGGTTGTCTGAAGATGTATGTGCTCGTCACCGATGTGGTCGAACATTCGGGTGCCGCTGCCGAACAGCACTGGCACAAGATGGATGAGGATCTCGTCGACTAGCCCTGCCCGAATGAACTGCTGCCCGATATTCGCGCCGCCCATGACGCTGACGTTCTTGTCGTCGGCGGCCGCCTTCGCTCCCTCGAGGGCGCGGTGGATATCCTCAACGAAGGTGTACACGCCTCCCGCAGGTGTCTCGGCGGGCGGGTCGTGGGAGACGACGAAGAGCGGTAGCCGAGCGGTTCCGCTGGGGCCATCGGCGCCCCACCATGGCAGCGAGGTGTCGTACGTGCGCCGGCCTGAGATCATCGCTCCGGTCGCGTTGCGCTCGTCGTTCAGCACCTTGCGGCTGCGGGCGTCGCTTTCGCTCAGCGCCCACTCGTGTAGTAGTTGACCGCCTTCGCCCATCGGCTCATCGGGCCGCAAACCCGATGCAGTCACGAACCCATCCAGTGACATGCTGATATCGAAGATCACCTTCGTCATCGGGTCTCTTCTCCGATCGATCGTTGATTCGAGAGAGCGAGTCCATGACCGCTTTCAATCAGCAGGCAGCCGTGTGACGAAAGGTCGTGCCGGCTCTCGCGATTGTCCGCCCACGGACCCCGGCGGCCGAGGCGCGTAGCTCTAGAGAACTTCGCCCCGACAAGCAGTGTCCGTTCTTCGGCGGGGGTGGCGAGAGTGCCAACGCTGCGTTTCGAGCACACGACCTGGAACCGTGCCGTCGTCGGTGCTCACGGGCAAGAGATTCGTCCTTCGGCGAACATCAAGCGAGTCGTGGCGTTCCGACTCGCCTGACGTGAGCGTCCTCTTGGTGCGCGGTGGGCCAGGTCGGAAACTCTGCACCCGTCCAGCTGCTGCATGCACGGGAGTCTCGCGGAGGCGAGGCCGGCTTCTCGGGAGCTCAGGCCCTGCAGTGCAGGTAGTCAGTCGCGTCTCCCAGCACGGTGGCAGTGTTCGTGCACGCGTGAATCTCTCGCCATCGGCGCCTCGTAATTGCATCGTCGGTGTGAGTGCGGGATCGCGACCGTGAGCCGAGCTTGTTCGAGTGGGCCGGAGGCTTCAACGCACTCCTACGAATGACGCGGCTCTTCTACGAAAGATACGTGCCCGAGGAGCCACTCCTCGCGCCTCTGTTCGCGAGCATGTCCCCGGACCACCCGGAGCGTGTGGCGGCCTGGCTCAGCGAAGTGTTCGGCGGGCCGCCGCTATACAGCGACCGCTACGGCGGCTACGCGCGCATGGTCGGCCAGCATCTGAACAAGGCGCTCAGCGAGCAGCAGCGCGCTCGCTGGGTGCAGCTGATCACCAAGTCCGCTGACGACGCCGGCTTGCCGCAGGACGCGGAGTTTCGCGCCGCGTTTGTCGCCTATCTGGAGTGGGGCTCACGGATCGCCAAAGAGAACTCGACGCCCGGGGCCACACCGCCGCCTGAGATGCCGGTCCCGCGCTGGTGGTGGGTCTGCAATGCCTACCCCGACGCTCGTGTGTCGGCCATCCAGCCCCCAACCACGACCGAGGAGGCACCTGTGAGCCAGCCCGCGCCTGACGAGCCCGTGCGCTTCGCCGCGCACATCAAGCCGCTCTTTCGCGATGGAGATCGCCGCTCGATGCGCTTCGCCTTCGACCTCTGGGATTACGACGATGTCGCCGCCCATGCCGACGCGATTCTCGAGCGCCTGCAGTCCGGGACCATGCCCTGCGACGGCGCCTGGCCCGCGGATCGGGTCGCAGTCTTCTCGCGCTGGATCGAGTCGGGTAAGCCAGCCTAGTGCGCACCGCTTCGAGATCGAGACCGGACGCTCATGGAGCGTAAGCTCGCGACCGTCCTGTTCGCCGATCTCGTCGACTCGACGCGACTGCTCACGAGCACCGACCCGGAGGTCGTGCGCCGCCGGGTGACGCGCTACTTCGAGCGGGTCTCGAACCACGTCGAGCAGCACGGCGGAGTCGTAGAGAAGTTCGCGGGTGACGCGGTGATGGCGGCGTTCGGGATTCCAACCACGCATGAGGACGACGCCGAGCGAGCCGCGCGCGCCGCGCTTGCGATCGTGGATGCCGTTCAGGGGCTGGGCCTCGAGGTGCGAATCGGGCTCGAGGCGGGCGAGCTGGTGATCGACGACGGCGAGACGTCGACATTCGCGACCGGCGAGGCGGTTAACGTCGCTGCCCGTCTGCAGCAGGCTGCGGCTCCCGGCGAGATCCTGATCGGCCCGGTCGTCCGCGAGCTGACGATCGGCCGGTTCGAGGTCGAGGAGCGGGGCAGGTTTGAGCCCCGCGGACTCGGCCGCGAGCTCGACGCGTGGTGTCTGATCCGCCCCCAGCAGGGCGTGGGCCAAGCGCTGCGGCTGACTTCACCGTTCATCGGCAGAGAGCCGGAGCTCGAGTTGCTTGAAAACACGTGGTCGCGCGCGCTGCGCGATCGCCGCGCGCATCTCGTCACGATCTACGGTCAGCCAGGCATCGGCAAGAGCCGGCTTGCACGAGAATTCGTCGCCGATATCGAAGGTGCAACGGTGCTCGCTGGACGTTGCCTGCCATACGGCGAGGCCATCACCTTCTCGCCGCTGGCCGAGATGCTCAAAGCGGCGGCGGGTATCGCGGACGACGACACGGCCGACAAGGCGGCCGCGAAGCTCCGCACCTGCTGCGCCGACGACACCGTTGCGGACCTGCTGGGAGTCGCCTGCGGTTTCCTCGAAGCGTTCTCAGGGGACCCGCAGCGACCAGGAGATCGCATGGGCGGCCCACGAGTGGGCGACGAGCCAATGTGCAACCGCTCGTTCTCTGCTTCGAAGACATTCACTGGGCAGAAGAGCCGCTGCTCGACCTGATCTCCCATCTCAGCGAACGTGTCCGCGGTGTGCCGCTCCTGATCCTCTGCCTATCACGTCCCGAGCTACTCGAGAGCCGTCCGAGCTGGGGCGGCGGCCGCCTCCGCTCGGCTGCGATCGAGCTCGAGCCGTTGGCGCCGCGGGAGAGCGAACGACTGCTCGAGGCACTCGCCGGCGGCGACCTGGCCACGGACGAGCGTCACGCCGTGCTGGAAAGGGCGGAAGGCAACCCATCGTTCGTGGAGGAGACAGTCCGGATGCTGCAGGAAGGGGCCTACGAGCGCATGGACGGGCGCATCCCGGAGACCGTTCAGGCGTTGATCGCGGCGCGAATCGATCGTCTGCCGCCCGGGGGCAAGGCCGTCGTTCAGCGCGGTGCCGTAATCGGGCGCGTGTTTGGGGCTGGTGCGATCAGCGCGCTGACGGAGGACGAGACGGCGGTGGAAGCCGCACTTGACGAGCTCGTGGCGCGCGAGCTGCTCAGCCCGGAAGGCGGCTCCCCGACCTCCGGCGAGCGCGCATATCGCTTTCAGCACATCCTGATTCGCGACGTTGCCTACGCGAGCCTGTCCAAGGATGCGCGCGCTGAACTCCATCGCCGATTCGCCGACTGGCTGTACCAGCAGGGCGGCGCGGAAGAGCTGGTCGAGATCCGGGCCCACCATCTCGATCGCGCGACCGCGTTGGTCGCTGAACTGGACGGAGCAGTTCCGCTAGAGCTTGTGCAGGAGACAGCCGCCAGTCTGCAGGCTGCGGGCGAGCGAGCGCTGGCGCGCCACGACGACCGGGTCGGCCGGAGGTTGCTGGTGCGTGCCGTCGCGCTCGAGCCCACGCTCGAGCGCCACTTCCAAGCCGCGGTGGCTGCCTGGCGGCTAGGCGACTTGCCGGCCGTGTCGCGGGAGATGGAGAGCGTCGCCAGCGAGGCCGCCGCGGTCGGGAACAACGAGATCGAGGGCAACGCGTTAACCGCATTGGCGGAGATGACGCTCAACCGGCTTGGCGATATCCCCCGAGCCAAGGAACTCGCGGAACGCGGGCTTCTGCTCCTTGAGCCGAACAACCGCTTCCGATGCCTGATGGTCTGCGGCGCAATCGCGCGCTGGCAAGGAGCCATGGCGGAGCATGAGCGCTACGTGCAAGAGGCGCTCGAGCTTGCCCAACGTCTTGACCGCGCCGACCTCGAGGCACAGGCGACGCGAACACTCGCGGAGACCTACAGCACCCAGCTTCGCTATGAGGAGGCAAGAGCCCTGGCCGCGCATGCACTCGAGCTGGCCGAGCAGAGTGGCAGCGTCCACGCCCGCGCGCTCGCGCTCGCCGAGAACGGTCACCTACACCTGCGCCTGGGTGACCTAAACGAGGCCGCGGTCGCACTCGAGGAGGCACGTCGTCTCTACGTCGATATGGGCGCCAGCCTCGATCTCGGCCGTACCCTGCTGCGCCTCGCCGAGGTCGCCCTCCACCGAGGCGAGTACACGAGCGGCGAGGAGCTCCTCCGGGAGTCGATCCGAGTGCTCAAGCCGATCGAGGATCGCGGCACGCTGTGCGAGAGCCAGCGGACGCTAGCCGACGTCTTGACGGAACAGGGGAGGCTCGCTGAGGCCGAACGGGTGGCGCTCGAAGCGATGGAGACCGTGGGACCGCACGACGTTAGCTCTCAAGCCTCGACGCGGACGTCGCTGGCGTTCGTGCGTGTCGCTCAAGGCCGGGACGACGAAGCCGAAGCGCTGATGCGCGAGGCGTGGGCGCGAATCGAGGGGACGGGCTACCTTGCGCTCGAGGCTGCGATCCTCGGCGCGCTCGATCAACTTCTGCGCGCGCGCGGGCGGACCGACAACGCCGCCGCAGCACGCTTGGCCGAGCTTGCAGCGGTCACTCCGCGTGCGTCGGAATTCGCAACCAGCGTCGCCCGTGTGCGTTGGCCAACATCGAACCAGCCGTGGCGTTCAGATTCAACGGGACTTGCACAGGACTGACCAAGCAGACTCGACGCGACGGCCGAGATGAAGGCCCGAGACGGAGCAGGTCGTCTCCTGCCTCGGTCCGATCGTCTGCTGCTCGTGCCGCGAACAACTACGTGGGGCAAAAGGTGATGCCCTTGGCACATCGAGGACGCTGCTAAGGAGCGGGGGCGCCAACTACATCCAGGGCGGGCGCTTCGAAGCTGTTCGCCATCCGCGACGGCCGGCCGATCAGAGGTCAGCAGCAGTACTCCGGCGCTGAGGTCGCCAAGCTTGTCGTTCAGGCGCTTGGAAGGTAACCGCTCGAATGGGCCAGCGGGTTAACCTTCAGCGTCATCTGGACCTCCCTCCGTGGAGCTGTGTGCGTCGCAGCTCCATCCCCTTCAAGGAGGCCCGGGCGGTCTTAGGAAGCTATCGCTAGCGCACCCGCCGGCGCGGCACGGCGGCCGCCGTTTTGTACCGCCGTTGGCTCGACGCTCGGCGGCTGCCGCCGGTTCGTTCTTGGGTTGGCGGCTCTGTCGGTTGTTCCTCAAGCGAGATGAGCAGTTTCCTCAGGAGGCCAGCGAGCTGTTCGCGTTCCGACTGAGTTAACGCCGCGAGTAACCGCTCTTCGGTGGCGAGGTGGGAGGACCCGATCCGATCGACCAGCGTGCGGCCCTTGCGGCTGAGGCCGACAAGTGTGCCGCGACGGTCATTGGGGTCGGGCGTGCGTTCGACTAGACCCGCCTGCTCGAGTGAGTCCAGGAGGTGCGTCATCGCGCCGGAGGTGCGCATGAGCGAGCGATAGAGCTCGGTCGGCGTGCGGCGGTAGGGCGAGCCCGCTCTGCGCAGCGAGGCGAGGACATCCCAGCCATTGCGGTTCAGGCCGAAGCGGGCAAAGTTCTCATTCAGGCTACGGTCGAGGAGCGAGGCCGCGCGCCCGAGCCGCGCCACCACGGCGACAGGGGAGAGATCACGCTTGCTTCCTAGACGCCTCCATTCCTGGAGGACGTGGTCGACATGGTCGCCCTCAGGAGGGGCTTGCGGCATAGGTTTCGACATAGTGTATCTTCAGATGCAGTTACTTAAAATGCAGGAACATCGACTCGCTCGAAGGGTGGGTTGGATCGTCGCACACGCGTGAGGACTCCGTTGATCGGCTGGTTTGAGGAGGACAGATGATCGTCGAGTATGTCCGCTACAGCATCACAGAGGCGGACTCAGAATCGTTCGAGGACGCATGCTGACAGGCGGCCAAGGCGCTCGAGGCTTCCATGCGCTGCGGGAGCTGCGGGCCGTCTCGCCGCGTGAGTGTCTAGCGCCGACGCCGATCGGCAGCCGGCCATGAGCAGGATCGCCCAGGCGCAATTGAGGTCTGAGAAGAAACCGGGAGCAGCCACCGCTGGGACGTCTCTGTTAGTCGTGCCGAGACAGATGGCGGACCCGCTGCCGCCAAAACCAGCGGCGGCCGCGCCAGCGGTTCGGACTCTCGCCCATTGAACTACCGCGTTGATCACACTCGTCTTCTCGCTTGCTGATCTGCTCCGCTGTCGGTTTGCGATCTCGTCTGTCGTCGAGGTCATCGAAGCCGCTCGCGCGATCGCGAACCCGTCTGCGGGTGCAGCGCAAGTCTGTCTGCGCCAGGAGCAACCTGCGCTACGGCGTCTTCTGCGCGAACAGGATCTTCGTCCGCTGTTTGCGTTGCTCCCCGCGGCGGGCTACACGCCAGAGTTCTTGACGCCGCTGCCCAGGGCATCACTCGGCGAGATCGAGGCGGAGCTGGCGGAGATCCGCACAACGCCCCGATCGCGCGTCCAGGCCGAGATCGACCGGTGCCTGAGCGGCCGTCGGTTGGTGGCATCCGACGTTGAGCAGCTGCTGCGGTCGCCGCGTTCGGGCGAGGTGCTAGCCAATCTGATCAAGCACGTCTGGGAGGCGCTCATCGCGCCGTCGTGGCCGCGCCTACGCGACGTCTTGGAACGCGACATCCTCTATCGCTCGCGTGCCCTTGCCGGTGGCGGATTCACATCTGTCTTCGCCGACCTGGCGCCGCTCGTGACTCTCGAGGGGCGACGCCTGCTCGTCCACAACGATCTGGATCGGACACGTCTGCTCGACGGTTGCGGGCTGTTGCTTGTTCCTTCTGCCTTCATCTGCTCGCGTGTGGCCATGGTGCTCGATGCGCCGGGGCCGGCCACGCTGTTCTATCCGGCCCGTGGCGTCGCTTCCTTGTTCTTCGGGACGGAGAAAGATCATCACGCTGCGCTGCCAAATCTGATCGGAGCGACCAGGAGCCAGATCCTGAACGCGATGACCGAGCCGATGCACACGACGGCGCTAGCCCGACAGCTCGAGCGGTCGGCCGGAAACATCGCAGATCATCTCGCCGTTCTTCGGAACAGCGGCCTGATTGCACGAGCGCGCGCCGGACGCCACGTCTTGTATGCACGTACCGCTCTAGGCGATGCGTTGCTTGCCGGCGATCCGACACCTGCGCCTGGGCCTGAGCCAGCAGCCCGAGACCCAGTCGAAGCTGAAGGTCGCCGCGAAACCGGAAGTACATGGAGCTGAGCGAGATGCGGAGCCAACCGCTTCGTTTACACCACTAGGGAGGAACACGTGAGCGACGGTCCTTGTCGCCGCATTCTGCTATGCGATAGGACCGTGACATTGCCTCTGCGGCGACCCTGGCTCCGATCGTGGTCGCCGAGGTCGAGCGTTATGCCGACCGTGTTGTCGAGCGCACCGGCTGGGAACGGGCCGCAGCGTCTTACGAGGAGTGCTGGACGGACACGGAGCTCTTCGTCGAGCCGCTCCTCGACGCCGCACGCGTGCACGCAGGTTCACGTCTATTAGACGTGGCCTGCGGGCCGGGATTCGTTTCGGAGGCGGCAGCGGTGCGCGGTGCGGAGCCCGTCGGGCTGGACGTCGCGGCCGCGATGGTCGAGCGGGCTCGACGACGGTGCCCCGGCCTCCAGTTCGTCGAGGGCGATGCCCAGCGTCTTCCATTTCCCGACGCATGTTTTGACGCCGGCACGATGAATTTTGGAATCCTCCATGTCTCTCGGCCGGAGACCGCGCTGCGAGAGGCGCGCCGCGTGCTCCGCCCGGGGAGCCGGTTCGCGTTCACGGTCTGGGTCGCCGAGGGCCATGCCGCGGACGAGATCGTCGACGCTGCGATCAGGGCGCATGCGGTGCCCGTCGAGCTGCCGGAGGGTCCGCCCGTGTACCGCTTCGCTGATCTCGACGAATCCCGTCGCGTGCTCGGGGAGATGGGCTTCGACCTGGACTCGTTTCGGGCCGACACGGTCACAGCGATCTGGCGCATACCCACGGCCGAGCTCTTGTTCGAGGCGCACATGCGTGCTGGTGTCCGCGTCGCCGGCGTGCTCCACGCGCAGCCACCGAAGCGGCTGGAGGCGATCCGGGAGGCGATAGTCGAAGGCGTTCGGCGCTACGCGGACGATGACGAGTTCGCGCTGCCGATCGTCGCGCGCGTGATCTCGGCGCGAGTGGGAGCTCAACCCGCCTGACACCTGCGGCGGCGAGGGGGCAGAAGGCTCGAGAGCTCCAGATGTCGATTTAGCGGATTCGGGTGAGCAAGAATCTCTTGCGCGGCAGGCCCTGCGATGGTGATCGTGCGCGATTGTCAAGTTCGACGCAGCTTACGATGATCTGCCGCCGCGGCTGATTCAGGAGTTCATCTCGCCGCCCCTTGGGCTACCCACTTGGCGGTGAGATCGTGACCTGTCTCTGGGTCTCCTGCGCCCGCGCAGCTGTCTCGGCAGCAGGCCCGCGCGGCCGTGAATCAACCTGCATTGGTTAGAGCAGGGAGTTGCGATGCGACCGAGGGGGATTCGATGAACGACGACTACGGCGGCGGCGGAGTGCCCGGGTAGATGAACGACGATGACAGGCGGCGCTGGTTCGCGCTCGTGGTGCTCTGTCTTGGCGATCTCATGATCGTTCTCGACGTGACGATCGTGGGAGTCGCGCTCCCGTCGATCAGGGAGGATCTCGGCTTCGCGGAGACGTCGCTCGCCTGGGTCGTGAACGCCTACCTCTTGACCTTCGGCGGCTTCCTTCTGCTCGGGGGCCGGTTGGGGGACCTCTTCGGCCATCGCAGGCTGTTCC
>WNGD01007032.1_pt1 | contig 13323 bp, 14 predicted proteins | sample 5400671 | NCBI WGS metagenome assembly WNGD01 (sample SAMN13153369, study PRJNA577476) | soil metagenome | isolation source: 40 cm soil or saprolite under grassland replicate 2 | place: USA:California | collected 2016-06-15
GCATCACCGATCGGCACCATGAAATGGATTTATGCGCGGATCCGCGCCATTGCTTTGTGTCGAACGCGCAGGCAACTTTCGACGTTGTGGCGGACAAACGCATCGGTATCAGTCGCTCTGCGCATTTGCCGTGGCGATTCACCTTGCGCGGGAGCCCGTTCCTAAGTCGAGCGGTGAAACAGTAGGTGCGCAGTTTGGTTCTGGGAGCGCAGGCAGCTTGCCGACGACACTTCTTTTCGGCAGGCTGCCGAAAAGCACTGGCTGGCAGACTGTGCTCCCCTGAAACGTTGACTCACGCGCCGCTTGATCGAAATTCTTCGCTCACATGAATCGAAAGAAACAGCGAGTCTTGCTTGGCATGAGCGGTGGAGTGGACTCCAGCGTCGCAGCCTATTTGTTGCGGGAACAGGGCTATGACGTCATCGGCGTGACCATGAAGGTCTGGCCGCAGGATTGCATCTCGCGCGCAGAAGACAAATGTTGCGGGCCGCAAGCGGTGGCCGATGCGCGCAGTGTCGCTCATTCGCTAGGCATTCCGCACTACGTGGTTGATGAAGCCGATCAACGCCGAACCCGTGCGTGATGTGCAATGAAAAACTCAAGTTCGGTAATCTCTGGAGCAAGGCGAAGGCGCTCCGCTGTGATTATATCGCGACCGGCCATTACGCAATCATCGAGCATCACGCCGAAGGCGCAGTGCTTCGCAAGGGCATCGATCTGCGCAAAGATCAATCGTATTTCTTATTTAGCCTGCGCCAGCCGCAGTTGCGTCGCGCGCTTACGCCGCTGGGCAGAATGATGAAGCCACAAATCCGCGAAATCGCGCGGTCGTTAGGCTTGAAAGTGGCCGATAAGATCGACAGTCAGGAAATTTGTTTTGTTCCCGGCAACGATTACAAAACTTTCCTGCGCTCGCATCTTGGCGACTCGGAATTTCATCGCGGCGAGATTTACGATGTCGATGGCAATTTCGTCGGCGAACATGACGGCATTGAGCTTTTCACAATCGGTCAGCGCAAAGGTCTTCCCGGCGGTTCGCCGCGGCCGCGTTACGTTATCGACCTCGATCCGCAAACAAATCGCGTCATCGTCGGCGATGCCGACGATTTGACCGTGGACGAATTTGAAATCGAGCGCGTGAATTGGATCTCAGATGTAGAGGCGGCTGTCCCCAGCCGCAAGGAGGATCGGCATGCGCGTGAGGACATGCGCCTCTACACCAATCTTACAGTGAAGATCCGCTACAATCATCCCGGCACGCCCGCTAGCGTCACGCTGCTGGAGGGTAATCGTGCTCGCGTTCATTTGCACGAGCCACAGCGCGCGGTGACGCCCGGACAAGCGGCGGTAATCTACGATGGCGACGTCGTCCTCGGTGGCGGCTGGATTTGCCGGGCCGAGCCGGCCAGGCGGTATGAGGCTGCCGTGCTGGCGTGACGCATGGCCGACAAAATCCTACTCGCACTCAGCACGTTCCCGGATGCCGAAACTGCGCGGCGGATTTCCAATCAACTAGTCACAGAAAGGTTCGTTGCCTGCGCGAACATTTTGCCCGGCGTGGAGTCGATCTATCGCTGGAACGAGAGAATCGAGATCGGCAACGAGACTCTCGTTTTTTTTAAACTGAGCGAAGATCGACAAGCAGCATTTCAGGAAAAATTGCGGTCGCTTCATCCGTACGAGGTTCCGGAGATCGTTTGCTTTAAGATCGAGAAAGGATTTTCTGAGTATTTGAATTGGGTTGCTCAAAGCTGCGCTAGCTAAGTGCAGCGCGTCGTCGTTTCCCCCCGAGGCAGAAGATCGCCGCGCCAATGGCATTGGCAGTGATCGTGACGGCAATGATTTTTGCGCCGAAAGTTAATGGGCTCGGCACCTCGATGATCGGATAGACGGTGAAAAAGATGGCCAGCAGCGATACGCCAAAGCCACAGAGCGCTGCGATTCGCAGCCACATGCGCGCGCTGGAGCGTACCGCGGTCGCGCCCACGATCGGGATGGCAAACATCATAGCATAGACAATTCCGTAAAAGACGTTGGCAGCGTTATCGACGAGTTGAAATGCTTCCTGCAGGCCGGCGCCGATCTGGCTGGAGATAGCAATTACCAGCGTAATGGCGCCGACGAACACGATTGAATTGATAGGCGTTTTGTAACGGGCGTGCAGGCGCGAGAACCACGCCGGCAACCGGTGGTCCCATCCGGCCACCATGGGCAGGCGCGAGCTGCCGGTGTAATGAATGCTCACCGAGGAAATCGAGCGCACCGTCATCAGCAGAATACCGACTGAGGCGATTGCGCCGGCGATTCGGAATGAATGCAGGCCGAGTCGCAGTGTTTGCGGCACTGGACCGATCAAATCGATTGCATTGTCTCCAATGAAAGCGAGGACCGAGCTTGTTCCGAGAATGAACATCAGCGCGATGATGGGAGCGGCGATGATGACCGACCGACCGATGTTACGCGCCGGGGAATGAGTTTCACCGGCCAGAATGCCAACGTATTCGAAACCACTCAATGCGCCGACTGCCAGCTTGGTGAAGATGTTGAAGCAATAGAAGATCGACATCGTCGGCGCGGCGATTTGTAGCGGGCGATATGCGCTTAGATCGCCGCGGGCGAGGTTAACGAAGGGCAAAACAATCAGGGCGGCGTAAGCCAGCAGCATGGCGAACCCGCCGATGTTGTGGAGCCATTTGCCTAACGATAATCCGCGCACGCCGGTCCAGCCAAGGCCGCCTACCAGCGCGCAACTGATGAGCGAGACGCACCACGGAGTATTTCGCATCCACGCGCCCGCGTCGCCTATGGCATAGGAGAGATTCGTGGTGACGAACATGCCGCCTAGGGCGATCACCATGATCGACAGGAGCCAGAGGTTCCATGCCACGATAAAGCCGGCGAACTCGTTGAACGCGAACTTTGCCCATTGGTAGATCCCGCCTTCGAGCGGCATGAGCCGGTTCAGGTAAATGACGACGGCGGCTTGCGGAATGTAGAAAAGCAAAATCGCCAGCAGCCAGAAAAAGAGATGCGCACGCCCAAGCTTTGCAGCGGTGCCGACCCAGCTCGAACCAACGATAAAGACTATCTGCGTCAGAACGAGGTCGCGCAGACCGAGCGGTTTCTTCAGCGCGACGCTGCGTTCTTTGATATCGCGTTCTGCGCGATCGAGCTTAGTAGGCACGAGAAAATTGTAGGGCAAGCGCGCCGCTTGCCTAACCGGAAATTTTTGGCAGGCGAAGCGCCTGCCCTACAATCGGTTTTCGGTATCGATCTAGTGTTCGTGCTCTGGTCTCTTGGGAGGCACCGGTTCGTTGCGAAATTCGCGGTGCCGAATTCTGCCGCCGGCGTACGCGATGTACCCACCGGTTCCCAACGTCACACCGCCAAGCAAAATCACCGCGATTACGAGCGGTAAGGAAGATCTTGGCCATTTCATTGGCGCCGCGATTGCAATCGCACTCAAAGCTGCAAGGGCGTAGAAAATCCAGATGAGATCCTCGGCGCGATCCCTGTGCTCATCGAGCCAGGCGTGTCCATCTTCATCCGCCATCGACAGGACGCGATCATACGCTTGCTGGCCAAATTCATAGACCGGCCACGCAGAGATGGAGCTGATGAGGACGAGCACTAATGTTGCCAGCTGAGCGCGACGATTTTTGAAAAAAAAGGCGACGATCAAGCCGATCCAAGCGATAAGTAATCCGTAAACTGGCAACGGATTGAGCAACACGTGGATGTATTCTGGCTGACGCAAATCCCGTAAAACGGTGTCGATCATTGTTTGGCGGTTCCGCGCAACGCACGGAATGGATCATAACTTGCCGCTGGGCTCTGTCTTCGACGCTTGTTCTGTCATCTGTGTCTCGCGCGAGTGAACATAATTTTTCCAATCATGACTGATGAAATGCCACCATTCCGTGTGCAGACCATAGAACCTGTTGCGCCCCATGGCGGTTTGCAAAAGCCTCAAGTGCGATCTGACCTGGGCATCCATTCCGTGGTAATGAAGCATTGCCGCCGGTGTGAACTCGTCGAAATCGGTAGGCATCGATATCGATCGGCCCCAGCGGTCCGCCAGTGTTGCGTCGACAGCCACGCCCCATGTGTGCAGCGACCCGACTCCATCATCAGGATTGGTGACGTACGACTCGTCATGCGCGAACTGCCAGAGTTGGCGCTGCACGGATTCCGGCCGATACGCATCCCAAATTTTCAAGCCGAACTTGTAAGGACGCAGGAAATTTTGCGCACCGACTAACTGTTTTGCGACGCTCGGCTGGACGAGCGCCCGCATGGAAGGCGGATACAACCGACGATGCAGCCGATTGTGCGTTCCGGCGTACCGGAGCTCGACGACGATTGAAGGATCAACCGATTTGATATCGACAAGATTGGATTTCGCGTCCTCTGCTGCGTGCGATTGCGCAGTAAGAAACACCGCGAGGAGAAAAAACATGCCGCCTGCGCAACAGCGGCCCAGACGAAGCTCGAAGTGTCGGAAGAAAATTGACATTTTGCTTTTATATTTCGTTCAACGGCAAGGATGAGGCGATCAATGTGCTGTTAGCGCGGCGCCTGCATCGGTTTTCGCGATGCGTTCGAGAAGGAGTCGAGCGCTGTTCTCGGGGAGGGTGAAACGCAGCTCCAGGTTCGAGTCGCCTTGTCTCTGAATTTCCGGGGGTTGGGAGTAAAGAAGCAATTCGGAATCGGCTAATCGCAGCCAGCGTTGCGGCTGATCGTGCAAATTACGGGCGAGTTCTGCCGCATTTTTCGATGAATTCATTTTCAGGAGCAATCTGGCTTTTACTGGATTTTGCAGGGCCACGGCAAGACCAAGTAATTGTGAGGCGTCCAGCAATTCACGGGAGAAGATCGGATGAAAAACGCGCGAGAGATCGGGCGGATTCCGGGAGATCAACCGGAGGGCACTCTCGCGATCGAGCGCCTGAAACCGGTTGAAAAGTTGATCGGTGATCTTCAGGTCCGGTTTCATCCCCAGCCGGACGAGAACGAGCTCGTCCACTTCCCCTGGAGCGCCGATGGCGAGGGTTGCCGGTCCCACGCGGGCAACAGCAAGGTCCGAGGATCGTTCCCAAACCGGCAAACCGCTGATGGGATGCTTTCGGAAAGTCGGATCGCCTCCGATCGTTCGGATCACGGGGGAGACATCGCGCCGGGTCTCCATCAGAATGAACTCCCGAGGCGTTTCCGGCTCGTCAGTGCTGACCGCGCGAGTGATGTGCACTGCGTCACGAGGCAGGGTTAACCCGGGTGTTAAAGCGGCAGCGCCAACCAATCCGAGCCAGACTTTTGGCCATATTTCTGGTTGGTCTTTGCGCCAGCGTTTTGGGATATCAGCGCGCTCGAGTTGTTCGATATTGATCGACAAAATCATATCCGTCTCTTGGGGCAGCCACTCGCGCTTGCGCGGAGATTTGACGGCAACAGGCAAAATAATCGCCAACAGTGCCAGAATTGAGACAACGCTGAAGTAGAACTTTCGCAGCTCCTGCATGTCGATTTGGTTGGAGAGCGTGGTCAGCTCTGCCCGATGTTGCAAAAGTTGATCCACAGTGCCGCGGTGACGGTGCGCGTCGGTGAGGAGGTGTGGCGCGTTGGGAGGCGCGATTCCCTGGGCGGAAAGGTGTCGGCCGATGTTCAAATAAGCGGGGGTCTTGCGTTCCTCGACCTTGTGATGACGCGCGCGCGCTTCTCGCACTGCCTCCTGTTGGACGCGGATGTTCTCGTTCAGCTTTCGATCGCGCGCTTCAAATTCACTCCGTACGCGCTCGATTTTCTTTTCCACGACGGCAAGTTCCGATTCTGCTGCCAGTAATTTCTCCTTAGCCAGACTTGCGGCGTCGGCACTGCCCAAGCGTGCCCGCATAAGTTCAGCGCGCTCTTCCGGAAGACGGGCACGGCGCGCGTTGATAGTGGCGGCCAGCGCTTCGAAATCCGCCGGGGCGGGATCGAGTGCGTGAAGGTCGGAGAGTTGTTTGAGCAGATTACGGTCGGCGGTTTCATTCTCCCGAATGCGCCGCTCCACGGCCGCTAGTTCACGCTCGCAAACATCGGCAGTGGTCTTAGCTTGATTACGCTGCTGAAGTAGCGGTTTTTTCTCCGCTTCTAGTTTGGCGATGGCCGCATTTTGGTCCTCGGTGTTTTGTTGCCGTTCTGCTTCGATTCTTTTGATTCCCTCCTCGAGTTGCGCAATGCGAAGCGCGAGCTCCTTTTGTTCTTGCTCCAGCTTTTTAAGAGCGACGATTTCGTTGCGTAGTTCGGGGAAATTTGCCGCTTGCGCAGTGCCTTCCCGGCCCAGATTGATCTCACTTCTCTGGAGAAGGCGTCGCTGGTGACGCAAAGCCATGCGCGTCCGCTGGCGTTTAATCTTCAACGCCATCTCGCGAAAACCTGTGCGGATAAAACTCACCCGGTAACGCTTATACAAACGCAGCTTTTAACAAAGCAATTTCGGCGGCGACCTGGGACTTCTAACGACGAACGCCGGCCACAAGGACGGTGAGCTGAAGAACCGTTGACCATGGGGAAGCCGGTTGTTAGGTCGACATCGTGAATGTCGCAAACCAAGTTAAAAGAAAGTCGATCATTTGAAGAGCGCCAGTGGCTACTTTCGTCCAAACACGTTTCGCAATTCGTCTTTTGCCCGTTCCAGGACGCGCTTTTGTCTTTGCGGAAGGTTTTTGCCGGCGCGGTTGATGTAGAAATTCAACATCGACATCGCCGATTGGTATGGCGTGCCTTTGCGCCGTTTGCTCTGCTCAGCCGAGCGTTTTAGGGACAGCGCGATCGTGCGTGGGTCTTTTGATTTGAAGACATCTGGCTCAAGATCGAGCGCGTCACTGTGCTGCGTCACCTTGGCTGACCATCGTTTCTTCCCCGTCCTAGCCATCGCTTCTTATCCAATGTTTCGCTCGAAGGGGAATGAATGGCCGGAATTTTTCGTCTTCAGTCGCCACCATGTTTTGCCCTGGTCGCCAGTCGGGATCGCAAACCTCCCAGGCGGCGTCCCTCCGAAAGCTGGCGGAGCTGCAGGGGCGACGCTTCAGAGGGTAGCGCGGTGGGTGTGCTGAGGTTTCCCTGTTCAAAACGTTGGTCTCGCTAGCTCGCTGCCTGCGGCAATCCGAGCGATTGAAGCGTCGCCGCCGTGAGTGTCCCTGTGACGCTCAAGTCGTGGTCTTCTTGATAACGCGCGAGAGCCGCCTGGGTTTCGTCTCCAACAACTCCGTCGATCGCGCCGCGATAGTAACCAAGCTTTGCAAGCTCTGATTGAACTGCGCTTACGGTCGCATTATTTCCGTACTGATCCAAACCAACATAGGTCGACTGGTCATCGTCGTAGTATGGGTAGTAGTCGGAGTCGGAATAATCGTAGGGGTAACCGTAATAATCGTAGCCGTAATATGGCAGGTAATCCCATGGGTAGAATCCGTACCAAAAGCCGTTGATAAAGACAAAGACGTGACCGTGGTCAAAATGTGCACGCCGCTTGTCCCAGTTGCCGTGCCAATTTGCATCATGGCGCGCAAACGCGTGATTCGTGTTGAATGATCCTCGATTTGCCGCTCTTGAGATCCTCGGATCTGAAACTCTGGTGCGCGCTGCTACCGAGCCGGCGCGGTCTTGTTGACGGGTTATGGTTGCCCTGCTTCCGGCCGGTGAGCCAATTGATCGGCTCGTTGGCGCGGTCAATGCATGCGACCTGACGCCAGACATGCGGGCGCCGCTTAATCCGCCGGTACTTCTCCCGGTATAGTATGCGCCGCGACCAGAGAAAACTGGTGCTGCGCGAAAACCACCAGCGGCAAAGCCACCGAAATTACCGCGGCTAGAGCCGCCGCCGCCAAAGTGGCCACCGCCGAAGCCGCCACCAAATCCTCCACCGCCGTGAGGGCCTGCCCACGTCGGCTGACTGAGGCTAACAAGAGCCATGGTTACTAAACTAAATAATTTAATCGTTTTCATGCCACAACCTCGTAAGCGGCATGCTGGTTGCCATTGCGCGTCCGTAGGATTTTACGGTGTCACCTAAGAGTTGATGCTCGCTCTCTCTTTAGGGATAGCGGCACTACGCTAAACCGCCACACGCGCGGTCAGATGTTCTTCAATAGCGTTGATCAACTCAGGAATGCCGATGGGCTTGGCGAGAAAAGAATGTCCCTGGATGCGAAGGCCGGATTTTGCCTCAGCTTTCGTGACGAGCGCCGTGAGAAAGATGATCGGCGTTCTGTGCAATTCAGCGTCGGCTTGGATTTGCGCTGCTACTTCGCCTCCGTCTCTTTCTGGCATCACGATATCAAGCAAGATAAGATCTGGCCGAAAATTCCGGGCGCTTTGATGAGCCTTGGTAGCGTCGTTTTCTTCGAGCACCAGATAGTGGCCGGTCCTTTCGAGAAGAACTTTCACCAGGTGAGTGGTGTCCCGGTCGTTATCGACAATCAGGATGCGCCGCTTTTCGTTGACTCCGAAGGCCCTCAGGGCTGAACCTGGCCAGGAGAAATTAACGTCGGTTCCCCGGGGAAGGAAGTCTGCTTCGATTATATTGTTCATATTTTCCCGGTAATGAATGTTGCGGGCATTCTTAGCTTGTCAGGCACGTGACAAACCAGGCGCCGAGAAATCCGAGTACTAATCCGATTAATGGACTGGAAACGGCGAACCAGAATGGAATCACTTCGCTTAATGGGAGTGAATCGCGCCTTCGCGGACGGCGCACGTTTGCAATTGGAAGAAATCTCGAGTGAGTCTTAATCGTTTTCATGCGCTTACGTTATCGGTGACGGTCGTATCGTGACCATTGCGCGTGTGTGGGATTTTCTAATACCGCGTTAGAGTTGATCCTCGCTCCCTCTTTGGGGTGAGAACCGCTTAGGAAGTTGTTTTGGGCCTTTTAGTCAACGAAGGCCGCCCGCGACGCGCAATGTTTCACCCGTGATCCACGCGGAATCGGACGAAGCGAGAAACACCGCGACGGGAGCAACGTCCTCGGGTTGGCCGATGCGGCCCAGCGGTGTCTGCGCTTCAACGCTTTTGCGAAGATCGCCTTGATCGAAGCCGGCTGCACGCACTCCCTCCGTTTCCACCATGCCGGGATTGATGGCATTGACTCGAATTTTGCGCGGGCCGAGTTCCTTGGCCAGCGTTCTGGTGATGGCATCGACCGCGCCCTTTGTGCCGGTGTAAACCGACGAACTCGGCGGTGTCAACGACGTGACGGTCGAGCTAATGTTTATAATGTTGCCGCCATTGGAACCGAATTGCTTGACCGCTTCCTGGGTGGCGAGGAGCAGGCCGAGAACATTCACGTCAAAGTGTTTGTGGAATTGTTCCTCGGTGATCTCTTCAAGTGGCGACCAATCGTAAACGCCGGCGTTGTTGACCAGAATGTCGAGCGTGCCGAATGCCTTCTTCGTTGCGGAAAAGAGCCGTTCGACTTCCGCCTTCCTGGCGACGTTGGCCTGGACGGCGATAGCTTTGCCGCCGCGTTTTGCAATTTCGTCCACGATGCGGTCTGCGCCCTGTTTTGAGGAGGCATAATTGACGACCACAGCTGCGCCTTCGGCAGCGAATTGTTTGGCGATCGCGGCGCCGATTCCCTTCGACGCTCCCGTCACGATCGCCACTTTACCATCAAGTTTTTTAGTATTCATATACATAAGGTTGTGTTGCTCTGTTGGCAGGTTAATTAGGCAGCCGAGCGATGTTCGCTCGGCGAAGAAAGACGAAGCAGTTCTGCGAGCCGCGATTCGTACGACTCGCAGGTAGGACAATCGCCGTTAGACTCGATCCATTCTGGATGCTGCACGCGCAAAGCGTCGTGAATCTGTTGCTGAAGTTGAACGTAAGAGCCGGTTTCGTCAGGCGTTCGTGGAACAGTGTTCGTTTTCATCACGCGAAACATCGGCGCTGATCGGACTGTCGCTATTTCGCGTACGCAGGATTTTCCGGTGCCACTCGCGAGGTGATCCGTACTCCCTCGTTCGAGGGAGAAGGGAAGCGTTAATCAATATTCCGCAAAGGCATCGTCCGGGTAGCAATAGAGCCAGCGCTCACCGGCCTGAGCCGACGCAATTACCGGATGCCCGCTCTGGTGCGCGTGCTTGCTGGCGTGGCGGTTCGGTGAACTGTCGCAACACAAGGTGACGCCGCACGTCTGACAGGTCCGCAGATGAACCCAGTATGCGCCGATCTTCACGCACTCTTCGCATTCGCGGCGCTGCGGACGTTTTACCGACCCAACCGTTTTGAGATGGGAGCAGGCTGCCATGGCGATGTGTTAAGTCCGATTAGCTGAGGCGGCGAGGGCCTCTTGCACGCCCGCGACAGCCATGCCGCCTTCACCGACAGCGGCTGCACAACGTTTAACCGAACCAGACCGGACATCGCCGGCAGCAAAAATGTTGGGAAGACTGGTCTCGAGCGGGCCCGGTTGGCGTTTGTTCTCTTTCCACGCCGGCGCGCTCGCCACAAGCAATCCGGTTTTGATGAATCCTTTGTCGTCGCGCTCGATTTCGAGTGGCAGCCATTCGGTGCATGGAACGGCGCCGATCATGGAAAAAACGGCCGGCGTTTGAACGACTCGGCGTTCGCGTGCCTTGGAATTTTCCAGTTCGATTTGTTCCAGCTTTTTCCCGCCGGACATTTTGCGGATCTCGGTGTTGCAGAGAATCTCGATGTTTTCGTGCGCTTGCACCCGACGGGAAAGATAGTCCGACATCTTCACATTATTTCCCCTGACGACGAGCAAGACTTTGGCCGCGCCCTCGGAAAGGAACATGGCCGCCTGGCCGGCTGAGTTGCCGCTGCCTGCGACGATGACGGTTTCCCCGCGACAAATCTGACCTTCCAGCGCAGTCGCAGCATAGTAAACGCCTATATTCTCAAATTGTTCCCGCCCCTCCGCATCCAGCCGGCGGTAATCCGCTCCGGTCGCGATCAAGACACATTTTGCGTGAAGCACCGCGGAGCAACCTTCCGTCTCGAGACAGGCGCGGTACTCGCCATCAGTGTTGTGGAATCCAAAGAAGTTTTCGATGAGTGACGAAGAACCGGCTTGTCCGCCTGGAGCATAACTTTCTAAAACGACCGTCTTCAATCCCTCGGACGCGGCATAGACCGCTGCGGCCAGTCCGGCTGGTCCAGCGCCAACGATGGCCAGGTCGCAGAAAACTTCCGTTTCATTTTCTTCCGCGAGCGAGCGCAGCAAACCGGCTTCCCTCGCGACCTCGCGCAACGAAGGCTGGCGCAGGCGCGCACCTGCGGGAGTAATCAGGACCGGCAAATCGCGACTCGTTAGGTGAAAACGTTCGCTCAGCGCCTTGCCCTGTTCGCTTTCAAATTCGACCAGCCGATGCGGGATGCGATTCTTGTCGAGGAAATCATCAAGCTGATGTCCATCGCGCGCATCGCGGTTAGCCAGAACACGCATGCCCGCGAATATGCGATCGCGGCGAAGCCGTCGCCGTCGCATGATCAAGGCATCGACGATTGTCTTGCTGACGGCGGGAATTTCCGCCAGCGTGCGCCGAAGTGCGGCGGCCGGAATGTGGAGGATCTCGGCCTCGTCCGATTTCACTCTGCTCGAACCGAGGATCGATGTGCCTTGGAGCATCGATACGTCGCCCATGAAATCGCGCTCACGCGCGGTGGCGAGGTTGTATTCGGTGCCATCGCGTCACCGCGTTTCATCACACGGCGTTCGGCCAAAGGCTCAAGGAGCGAAAGCTGATGATCGTTCAGTTTTGGAAACGCGATGCTTTCGGTGTCGCGATAAAATTGCTCGTCCTGTTGCTCGTCAGTCACGTACGCACTCTACGCGTGCATCTGGACAATCCAAATCTGAGTCGTGCTTGATGGCTGTTACCTGAACAGTAAAGAGAACCGATAAGCGTCGAGCAAAAATTATCATTCGTTTTGCGTGTTTTCAGGCACACATTGACAAGTTTTATTTATGCCGGGCCGCACTTACGAATTCGTTCAGCTTGACGTGTTCACGCAGACGCCTCTCGCGGGTAATCCACTGGCTATCTTCGCGGACGCTCGAGGATTAAACGATGGTGAGATGCAAGCTTTGGCGCGGGAGATGAATCTTTCGGAGACGACTTTCATTCTGCCGCGTGATTCCGCCACTGAAGCGCGAGAAGGAAAGAAGGTCCGCATCTTCACGGTCGAGGAGGAGTTGCCCTTCGCCGGCCATCCGACACTCGGGACAGCGCTGCAGTTGTATGCCGACGATTCAAATCGGTGTGCCGAGATCACACTTGATTTGAAAGCCGGCAAAATTCCCGTGCGCTTCCAGCCGCATTCGGAGAATGCTGCTAATCGAGTGGACGGTCAGGTGTTCGGTGAAATGCGTCAACGCGATCCGGAATTTGGAACTCCGCTTTCGCGAGAAGAAGTCGCTCCCGTCATTGGAATTGCCGTTGACGAGATTGCTTCGGAATGGCCCATACAACCAGTCTCGACAGGGTTGACCTTTACGATTGTGCCGTTCCGCAATCAACAGACACTCTCGGATCTGAGGTTTAGCTATGCACAGGCAGCGGAATTTCTCAAGCATACCGGTGCCAACTTTTTTTACTTTCTGTGTCCTGAACGGCGCGAGGGCCGGCTCGAAGCTCGAGCTCGGATGTTCTTTTACGGCGGCGAAGACCCTGCCACAGGATCAGCGGCCGGATGCGCCGCCTCTTGGTTGGTCAAACATGGAATCGCAAATAGCGACGAGCAGGTGCTGATTCGCCAGGGCGCCGAGTGCCGCCGTCCGAGTGAAATGTATGTCCGAGCAACCCGGGAAGGCGGGCGCGTTACCAACGTCCGCGTGGGCGGCTATGCCGTGGAAATACTGCGTGGAACTATGGTGCTGTGAGCAATGGTCATTTGAATGGCCCTTCGAAAATGCTTTCGGAAAGTTTCCGCCGATTATTCGGACTTTCGCGTGCCTGCAACTTTTCGGGCAGCGATTCTCTAGGTCCTGGTTTGCCGACTGCGGCCATCGCTTCGACTTGGAATTCGTCAGGTATCCGCAGTTCTTTGCGCGCGCGCTCGTAATCGAATCCTTCCATCCCATGCACCACCAGACCCTGGTGGAAGCCTTGCAGAGCGAAATTTTCCCATGCGGCTCCAGCATCATAAGAATGCGTCACTGACAGTTCGTCATTGTAGTCGAACAATTTTCGCGAAATGAACACGACCAGAACGCCGGCATTTTTTGCCCACGCCTTATTCGCGTCGACGAGCAGATCGAAGAACGTCTGCCAATGTTCCGTGCCGCGACGCGCGTAAAGCGCGCGCCACTGTTGGGCG
>WNGD01007944.1_pt1 | contig 13322 bp, 8 predicted proteins | sample 5400671 | NCBI WGS metagenome assembly WNGD01 (sample SAMN13153369, study PRJNA577476) | soil metagenome | isolation source: 40 cm soil or saprolite under grassland replicate 2 | place: USA:California | collected 2016-06-15
CCTGCGGCGCGCGCCGCTCGGCGATGTCCAGCTCGGCGAGCAGCTTGATCCGCGAGACGACGGCGGCCTGCAGGCCCTTCGGCGGGCTGGGTAACTCCGTGAGCACACCGTCCACCCGGAAGCGGGCCGAGAGGCCCTCCCTCCTCGACTCCAGGTGAATGTCCGACGCGCGGGCGTCGTGCGCTTCGCGGATGAGCAGGTTTACGAACCGGATGACGGGAGGTTGATTGGCGAGGTTTCGGGCGTCAGCGAATTGATCGCCGCCCGTCTCGGCCGCGGGCTCCAGCTCGGCGCCCAAGTCCTTGATGAGCTCGACCACCGACTCCGAGGCGGCGAACGTCCGGCGGATGCTCTCGAGCAACTCCTCCTGAGCGACCGGGATCAACTCGAGAGGGACGCCGTAGGACAGTTCGAGATCCTCAAGCACCTCGGCAGCGGCCTCTCCGACGACGCCCACGCGCAGCCGGTCGCCCGCGATCTCCAACGGGAGAATCTTCCACTGCTCGAGGTAGTCGGCCTCGAACGTCTCGGCGATGGGTAGCTTCGACTGCAGCACGTCTACGTTCATGAACGGTGTCGCGAAGGGATTGCCCGCCCCTCGGGCATCCGGCATGCCGCGCACGCGGGCGAATCAGTAGGCGGAGATGGAAGTGGCGACCGGCGCAGACCTTACGTTTCGGCGTCCTCCTTTCCGAGTCCGGGACGCATCACAAGGCATTCCACCACAAGGCTTCTCGCTGCGGCGCTTTTCGGGGAGGGAACGCGCGTGAACGGCGATACTTACACGACGTCACAAGCCGTCGTACCTACGGCGCGGCGGCCCGACGATGGTTGTCGATGGTGTTGGGATGGACGCCGAGCAGCTGCGCCGCGCGCTTCCGGTCACCCCCGGCTCGCTCGAACGCCCAGCGACTCAGCTCACGACGCGCCTCAAGGTCGACGGCGAGGGCTGCGGTGTCGTCCCGCACGACCGGGGGCGGCAGGTCGGCGATGCGTATTCGACCGGCTGCCCCGGCAGCCGCCTGTACCCAGCTCCACTCCACCGCGCCACGGAGCTGCCGCACGTTCCCCGGCCAGCGATAGGTGAGGAGCCGATCCAGGGCCTCAGGCTCCAGCACCATCGGCACGCTGCCGCCGAACTCCGCTCGCGCACGATCGAGGAAATGGTAGGATAGCGCCGCGATGTCCACGAAACGTCCTCTGAGCGGCGGCACCGGGATCACGAACTCGCCGATCCACCACCGAAACGCCGGGACCAATCGGCTGTCGTGGACGAGCTCATCCAAGCCGCACTGCGACGCGACAATCAGGCGGCAACCTGGAGGCGCCAACGTCCCCTCGTCCACCACTCGCAACACCCCGCTCTGCGCCGCCCGGGGCCAAAGGGGAAGGTCCTCCAGAAACAGGGTCCCGTTCTGCGCTCGCTCGAACGTGGCCCGCAACCTCGCCTGACCAGGGCCCGACGCACGCCGATCATCGCCCGTGAGCGGCGGCTGCAGGGAGTCCGAGACCTCACCGCCCTGCACGGTCACGAACGGCCCGGTGCGCCCACTGTGAGCATGCACGAACTGGGCGAGGAGTCGTTTTCCCACTCCCGTTTCGCCCACGACCGCGATGGGCCGAGGGAGGGGCGCTAAGCGGCGCGCGAGAGCGACCGCTTCCGCCATGGCGGCGGAGCAAGCGACGAGGGCGCCGGCGGCGATGGCAACGTGGACCATCGGTCCTGACCGTGTGGGCGTTACGAAACGCCAACCCCAGTGAAGGAAGCGGGTGTCAGTCTGTCAACGACTGTCCCAACTGCGGGCGCAACTGCGTTCGCGGGCTAACGACTGATGCCTTGCTGCAACACACAGGACGATCTCGAAACAATGACATCTCTGCCCCGCGCGACGACACAGCAAGGCACTTGTGATCTCTCGTTACCGTACGATGCGTTCCGTGCCGCGGCGATGCAACACTCCACGTTTCATAGTGAAAGATACCAAGGTTGGCTGTCGTCGCCACGCAACAGACCGGCTCCTTTCGCATGTAGCTCTGCGTGGTTCGGTAGACCGCGTAACCTACGCCCAGCGATCGCGAGCCGGTCGTTCCATAGTGACTAGTCCTGAGGCCGACGGAGCCACTTCATCGCTGCGAGCGGTCAGCGCAGCGAGCCCGCCCGCACCCGCAGGCGTCCTGGCCTACGCCGCGACGACCGCCGGACGACGATGTCCACGTCGCGGCCCAGCGCGGTGAGCCAGGTCAGCAGGCGCTCGGTGGAAAAGCCCGCCAGCCGCCCGTGGAGGAGGTGGGAGACCTTCGGTTGGTCGATGCCCATCAGGGCGGCGGCCGCGGCCTGGGTGAGTTTGCGTCCCGCGATCGCGCGCGCGATTTCGGCCGCGAGGCGTGCCTTGAGGAGCCGCTCCTCCGCCCCGGGGAGCCCGAGGTCCGCAAAGACGTTGCCGCTGCTCTTGATGATCTTCACACGTCCTCCACCTCACCGCGCGCATGCCGCTCGGCCCACCGAAAGCGCGCTTTGATTAGATCGAGTCCGTGTCGGGGCGTCGCGATCCCCGCGTGGCCTTCTTCTGGAAGACGTGGAGCACGTAGACCGCGTTGACCAGCGTCGCCGTGTAGACCGCGCGATAGGTGCCACTCGCATGGTCTGCGACGACCTCGACGAGTCCATGCAGTGCGCCCTACAAGGGCTTGGCCGCTGGGTGCTGCTGCTTCCCTTCCTGCGCCAGAAAGAGGGCATAACCGACCACATCCTGGACCTCCTCGGGGCAGGCGCGGAGGTCCTTGAGACTCGAGCCCACCCAGTAGGCCGGTTTGAGTGGCGCCCGGGTCACGCCAGAGTATGCCAGTTTAGGCATACGCTGTCAAGCGGGGGAGGAGGCTGGAGCACCTCAAGGCGGTGTGCTCTAAGGTCGTCGCTCGCCTCCCCTACCTCATTTAAAAAAGACAGCGGCCAGCGCTGGTGCACGCTGGCCGTCGGGATTACGGACCGCGCCTTCTACCTATTATGGAGCTCCTGTAACTGAATGCCCTGGCCCGGATTCGAGCCGGGACGCCTTACGGCACCACCCCCTCAAGATGGCGTGTCTACCAGTTCCACCACCAGGGCCGAGCAAACTGCGGGGGCCAACTCGGGGGCCAACGGCATCATGCCGCCCGCGCATCACCACGTGTCACTACCGCTTACCATGGCGAACCACCGCCCCCTCAAAGCGGGGGGAAGGTTCCGCCGTCGAGCGCCATGATAGTTGATCGTAGCGCTTGAAGGCGGTTCCTGGCTAGCCGCTGTTCCCCCAGTCGTCTGATGCGACGTGATGGAGTCAGAATCCCGGGGGCAACCTGATGCGACTCTACGTGCCACGTGCCCACCGAAATCCTGTCGGCTGTCATCCTAGATCGTGAGTGTGCGCACGTCCTAGTGCTGGCTGAATCGCTGGACCGCTGCCACCTTCACGCCTTTGTTAGGGTGCACGAGTCTGGCCCCTCGCTCACACAGCGCTCGGCCGCGCGTGGGAGCATGGGTAGCTCCATCGATGTCCTCGATCACCTGGTCGCCATCATGAACGTAGCGCTCAGTGGTGTTGCCCACGGTCTTTGCCACGCGCCTCCCTACGGCATCGTACGCGTACGCAATCATCGCATGCGCTCCACCCCCAGTCCATCGCTCCACCTGCGTCAAGCGACTAGTCGCGTCCCAGGTAAAGATCGTCGTGTCAGATGGCGACGATCCACCCAATCCCTTCTTGCTGATGACATTGCCATTGAGGTCATACGCGAGAGCGTAGCCTTTGAATTGTGTTGTCCGATCCCCAGGTCCCACGACCGCCGCCAGAGAATCGGTTCGGTTTCCCGGAACTCGACTGCGACGGCTTCAGGAGGAGGCGGCTAACTCTGGCTCAAGACCTCACGATTAGTCTCGATCCATTGTCCATCTCGCGACACAAAGCGTATTCGGAAGACTTCAAAGTCTATCATTCTGCCACCGTACAGTCTGCGCGGTCCCGTGTACTTGGCGGTCACGACTGCCTCGTAGCCAGTCACGTTTCGCGAAAGACAGTTCAGCTCGATGTAGAGTCCGTTGTGCCGCACGTGACAGTCGAAGAGATCTCGCATTTTTCGACACTCGAAAGCGCGGCCAGGGCTTGTGCTCTCGAATGGACGACGGAGTGCCCCCGCGAGTTCATTTGAGTCTAGGTCGGTACCCGTCGTCATGCTACCTTGGATCAAGAACGACTTCACATTAACCAAAAGGGCAGGTTGTGAATCCTTGCCCGTGATAGTCGCGGGCCGTACAGCCGCTACCGCAGAGTTCACGATGGCTGGTGCGAGCGTGAGGAACGAGTTGCTGTCGGACACCTGCAGAACGCCTAGTAGCACTCCTAAGACCGGACCGACTCCCATGGCTCGTCTCCTCGTCACCGGGGGTACGTTGTTCACCGCCATCAGCCGTGGACAAAGTAATGTAACTGTGCCCGTCCCCCACCAAGAACGACCGGACAAGCGGAGGCATGCTGGACTCATAAGGGGCCAGCACACATGCCGCCAAGCTTGTACGCCTCCGGTTGCCCCCCGCCAGCGTGGTGCGCCTCCTCGTGTGCGATAGTGTTTTGCAAGTCCTGTTCGGGATACACGAAGGGTGCGAATGTCAAGATTGTAAAGGGCCCGGCGGCTTCGCCGTAAATGATCGCTGCGGGGTTTTGCACATTCGGGAGAAGGGGGAAGTATGCGAAATTCCCAAAAACATACCTGACGGTGGCGGAAAAGCCCAAGACACGGCACTGACCAAGGTAGGAGCTATTTAGGTTTTGGATCTTGCTCCATATCTGCGCGCATTGCGCGTCAGTCAATCGGATACCACATCCTCCCACCAAGGCCCCCGCCGCGCACGCGTCGCTCCCTGCGCCCGGCCCAGCACAGTAGTTCGCCACGGTTGACCCCGGTCCACACCCGCTGGCGTCGCAGAGGATGTCAATCGTGGGAACTCCCTTCAGGCCGCTGAAGAATTCGAAGTTCAGGAGGAGGCCCCAGTTGACACTTTCGTTAGCGCCTAACCCCTCCTTCGATAGGACCCACAGCCGGTGCACCATGCCATCCGGGTCCCCACACTCAGTCTTGCAGCCTGCGAGCCCCGAGGGGTCGCGACTGTCGCCCGGATCGTTCGCGGCATAGGCAAACTGATTCATCCCAGCGCCCAAGCCCGCTGGATCCTCTGAGACGAACCGCCCCACCGCCGGGTCGTAGTAGCGCCCCCGCAGGTAGTTGAGCCCGGTCTCGGCGTCGTACTCGCGCCCGGCGAACTGTAGCGGATTGGGCGCCGGGCCACCGCTGGTCTGGCCGTTCCCGAACGGATCCAATGAGTCGTACTGGGCAGCGATCGCGTTACTCGTGCCGATCTTCTTCAAAAGGGCGACAACGTTCCTCGCCCCATCCTGGTGGTAGTAGTAGGTCGTGTCCCACCGGTCGTGACGACGCACGCTCTCGGGGTTATCGACCCCGGGGTAATACGTGTACTCGGCTTTCCGATTCCCGAGACTGTCGAGTTCCATCACGAGCGCATCGCCATGCCAGAGATATCGGCTCGTCCCGCCCGTGGTTGACTTACGGATACGCCGGCCGGACGCGTCGTAGCCGAAGCCGACCCGCGCGAGAGTGTTGAGGCTGTCCAACGTCCGCACACTGTCCAACAGGCCGAGGGCGCTCCAGAAGAGCGAGTCCCGCCGTACCACCTGCATCGTGTCGGTCGCCTTCAGGGTACGCTTCGCGACGAGATTACCCGTCGCGTCGTAGTCCATGCGGTAATTTCCCCAGCGCCGCAACCGGTTGCCGGGGTCGAGCCCTCCGCCCGCCACCAAGGTGTCCTTGCGATTGCCCACCGAGTCGTAGGCGTATTTCCCGGAGCGAATCGCAGATAGCGTGATGTTCTGGGTCCGGTTGGGGCAGGGATCGCCGGCGAGCGACCGGGTACACGGTTCGGGCGCCGCGTTGTAGGTCCACGCCGAGTCGCCGTAGGCGACGAGCTGTCCCGAGCTGTCGTAGACAAATCGTCGACTGCGATCGGGAGTGGCCCACGGCCCGTGGTTCGCCCCGATCACCCGGCCCGCGGAATCGAAGTACATCCCCCAGCCCAACGCCGCGTTCAGCGTCGTGTCGCTCAGCGTGTCCATCATGCCGGAGTGGGTCCACACGTAGTCGTGCGACACGTACAAGTTGTTGAGCGCCAGCAGGGTGTGGCTCGCCAGGAGCCCCTCGGGATTGTACGCGAACGTCGCCTTCTCGCCTGCGAAGTTCCGCAGCGTGTCGAGCCTCAAGTACGGGTCGTAGTGGTATCCGACAGTGAACTGGGCGCCGCCCCAGCCCGCGGGGCCCGACACCACGACCGTCGTGTCCAGATCGTGGATGTCATAGACCGAACTGTCCCGGAAGCACTGCGGTGCGCTGCCCGACACCAGCATCCGACAAGTAACGGCGGCCCGAGGACGGTCCGCGCCATCGAACCACAGCGTGTCGACGCTCTCGCTGTCCGCCGCCGCCTGGTAGCGGCCCGCCGGGTCCGTGAAGAAGGTAGTCGTCTTGCCGCCGGCGACCACGGACCGCACCTGATCGAGCGAGTCGTAGGTCGTCTGGATGACCTGGCCCCGGCGATTAGTCCAGCTGACGCGGTTGCCGTTCAGATCGTAGGCGAAGCGATCGAACCGGCTGCCGGGATCCGTGGTGGAATCGGCCCAGCCCAGGGCGTTCGGCCAGAATCTGTACACCTGACCCTTCGCATCCCTCAGCTGGGTCCGGTACAGCGCGTCGTACGTGCTCGTGGTGGTGTCGTGCAGCCGGCCGATACTCTTGAGCGCTCGGCCGATCGAGTCATACACCACCGTCGTGACGCCGTTTGTCTGATCCGTGGTCTTGATGCGTTGCCCGAGACTGTCGTATTGGGCGGAGACCTTGCCAACCGTGAAGTACACCGTGTCGGTATTCTGGAATCCGCCCGTCTGATAGTGAAGCTTCGTGTAGTGGCCCGCGGGGTCTGTATCGCTCGCCATCCGGCCGGTGGCCGCATAGAAATACCTGGTCAACCCCGCACCTGCGACACGGGAGCTGTCCAGATGGCCACTGGACCAGTAGTTCCACACCGTGTCCACGTCGCCATACACCTTCGTGACCTGGTGGTACGTCGTCTCGTAGCTGTAGTTGATCTTACGCTGGGTAGTGCTGTCCCACTGCTGGACCAGATCGGGGCCGCTCCACGTATATCGCACGATGTGGCCCGTCGGCGCGCTGTCGCGCAGCACAAGCGAGTTGGAATCACGCAGCAACGTGGCCGTCTGTCCCCGGGGGCCCTGCACGAGCGTCGTAGCGCCGAAGCGATCTAGCGCGTAGCTCGTGCTGAACCCTTTGGCATTCGTAACAGTCGCCCGGACTGCTCTGGCATCGACGTGCGGCCCAGGAGCTCCCGAACTGCCGAGGTGAGAGGCCGTATCGATCAGGACCGCCTTCTCGAGCGACGCGTAACGCACAACCGGCCGTTGCGGCTGCCCATTTGCCGTGATCTGCGGCGCCGTATCGTTGGCGACCTTGCTGGCGAAGTCGTACGTGAGCCCCCAGGCGCCGCCTCGGCGATCCACCGAATGCGTCAGCCGATGCTTCGTGTCATACGTCCCGGTGAAGGGAACCCCTCCTGCCCAGTCCCGAATGCGGGTTAAGTTCCCCGACCCATCCACCGTGATCGAATCCACCCGGCCGCCCGGGTCCTTGATCCAGCGGAGCTTGTTGCTCACGTAACCGACCGAGTCCGCCTTGCCGGCCGGATCCACGATCGCTACGAGGAGTTGCGACGTGTTGTACTTGAAGGTGATCTGGTTACTGAATCGATCCTTCACGTAGTCGAGTCGCCCGTTGGTGTAGAACGCGATCATCGTGCCGTCTGGGTACCGGCGGGTGTACTTGGCACTATCGGCACCGACGTTGGCGACACTGGTCAGGGTCGTGAAGTCCCCCTTCGGCGACGTCCAGGTACATTGCCCCGTACACCCATTGGTGAACAGGGCGATCGAGCCGTTGCCTTCCGTGATAACCACCGTCCCATCCAACTGAGTGTACAGATGTTGGAACCCGCCGATCGTCCAGCCCGCCCCGAAGGGACTGTTCCGCTCGTTGACGACGAAAACCCGCACCGGAACGTCGTTCTCCTTAAACGAGTTGTCGGCGCGATAGCTGCGGACGACCGCGGTGAAGAGGGAGTCGCTCGTCGGGAGAGTGCTGTCGGCGAACTGGCCCGCGAGCCGATTCCATGTGGAGTCGCAGGCGATCGCTCCCCCCGTCGAGTCGCAGGCAAAGAACAGTTCGGTCGAGTTGTTGGTGAAGGTCATGGAAGCGCCGCTCTGGCGCTTGAGCTGGAGCGACATCTTCACGGGGTGTACGGCCGTGGTGTCCCACGCATTGACCTGAACGACCCCCGTGGGGTAGGCCTGGCTACTGCGATACACCAAGTGCACCGAATGGGGTGCATCCCAGCTGAAGTACGGCGGGGTCGAGTATCCCGCGACCGCGTCGAAACATGCAGCCACGCACTTCGTGACGTCACGGTAGTCGCCGTCGTGCGGCGCCAGCGACACCGCGGGACCGTTGTAAGGCACGGTCACATTGTAGTAGCCATCGTCTCCCGCGCCCCCGATACGCCCGCTCGCCGACACCGTGAGCCTGCCGGTTCCCCCTGCTCCGACACTGTACGTAGCCGTAACGGTGCCGCTCTTGATGAAGGTCGGGTTCAAGCTGACGCCGGTGATCGGCCCCGTTACGGAGTACGTCAAGTCAAAGGTATCGGGGCACGTCCCTGTGTTCGCCACTTGAAACGTGACCGTGTTACCTGTGGAGTTCGGGAGCGCGCTCGCTGGATCGCCGTCGGGCGTGACAGACACGGCGTAATTCGCGGCCCGGGCGGTCGAGGCCAGGAAGTCGGGGGCAGGACCGGACGGAAGCTGGGGGCCGCACGTGCTAGCCGAGGCGGTCGGCACGAGTCGTTCGCCCGATGTGCGGCGTGGCGGCCGGCTCGGATAGATCACCACGACAGCCATGAGAGACGCGACGACCGCGGATTTCCACCACTCGCGACGGACCACTTGGGCCTCGACCGATCGGGTCGGCCCAGCCTAGGGCACGCGGCGTGCCGCCTCGGGAGTACGCGCGGGTCCTTCGGGATCAACGACTTACGATGAACGGCGAACCGTCACAGGGATGGTTGGCTCAGATTGTTCGGCACAACGTGGCACAAAGTGGTACTTCTTGATCTCCCGGAGGGAGACGCCGAGCTCACGCAGGCGCCGGTTAACGTCGTACGACTGATCCCCAACGCCCTCATTATCCCGGCGGTGTTCCAGCCGTGGGTCCTGCAGGTCCTCCGAAATTGGGCTGGTTCATCTAGTTCAAGTGGTGAGGTTCCTAGGCGGGCGACCGTCATCGTAGCACTAGTGAGCACCGTGTCCATCTTATCGGCCTAAGCGCCATAGCAGGGGGTAGCAATTGAATGCGAAGATGTCTCGGGTAGCTCTCGCCGCGTTATCCGCGTCCTTAGCGCGGGTAGCACGGGCAAGGTGGCACCTTCGCGTTCGCCGCCGAGAGGAGTCGGGTATCCCTTCCAATTCAGACCGCCGTAGCCGAGCCAGATCTACCCGAGCGCATGGAATCACTCGAAGAACACCGCCAAACCCCTCGTTCTCCCAAGTCACCTAAAACCAAATGGCCGGCGTTCAGTGACGCCGGCCAGCTCTCTTCTATACTAGTTATGCCCTGGCCCGGATTCGAACCGGGATGCCTTGCGGCGCTGCCCCCTCAAGACAGTGTGTCTACCAGTTTCACCACCAGGGCGGGCCCTCCAACGTGAGATAAGCTAGAATCGGCACCCACAGGAGGCAACCACGCCGGGTGCGTCCCCGGCGGCGCGTCGCCCCAGCGTGCACTAGATTGGTGCCCCATGGGACTGTGGGTGGCGTTCGGGTTCGGGGCACTGGTCGGCGCGTTCATCGGCGTGTTGATCGGTCGGTTGCGGACCGCGCAAACGGCCGCCGCGACTCCGACAGTCGCGCCACCGGCGTCGCAGCGTTTCGCCCCGCCCGAGGTGCAGCACGTCGTCCTCGACGAGGGGAGTGCCAACGTCCTCAACGCCCTCAACAACCGGCTCGCGGCGATCGGCGCGCTCGCGGACCTGTTGCACGGCAGCCCGCTCGACCCCGAGCGCGCCCGCGCCCTGATGATGCTGCACGGCGAAGTACGCCGGGCGGCGGAGATCACCCAGCACTTCCTCGAGCTGGCGCAGCATCCCATCGGCGCCGCCGAGCCGTCCGACTGCTCCATCGTCCTGAACGGCGTGCTCGCCGAGCGCGAAGGGACGTTGAAGGAGTTGGGCGTGAAGCTCGTGCGGAGCATCCCCCACGACCTGCCGATGGTCGCCTGCCCGATGGCGCAGCTCACCGAGATGTTGATGAAGCTGCTCGACTTCGCGCTGCGTCGCCTGCGCGACAGTCAGCCCCCGCGCGAGCTGCGCATCGCCGTGAGCGAGAGCGGGCCGTCGCTCACGATTTCGTGGTGGGACTCAGGTGCCCCTCTCTCGGTCGAAGCGGAGCAGCGGCTGGTGACGCCGTTCCGGTTCACCCAGAGCGCCGGCGGCGGAGAGATCGAGTTCGCGCTGGCCCGCGCCCTGGCGCAGTCGTCGGGGGGCACGCTGCGGCTGCGGCCGCGCCCCGGCGGCGGGGCCGAGGTGGTGGTGACTCTCCCCAAGAGCGTGCTCGCGCCGCTGGCGCGCGCCACGGCGGCCACACCGTCGCTCCCCAAAATGCGCATTCTCGTCGTGGACGACGACGCCGTGAATCGCCAGGCGATGCGTCTGCTGCTCGAGCGCGAGGGCCACGAGGTGGTGGCGGTCGAGAACGGCCTCGAGGCGATCGAGCGGCTCGGCCCCGCGAGCGACCGCTTCGACGCCGTGGTGACCGATCTGCAGATGCCCCGGCTGGGCGGCCGCGCCCTGTACGAGCAGCTGCGCGAGCAGCGGCCCCAGCTGGCGGAGCGGTTCGTGTTCGTCACGGGCGATCGCGCCCGCGACGAAACCCGCCGCTTCCTGGACGAGTGCGGGCAACCGTCCGTCATGAAGCCCTACGACTTCAGCGACCTGATCGGCGCGCTCGGCAAAGTCGCCGGAAAAAAATAGCGCCGCTCACCGCACCACCTCCGGCTCGCATTCGAGCCGGACCCCGAAACGCTGCTCCACGCCGACCTGAATTGCCTCCGCGAGATCTAAGAGCTCGGCGCTCGTCCCACCCAGATTCACCAGCGCGAGCGCGTGGCGCTCCGACACTGCCGCACCACCAAGCCGGTAACCCTTGGGAAAACCGGCCCGCTCCACCAGCCACGCCGCCGGTACCTTCACCGCATCGGCCGCCGGAAAGCTCGGAATCGCGCTCGTGCCGCCCGCACGTTGCCAGCGTCGCTCGAGCTCGGCGAACGCCTCAGGGGAGAGCACCGGGTTCATGAAGAACGAGCCGGCGGAGCGGGCATTGGGGTCGTCCGGATCGAGCACCATCGACTTGGCGCGGCGCAGGGCCAGCACCATCTGGCGTACCAGCCGCACAGCGTCCGCCGGTGCGGCGGCGTCGAGCGAGCCGGCGCGCGCGATCGCGTCGTGCAGCTCCGGATAGCGCACCCGCGGCGGGGCGTCGCGCTCGAGGCGCAGCGTGACGTCGAGCACCACGTAGCGGCCGCGGTCGCGCCGCTTGAACCGGCTATCGCGGTAGCCGAACTCGCATTCCGCCGCCGTGAACGTGCGGCGCTCGAGCGTCGCGCGATCGAGACAGGTGACGCGCACCAGCGTCTCGGCCACCTCCTGCCCGTACGCTCCGACGTTCTGAATCGGCGTGCCGCCGACGGTGCCGGGAATGCCCGACAAGCACTCGACGCCGGTCCAGCCGCGCTCCACCGCGCCGCGCACCAGCGTATCCCAGTCGGCGCCCGCTCCGGCGCTGATCTCGGGCGCCCCCCCCGGGCCGTCGCCCTCGCCAAACGCGATCCCTCCAATCGCGACCCGCAGCACGACGCCGGGAAAGCCCGCGTCGCCGAATACGACGTTGCTGCCCCCACCCAGCACGAACACCGCCAGGCCGCGCTCGCGGGCGTGCGCCAGCGCCGCGCGCACCTCGGACTCGCTGGCGCACTCCACGAAATAGCGCGCCGGCCCGCCCAGCTGCAGCGTGGTGTAGGGAGCGAGGCGCACGTTTTCGCGCAAATTCACGGATCCCTCGCGTTGTGGCGGTGGCGCGACGGGCTCTCATCGCAAACGCACTTGCACGGAATCTATGCCATGCCGACCTTCTCCCTCATGACCACGCGCCACCGGCCGGCGGCCGCCACCCCGGAAGCGACGGACAGTTTCCGTCTGCTGGTCGAGGGCGTGCGCGACTACGCCATCTTCATGCTCGATGGCGCGGGGCGGGTTCTGACGTGGAACGCCGGCGCGGAGCGCTTGAAGGGGTACCGCGCGGAAGACATCATCGGGAAGCACTTCTCCTGCTTCTACCCGGCCGATGCGGTGGAGGCCGGCAAGCCGGCGCGGATGCTCGCGCTGGCGGCGCGCAACGGCCGCGTGGAAGACGAGGGGTGGCGGGTGCGCCGGGACGGGTCCCGCTTCTGGGCGGACGTGGTCATCACGGCGCTGCGCGACCCCGACGGCTCCGTGATCGGGTTCGCCAAGGTGACGCGCGACACGACGGAGCGCCGCCGCGCGGACCAGGCGCTGCACGAGAGCGAGGAGCGGTTCCGGCTGCTGGTGGAGAGCGTCAAGGAGTACGCCATCTTCATGCTCGACCCGGCGGGGCGGGTAGCGAGCTGGAACGCCGGGGCCGAGGCGATCAAGGGGTACAAGGCGGAGGAGATTCTGGGGCAGCACTTCTCGGTCTTCTATACGGCGGAAGACGTGGCGGGCGGCAAGCCGCAGCAGCATCTCGATGCGGCCGCGCGCGAGGGCCGGGTGGAGGACCAAGGGTGGCGCCTGCGCAAGGACGGCAACCGTTTCTGGGCGGACGCGATCATCACGGCCATCCGCGATCCGGCCGGCACCCTGATCGCGTATGGCAAGGTGACGCGCGACCTCACCGTGCGCCGTCGCATCGAGGAGCAACTCGCGCAAACGAATAGTGAGCTCGAGCGCTTCAGCTACTCGGTGTCGCACGACCTGCGGGCCCCGCTGCGCGCCATCAACGGCTACGCGCAGGCGGTGCTCGAGGACTACGCCACCGCGCTCGACGCCGAAGGCCAGCGCTTTCTCGGCATCATCCGCGACTCGGCCA